>Ga0208261_1000083_pt1 | contig 37404 bp, 32 predicted proteins | sample Knorr_S7_td_DCM__FD_185595 | JGI IMG/M metagenome (GOLD analysis project Ga0208261, IMG submission 185595) | Marine microbial communities from Southern Atlantic Ocean transect - Knorr_S7_td_DCM_ad_131m_LV_B (SPAdes) (version 3) | ecosystem: Environmental > Aquatic > Marine > Oceanic | place...
GAAGTCAAATTTCGATACTTTTGAACTCATAAACAGAGCTTGAGCGAAACACCTGAGGCCATTACCACTCAGTTCGGCGCGTCCACCGTCTTTGTTGAAAAGATTAAAACGACTTATAGCGTTTGAATTTTCTGAGGGTGGAGTCCCAAAAATTAAACCGTCGGCACCAATACCATTAACAGAATCACAATATTTTCGGGCAGCCTCAGATGGATTTTCTGGAAGCTCTTCTAAAAGAGCAATCAAGAAAACATTTCCAAGACCCTGATGTCTAGTTAATTCCATTTAGCTAGTTTCACAGATAATCAGGAACTTTTACGAGTTCATTTAAAGTATTTGCACCAATCTCATCAAATACCTTTATTACTTTTTCTAATGCTTCAAGAGGATTCTCATCTAAGTCCATCCATTCAATTCTTGGGTCTCTTCTGAACCACTTCTCTTGTCGTCTAGCGAAACGCCTTGTCGACGAAATAGCTGATTCAATTGCTTCTTCAAGACTGTTTTTACCTTCGATATAAGAAATTATTTGTTTATAACCAAGAGCTTGAGAAGCAGTTTTAGAAAGCTCTCTCCCGCCAGATACTAAATTTCTAACTTCCTCTACAAAGCCTTCTTCAATTTGCATTTTGTATCGCTCAGCTATCCGAGAATCATTTAAATCTCTAGGAAGCCTGATACCAATTTGTGTGAAAGGTGAAGGAGGGTACACATCTAGACCGGGTCCGAAAGAAGAGAATGGGCGGCCGGCGCCTAGTGTAACTTCGAGCGCTCTGACAATACGTCTACGATTACCAGGTTCGATTTTCGTAGCTGCAGCTGGATCAAGATCTTTAAGTTTTCCATATAGAAAAGAGGTTTCAGAAATCAATTCAATTTCATCACGAATACTTAAGAATCTGGGAGGGATTTCCAATCTGTCAACTACCGCACGAACATGTAAACCAGTTCCACCCACCAAAACCGCTCTATTCCCTCTACGTGTAATTTCCCTCAAAGCCTTTTCAACAGCGAACTGAAAAAGAGGAAGTGCAAATTCTTCTGAAGGGTCAACAATATTAATTACGTGATGAGGTATTTCCTCTTGTTCAGCAACAGTAGGAGTTGCAGTACCTATGTCCATTCCTTTATAAATTGCCATAGAGTCAATCGAAATTATTTCTATATTCGGACGACGTCTCGCTAATTCAATCGCTAAGGAAGATTTTCCTGATGCTGTAGTCCCTACTATAAGCAGATTTCCGTTAAGAGGAGTTTCTTCATTTTTTCTAAGCACTTTGCTCTGCCATTACGGGAATGCGTTTGCGATGCTTAGGAGCAGCAACTATCTCTACTAATTCGCCAAGAAGGTAATGAGAAGGGGCTTCCGTAACTTCAACACGAGCATAAGCTCCCACTCGAAGAGATTCTTGCGATTTCAAATGAAGAATTTTATTCTGCCTTGTTCGAGCTTTGATTAGACCTGTCCCTTTTTTTGATTTACCTTCAACTAAAACCTCTTCTACTCTGCCCACACGCTCTTTATGTTTCAATAATGAAGATCTCTTAACAACCTCCCTCAAAGTTTCATACCTACGCACAGCTACATCATGATCAACAAACTTTGAGTCCATCCCGGCTGCATCCGTTCCAGGTCGTGGGGAGAAAATATATGTATAAGCAGCGTCAAATTGTGCCTCAGCTACTACCTCAAGAGTGTCTTCGAAATCTTTGTCGCTTTCACCAGGAAAACCAACAATCAAATCCGTAGTCACTGATAAGTCTTCTATTCCGCTACGTGCTTGTTGTACTTTTTTCAAAAAGCGTTCGTTGGTGTAACCACGGTGCATTGCTGACAGAATCGAATCACTTCCAGACTGCAATGGGAGGTGTAAATGCTCACAAACACTTTCCGTTTCCGACATTGCAGCAACGATCTCTAAAGTCAAATCTTTTGGATGAGGGCTAATAAAACGAACCCGTTCAATTCCCTCAATCGAGCCGACACTTTTCAGTAAGTCAGCGAAAAGTGGTTTAATTTTTCGTTTGTTGGCCTCCGACCAAAGATCTCCGACTTGAAAAACATCTGTCTCGGAGGGATCTTCTGACCTTAATTTTTTCGTCAAGTCACGCCCATAAGAATTTACATTTTGACCCAACAGAGTTATTTCTGTTACTCCCTGGTCAGCAAAATTTCTTGCTTCATCTAAAAGCTGTCCGAACGGTCTGCTTATTTCAGGTCCACGTACCGAAGGAACTATGCAGTAAGTACAGGTATTGTCACAACCAATCTGAATCGTTATCCACGCTCGATGATCTACTTCTCTTCGAACAGGAAGCGCGGAGGGAAAAGCTTGATTATCCTCTTCAACTAGCTCCTCTAGGATTTCAATTACTGGCCCTTGACTTTGTGATTTCTTTAGTAGCTTTACGGCATTTTGAACATTATGAGTTCCAAAGACAACGTCAACATGTTTCGCACGTTGCTGAATCAATTCCCTGTCTTTTTGAGCTAAACACCCCCCGACTGCTATCTGCACGTTAGGTCTTTCGGTTTTTAAAGTTTTCAAATTTCCTAAAGCACCATAGAGACGGTTATCAGCATTTTCTCTTATGCAGCAGGTATTAAGAACAATGACATCTGCTTCCTCTTCTGATGCAGCAGGAATTAATCCATCCGCTTCTAGCAGACCGGATATGCGTTCACTGTCATGTTCGTTCATCTGGCACCCGTAGGTGCGCACCGCGTACTTTCGGCGCTCCATGTATTCAGGCTAGGTCAAGTTGGTGAGACTTACTAAAAGTCGACCATTTTTAGTCGTGTTTACAAGTAAAAAAGCTGTTTTATTCCTCTAACTCGATTGGAAGATCGTCAGTTTCTGTAAATTCATCGACTAACTCTGCTTCTTCTTTAACGGCTTCCACTGATTCTTCGGTATCTGGCATTGCTTCACGCCAAACCCTGTCAGTGATTTCCATCATTACCTCAGGGTTTTCTGTAAGGAAACGTTTTGCATTTTCCCTTCCTTGACCCAGCTGTTCACCTTCATAGGTGTACCAAGCACCTGACTTTTTGACTATGTCAAGATCAGACCCAAGATCAATGACTGAACCTTCTCGGCTTATTCCTGCACCATACATGATGTCAAATTCTGCTTGGCGGAAAGGGGGTGCACATTTATTCTTGACTACTTTTACCCTAGTTCTGTTGCCTACAATTTCAGTGCCGTCTTTAATCGCTTCAATCCGTCTTATATCAAGTCGAACTGACGAGTAAAATTTCAGGGCCCGACCACCAGGAGTTGTTTCCGGAGAGCCAAACATTACACCAATTTTCTCTCGTAATTGATTAATGAAAATGCAGATTGTCTTTGATTTATTCAAATTTGAAGTTAATTTTCTAAGCGCTTGCGACATCAAACGCGCCTGCAAACCTACATGCGTGTCACCCATATCACCCTCTATTTCGGCTCTGGGTGTTAACGCTGCTACAGAATCAATTACTACGACATCAAGAGCACCTGAGCGTATAAGCATGTCCGCAATTTCAAGTGCTTGTTCACCAGTATCAGGTTGTGAAATTAAAAGCTCATCTACATCAACGCCAATAGCTTTTGCATAAACCGGATCCATTGCATGCTCTGCATCTATATACGCACAGATCCCGCCATTTCTTTGCGCTTCTGCCACAACATGAGTAGCTAAGGTGGTCTTTCCAGAGCCTTCAGGGCCAAATATTTCCGCTATTCGACCTCTGGGCATTCCACCTATTCCAAGAGCTAGATCAAGAGCTAATGCGCCTGTCGGAACACTTTCCATCGACATGGAACCCTTATCGCCCATTTTCATGACCGCTCCCTGTCCAAATTGTTTTTCAATTTGTCCTAAAGTGGTATCAAGCGCCTTTACCCTGTCGGAGTTATTAGCTGCTCTTGCATCAAAATTTTCCTGAGCCTCTTGAGTCTTTGTTCCCTTAGCCGCCTTACTCATTGTATTTCTCCATTCATTTCTATAAATTGCTTCTTCTAATGAAACTCCCATGCTTTACGAGAGCCTTAATGTGCTTAATTAACAATAAGAAACCGGTGTGACAATACTTATAACGGCTACTAATCAGTGTTAATAACATAAGCGTAATTGCGAACATGTGTTCGTTGCAAGCATTTAGCAAATTTTTTTTATAAAACCGCTATTTCCTGCTAACTTCCTCATATGACCTCAACCCCTTCTAACAACAAAAACTCTCATGCCGATACTGAACTTCTGAAAGAACGCTTATCGGATATGGCATTCCATTGCACTCAAGAATCTGGCACAGAACCGGCTTTTACTGGTATTTATACGGATGAAAAAACTCAAGGAACCTACAGATGTATTGTCTGCGACGTTGACCTTTTTAGTAGTACAGAAAAATATGATTCAGGAAGTGGTTGGCCTAGCTTTTGGAATCCAATTGATGAAAAATCTGTAGAAACTGAAATGGATAACAGTCACGGCATGCAACGAATAGAAGTGACGTGTGCTTCTTGTGGCGCACATCTTGGACATGTTTTTCCTGATGGTCCTCAACCTACTGGAAAACGATTCTGCATCAACTCAGCCTGCTTACAGTTAATACCTGAATAACTCGAACTTTTTTCAGTCTTAATAAATAGAGGATTCAAGTCGTTTACGGAGTGCGTTTAATACTGTGATTACAGTGAATTGGCGTATCTGAGCCCTGTCGAAAGGAAAAACGACTTTAAAGGACTCAACATCACCCTTCACGTTAGTAGCCATCCAAACTGTTCCTGGTTCTTGCCCTTCATGTGGATATGGGCCAGCCGCTCCGCTCACGGCAACCGATACATCAGCGCCCAGAACTGCACAAACCCCCAAGGCCATCGCCTCAACCGCCTCTTGACTAACTACTGAAATGTCTTTTGGAACATTAAGTAGAGATCTTTTTACATCAGCGTCATACGCGACAATCGACCCAATATACGAATCACTAGATCCAGGGATCTCCGTTAATCTGCTCCCTATCATTCCCCCAGTTATGGATTCAGCAGTGGCAAAAGTTAATGATTGAGCTTTCAGCTGATCCAAAACTACAGACTCCATAGTTTGATGATCTACAGCAAAAATATGATCTCCGATGAGTTCTCGTAAAACATTTTCTTCATGGTCCAAAAGGGAATCCGATTGTTCCTTATTGACTGCTTTTGCAGTAATTCGAACCTTGACACCTTCAATCCCACTCGCCTGAAAGGCAAGGGTCACCTCACCATCACCATTAAGACGCTCTATCTCCTCAGCCAGATCTTCTGCAAGTCCCGATTCAGAATGACCCCAGGTTTTAAGCACTCTGGAACTTATTACAGACTTCTCACCAGATCGCGAAACTAGATCTTGAAGAACAGTACCTTCAAGCATTTGCTTCATTTCCGTTGGAACACCTGGTACTAAATAAATCACTTTCCCTTCATGCATTGGGCAAATCAATCCAGCAGCTGTACCAGGCATTTCTGCAATCGCATTTGCACCTACTGGAACATCAGCTTGCTTGAGATTGTTTTCGGGCATTGGTCTTCCACGACTAGAAAAACGTTCTTGGATTCGTTCAACTATCTCCATGTCACGCACAAGTTCAACACCCATGAGTTCAGCTACAACCTCGCGTGTCAAATCATCCTGAGTAGGACCAAGTCCTCCTGTGACTATTAAGGCCTCAGCTCTTTCAAGCGCCGAGACTAAAACCTCTAACATTCTTTCAGGGTTGTCACCCACAACGGTCTGGAAATGACAATCAACACCCGTCTCTGCCAAACGTTCTGCAATCCAAGCAGAATTGGTATCAATTATCTGTCCTAATAAGATCTCAGTCCCGACCGCAACTATTTCACAACGCACTATAGAACCCTATTCACCGGTTGTACTCGTCGCAAGAATTCCATCCATTAGATATTGAATCCCTGTAGCAACAGTGAAAACAACAGCAACCCACAGTCCAAAATCAACAAACCACTGAGAGTTCTCCAACCAAGGTACAACCGCAATCATCAAAGCGAGCCCTTGAACAGTTGTCTTCCATTTCGCGGATTTACGAGCTGGAATCGATAAGCCTTTACGCGCCATCAGTAATCTGTAGAAAGTTATAAAAATCTCCCTAAGAGCAAGGAGAGCAACTGGCAACAAATGAAATCTTTCTACTTCAACAAGACAAAGTGCAGTTCCGATCACTACTACTTTGTCTGCTAAAGGGTCGATAAAAGCACCCCATCTACTGACTGTTCCACGGATTCGAGCCAGATGACCATCTAAAATATCTGATGCAGCCAAAACAAAACCTAGCAACACTGCCAACCAGGAAGTTCCAATACTCTCTTCTGCTTCCAAAACTGCCCAAAATAATAAAGGGGAAAGTAGTAAACGTGAAAGGGAAACCAAGTTCGCAGGACTTACAACAGTAGCTAATGGATGTCTGTAACTTTCATCTCTCTTAATCAAGTTAAATCAGCCTCCAAATCTGGTCCTAGCGATCCTTTTACAATCAAATCAGTAAACTCCCCCACCTGGCAAGAATCAGGTACAGAAACAACGCCATCTATCTCTGGAGCTTCTCTATAAGTTCTGCCGACCCCATGAGAATCGACCAATACAGAGATTCTTTCACCTATCAAGGCATCTCTCTTTGAAGACGTTATCTCATCTTGCAAACAACTAAGTTCTTTCAATCGCTCAATAATAAGTGACCTGTCAATTTTTCCCTCAAGACCTGAAGCATAGGTGCCTTGTTCATCACTAAAAGAAAAAAATCCGCACCAGTCCAATTGCATTTCCTTTATAAAATCAATCAACTGATCCTGATCTTCCTCAGTTTCTCCTGGATAACCAACTATGAAATTCGAGCGGAAGACAGCACTCGGAGAATTTCTCCGAATTTCAGAGATTAAATCTCTAAACCGTTCGGCATCACCCCAACGCTTCATCCTCCTCATTAGTGGAGACGAAACATGCTGCAAAGAAAGGTCAAAATACGGAACTGTTAATGAGCACATAACATCTATCAGTTGTTGATTTAATTCTGATGGGTAAAGGTAAAGGAGTCTTACCCAGTCAACCCTTTGCGTTATTTCTTCTATCAAAGGAATTATCGACTTTTCACCAACGCCCTGATCTCTTCCATATGCTGCTAAATCTTGAGCTACAAGAACAACTTCCTTAACCTGTAATGATTCAACCTCTTCAAGTATGGAATTAATATCACGACTTCGTTGTGGTCCTCTAAAAGATGGTATTGAACAGAAACCGCAGGCCCTATCACAACCTTCTGCAACCTTGAGATACGCCCAAGGTCTGGTTGATGCCGGACGAGGCAAATTCAATAGATCAAATTCTGGAACATTGGCTTTTTTAGTTAAAGAAACGGAAACACCAAATCCGGCTACACGATTGACTTCAGGTAAAACGTCTTGTAATTCACTCCCGTATCTTTCGGCCAAACAACCGGTTACGACAATTTCGCTATCTTCATTTCTAAATTCATCCAGACTTAAAATCGTCTCGATTGATTCCTCTCTTGCCTCTTCAATAAAAGCACAAGTATTTACAACTATTAAGTCAGCACTGGCTAAATCATCCGTAGCCTCCATGCCATCTGAAAGTAATGATCCTGCCAATTTCTCTGAATCGACTTCATTTTTTGGACACCCGAGAGTGACTAGGTGAAATTTTGAACCGTTTCCCATCACTTAAGGCTAGGTGCAAAGACAACTAAGAATCGATCAACCAGTAAGAGTTCTTACCATTTGCCAAAACAAAAGCGCATATAGCAATAGAAGTAGTAGGGCATTCCATTTCGAAATTTTTACAGGTTTTCTCATACTCCAAAAAGCAACTAAACACAAGAAACACATGCCTAGTAAGACTGAACCATCCATAAAGGGCTGATCCGATAACCGACCCAAGCCAGAATGCGCTAACAATATTGCGCTTCCAACACCCAAACTATTAAAAAGATTTGAACCGAAAAGATTCCCAATGATTAGTCCCCACTCGCCTCTTCGTGCTCCAACTAAAGAAGTAACAAGTTCCGGCAAAGAAGTACCTATCGCTACTAGAGAAAATCCTATGAAACCCCCCTCCCATCCAAGTTCACTTCCGATCGAAACCGCAGAACTAACAATCCAACGTGGTGACAAAACTGTAAGTGTAAGACCTATGAGCATCACAATGATTTCGCGAGATGCTGTCCAAGCGTCTTGTCTAGGAGATTGAAGAGGAGTCGTTCCAGTTCTTTTAAAATAAAGAAAAATAAAGTAATTAGTTAAACAAAAGAAAAAAAGAAGCAAAATCCCTGCTAAGGCTGAGTTTAATTTCAAAAAAACCGCACCAGAAAAAAGCAATGCTCCTATAAAGGAATATCCGGCCTGCTCTTTCGTCCCGTCGGGTGGAACAACATTACCCCAAATCAAAATTGGTAAAGCTAGAACCAGGCCAAGATTCGCAACGTTCGATCCAACTACATTTCCTACAGCCAGTTCGATACCACCAGTTTCTTGTTGAAATACAGCCGTAAGTGATGCTGCCAACTCTGGTGCACTTGTTCCAAAGCCAACCAACAGTGCACCCACGAGCGCTTTAGGAATCTTAAATCTTTCAGCTAAACGTGACGTGCCGTTTAAAAATTGATCTGCTGCAAAAACCAATACACACAATCCTATTATTAGGATCAGAAAATCTTTAAACACAACTAAAGAGTACCTAAGTTGATTGCACCTTAGAAGTCTTCTTCACTTGGGATTTCAAACTCTTCCGCGGCGATAAGAACTTCACGTGCCTTTGAGCCTGAAGAGGGGCCCACTACTCCTGATTCCTCTAGCAAATCCATCAAACGTCCAGCTCTAGCAAATCCAACGCGTAGTTTCCGCTGAAGCATCGAGGTGGAACCAAGCTGACTAGCGACAACTAAATTTCTAGCCTCTTCATAAAGCTCGTCATCCTGCTCCGAAGCAGCAGATACAGGACGAGAAAAATCTTCAGTTATATCAACAACTGGTTCCTTAACGACAGAAGGCTCTACCACGTCAGACGGGTCATGCTCGACTTTCTGTTCTGCATTGCTATCACGTTGAGCTTTCCATGTTGCCACCACCTCACGAACTTCCTTCTCTTCAACCCAGGCTCCTTGGATGCGTTGAGGTGTGCTTGAGCTAGGACCTAAAAGCAACATGTCCCCTTTCCCTACAAGCCTTTCTGCTCCCTGCTGGTCCAAAATAACTCGGCTGTCAGCAAGACTAGAGACTGCAAAAGCTAGACGCGCCGGAATATTTGCTTTAATCACACCTGTTATCACATTTACTGAAGGTCGCTGAGTGGCTACCACCAGATGTATTCCCACCGCTCTAGCCATCTGAGCCAATCTACATATCGAGTCCTCAACATCTCGAGCGGCAACCATCATCAGGTCTGACAACTCATCTACTACAACCATTATGAAAGGCAGTCTCTCGTACTCACGTGAATCTTCTTCACCGAAATTGATTACGGGCAATTCATCTCGGTCATATGCAGAGTTGTAGCCCGCTATATCTCTAAAACCACAATTAGACAAAATGTCATATCTTCTCTCCATCTCACGGACAGCCCAATGAAGCGCATTCGCTGCTTTTTTAGGGTCTGTGACAGGTGCTGTTAAAAGATGTGGCACACCCTCGTACTGCCCCATTTCAACACGCTTTGGGTCTATCAGTATGAGTCGAACTTGGTCAGGTGTGGTACGCATCAAAACAGAAGTGACCATAGCGTTAATACAAGAAGACTTTCCAGCTCCAGTTGCTCCAGCTATAAGAAGATGTGGGGTGGTTGCAAGATTAAGCATCACGGTTTGACCTTTTATGTCTCTACCAACTGCCAATTCGAGAGGATGTGTAGCTTTCTTGGATTCTTTGGAAGTCAAAATATCCCCTAATGCAACCACATCCCTGTCTTCATTTGGGACCTCAATACCAATTGCCTGTTGACCGGGTATCGGGGCCAAAATACGGACATCCGCAGCCGCCAATGCGTAAGCGATGTCCTTATTGAGACTTGTAATACGAGAAACTTTTACACCATCACCTAATTGCAGAGCATACCTAGTAACTGTTGGCCCAATAGTCATATCGACTAAACGAGTTTCAACGCCATGTGCTTCCAAAGCCTCCTGAAGCCTCTTTCCTCGCTCTTCTGCAGCTTTAGCGTCTACGTCATGTGTATCGCTTGTTGAGAGAATATCTAAAGACGGCAATGACCAGGAAGAGCCTTCAATTGCTTTACCCAGCTGAATGGTCAGTTGTTCACTCCCGGTATTTTTTACTTTTGGTTTTGCCTTTTTCTTCTTGGGCTTAAATTCTTTTGACGGCTCAGGGACAGTTTCGGCCTCAATCACTGCTGGCTGATCTTCTTGAAAAGTAGTTTCCTCTCTGACTTGATCCGGTATTTGTCTCTGATCTGTAGACCCCGGCGGTGTCAATAAACTTCTAATCCAGTTGCCAAGAGAACGACCCAATGCACTGCAGAGTAAGACAATTCCTTTAAACAACTGCTTGCCAGCGACAACGGCACTTTTCATAGTGATTCTGATCGCATCACGTGCAGAAACTCTTGTAGCAACAACTATTGATACCAAAACGAATGCAACAAGAACTAGAACAGACCCCCATGTACCTATAGCAGCTTTTAATCCTCCACCAGCGGAAAGACCTAAAATACCGCCTGCATCTCCTAGTTCATCGACCCCATCACCTATACCAGGGCGACCTCGGCTTAGATGCAGTAAACCGGATACACCTACGAGACCTAAAAACAGTCCAACAGGTAGCCGTTTTGTTATTTCTCCGAATTCGGAGCGTTCCCTAAACATCGCTAAACCTGTTACCACCATCAAAACGGGGAGAATAAGCTTTATTACTCCGATAGTCCATCCTGCAGCGCCATCGACCACATCACCAACCGGACCTGCCTGCTCGAGGTAGATAGAAAGACCCGCCAAAAGACCGCCAAGCACAAGACCAAGACCCAGCATTTCGTTCCCTCGCCCCGCAAACGCCGTTTTAAAGAAATTTTTTGTTGTGCTCGCCTCGGCTGAGGAACTTTTAGGGTCGCGTATGGATCTTTTATTTTCAGAACCGCTAGAAGCAGTAACATTTTCAGATTTTTCTTCGCCCATAGGAACCTTTACCACAACAGTTTTACGGTAGCACTAGGGCGTGACTGAGGGTATCTATTATGATTTTTAGTTAATTTCTACTAGTGGAACTAACACAGGTCGACGGCCGGTATTTAGATCTACAAATTTACCCATTGTCCTGCGAACAAGTCTTGTTAACTCTTTTTTGTCAAATTCACCGTCAAGCAGTGCTCCATCCAAAACTCTTATTATTTCCTCAATTATTTCATTGAGACATCTATCTGCTTGCTCAGCCTCAATCCATCCCAAAGTTGCTGCAAAAGGTCGTTCCAAAAGTCTTCTTTTCTTTTCCTCAACAATCACTCTCACTAAAATAAAACCTTCATTGCTCAAAGAAACTCTTTCTTTAAGCAATTCTTTACTCACCTCTACTCCACGGCTGTCAACCATTAGGTAATCATCGCTCACTCGTTTTTCTAAATGCAGCCCATCTTCGTCTAAACAGACACTGTCGCCATCTACGCATCTAAGAATTTTAGATTGTCTCATTCCTCTACCCAATGCAATTTCTTCGTGACCTAACAAATGCGTATATTCACCATGAACTGGTATAAAAAGCTCAGGATCACTTGCTTCATGCAATGCCAGAAGTTCGCCAGCCTTGCCATGGCCAGTGGTGTGAATCTTCAACTTGCCGCTGTGAACAATTTGGGCACCCAAGCGCGCCAAATTGTTATGAATTCTGAAAATAGAAGCCTCGTTTCCAGGTATCGGAGATGAGGAAAAAATAACTGTGTCGTTTGGACCTATTTGAACCACAGGATGACTCCCAGTTGACATCATGGATATAGCTGCTCTCGGTTCAGCTTGAGACCCTGTACAAATAATGCAAACTTTGTCGGATTTGCTACTTTTCAATTCTTTTTCAGTCAAAAGAATACCGTCCGATATTCGCAAAAGACCCAACTCTCTTGCGAGGGCTACATTTCTAATCATCGAAGGGCCCAGTATCGCTAATTTACGATCAGTCCTTACTGCTGCATCAGCTATTTGTTGAATTCTATGTATGTGACTTGAAAACGTCCCAACGATTATTCGACGTCCTTCATTTTCAACGAAAACATTTTCAAGAACAGGACCTATTTCTGATTCTGAAAGAGACACTCCGGTGCTCTCGGAATTAGTGGAATCTGCTAGGAGTAAACGAATTCCCTCTTTTTCGGAAATCTCAGACACTCTGCTCAAATCTGTAAGCCGTCCATCAACAGGACTTGGGTCCAGTTTGAAATCACTGGAATGTAAAATAACCCCTTGAGGGGTCCTAAAAACAGTCATTAACCCACCAGGAGTTGAATGGGTTACTGGTAGGAATTCACATTCAAATGGGCCAATTTTGTAGTTTTCGTTGTCTTCGATAGAAACGAGTGAGGGGATCTTTACTTCGTGGCTTTCTAATTTTGCTTTAACCATTGCGACAGTAAAGGGAGAACCATATATAGGTGCTGACACATGACGAAACAAGTGAGGCAACCCACCCATATGATCCTCATGTGAATGACTGACTATACAGGCTTCTATATCATCATGTCTGTCGAGCAACCATTGAAAATCTGGAAGTATTGAATCAACACCAGGGTGTTCGTATGGAAACAATTGACCACAATCAAGAAGCACAATGCGACCTTCTAACTCAATCGCTGCACAATTTCTTCCTATTTCACCAAGTCCACCAAGAAAGGTTATGCGTACTGAACTATTCAAAACTTACTTCTTGCCAGTTAGCCGCGTCCTAGACCGCTTAAGATCCCGCGCGCTTTTTCCGCCAACCATTCCGGTTCAGGTCCCATCGGTAGCCGACAGTCACCCCCTGGCAAATTAAGTATTTTCATCATTGCTTTTGTAGGTATTGGGTTAGGCGTTAGATCTCCAGATTCGAAATCATATGAGGGGATAAGCCTATGATTAACTTCTACTGCTCGATTAAAATCGCCGGCAAAAAAAGCTTTCATCAGTTCAGTTGTTTCAGGTGTAGACCAATGAGATGCAACACTTACTGTTCCTACTGCACCTACAGAAAGTAAAGACAAAGTCAAAGAATCCTCACCGCTATAAACCTCGAAACCTTCCGGGGCTGCAGCTATCAATCTTGCGGTCTCCCCTACGTCGCCGGCTGCATCTTTAAGTGCGACTATATTTTCAACTTCGTCTGCTAGTTGCAAAATTGTTGACGTGTCAATTTTTCTACCTGACCTAACAGGAATGTCGTAAAGCATCACTGGCAGATCAGTTGACTCTGCTACAGCTGAAAAATGTGCTAATAGGCCTTGCTGAGAAGGTCTGTTGTAATAGGGAGTTACTGTAAGAATTCCTGAAGCTCCTACTTCAGTGCAACTTTCAGTTAGCTCAACAGCAGCTTTAGTGTCATTGCTTCCTGCTCCCGCTATAACAGGAACATCAACTGCCTCTACTACAGCAGTAATCAAATTGATTTGTTCCTCATGAGTAAGAGTGGGTGACTCTCCGGTTGTGCCAGCAATCACCAAACCTTCATTACCCTGCTCAACTAGCCATTTAGCTAATACCTGAGCTCCTTCAATGTCTAACTCCTCATCTTTTGAAAAGGGTGAAATCATTGCTGTGAGCACTCGCCCAAAACGTGGTGTCATAAGTTCTACTCCCTTAATCTCTAAGTGCTTTCAGATGCTCTATCAATGCCTAAAGTCGAAAAAAAATTTTCATGAAGCTCAAACCAGACTGTGTGATATGACTCAATCATAGGCTTGGCTATCCAATCGGTATCACCCCTAAGAACCATTTCTAGGGCGTAAGTAAAACGGCTGCCATAAGATGCAAAACGCTCTAGCCTTCCAGCAAGGCTTTCACACACAGGCTGAGCTTGCTTATCTAATTCAACTAGACGGTCAATTACCCCTTTGTCGTAGTCGGGATCTGAATGATCATTTAGAACTTGTTCCCCTTCACCACCATCGAGTGATGGTTTCAATTGCCAGTCTGTACAAAGCTCTTTGAAATCATCATTTAGTTGTGAGAATTCTTTATACGAAGTCTCAATTTCTTGACGAATTCCTAAATTGTCAACTTCATTAGCCAAGAGTTGTTCACCATATGATCTTCCCTCCGGCGTGATCATCCATCCCACCATTCGGCCTTCTCTGTAGCTGACCAAACCCTCTTCGGCGAATTGATTTAACATATTTAAAGTATCCTCTTGGCTTAAACCAACAGTTTCTGCCACAGCTTCGGTATCAACAAACCCTTTTACTCTTAATGCTTGAAGTACCAGAAGATCAGGTTCACTTATTTTCGACATGCAATCACGCTACCAGTCGATCGTCGGCTACAACGCGCCTAAGTACTAGAGGGTAACCCACTAAGCCTATTAAGGTGAAAATAAACCATTGGACCGCATAGCTAAAGTGTGATCCTTCGGTCAACTCGAGTGGTTCCATTTGGATAGGCCAATCATTCGTTATTTGTTGATTTTGCTGAAAATAAAAAGGCAATAAGTTTAGGTTCCATTCAGCACTCAATAAATCTATGTCGATCCGATTTATTTCACTCCCCTGCAAATTCCCATCAGAAAATGGAAGCATAATAAATCCCTCTATTTCAAACACCTCTGAAGGTGGTTTCCAAGTTTCAGATCTACCATCATTGAGTATCTTACGTGGAAGGTACCCCCTGTTAACAGCGATGTAGGCAACGGGATCAGTTGCGAGAGCGAAAGAATTTATTACTTCGACTCCTGGAACACCATTTCGGGATCTATTGATCAGATAGACCTGTCTATTTTCATCAAAAGTTCCTATGGCTGTAGCAGGAATATAATTCTGATAATCACCGGCTTTGTCTACAGATAGGTCATCCAATACGACAGGGTTTCTAACGGTATTCTCCATTATTTGAGCATTATTTGACTTACGTTCCTCTAATCTCCGGAGTTGCCAGAAACCAAGATTTACAGTGGATACGAGAAGTGCTAATACAAAAATATGTGAGATTATCCAACTCGGTCTTAATAAACGATGAGAACCAAAAATCATTCAATTCCAAGCAGTTTTTCTAAACCAATAGTTACACCGTTTGGAAGAGAACCAACCCCTTGGACGGCCAATAAGACTCCGGGCATGAACGACTCCCGGTCAGGAGAGTCATGACGTATCGTCAATGTTTGGCCCGCTGAACCCATGATCACCTCTTGATGAGCAACCATGCCTTTCATTCTTACTGCGTGTATCGGTATGCCTTCAAATTTCGCTCCACGAGCACCCGGGATGCTTTCGCTTATTGTCGGGTCATCATCCCACTGATCAGAAGACGAAAACATTCTTTCTGCAGTCGCAAGTGCAGTACCTGAAGGTGAATCAATTTTCTGATTGTGATGATATTCGATTATTTCGGCCGTATTGAACCAAGGCGATGCAATAGCCGCAAAATGCATCATAAGTACTGCTCCTATTGCAAAATTAGGGACAATTAAACAGCTGCTTCCATTAAACTTTTCCCCAATCGTAAGAACGTCTTGATCAGAAAGACCACTTGTCCCTACTACTACATCAATTCCTTCTTCAGCTAACAAAGGCAAGTTATTTTTTGAAGCCTCAGCGATGGTAAAGTCGACTACTACATCCACTTCAGCTTCTAAAAAACCGCTGATTTCTTGAATAATCGGCAGTTGCAGTGAAATGCCACCAACTAGTTCTTCTGACCCGTCGGAAGCTAAGTCCACGGCTGCCACAAGTTCCATAGATTCAGCTTGCATAACTGCGGAACAAACTGACTGGCCCATTCGACCAGCCGCACCTAGAACGCCAATTTTTAAAGATCCATTTCCCATATCTCAGAGGTTAGTACCCCGAAGTAGATTTATTGGAATTGTTTAATATCAAATTAAACCAAAGGTGAAACCGACTATCTTCTTTTCCTGTCGTTGCTTCTTCTAGAAGAACTTTTGCCTAAGTCACCGTGCACTGCTTCCAATTCTGCTTGGAAAGCGTCTTCGAAAGAAGCCGACGACTTAGCTTTGCTTTTGACGTCTCGATCATCAGAATCGGTGTCCTTTTGATTGAAATCATCCTCGTCTGAAAAATCATCGTTTTGATCTGAAACCTCATCCTCGTGAATGTCTTCTGAAGACTTCTCCTCATGACTTGGGCTGTCCTCACCATCAAGTAAAGGCCTTAGTGAAATTTTTCCATTAGGGTCTATGTCTTCCACTTCAACTTCAATAGCATCCCCAAGCTCAAGAACATCTTCAACCTTGTCGATACGCTTCCCGCCACCCAATTTAGAGATGTGAACTAGGCCATCCCTTCCTGGCAGTATGTTTACAAAAGCTCCGAACTTGGTTATGTTGACGACTCTTCCATCGTAAACCTCTCCTACATTTGCAGAAGGCGGGTCTACAATCAGCATTATCTGTCTTTCGGCTTCGGTAACTTTCTCACGATCAGGTGAAGCGATAGAGACAATTCCTGACATCCCATCATCATCAACTGTGATTTCAGCTCCAGTTTCAGCTTGAATGGTGTTTATCATTTTTCCTTTTGGACCTATAACTTCACCAATTTTTTCGACTGGTATTTCGAAACTTAGAATTTTTGGAGCATTCTCCCCTACATCTTCACGTGGTTCAGGAATAGCTGAAGTCATTACTTCAAGTATTTTCAATCGAGCTTCTTTAGCTTGATTTAGTGCATCAGCGAGTACATCTGCAGGAATACCATCAATTTTGGTATCTAGCTGCAACGCTGTGACGAACTCAGTTGTTCCCGCAACTTTGAAGTCCATATCTCCGAAAGCATCTTCTGCGCCCAAAATGTCAGTAAGTGTTACATACTTACCGTCTTTGTAAATTAAGCCCATGGCTATGCCAGCTACTGGTGCCTTAATAGGAACACCAGCGTCCATCATCGAAAGACTGGAAGAACAAACTGAACCCATAGAAGTGGAACCGTTTGATGAGAGAACCTCAGACACTAAGCGAAGTGTGTAAGGAAATTCTTCAAAACTTGGCACTACCGGGAAAAGAGCTCTTTCAGCAAGTGCGCCATGACCGATTTCCCTGCGCTTTGGTCCTCTCATGAAACCAGTTTCCCCTGTTGAAAAAGGCGGAAAGTTGTAGTGGTGCATATACCTTTTACGTTCAATTGGATCGATACCGTCTATCATTTGGTCCATCCGTCCAGTCCCCAGAGTGGTTATGTTCAAAACTTGAGTTTCGCCCCTTTGGAAAAGACCAGACCCATGAGAGGTGGGAATAACCCCTACGTCCGATGACAGAGCCCGGATATCAGAGACTCCACGTCCATCAATTCGAACTCCTTCGTTAACAATTCGATCTCTAACGGTCTCTTTAGTAACGGACCTGATAGCAGCAGAAATCTGAACTTCAGCATCTTCTATTTCTTCAAAATTCGAAATGAGCTCACCTTTGAGTTCTTCCTTTAGATCCGATTCAGCATTTTGTCTTTCTGTCTTGTCAACAATGGTCTGTGTAGCTGCAATTCTTTCTGCTCCAGCATTTTCAACGGCAGTGAAAATTTCGGGAGTGTAATCAGCAAAAACCTCATATTCCATTGCTTCTTGTTTTCCTACTGCTTTAACTAGTTCTTGCTGTAGTTCAATAACTTCTTTTATGAATTTCTTTGAAAATTCAAGACCACCGGCCAGTACAGCTTCATCCACAAAAGGTGCCCCTGCCTCATAAACATCGCAGGTAGCTTCCGTACCGCCTGCTTCTACCATCATGACTGCAACATCGCCATCTTCTAATAGACGGCCTGCTACAACCATTTCAAAAGCTGAATCTGCGGCTTCTTCGTAAGTCGGATGAGGAATCCATTCGCCCGATGCGGCCCATGCGATTCGAACAGCCCCCACAGGGCCATCAAAAGGTATTCCAGAAATCATGAGCGCTGCTGAAGCTCCATTTAAAGCTAAAACATCATGGGGGTTCTCCATGTCGGCCCCCATCACCGTTCCGACTATGTGTACTTCATTACGAAAACCCTCTGGAAACATCGGCCTTAAGGGCCTGTCAATTAATCGGCAAGTCAAAATCGCCGACTCTGATGCACGACCTTCTCGACGGAAGAAAGACCCTGGTATCTTCCCTGCTGCGTACATCCTTTCTTCAATATCAACAGTTAATGGGAAAAAATCAGCGCCTGATCGAGCTGATTTTGCACCCGTTGCTGTCATCAAAACTGTTGACTGACCTAGTTGAGACAAAACTGCCCCTCCTGCTAAGCCAGCCAGACGTCCAGTCTCAAAACTAATTGTCTTTTCTGTCCCTGAAAATGTGTGGGATACGGAAATTGGTTTATTCATTCTTATATTCTCTTTTTCTCTTCTTTACCTAATCGAAACGTTTTCGATCAGGGTGACACCAAGCGATGAAAGCGTTAATTTAAAATTGCTCACTTCGTAAAGTCTTTTTTATATCTGTTCCTAATTAACTAAGTTTAGAAACTTATTAAGCCAACGCCCTAGCGGCGCAAACCTAATTTTGCGATAATTGACCTATAACGCTCGACGTCATTTTTTTCTAAATAATCAAGCATTCTTCTTCTACGACCTACAAGCATCAACAAACCTCTCCTACTGTGATGGTCCTTCTTATGGACTTTCAAATGTTCGGTAAGGTGGTTGATTCTTCCACTAATTAAAGCAACCTGAACTTCAGGAGAACCAGTGTCACTTTCGTGCAATTGGTGCTCAGAAATTGTTTCAGATTTCACAGGCGTACTGCTAGACATATATTCCTCTAATATCGGATTCAAACCTTAAAACTTTCACCTTTAAGGCTATAGGAAAGATCGGAGTCTCGAACCCGACCTCAAGTAATCCCCCTTGGATTACCTACCAAAGATAGATCCTATCAACGCTCAAGCAACAGCGCACCTAGCTAGATACAAGTTCCTTATATCGTCTTCTCCACTCCAATGATGGTTTATCTGATTGCACATCAACCAACTCTCCTCTTTCCAGAGGAAGTTGACCCTGCAACTTCTCCAACATCATTTGATCTTCCAGAACAACTGCTAGCTCCAACTCAAGAACTTCGTTTGCTATTGTCCTACCAGGTTCAACTAACGTTTCTACATCATCATTTCGCCACAAGACAAAAGTATAGATTGACCTACCTTCTTCAATCGGAGCTGCAGTCATAAATAACTTCTGTTCTACACCTGTCTCATAACTCATTGTGCTTAATACCGAAAATGGCAGCGTAAATCCTGTAGTCATAAAAAGTTTTATTACGTCGCTTCCGCCACCAGACATAATCTTTGTTGAACCAACGTTATTGATCTTTACTTCATACCCATACCCGTAATAATTATCATCGAGTTGTTCTAGTTTTATTTTTGGAACAACAGTTTCTTGTTCAATTCCAAATGTTCCACGATGGGTATATGGGAAATGGGATATATCAAGCATGTTGTCGATCATTCTTGTACTGTCGACATTCCATATTTGCATATCAGTGTTTATGCGCGTAAAAGATTCGTCACTATCAGCAGATACCTCAGGGATAGATGTGCGAGGTTTACCTGGGCACATCCAAATTAGTCCATATTTTTCTTCAACAAAAAAAGGGCTCAAGTTAGCTTTTGGAGGAATAGGCAAACCCTCGCTAGCAGAAGGAACTTCCAGACAATGGCCTTCATTTCCAAATAACCAACCGTGATAAGGACACCTAAGGCAACCATTTTCTAAAGTTCCTTTCGACAAAGGAGCCTGTCTGTGTGTACAGCTATCTAAAGCAGCGACTATCTGACCATCTGAACTTCTCCATAAAACATAATCCTTCTGCATAAGCCTCACGGAGAAAACCCCAGACTCCAGAGACGCACTGGTTGCAACAGCATGCCAATAGTCACCTAAAACGTCGAATGAATCTGACATCAATCAGCCCTTCAAAGATTTCTCATACCGGTCAACAAGCCAAGAATTAAATTGCGGTATGACGGCTTCTTGCCACGAGTAGTGTGCCCGATTTGCGAATCGTGAGCTCAGTCCCAATTGGGAGGCAATATTTGTTGGTATATCTTGACGATTGAAATACCCAACTCCTCGTATTGCAGCTTGTAGTAATTCATCAAATAAGGGAATCTCAAGAACTTCCTCTGGGAACAGATAAGCCATACCCAATTCATGGGTTTCGGGCCCCGTTGGGTTAACCGTAAACCAAAATGCGGAATCTGCTTGCATCCCAATCAAAAGAGTTGGGGGAATAAAAGCAAAAACAACTCTCTGTCTTTCCTCTTCAGTCAAGTTCGGCAAAGGCGGGAAAAGGGCTTTATAGGATGGATTAAAGCCTCCATCCATTTCTAAGGAAGGATTGAAACCAAACATTGCCCCATCTGTCGACTCTACATCTGAATACCATGCCCCTGAAGAAGGTGCCCAGTCATGTATTCCTTTGTGAAGGCGGCTGTTGTGGTACATCTCCATAAAATTCTCAATCATAATCTTCCAATTAAATGGAACATCCGGAATTACCGCTGGGTCTACGGTTTTGAGTGAAGAAAGATTGTAATTAGCAACTGTGTTTTCTAATTTCACTAAACTCGGTGCTAATGGGTCTGCATTCTGGTCAAAATTTACAAAAATGAAACCATTCCAAACTTCCACGGCAATCTTTGTAAGGCTCGTATCCTCCATAACAAAACAATCCGTGTCCTTCATCTCAGGTGCACCAGTGAGTTGACCATCTAAATTAAATACCCACCAATGATAAGGGCAGCGAAAATAACGGGCATTGCCAGAAAGAAACTTTGTGGGTTCAAGCATATTTTGATCATCTATCCCATCAAGATCAGCAGTTACACACATACCTCTATGAGGACAAACAGAAGACATTGCACGTATTTCAGATTCTGAATTCCTTACTACTATTACCGGTTCTCCAGCTGGCTTGGCAGAGAAATAGTCACCTATTTCTTGGATCTGTTCTTCGCGTCCAACACAGAGCCATTCCGATGCAAATACTGAATTAATTTCAAAATCAAAAAAATCTGAATCACTATATACCAGTGGTGGTAGCCCAATTGCTTCTTTATAAGATCCACGAGATTTAACTAATTCTTCAAATTCGATAGGACTGTTCAATAGAATCCCCCTCTAAACAATAGTAAATATTACATCAAATACGATTGGTCAGACAATCAGACCTTTTGATATGTTTTAGATCTATCGATTAAGGGAGAACCATGACATATCCGAACATTCTGGTCTTTGTTGACTTTCCTACTGACGATGTTGATGCAGCAACTAATTTCTACAGCAAAGTCTTTAATTGGGAAATTGAAACACGTATACCAGGAATTTTCAATCGAATCGTACCTGGCCAAAACTTTAAATTAGATGATGGGAGCCAAGGGCCCACTGGGAATTTACACATGGGAATATCGAAAGCTGCTAACACTAGACCTCACCCGAATCCTGAACCTCCCGAGCCAACAACTCTTAGCCAAGGAGGCAGGTCAACAAGAGCATGGATCATGGTAAGCGATGATGACTCTTTTGATCGGATACTTGACACTGCCGAAAGCCTAGGGGCGACAGTTCTTTGGAGAAATCACTTTTGGACTGAATTCGGTGGAGCAAATGCATCTTTTATAGATCCCTGGGGAAATCAAATAAATCTCTGGCAACATCTTGAAGGTGTCGAGGTTGACGAAGAAACACATCAAGTCATAGGTGAAGCACTCATTCCAGACGGATGGACAATCGAATAGCAAATAGGGGAACCAAATGGAAACAACGTATAACATTCATCCTCCTGAAGCCAGATGGACACATGTAGCTCTAAGAGTCAAAGACATTAATGCAACGATTGAGTGGTACACGGAAAACACTCCCTTGTCACTCGTAACTCGCCGTGAAGATGAATCAGGCTATGCGGCTTGGCTTGGTCACACCGACAATCCCCTCTCTCCTTTTCTTTTGGTTCTAACCCAATTTTTTCCAGATAAAGATCCTTTTGCAGATGCACCAAATACTGTTCTAGGGCCCTTCGCCCACTTAGGAATCGAACTGCCTGATCTAGAATCACTCAAAAAAGCGGCTGAAAAAATGCAAGCTATTGGGTCTCTTGTAATGCCAGTTCAAGAAATGCCTCCACCAATAGGATGGATATTCATGGCAAAAGATCCGGATGGAAATACTCTCGAGTTTTCTTTCGATCAGGGAGTTTACGCGACTTTTCAGGAGTTAGCGGAATAATCGAATGGAAACTACTCGAACTCCAATCGAAGTAGCGACTTCATATCTAGAGTCTTTTGCAAAAAGAGACCCTGATCTAATTGCATCACATGTCTCAGAAGATTTCAAAAACATACACACAAGCGCACTTGGAGACCCTTGCGAAGGAAAATCATCTTACAGAGATCGACTTCCCGGTTTTTTGAACAAATTCAAAGACTTAACATACGAATGTGAGGAAATTATTTCACAAGAAGAGAGGGTCTTTATCTCTTACTTAATGAGAGCAGATGTAGATGGAAGCGAGATTTCTATTCGCGGTGTTTTCAATTTGAAAATTATAAATGGTTTTATAGAAAGTCGAATTGACTATTTCGACAGCCTGACTTTCCTTAAACAAATCGGACATCCGGCCGGATTGGAGGAAATCTGAAATTGGAACATGCACCCACAATTGATTTGAGCAGCGCATTTGGCGGAACTGATTCTGACCGTCTAGAAGTTGCTATGCAAATCGATTCTGCCTGTAGAGCTACGGGATTTTTTGTAGCAATAGGTCATGGAGTTGAAGAAACATTGTTAGAAAATGTAATCGATGCTTCAAGAGAATTCTTCCATCTACCCATTTCCGAAAAAGCTAAAGTTTCTCCTCCGGGACCCAACCATTTTCGTGGTTATCTAGGTCTTGATACCACTGCTCTTGCTTCGACTCTAGAGATAGAAACCCCACCCGATTTATGCGAATCGTTTAATGTAAGTAGATTTGACGACCCAGTAATGCGTTCAAAAGTTGAACAACCCGGAGCAGAAGCTGTTTTCTGTGAAAATATGTGGCCCGAAAACCCTGAAATTCTAAGAACTGCATATGAAACTTACTTCGCTGAAATGGAACATCTTTGTTCAGAGATCCTGAAACTTATGGCTATCGCTCTGGAGCTTCCTGAAGATTGGTTTGACGATAAGTTCGAACAGCCCACTTCTCTTTTAATGGCCAACTGGTATCCGCCCGTTACAGGCGAAGTTTTTTCAGGTCAACTAAGACGCGGGGAACACACTGACTATGGAGCGTTCACAATTGTAGCTCCAGAACAGATACCGGGTTTGCAAATTTCTGTAGACAACCAATGGGTTGATGTAAAACTTGTTGAAAATGGCTATGTCATAAATATCGGCGACCTTCTGGCTCGATGGACAAATGACAGGTGGACCTCCACTCTTCACCGAGTAGTCCTCCCAGATGAGTCCAATCACCGTCAGCGCGACAGAATCTCAATTCCATTTTTTTTCCAGCCAAGTTATACCGCTGAAATAAAAACTATTCCCACCACAGTAGACGAGTACAAAAAATCTTCTTATGAGCCAGTTATTTCCGGAGAGTGGATTACGGCTAAATCAATGTCAATGCTGGAATAATACCTTTTAATCAAATTTAACTATTGATTAGCTTTAGCAACTGTCTTCGCCATTCGACAGTCGCTTTGTCCGATTGAACATTAACTAAAGCAGTCTTACCCAAAGGCATCACGCCATTTAGTTTTTCTAACATCACTCGATCTTCTTCACCTATAGCTCGGTCAAACGCAATTACTTCATCCGCAGGAATCGTAAAATCATCATTACGCCAAATAACGAAAGTGAAATAAGAGGAAATCTCATCAATAGGGGTGGATAAGAGAAGGATTACGTGTTCTAATCCTGATTTATAGGTGATCGTACTTCTAACAGTTAATGGTAAATTAAATCCACTAGTCATCGACCTTTCAACAGACTCTTCATTTGATCCTGAGGTGCTTTTGGCTTCTTCTGGGTTTGCAGCCAAAATATCGTAACGATAACCAAAAAAGTCATTGTCTAAATACTCGAGACTTATATTAGGTACTTTCGTTTCTTGTCCTGCACCAAAAGTTCCTGCATGCACATAAGGAAAGTGAGTTATATCTAGAAAATTGTCTACCATTCGTGTAGCTGCAACTTTCCACTTTTGGACCTCGGTATTAATTCTTCTAAAGGAAGAATCTGATTCTTCCTTTAGTTCAAAAAGTGGATTGATTGGCTCTCCCAAACAAAGCCAAACCAGCCCATACTTTTCGATAACTTCAACGGTATTTAAATGTGCTTTTGAAGGAATGGGCACACCATCAGATGAAGAGGGAATATTTATACACTTTCCGGATTCTCCAAATGTCCATCCATGATAAGGGCATACAAGACAGCCATTTTCTAAATGGCCATGTGATAATGGGGCCTGCCGGTGGGGACATTTTTCTGCAGCTGCAATTAAAGAACCGTCAAACCCTCTCCAAATAACAAGATCTTCGTTCAAAAGTTTTACTGAGATTGGATTTGAATCTATATCATCACCCAAGGCGACTACATACCAAAAGTTCTTTAGAGGCTGTTTATCAACAAAACCCTCTGTGCCATTCAGTATTTTTTCCATGGCTTTTCTCTTTCGGTGATCTACCACAAGACACTAATACTTCATCTATTGTGTTGACGTGACAGAAGAAAACTGCTCAATTTTATATGGACACACAATTATAACTATGAACGAAGAGCGTCAGGTTTTGAAAAACGCTGCCATAAAAATTGTAGGAGATCGCATAAAAGAGATAGGCACCAAAGAGGAGCTTATTCTTTCCAACCCTGAAGCTTCTATTATCGGCAACGATAACTTTATGGTCATTCCTGGTTTAATTAACGCCCATCAGCATCTAACTGGTGACCGCTTGATCCAATCTTGTATTCCCAGTGAAATAGAAGACACTGAAGCTATTTTTGACTGGTCCGTACCTATTCACGCCTTACACAGCCCAGATGATGATGAAATCTCAGCCACTTTATCGCTAGCCGAAAGTGCTCGCTGCGGAATTACTTTTACAGTTGAGGCAGGTACTGTGGCTTTTCCAGAAATGGTTTTAAACGGGTTCGAAAAGGTAGGAGTTGGTGGAGCTATCGGGTCGTGGGGATGGGATGTAGGCAATGGTCCTTATGTGGATTCTGTGGATGGCGTGATCGAGAGACAATTACAAGTACTGGAAATGACCAAAAACCACTCTTCAGTCAAGGGTTGGGTAACTCTTGTAGGTCACAATTTAATGTCAGATGAGCTACTACAAAAGGCCTCAAATTTAGCAAAGGAAAACTCAACAAATTTGACCTTTCATCTTTCGCCTCACGCTGGAGAAGTTTCCCAGTACTTAGAAAAAACTGGGATGAGGCCTGTTACTTACATTAGTGAACTAGGAGTATTAGGTAGTCACCTTCTGATCGGACATGCAGTTCATATAGATGATTCAGAATTAGAAGTTCTTATAAATAGCAAAACTGCAATTGCATCTTCACCATGGGCTTATCTAAAACTGGGCCAAGGCATAACAAAGTTTGGCAAGCACCCCGAATTTGTATCTAAAGGTGGTCGACTTGCTCTTGGTTGCGACACAGAAAATGCAGGAGACACTAAAGATCTTTTGTTAACGGCTAGACTGTTTTCTGGTTTGATGCAGGAAGCCAAACTGGGGCTTGATAAGCCAACAGCTCATTATGCGCTTGAGTTGATAACGATCGGTGCTGCTGAAGCCCTAGGTCTTAAAGAAGAAATAGGATCTATAGAAACTGGTAAACGCGCTGACATAGTTTTAATAGATACAAGTGGCCCTTCATGGCAACCAATGGCTCCTGATCCCGTGATGCAACTTATATGGGGAGCAAGTTCATCAGATGTAAACTCAGTAGTAGCTGGAGGGAAGCTTATTGTAGAAGATAAGAAATGCAAGAATTTAGACGAACTCTCTCTTGCTAATGAAGCTAAATCTAAACAAGAAAAATTACTTAAGTCCGCCGGACTGGATCCCAGTTCTTACTGGCCTGTGACCACCTATTAGCTCTGTTCCATCTGAAATGAAACAAGTGTAAATTTTCACTTAGATTAAGAAGTTATCCGTATAGACCTGCTAACTTTCCCGAAAGTCCCAAAGCAGCTACAACCATTACCCACCTAACTACTCGTTCCCCACCCTCAACTGTCCACTTCGCTCCTAACCAACCGCCTACTGTTAACCCTGTGGCAAGAACTAGAGCTGGGCCCCAAGAAATTTTTCCAGAAAAAATAAAAACGGGCAACGCAATTACTGTTACTAAAGCATTAATCATCACTTTGATGCTGTTTGCAACCACAAGATCAAAACCAGAACGCGAAAGAGTTAAAACCATCAGTAAACCCACACCAGCCTGAATAGCTCCACCATAAATTCCAACTACAAAAAATATTAAAATCATGGTAGGACTGCTCCAAGAAGACTCTCTTTCTTTAGGCTTAGATTTTTGTGGCATGAGCGTCAAAATCACTATTGGTATCACAAGAAAAGCAAAAAGACGCTCGAACTGATCATCTCCAAGTTGGTTGATTAAAACAGACCCAACTAAAGAACCAAAAATTACTGGTAAAAAAATAACCTTTGAGTCACGGAAACCCGATACCCCTAAACGGCGAAACGAAAGAACGGCAGCTAAACAAGCGGGTAAAATACCGACTCTATTTGAACCATTAGCGTATGTGCCAGGCACTCCTGCAAAAACTAGAAGCGGAACGGTGATCGTCGACCCGCCCCCAGCCATGGTATTTATTACTCCAGCTGCTAAACCACCAAAAGCTAGTATTAATACATCAGTCAAACTCACTGTTTTTTCCGTAAAAACTCAAGTGCTAAACCACTTCCTTTAATTGTTTCGAATAAACCTTCTGCCATTGAACTTCCCGTCCTCCGAACTGCGGCAAGATTGCAACTAATCTGTGAAAAACCAAGACTCAATACTTCCTCTAACTGTTCCGCTACTTCTCTAGGAGTCCCAACGATCGCAAATTCTTTGACTAACTCGTCATCTACCAGGGACTCGAGTTCAGGGTCATCGAAACGATTATGGTCGAAATACCACCCTCTTGAACGGGAAAGAGCTTTGAAAATATCATTCTTCCTCACTTGTTCGACTTCAGGTCCGTTTTCGCCGACTATTTCTAAATAGTGTGCTGCATACCTTTTTACGCTTGAATGAGCCAATTTTGAGTCTTCGCTCACACATAAGGTAACTCTTGGAGCAATCTTTACTTCTGACACGTCACGTCCCACTCGGTCAGCACCTTCAGAAAGCCATTGTTTGTAATTTGCTACAGAAGAAGGCGACAAATTTCTAGCACCAACTAAAGCAATATCTGCTATTTCTCCGGCTAAACGCATCACTTGCGGGCTTCTCGTTCCTATAGCCACTGGGACCATTCCTTTATGAGGCACAACCAAACCTGAAGTATTGAAATTGAAAACGGAACCCTGAAAAAAGGTTTCCTCACCATTTAATAATGAACGTATTACTGTAATTGTTTCCCTTAAAGCAGTTACCGGTCTGAGCGGATTTATTCCTATCTCCTCCAATCCAGCCCCTACCCCAACACCAAAAAAAGCCCTTCCATTTGAAGCATCATTCAAAGTGGCTAAGGCACTTGCATGAACTGCAGGATTTCTTGTATATGGATTTGTAACCATTGATCCAATCATGATTTTTTTTGTTGACCGTGCTGCCAGAACTTGCAATTGATAGGTGTCTGGCCACAGTGCAACATCTGAAACCCCAAGACGATCAAAACCAGCATCTTCAACAGCTGTTGCCAACTCACAAAATTCTTCTACGCCCATACCGGGAGTTATTTCCGCTTCAAAAACAAATGGGTTCACAAAACTGGATACTTCGATTTGTCGGGTAGTCCCGAACGTTGAACTACTGCTTCACCGGCATTTTGACAATCTGCATAAAACTTATCTTCATCAAAAGCCGTAACCCTTCCTTCCTCCACAACTTTAACTCCATCAACTAAAACTGTATGGACGCCTCTTCCGTCAGCTGACCATACGAGTTGATTCATTACGTTTAGTAAAGGTCTCCACTCGGGCCTGTCTGTATCATGAAGAACCAAGTCAGCTTTTTTTCCTATTTCGATTGAACCTATTTCGTTTTCTAATTGCATAGCTTTAGCACCACCCAATGTGGCCATTTCATAAGCAATTTCTGCGGGAAACATTTGTGGGTCTTGCCGACTGTCTTTGAATAAACCCGCTACCAAATATGTTGCTCTCATTAAGTCTGAATAATTTGAGGCGTTGTTGCCGTCTGTCCCAATGGCAACATTAATACCTGCCATTTTCATTTCGGGTATCTTCCCTACTTGAGTAACTCCGTAACTAACTTTTAATGCTGTTGTAGGGCAATGAGATACGTGTACACCTGAGTCAGCCATTACTGATATCTCTTTGTCGTCTACTTGAACGCAATGTGTCATGACTACGTCGTCATTAAGAATACCCAATTCGTCTAGATGGATCATAGGACGATGTCCAAATTCAGAAACAAAGAAATCCGGATCCAACTTTGCAGGCGACATATGGAAGCTCATACCAGTGTCGTGTTCCGTAGCTAGTTCTCGTGCAGCTTTCCAAAGTGGGTCAGAGCAAGTCGTGTGCCCTACTAAAGTAGACCAGGCTCCAAGTCTTCCTTGTGCCACGTCTTTATACTTGTCGAGTTGATACTGCAGAAGATTTATTGACTCATCAGTGTTCTGTTTATATACATCTGGTTCTGGAGGTAGATCCCAAATCCATCTACCCAACCTACCTCTGATTCCAACTTCCTCGAGGGCTTCAAAGACATCATCTAAGAAACGAATTGTTCCAGCTTCAAGAAATGTTGTTGTCCCCGACTTCAACATCTCTACTGAAGCCAGCTTTGCTGACAGGCTCTCTTCTTCGGCCGTGTAAACAGAATAAAGCGGACAAAGCCATTCAAAAACATTCTCTTCAAAAGGAGTGTCATCGGGGACATACCCTCTGGTCAAGGGTTCACCTGTTATGTGTATGTGCGTATTGATCATTCCTGGTGTCAAAACAAAACGGTCACTCCCCAGTGTTTCTTTTGCATCATATTTTTTTTCTAACTCTGAATATTTTCCAACTTCTACTATCGATCCATTGTTTAATGCAACAGCACCATTTTTAATAATGTCTCGTGTCTCATTCATAGTCACGACATACCAGGCCTTTACCAAAGTATCTACTTGCTCTTTCATTCCTACTCCTTAATAATCGGAAGGTTTTGTTGCTACATACAAAAATTGAAAACCAATTGGCTCGATCAAGCGAACAGAGTCAAATCCTGATTCTCTTAACCACAAGGTTGCATGTTCGTTAGTAATTGGAAAACCTTTAGCAGTACTAGTCATCATTGTCATTCCCATTAAAACACCATGTGGATTGAACTTTCTTTCTATATCAATGAAATAGTCAGCTAATAGCAACCTTCCTCCAGGTTTCAAAGATGCGAAAGCACGCTCTATAAGACTCCTTGCTCCATCTTCACCTTCTGTTCTACACACATGGCCCAAAACCACCAAGTCATAAGCGTCTGTCTCGAACTTAAGTTCATGAAAATCACCTGGGCGAAACTCACACCGTTCTATCACTTCATGCTCTTCTGTTTTGCGCTTAGCTACTTTTAGGACTTCTGAAAAATCATTAATTACTGCTGTTGCCCCAGGACACGCTTTTAAGATGGCTATAGCCCATGGAGCACCGCCTGCTCCTATATCAAGAACGTGCGGATCCGTGAGACTGCTATAACGAATTTTCAAATCAGAACGAGTTGCTGCTCTAAACATTGTTGTAAAAGTACCCTCAACAAGGGGCACATAAAAAGAAACCGGATCATCGTCTATAGGGGTACTCGGACTCCCATTACGGATGGTTTCAGCCAAGGATGACCAATTGTTATGAGGACCAGGAGCCACCGGAATCAAATTTGCCATTGATGCTGGTCCATCACTTGTTAAATATCTTTTGGCTGTGTCATTTAACTCGTAAATATTTACAAATTGATCTAAAAGTCCAAGTGCCACCAAAGAGTCAAGTAAGGATTGAAGATGTGGTTGAGAAACTTCCAGTTTCTTGGACAAAACTTCAACTCCAACTGGTCCTGTTGATTCAAGAGTGTCGAAAACGTCTAGTTCTATTGCTGCAAGTAAAATATAGTAAGAACCAAGTCCCTCTATAACACTCCAAACAGGTGCTGCAGGCGGTGGTTTGTAATCTGTCCAAGGGCGACCCTTGTGCGCCATAGTATGTGTTTTTTTAAGTTCAGGGTATGGAGCGTCGACAGCCATAATTTAAGGATTCAGGACAATTTTTCCGAAGAAGTCACCGCTCAACATTTTTTCTTGAGCTTCACCAGCATTCTCTAAGGGATAACTAGAGTCAATCTCTACCTTGTATTCACCTGAGCAAAACTCTTTCCAAATCGGAGAAAATTCACTCGGTTCATAAGGGTCTGAGCCGTGGATCGTAATCCCAGAATGAAATACATAGCCAAGCGAAGGAATAACTGCCTCATCTCCTGATGCATTTCCACAGTTGACCAAGCGGCCATGAACCCCTAAAGCAAAAAGAGAAGCCCCAAAAAGAGCTGTACCCACACAATCCATCACCATGTTTACTCCAGCTCCATCCGTTAATTCACGAGCCCATCCGGCAACATCGCCTTCTCTGTTATTCATAACGTGTGTGGCCCCTAGGTCGGTTGCTTTTTCGCACTTACTTTCGGATCCTGCGGTAGCGAGAACTGTTGCTCCAGAATTCTTTGCTAGTTGTATGGCTGCGACACCGACACCTGATCCTGCCGCATGAATAATTACTGTTTCTCCCTCTTGAAGATTCCCAACTTTGAAAAGAGCATGTGCTGCTGTCATGTAACACGTAGGGAAAGTGGCTGCATCATTGAATTCCATGTCATCTGGCATCAGATATACATGTGTTGCAGGAACAAGACATTTTTCTGCATAGCCTCCATCTGCATTAGCTCCAATAATTCCCAACTCACCAAAAAGATCTCCCCTTCCCGCATGAGAAGAACTTTCTGAAACACCTGCAAGAGAAGGATCAACGACTACGCGGTCTCCAACCTTTACATCTGAAACTTCTTCCCCAATTTCAGAAACTGTTCCAGCGACATCCATACCTGCAATATGTGGATATGAAAATCCTGGCATTTGAAACCAGCCGTTGCGCTGCAAGACGTCGAGTCTGTTTAATGAAGTCGCTGCAACATCTACGACTACATCGCCTGGACCTGGTGATGGGTCAGGCATATCTTGATATTTTAAAACCTCGACACCCCCGGGCTCAGTATAAAAAACTGCTTTCACTTTTTACCTCCTGACTTACCATTCATTTTAACCCTCTTACAAATGGTCTAGCTAAAGATCCGGGTGGTCTAACACGACGTGCAAAAGCCGTCATGGCGATGATAGTTACCAAAAATGGTAAAGAGCTCATAAGTTCTGAATTCAACTGATAACCCAACCCCGGAAGTGTTAAACGGAAAGATAGTACAGAACCAAAAAGTAGACACCCTAAAATAGTCCCACGTAAAGTCCAACCACCAAAAATTACAGCCACGAGAGCTATGAATCCCCTACCTGCAACTATCCCGTCATCAAATCTTCCTACTTGGCCTAGAAGTAAGTAAGCACCACCCATTCCTGAACATAAACCTGCGTAATAGATGGACTGTCTACGTCTTTTATTTACATCTATACCGCTTACATCTGCTGCTTGAGGATTTTCCCCTACTGCCCTTACTTCCAATCCCCAACGGGTTCTATATACAAGCCACCATGTAAAAGGAACCAACAAATAAAGAAACAAGAACGGCCAGGGTTGTCCGAAAAAAGCTTCGCCTATTAGAGGTATTTCTTTTAGTACGGGTATCTCCAACTTCGAGACCACCTTAGATGAAGGCTTCCATTCGGCATATAAGAAGCTAGTTACTCCGAGAAACAAAATATTTAAAGTAAGACCTACTACGAATTGATCGGCTGTCAAACGATGGCTCATTTGAGCCTGGACTAATGACACAATTAACCCTGCGATCATACCCATCAGAATTCCTACTAAAGCGTTTTCTGTCCAGTGATAACCCATTGCTCCTGCAAATGCCCCAGTGAGGATCATCGCTTCAATAGAAATATTAAGAGTTCCGGAACGTTCAGCAACCCATTCGCCTACAGCGGCAAAAACTAATACAGCTGCAAATCGTGTAGCAGCTGTATAAGCAGTCTCAGTAGACAGAACATCCCAAATCGCCTCAAAAAAGCCCATGCTATGTTCTGCTTTCTACTTGAGCTAAAGCTCTACGACGATCTCTTATAAACAAAATGGCTGGGGGTACGAGAAGAGCTAAAACAAGAAGACCTTGCACTACATCAGTTACTCTTCTCTCTACACCTGTGGCTGCTAGAAAACTTGAACCTGTTCTTAGACCTGCGAAAATAAGCGCTACTGGTATAATCGCCATCACTTTTTCGCGAGCGACTAAAGCCACTAAAAGGCCTGTCCAACCAAGATTTACCGTGAAGCCTGTAACAAGACGGTATTTTGCGAAATCACCGCTCGCGAGCATCATTGCACCTGCAAGGCCTGCAAAACCGCCAGATGCGCACATAGCCATGAGACCCTGCTTAACTTCGCTAATCCCGAATCTTTGACCAACTCGACGGTTTTCTCCAACAACATTTAGCTTAAATCCAATAACCGTTTGCGATAAAACCCACGTAGTTAAAACAATTATTAGCAATGCGAGTATCACACTAAGTGAGAAATTATTACCAAAAATTTCGACTCTTGGAAGTCGTGAATCAGGATCCAATTGTTTACTCACCAACGCCCTGTTACCAAAAGCAGCATCAGGGTCCAGAAGTAACCAAGTATTTTTTAGTGCATATCCAACTAAATTTGCCGCAACCGTAACCAAAAGAAGCGTGGTCAACACCTCTGGCACGTTACGCCAGTACCTTAAGGCACCCGCTAAGCCTGACCAAAAAGCTCCACCCACGAAACCGCCGATAATGACTAGACAAATAACAATCGGACCTGAACCTGGTGCATGCGCTCCTACGTATGCGGCAAACGCTGCCCCTACAAGCATTTGCCCCTCTTGGCCGATGTTTATGAGACCAACTTTGGTACTAATTATTGTCCCAACAGCAACCATCGCCATTGGGACTGCTGAACCAAGAGTTTTGCCCCATCTTCCTGGTTTTCTTAAACTGCCGTCTAAAAGTGAATTCCAGACATCAGTCCAATTGGCTCCGACAGCTTCAACAATTATCGCCGACAGTAGAAGCGCTACGAAAGTACTACATGCATACAGGAAAACTATTTCACTTCTTCTTCTCATTGAAGACATGATTTTGAAGATAGAAAACAATTGTTACAACTCTCCTCTACCCATAAGCAGTCCCAAATTTTCTCTGTCAGCATCTTGTCGTCTCATTGAGTCAGCTATCTTGCCTCTAAAAATTACTCCTATACGATCCGACAAAGACAATATTTCATCAAGCTCGCTTGAAATCAGAAGAACACCCACACCAGAATCAGCCAAACTGCGTAACTGTCTAGTCATGTACTCAATCGCTCCTACATCCAGACCTCTAGTAGGTTGAGAAGCGACTAATACAATCGGCTTGTCGCTTGTTTCTCTTGCGAGGACAACTCTCTGTTGATTCCCGCCAGACAATGACCAAAGTGGAGCGTTTGGACCTGTGCAGTTAATTTCAAATTTCTCAATTAAATCTGTGGCTCTTACATCTCTTTTTTGTTTATTTAAAAAACCATTCTTATAACCCTCTTCCATGTTTGAGAGGAGAAGATTTTCAGAAACTGACATACCCAAAATCACTCCTGAATCATGTCGATCTTCAGGAATCACAGCGACCCCTTTTTTAGCTAATTGCCCAAACCGGTTTGAAGGAATTTTTTCACCATTGAGAAGAACATGCCCTGAAGAAACTCTTTTCAATCCTGATAAAACTTCCACCAAAGAACTCTGACCATTTCCTTCAACACCCGCAAGACCAAAAATCTCTCCTTGTCTAATGCCTAGATTAAAATCATTTAATTCTCTGACTCCCAAAGCGGAAGAAGTCGAGATTCCTTTCAACTCCAGAAGGAATCGTTCTTCTATTTTTTTACTTTCGTTATCTGGCTCGGATTTAACTTTTACGTCAGAATCTTTATTCGAGTTGTCTAAACCGGAATAACTTAAACCAACTTCTCTTCCAACCATTGAACGAGCGAGTGAATTAGCATCAGTGTCTTTCGTCAAACAACGATCTATAACCGCACCGTTCCTCATTATTGTGATTCGATCTGTTGCATGCAAAATTTCTGAAAGTCTGTGACTAACCAAAGCGACCGCTCGGTTCTCCTCACCTACTACTTTACGCAAAGAGTCAAATAGTTGTTCAGACTCTTCAGGAGTTAGAACAGAAGTAGGTTCATCCAAAATCAGTACACTCGGATCTCGTCTCAAGCACTTAAGAAGTTCGACTCTCTGACGCATCCCGACTGGAAGATCTTCGACACGATCATCTGGGTTAACGTCTAATCCATACTCATGACTTAGTTCTGCTACTCGATCTCTCGTTCTATTTCTATCTATTCGACTGTTGTCCCCAAGTGCAACGTTCTCCCAGACTGTCAAGGCTTCAACCAAACTAAAATGTTGATGAACCATCCCAATACCCAAATCGGCAGCATCCAGTGGATCTCGAATTGTCACCGGCTTCCCATCAACTGCAATTGAACCCTTGTCTGGCAAAACAAGTCCAATGAGCATTTTCATAAGAGTAGATTTACCAGCTCCATTTTCTCCGAGAACCCCATGTATTTCGCCTCGAACAAGTTCAATGTCTACTTCGTCACAGGCGCGAACCGAACCATATATTTTAGAAAGTTTTTCTGCTGTTACAGCCGGCGGGGGCCCCGTAAGAACGGAGCCCCCGCTGGTTGAACTATTGGCTAGCTCATTCAAGAATCAGCCTCCGTAAGCTTGACCCTTAATTGCTCCAAAGTCTCCTGCGTACATACCAGAGGCAACATTCGCATAGATATCATCCATTGCTTGTTGTTGTTCATCTGTTGGGTTACACATTAACCCACCTGGCTCTGGATCCACACCAACTTTAAATACCTTCGTATCGCCTTCTTTAACCGCACCATTTAATATTTGCGGAAAAATCGCTCTAATGTAATCGCCGCCATCAAAACGGGAAGCGACCGCATAATCGAGATCATCGCGAGCACATACATCGGATGCACCAGCGCTACTTACAGGAATACCTGCTTCGTTTGCTAGTTGCACTACAGGCTCATGAGCCCCACCTAAATATGGAAGGACAAATCCAACCCCATCTCCGAGTGCCGTGTTGAAGGCTTCAGTAGCGTTTGGAACGCTATTAAAGTCATATGGGAAATCTCCCGTCGGATAGTAAGAAACTTCAAAACTTTCGTTCACATCTTGAATTCCCATTGTGAATGAAAGTAAAAATTCCTTTTCAAAGTTGAGGTCGCAACAACCAAGCATTGCAGCAGTCGTTCCACCATTCTCTTGGAGGATTAATCCTGCCGCATATCCAGTTGTGTAACCAACTTCAGCTCCGTCGTCAATGCTCTGTGCAAGACCTGGCAACGTAGCATACCCAGCACCACAGTTACAGTACCAAAAGATATCTGAATACTCTTCCGTCAGATCTGGGAGAGGTTCAGCAATTTCACTGGCGCCAACGATGATTATATCGACTCCTTGATCAGCAAGATTTGTGAGCTCATCTGCAGCATTAGCAGGTTGAATCTCATCAATTATTATTGGTGAAGACCAACCTTTATCGGCTGAAAGTTTAACTGCGGCATCAACAACAGCCTGGTAATAAGCTCCGTCATCTGCAGGACCTGCAGCAGCGACGCCAATTGTGATGGTTCCATCACCATTTGCATCAAATTCTGCTAATACTTCTTCAGCGCTTGCAGCTGATCGTGAATACGGTCCGTTTGCTACTCGGGCTTGTATATCACCAACGTTTATGATCTTGCCATCAAATTCACCAAGATCCCATTCAGTTCCTGTCCACTTAACGAATGTAAGTGTCTTTTTACAGACTGATGGGTATTCAACGGTGTTATTTGTACAAGTAGTTGGTCCTTGACCGATAACATGCTGATTCTCTAATCCAGCAAAAGCTGAAATAATAGCCGCACGGTCATCGACATCTTGACCTGATGCAATCATGTCACCTAAAACCTGATAGGCAGCAATTCCTGCACCGTATCCGACCCTCAAGAAGGTTGATATAGGTGCTGTACGTAAGGAACTTGACTCCAACAATTCTTCACGTTGTCCAAGTTCCCAAGCGGAATAAGCATCGTACAAGTCAGGACGTTCTGCTATATAGCTCTGATGCTCGAAATAACTATTCGCAGCAGCAGGGTTAGCTAATACAGATGCATCAACACATGAACCTGAAGAAACCACCGCTGTTTCTAGACCTGCGGAAGTAATAGCATTAAGCATTTCGTTACAGTCAGAAGCCTGCATGCCGAAGAAGACTGCTCTGTCTTCGACTGGAGAACCTTCAAACCACTCAGCCATTGCCTGAATATTTGCATCATTGTCAGTTGGATCACCAGAAGCATCTGGGAAACCCTTCCAATCAAGTTCATACTCAGTTCCTAGCTGATTCCAGAAACGCTCTTCTGTATCTGCGAAACATTCAAGACCTGGACCAGTACCGGCATAAAGCACGGCAATCTTCTTATAGCCCATCTCTTCAACTGTGTAGGTTGCAGCACCTGGGAAGGCAACTGGGCAACCACCATATAGAGAGTAACCATTACCTTCAACGGTGAAGTCCGCTACGAAGATTGGCACTGTCTGAATAGTTGGTATGCCTGCGCCTAAGAAGGTTGGCCACAGAGCCGGTGTGAAGAACTCAATACCATTGATGTTCAAATGAGGCATTGTTTGTCCTATTTCATTACCACAGTTAATTGCAGCTGCAGGATCGAATCCATGAACGCAAACTTGGAAGTCAATTGGACGTCCACATATACCACCTAAAGTGGTGTTGATTTGTTCAACAGCAATTTCGAATCCTTCACGAATCTCTGGGT
>Ga0208261_1000085_pt1 | contig 37126 bp, 34 predicted proteins | sample Knorr_S7_td_DCM__FD_185595 | JGI IMG/M metagenome (GOLD analysis project Ga0208261, IMG submission 185595) | Marine microbial communities from Southern Atlantic Ocean transect - Knorr_S7_td_DCM_ad_131m_LV_B (SPAdes) (version 3) | ecosystem: Environmental > Aquatic > Marine > Oceanic | place...
TCTTCCGCTGGAGCTTCTTCCTCCGCTGGAGCTTCTTCCTCTTTTGGAGCTTCTTCTTCCGCTTTCTTTTTCTCGGCTTTTTTCAATTTTACCTGTTTAGCTTTTTCCTCTGCTTTATCAGCTCGTCTTTTTAAAGTTTCTTCACGATCAGCTGCCCATTTTTTCATTTCTTTTTCAACTTCTTTTTCATCCAATCCTTGCTGCATTAGATGCCATTTATGGGCTAGGCCGCTTCTTTGCATTAAATTATGCAATGCATCAGAAGGCTGCGCTCCTGTTTTCAGCCAGTGAAGTATACGATCTTCATCCAAAGAATAAGTTTTTTCTTGATCTATTGGATTAAACCATCCTAATTCTTCTATAGCAGCACCATCTCTCTTATTACGTGAATCCATCACTACAACACGGTAAAACGGTCTATTTCTGCGTCCTATTCGTTTCAATCTTATTTTAGTCGCCAAATCGTAATCTCCTTAGGTTTAATTTAGATAGTTATTTTTCTATCTAGCCTTAAAATATAATATTTCAATAATTTCACTATAAATATAGCCTGGAAAATTAACTATCCTTTTTTAGTTTATCAACTACTGAAAGCAAATCTTATTTAGAAATATTTTTTATGAAATTTTCATTTATAGATACAAAAAAAAGTGATTTAGAAGAAATTTTAATTCTAAATCAACTTGCCATTCCTGCTGTGAGCAATGCCACCATAGATGAAATGAGCAAATTTCTTGAAATTGCAGATTATTTTAAAAGTATCATAATTGAAAATATTGTTGCCGGATTTTTAATTGCTCTTCACCCGGGGAAGGATTATCATAGCCTTAATTATAAATGGTTTGAAAAAAGATATAAATCGTTTATTTATGTTGACCGGATTGTTATTGGCTCTTCTTATAGAGGAAATGGGCTTGGAAAAGCATTTTACAATGATTTAGCTATATTCGCTAAGCATAAAACTGATGATATTACTTGTGAGGTTAATATTAGGCCAAAAAATGAAGGCTCAATCATTTTTCATAAAAAGTATGGTTTTTACGATGTTGGAACCCAGCTTACTGAAAATGGGAAAAAAGAAGTTTCACTTATGAAATATAAAATAAATTTGGTTTAAAGAGAGGGATTCGAACCCCCGATACGCAACCTTTTAGCTATTAATATTTATATCTTTTTTGAGCTTTGAGTAAATACAGGTCTGCTTTTTCAGTTTTACCATCTTGAGCCAATGAAACAATTCTTAGTGCCTCTAGTAGGGGAATTTGCATATTGTCATAATTAGAATAAAATGCATCCAATGCTTTGGCAATAACGCTAACATCATACCCTGTTTTTTTTGAGCGATGTTCATTGATTATTTCATAAAATCTTTCAACAAAGTAAGGTTCGACCCACCCCGGATTTTGATTGTACTGCTTGTTTATCTCTTGTTTATGATGATACTTAAGCTTTGCTCCAGTTGCATAAACACCATTGATAAATGCTACTTTCTCCTTGATTTCTAATGACTCCCAGTATGATGCTGGAGATTTTTTTTGTCCAAGTATAAATGTGAAACAAAATAATAAAACAATTATCTTTTTAATCATCACTTAGCTCATCAAATTTATTTATGATAGGCACCCTTCGTCCCATGCCAAAAGCTTTTGAAGTAACGCGTAACCCAGGCGCAGCTTGTCGTCTTTTATATTCATTTATTCGAATTCTATTTGATATATTTTTTACCAAATCAGAATCAGCTCCATTGTTGATTAATTCAGAAGGTGATTTTTCATTATCTATCAATGCGGAAACTAGTGGACTTACTATATCATAATCAAATGGATCTACTTGATCTGGCCTAAGTTCCGCTGATGGTGCTTTATTAATAGAATTTTCAGGAATAAGAGCTTCTTTTGATGTTTCATTTATCCATCTTGATAATTTATAAACATCTTCTTTGGATAGATCTGATATAACTGATAATCCGCCATTCATATCACCATAGAGCGTACAATACCCCATAGCAAGCTCCGTTTTGTTTCCCGTTGATAACACCAACCAATTGTATTTGTTTGATAGCGCCATGAGTATGTTCCCCCGAATCCTTGATTGAATATTCTCTTCAGCAACTCCAATATTATCTTTATCTAAATCTGATGTAAGCAACGATTCAAACGATTCAACGATAGAATGAATAGGAATTTCTCGATAATCAATACCAACATTCTTGGCAAATATTTCAGCATCGCTGATACTATGATCGCTAGAAAATTTTGATGGCATTGAAATTCCATGCACATTTTCTCTACCAAGAGCCTCTACCGCAACGCATGCGGTCAAGCAAGAGTCTATACCTCCACTTAAACCTATAACCGCCTGGCTGTGTCCAGTTTTAGAAAAATAATCTTTTACGCCAAGAGATAGCGCCCTATAAAGCGATTCTTCTCGTTGCATAGCGTTCAATTCGATTTTACTGCTTTCTTCAAAATCTACAATCAACAGGTCTTCAGAAAATGCCTTGCCTTTTGCGATCAGATTTGCTTCATGATTGTACACCAGAGATTGTCCATCAAAAATCAGCTCATCTTGAGAGCCTACTAGATTGCAATAGATAAATGGAAGTCCAGTTTTTTGAACTTTTTCTTGAATTAAATTGGAGCGCTCAATTAACCTGTCATCGCCAAATGGAGACGCTGAAATATTAATAATCATATCAGCATTGGAATCTTTAATCGACTGTGCAAGATCTATAGAGTAATTTTGATCCCAAAGGTCTTCGCAAATTTGTAAACCCACTCTTTTCGACTCATTTGAAATCTTCAATTCAAAAGCGCCTGTTTTGTTACCACTTTTAAAATATCTATCCTCATCAAAAACATCATAAGTCGGAAGAAGTATTTTTTTATAATGGCCTAATATTTTGCCATTTTCACAGATAAATGAGCAATTAAATAAATTATTATTTTCAACTAACGTACTTCCTAGAATCATTGGAACTGAGGTATGGTTTGCTATTTCATCAAGCGCTGCAGCAGCGCTAGTTAAAAAACGATCTCTAAGCAAAAGATCTTGTGGGGGGTATCCTGTTACGGCTAGTTCAGGAAAAACTACTAATTCAGCACCATTAGAAATTGATTTATCATAATAATCTAATATTAGCTGCTTATTCTTATTGATAGCACCAACAGTAGGGTTTATCTGGCAAATGCCAATTTTCATTAGTATTTAAGGCTCTATTCTATAAATAGTTCTAGGGTAAGGAATCGTTTCTCTAACATGCTTGGTGCCGCAAATCCAGCCTACCGTTCTCTCAATTCCTAACCCATAGCCAGAATGCGGTACAGACCCATATTTTCTAAGATCTAAATACCATTGAAAGGGTTCAATAGGTAATTTATGCTCTTTGATTCTTGATAATAGTGTATCATGATCATCTTCTCGTTGACCTCCACCCACAATCTCTCCAAACCCTTCAGGAGCTATCATATCAATCCCAAGAGCTAGCTTATCATTTTCAGGGTCACGTTTCATATAAAATGCCTTGATATCAGATGGCCATCGATGAATCATTACCGGGCGATCAAATTCTTCAGAAATAACAGTTTCATCTGTTCCCCCAAAATCACTACCATACTTGAAATCAACACCCTGTTTTTTTAATATATCAACAGCGTCATCATAGGTGATTCGAGGAAACGGGGGAACAGTTTTTTCTAGTATGCTTGTATCTCGTTCAAGAATTTTTAACTCTTCTTGACAATTTTCAAGACACCACTGAACAACATAACTAACATGTTTTTCAGCCCATTCCATATTCTCGCTTAAATCACAATACGCCATTTCTGGTTCTACCATCCAAAATTCAGTTAAATGCCTTCTGGTTTTTGATTTTTCAGCGCGAAATGTTGGTCCAAAAACATAAATTTTTCCAAACGCCATTGCGCTTGCCTCTCCATAAAGCTGTCCGCTCTGGGTTAAATAGGCAGAGCGATCAAAATAATCCAGCTCAAATAGTGTGCTCGTACCCTCAACAGAATTTGCTGTTAAAATTGGTGAGTCCATTAAAACAAATCCATTATTATCAAAAAAATCACGCGTAGCTTTTATCACTTGATGTCTAATTTTCAATATTGCATTCTGGTTCTTTGATCTTAACCAAAGATGCCTATTGCTCATCAAAAAATCAGCACCATGTTCTTTATTAGATATTGGATACTCATCAGCAATTTGATGAATTTTAATCTTTGTTACCCCTAATTCATACCCCCCTACAGAGCGAGGCTCTGATCTTACTACGCCGTTAATTGTTACAGATGATTCTTGAGTCAATGTATTTTCTAACTCAAAAGTTTCTTTGTCTGTTTCTTTATCAACTACAACGCACTGCACAAGCCCTGTTCCATCTCTTAAGATTAAAAACCATATTTTACCAATAGATCGTATGTTGTATACCCATCCATTTAGTGACACTTCTTTACCATCATGCTTTTTTAATTCAGAAATTGTTGTTTTCATTTATTTTCTACTTTATTTGTTGTTGACTACCAAGACGTCATGATTTCATTCAAAACATCTTCAGCTATTTTATTTACTGCCACCGTAGTAGCAAATTCTCTTGGATCGCCAAATTCATCATTGTCCTCTGAATCTATTAACCCATCGCCATCATTATCAATACCATCGGAGCTAATATCCCCAGAAAGGCCATAGGCTCCCCAGCCTGAAAAACTTTTCTGCAAAAGAATTTTTTCATTAATTATATCATACCATTCAATTTTCATATGAATAGTAAAGCGGTACTCTGTAACGGCTTCCTGCTTAGTAAAGGTGTAGGGGGCATCGGTTACTCTAGTAATCGTAGCATTCAAAACTGATGATGCATTATTTTCATCTGTAACGCGAAGTATATTTTCCTCATTAAATTTAGCCAATAAATTTTCTGTAACAGATTCACTCATACCAAATTCAGCAGTTTGATTTTCAACAATAGGTATCGCTACAGAATTTATGTGTGGGGGTATACTTCCTGCTAAAGAATAATACATGCAGGAACTAAAAAAACATAACTGAGAAAAATAAAATAGATACCGCATTAGCTTTTTATCTTTCTTTCTAATCCATATTGATTGATTTTTCTATAAAGTGTACGTTCGCTCATTCCTAAAGATTTAGCTGAAGCTCTCCGATTGTTGCTGAAAAATTTGAGCGTTCTAATGATAGCTTCTTTTTCAAGATCTTCAATGGTCATATCACCAATAGAGCTGTTTTTAATAAAAAATTCCGAATCTTCATCTATATGTAAATTAGACTCAATTCTATCTTTATCAGTATCAATTAATGATGTGTTTATAGTGCCTACTGTAGATTGAGAGGGCGACGCAAGTTGCTTTAAAAATTCAACATCCTGCCTAAGCAAAAAAAGCTGCCTAAGAATTAATTCCCTTTCAGCGGTATCTGTAGGTTGATTTGTAAGTACTGGTAGCGCGTCATTTTTTGAAATATCTCGCTCTTTATTTCCAAGCTGCATTTCAACCATTTCGCTTGTTATGCGTTCGCCTTTTTCAAGAACAATAATGCTTTCTACGAAGTTTTTTAGCTCTCTTATGTTTCCTTTCCACAAATGGCTTTTCATTGATCTAATCGCCTCCGGTACAAAGCCACGATAAAGCATATCATTGTTTCGGGTAAATTCAAGCGCAAATCGTTCAACTAATAGTGCGATATCTTCAACGCGTTGATTCAATGATGGCAGCATGATTGAGACTGTATTTAATCTGTAAAATAAATCTTGTCTAAATTTACCTTTTGATACTAGCTCGGATAAGTCTTTATTGGTTGCGGCAATAATCCTTACATCTGTTTTTTTAATCTTTGATTCGCCAACGGGCATGAACTCACCGCTTTCAATTACACGTAGAAGCTTAACTTGAGTCTCAAGGGGCGTTTCACCTATTTCATCAAGAAAAATTGTTCCTTTGTTTGCGGTTTCAAAATATCCTTTTCTATCCCCTTTGGCATCTGTGTAAGCTCCTTTTTTATGTCCAAATAATTCACTTTCAATTATGCCTTCCGGTATCGCACCGCAATTAACTGTTACCATAGGTTCATGGCTACGCTTACTGTTTTGATGTATGGCTTTTGCAAAAATCTCTTTACCTGTTCCTGACTCTCCAGTTATCAGAACTGATATATCTACCGGAGCAACCTGCGCAACCATTTCAAGGACTTGCTTTATTGATTCAGAACGACCAACTATGCCTGACTTTTTTTGGATTTTTTCAATATTCATAAATAGCCTTAATTAAATATTTTTGAAAGCTCATCTTCGAGCTTATCGATTTCATCCCTTAATTTAGCAGCTCTTTCAAATTCTAGATTTTCAGCAGATTCTATCATTTCTTGTCTCATCATATCTACTGCTAATTTTTTATCCATACTGCTGAAATCATCCCCCTTTTTATTTATTATTTTAATATCATCTGATTGGCTCATTGAATCTGCAACAGACGTTGTTCCCAATATCTCTTCTGTTGATTTTTGGACAGTTGCTGGTTCAATATTATTTTTCTTGTTATACTTCTTCTGGATTTTTCTGCGCCTTGATGATTCCTTGATTAAATAGTCCATAGCGTCAGAAATCCTATCAGCATATAAAATAACATGGCCGTTAATATGTCGCGCAGCGCGCCCAGAGACTTGCATTAAAGAGCTTTTTGATCTTAAAAATCCTTCTTTATCTGCATCTATAACAGCAACCAATGACACTTCAGGTAAGTCAAGACCTTCTCGAAGTAAATTTATTCCAACCAGTACATCAAATTCACCCAATCTTAAATCGCGTAGTATTTGAACGCGCTCCAAGGTGTCAATTTCACTATGAAGGTACCTTACTCTAAGATTTACACCTCTAAGGTATTCTGATAAATCCTCAGCCATTCTTTTGGTAAGAGTGGTGACAAGTGTTCTTTCATTTTTTGATGATCGTTTGTTTATCTCTCCAATTAGGTTGTCTATCTGTCCGTGGCTCTTTCTAACCTCAACAGTTGGGTCAAGCAGGCCAGTGGGCCGAATTAGCTGTTCTACAACAACTCCCTTTGACATGTCTAACTCTCTATGAGAAGGCGTTGCGGTGACATAAACCGCTTGATTTTGGTTTGCATAAAATTCATCAATTTTCATTGGACGATTGTCTAAAGCGCTTGGCAATCTAAATCCATGCTCAACTAAGACTTCTTTTCGAGATCTATCTCCATTATACATTGCCTGTATTTGCGGAAGCGTAACGTGCGATTCATCAATGATTGTGATAAAGTCTTCAGGGAAAAAATCAATTAATGTGTATGGCCTTTCTCCTGGCTTTCTACCAGAAAAATATCTTGAATAATTTTCAATTCCAGAGCAATAGCCAACCTCCATCATCATTTCAAGGTCAAAATTTGTTCGCTGTTCAAGTCTTTGTGCTTCAAGCAATTTATCCATTGACCGGAGCTCTTCGAGTCTATCAATTAGCTCTAGTCTAATTTCACCAGTTATTTTGTTTATCGCTTCTTGATCTGTTACAAAATGTTTACCAGGATAGATAAATTCTGAATCCATTTCTTTTAAAATTTCACCTGTCAAGGGATCAAATCTGATAATTTGATCAATATTAGATCCGAATAGCTCTATTCTAATACCAACATTTTCGTAAGCTAGATGAATTTCTATAACATCACCTCTAACTCTAAATGAACTACGATCAAATGATGTGTCATTTCGCGAATAGTGAATATTGACCAATTGCTTTAAGAAAGACCTTCTTTGAATCTTATCGCCCCTCTTTAAACGGATGACTTTGTTCTTATAATCGTCAGGTGAACCTATACCATAAATACATGATACTGAACTTACGACAACAACATCTTTCCGACTCATCAATGAGCTTGTTGCTTTTAAGCGTAAAATATCAATCTCTTCATTGATTGACATATCTTTTTCAATAAATGTATCTGTGACTGGCAGATATGCTTCAGGTTGATAATAATCATAATAACTAATAAAATATTCAACGGCATTTTTTGGAAATAATTGCTTAAACTCACCGTAGAGCTGAGCTGCAAGAGTTTTATTATGGGAAATAATCAATGCTGGTCTCTGAAGCTCTTTAATAACATTGGCCATAGTGAATGTTTTTCCTGAGCCGGTGATGCCGAGCAGTACTTGATGTTTGGAGCCATTCTCAAGACCGGAGACTAATTCTTTAATCGCAGAAGGCTGGTCCCCTTTAGGTGTAAATTCTGAATTAAGCTTAAACTCTGACATTTCGGCAAATTTACGTCAATTAATTAATACGATACAATGGCAGAGATTGAATTTTATTTTAACAAATAATATTGGATTAAATATGCAAGACTTAATAATTAAACGGTTCGAACAACCGGATAAAATAATCAATTTTAATCATGGCAAATTTGAGATCATACAAATGGATGGACTAACAATAGGAAGAGCAACTTATGAACCAGGTTGGAAATGGTCAGTAGATGCTAACCCATTAGTTGGAACCAGGTTTTGCGAAGTAGAGCATTTAGGAATGGTAATCTCTGGATCTGCTACAGTTGCATTTGAAGATGAAGATATTTCAATATTGAAGCCTGGAGATATATTCTATGTTTCCCCAAAACCTCACGATAGCTGGGTAGTTGGAGATGAGGCCTATATATCCTTACATTTTCTTGGAGCTGACAAATACATTCAAGGAAAGGAATTAAAATGAGAGTAATTATTTTCATTATACTGATTAGTGCTTCAGGGTGTAATAAATCTAACCCTCAAAAAGAAATAAATAACGTATTGGATTCATTGCACTACCTTGCATCAGTTGCTGATCAAAAAAAATACATTGATTTGTTTTCAAAAAATGCAGTGTTTTTTGGAACAGATATTGATGAAAGATGGCCAATAGATGACTTTAATTCATATGTGAAATCACGTTTTGATACAGGAACAGGTTGGACATACAAAGCTAATAGTCGAAATATTTTTGTTGCCAAAGACAAAAGGACTGCTTGGTTTGATGAAATTGTTGAGAATAAATCTTATGGAGAATTCAGAGGAACTGGGGTATTGGTTCTTGAAAACAATGAATGGAAAATATCGCAGTATAATTTGTTGCTACCTATACCAAATGACTACTTACAAAAATATGCTAATGAAATAAAAAAGTATTATTCAAGTAATTAAAAACTTCGAAAGTATGTGATTATTAAATTGGGGTTCCAATCAGCTCAAATTCATTTGCCGATTGAATTTTTACATTGTAAAACTGCCCTACTTCTAATTTTGCATCAATATTTACAATGTTATCAATTTCTGGGGAGTCAAATTCAGTTCTTCCAACAGAATGTTTTTCTCCAGCATCATCAACCAAAACCCTTAACTCTTTACCGATCATTAGCTGGTTATTTTCGTTGCTAATATTGGCTTGTAAATCCATAATTTGGGCTTTACGATCATTTTTCACAGCTTGAGGGATATCATCTTTCAAAGCTTCTGCAAGTGTTCCCTCCTCTTCAGAATAAGTGAATACACCCAATCTATCAAAACGAACCTCCTCAATAAAGGAAGATAGTTTTTCAAAATCCTCCTCTGTCTCACCAGGATAGCCCACAATAAGCGTAGTTCTAATTTTTATATCTCGAACGGTATCTCTTAAAAGTTGAATCCTTTTTTTAATTCCATCAGCGTTTAAGCCTCTACGCATTGATTTTAAGATTGGGTCAGATGCATGCTGAATAGGCATGTCTAAATAACTGCAAACATTGTTTGCATCCGCAATAGACTGAATGATTTTTCTGGAAAGATGCGCGGGGTGCGCGTAGTGAATCCTTATCCATTCAAAATCTAACCTATCAAGTTCTTCAACCAAATTATTAAGATATTGTTTAGGCTTTAAATCCCATCCATAACTTGTGGTGTCTTGCGCAATAATTAATAGTTCTTTTACTCCTTGGTCAGATAGCTTTTCTGCCTCCCACATGATTGAATCTATACTTCGACTTTTTTGCAAACCACGCATTATAGGAATACTGCAAAATGAACACCCGTTGTCACACCCTTCTGCAATTTTGATATATGCGTAATGCTGAGGCGTCAATATCGATCTTAAGAAAATTGGGTCATCTTGAGAAAATTCTTTACCTGTCAATAATTGCATTATTTTTACATGGTCATTGCTCCCAAAAAAATAATCTACTTCGGGTATATCTTTTGATAATTCCTTTGGATATCTTTCAGAAAGACAACCCATAACTACAAGCCTATCTAGTGTTCCTTTCTTTTTTAATTCAGTAGCTTGCAAAATAGTATCAATAGATTCTTGTCGCGCCATATCAATAAACCCACAGGTATTTATTACCATTGTATCTGCATCTTCAGGATTATCTGTTATATCATAATTCGTATTCTTTAACGCGCCAATTAGTTTTTCAGAATCAACCAATGCTTTTGCACATCCAAGGCTAATAAAATTCAATTTTTGTTTTATCATTATTTTTTAAAAAGTATATAAAAATCTTTTAAGTAGACACACCAGCTAATAATCATAAGAACTGTTGCAATGTAAATAGTTAGGTCTTTTATCCATGGAAATGCTTCCCATGGCCAGATATGGAATAAAAGCGCTAATGCCGTTATACCAGTTGCCCACTTACCCCACCAATTTGCGCTTAGAAAGAATTGGTTTCGGTTAAAAGCGTAGATTGCAAGTATTGCTATAAATAAATATCGTAAAATATAAAATAAAAAAAACCAGGCTGGGAAATTACCTGATAGAACCAAATAAGATACTACAGAAAGAATACATATAAAATCGGAAATGGGATCTACCCATTGACCAAAATAGGTAACCTCATCTGCTTTTCTTGCTACCCATCCATCTAAAGCATCAGATAAAATAGCAATTAATATAAGTAAAAGAGTAATTGATCCTAAAGAAGGATCTCTTAAGGTATAAACTATTGGAACAGCTAAAACTGCTCTAAATAAGCTTATTATATTCGCTAAAGTAACGATCTTTGTAGGATCAGAAATTTTTAATCTATTTTGCATTTACAATTATATGATTTTTATAAATATTTTTTAAATCAAAATTTAATACTTGATCACAGTGAGCATTTACAAAATCAATATCATGTGAAATTAAAATTAAGTGTTTATTTACCAAAATATTTTTAATCAACTCACTCAGTTTTCTTTTCTGTTGATATCCTAAGCCAAATGTTGGCTCATCTAATATAATTAAATCATAATTACTTTGAGATAAAATAATGATTAATGCTATGCGAACAATAGACCATGAAAGATCTTTTGCGTTTTGATCTTTTATGGTATTCCAATTAATTTGATAAGATTTTAGTTTTTTAATAAAACTATTTAAAATATTAGGATCAAATTTATTGTTATTGATTAGCTTTAACAATAAATGCTCAAGAGTGTTTGAGCCAAGCATCCTCTCGGGAAATTGATTTAATACACCAACGCTTGGTATGTTATTTGAAATATCTAATTCAACTGAACCTGATAATGGTTTAATTGAATTAGATATTAACTGCGATAGGGTTGTTTTTCCTGAACCATTTTCTCCAATAATGCCAACTGAGCGAGCATTAGATAAATTAATATTTAAATTATCAATGATTGTTTTAGTTGAAGCTTCAAACCCAAAAGTTAAATCTTTGGTCTTAATTGAAAGTAATCCATTTCTATGCTTATGTTGGTATTCAGGATTAGAATTAGAATTATCATGAGGTTGCATATCTGAAAGAGATAGAATCCACTTGGTTTTTCCAAAAGATAGATCATTATAATCAGAGGTAAACCAAAGTATAGTTTTCTTTTTGGAAAAATTATTTTTAATCCACTCAACCCATTGTTTTTTTGTGTTGGGATTAAGATATGATAGCCCATCATCAATGAGAACCACTTCAGATTTAGAAGTGAAAGCGGTTACAATATTTAATATCTCCATCTCACCACCACTTAAAGTGCTTGGATGACGCAACCAATCATCAACAAAGGGTAATAAGGATTTTATTTTTTGTAGTTCATCTTTTAAATCAACGCTATTATCTGAGCTTGATTCCAAGCCAAATGACAATTCTGATTGAAGATTCTGACAAATGATCTGATTCTCGGGATTTTGAAAAACCAATTGAATGCTTTCAGAAATTATTTTATTTAATATAGAGAAATTTGCTGAACCTGGATTGGCTTTATTAAGAATAGAGTAAATTATTTTAGACTTACCTGAACCGCTTTCACCATATATAATATTTAACCCTTTAGGAAATTCAATATGAATATTTTTATTAAATTTTTCAAATTTAATATCAAAGGAGCAGTGGTTAGTCATGTATAAGACTCCTAACAATACGTGTAGATGAGCCAAGATTATCATGTACAACATTCGTTGCGGAATAACTAGAATTCATGAATTTTGATGAGTTTTCTAAAAGACTTTTTAATTGAATAAATAATTCTGATCCCGATTCAATTGAGAACCCTCCGCCCTTTGAGATAAGCTCCTCGGCCTCATGAAAATTAGCATAATTAGGGCCAAAAAATACTGGAAGTCGAGCGATGGCAGGCTCCATAACATTATGTACTCCAGAAGAAAATCCTCCTCCAATGTATGCGATTTGGCCATGCCAGTATAGCTGAGCTAATTTGCCAATTGAATCAACAAGAATTATTCTTTTATTCACTTCTTCAATATTTTTATTTCCCAATCTAGCAGTGGCGTAATTTTTCATATTGAAATAATCTTCAATTTGATTGAGATTCTTTTCTGTTGGATTATGATATGCCCAAATCAATGAAAGATCATCAATTTCATTCAAAATACTAACGATTGACTGATTCAATCTCTTCTCATCATCGGAGTGCATACTACCTAATATCAACCTTTTAGGTCTTTGAAGAACTGACTGCGTTCTCTCTTTAGTAAATTGATCTGATTTATTTTTTACTTGATCATATCTAGGGTTTCCAAGAACGCGAAGTATTGGTTTATAATTTTCACCAATGATTTTACCCAATTGATTATTATCATTTTTTGAAATTGTATATATTGCACTAAATGAATTATAAATATTATGATAAAATTTTCGTATGACGGGATAGAGCTTTGAGCTTTTATTTGAAAACCTAGCTGCAAAAAGAACTGTATGTATGTTTAATTTTTTTGCAACCCAAATTAAATTTGGCCAAACATCATATCCTGCTAAAATGAGTTTTTTAGGATTTGTAAGTGTAAGATAGCTTTTTACATTCCATGAAAAATCAAATGGTAAATAAAATTTACAATCAACTTGATCATCATTGACATATTCATATCCAGAAGGGGAAAAAAAACTTAAAATAAATACTGCGTTAGGTTCTATTTCTTTAAGACCAGAAAGTACGGGTTTTATCTGTTCATATTCACCTAAAGAGGCCGCATGAAACCAATAAATTTGATTGCTTTTACATTGGGCAAGAAAATCTTTTAAGATTTTTTTTGATTTAAATCTTCCTATGACTCCATTGAAGAGCTTTCGATTAAAAATGCATAATCCCAAGGATACAAAAAAGAAAATAGGAAATAGAATAATATTATATAATATTTTGAAAAACATTGTTATGCCAATATCTTTTCAACATTTTCTATAACTTCTTTTGGCGTAATATTTGACATGCAGTATTGCTTAGTTCTATAGCAAGGAAAACTACCGTTTTGCGAACAAGGCCTGCACCATAAATTATTATCCTCAATATTTATTGAATTTTTTGAAAAAACACCGGCTCCGGTCTCAATGGAAGTAGGACCTAATATTGCTACTGTATTGATCCCCAATGCTTCGGAAGCATAAATAAAGCCAGTGTCACTGCCTATGCAAAAACTAGACCGACTAATTATTGCCATTGATTGCCTTAGGTCGGTTTTGCCAACCATATTGATTGATTCTAAATTAAGTCCTTGATTTATATCATTGCAAACTGTGTCAATTTTAGAACCCAACAAGATTGGAGTTAAATCATATTTTGCTTTACACTGCTTTATTAGTGAAATATATTTTTCAACACCCCATTGTTTTTGATGCCAAGCAGCTCCAGGAATAACAACAAAATACCTTTTATTATCTAATCCATTTTCATTTAAATACTTTATAGCTGACTTTTTTTCTTCAGTAGAAATTGATAAGCTTATTTTAGAAATTTTATATTTTTCAGGAAGCATTTTTTCGATCGGTTTATGAAGCCAACTTTTTTGATTAAAGCTAGATGGAAATTTATTTCGATGATTCAAAAAAAGTGAAAATCTTTTTGCTCTTGGCTTAGTTACGTATAAAGACTGAATTTTATTTGATAATCTTCGAATGATTTTAGTTCGTGCGCTATTATGAAGGTCCAAAATTAAGTCAAAGTTTTTTTGTTTAATTTTTTTTCTAAGCCCAACCAATGAGTTATAACTATTATTAGTGTCAAAAGCATAGAGCTTATCGATACTGGGGTGCCCGATTAGCAAAGGTTCGTATTTTGATAATGTCATGTAATTGATTGATACTTCAGGATAATATTTTTTTAGGGTATTTAGCACAGAGGTTGTTTGAATAATATCTCCTATTGAGCTGAATCTGAGGACAAGAAGGTTTGCCCATGAGTCTTTCATCTAAACTCTATCCTTTACGCTGCGCGTTAAAACTGATTAGATCAACCATAGATTTTTTATATGGTGAATCTGGATAAGGAGACAAAGCATCAATTGCTTGATTATTGAATTCTGAAATTTTTTGCATGGCATAATTAAATCCGCCCACTCTATCAATAATTTCTTTTAGATCGTTTAGGTTGGAGCGAGTTTTTTTCTTTTGAGAAAGAATCTTTTTTACTTGCCTGTATTCTGCTTTTGATATTTTTTTATATGCGTATATTAATGGGAGAGTGATCATATTTCTTTTTACATCTGCACCAATCTTTTTTCCAGTTGTTTTTTCATTACCTAAAATATCAAATAGGTCATCTTTTACTTGAAATGCCATCCCTAGCTTTGTTCCATAATTTATCATTGCAAGCCTATCTTTATCCTTACCTGTTGAAGTAATTGCGCCAAGCTCACAACAGGTAGAAATCAAAGAGGCTGTTTTTTGATAAATCATATCATAATAGACTTCTTCAGTCATCGATCTAGTCAGAGATTTTTCTATTTGCAGTATTTCACCAGCAGCTAATTTTTCTGCCGTATCAGCAATCAATTGCAATGCTGCAAAATCTTTTAATCCAACCATATTAATTAAGGTTTTACTTAAAATAAAATCTCCCATTAAAACTGCAATTTTATTTTTCCAAACCCGATTGATCGATGGAAATCCTCTACGCTTTTCAGCTTCATCAACAACATCATCATGAATCAATGTGGCAATATGAAGAAGCTCGATCATTGCAGCGGCGCGATAGCTGTTTAAGGTTGGCTGACCGCATACCCTAGAAGATAAAATTGTTAGGATCGGGCGAATATGTTTTCCTTTATGATGTATGATATACTTACCGATCATGTTTATTAAGCGAACCTCAGAATGAAGAGCATTTTTAAATTCCTCTTCAAATAACTTAATATCATCAAAAATTGGACGCGTGATACGCTTTAGTGAATTAACATCGCTTTTCATGTTAAGAAATTAAGTATGTTTTTTCCTGTTTACTAGCCAACTAACACCAATGCTGATTTCATATAGCAATAGCAATGGAATAGACATAAGGACTAAACTCACAGGGTCAGGTGGCGTAATAAAAGCACTTATTACTAATATAAATACAATAGCATACCTTCTATAATGTCGCATAAATGCAGGTGTTAGTAATCCAATAACAGATAAAATGAAAACGATTACTGGTAGTTCAAAAATTAAACCACTGCCCAGCATTAACCATGTGATAAAATTAAAATAATAATTAATTGAGAAATTATTATCTATTCCTTCAAGTCCAACTGAAGTAAAAAAACTTAGTGAAAATGGAATTACAATCATGTAGGCAAAAACTAATCCTGAGATAAAGGATAGAAAAGTAAAAATAATCAAAGGAATGATATATTTTTTTTCATCTATATATAATCCAGGAGCAATAAACTTCCAGAGTTGATACGTTAATACTGGAATAGACACAATTATACCCCCTAATAATGCAATTCCCCATTTAATCATAAACATACCTTGTACTTTCAAAACTTGAAGATCCATTGAGCTCCTTAATCCTTCAGTAGGTTTAATTAAAAACTCTATAATTATATCAATAAAATAAAAAGATACAACCGCACCAATTAATACTGATGCAATTGATTTAATTAGTCTCCATCTCAACTCCTCAAGATGATCTAAAAACGGCATGGAGTCTTTATTGTTTTTCATGATTGATTCAATATTTTCTCAGCAGTTTCATGAGGAGAAGAGTCTGAAACCTCTAATCCTTTAATAATTGCTTCAAGCTTTTTTAACTTCTTATCAGTCCAAAAATTGCTGATCAAAGAGCCTTGAACAAGATTTAAAACTCGATCTCTATATCTAGCTATTCTTTTTTGTTCAAAGAAGTCTTTATTTTTCATTTCATTTATAATTTCTGCTATTCCAGCATAAAGCTCTTTAATACCGTTCCCATTATTGGCTGATACTTTGAACACAGGAGGTTCATGATTATCTTTATTCTTAAAAATATGCAAAACATTTTGGATAGATTGAGCTAACCTATCGGATCCTTCCCTGTCCGATTTATTAACAATAAATAAATCAGCAATTTCAATTAAGCCAGCTTTCATTAATTGCACGTCATCTCCTGATTCAGGAACAAGCATAACTATTGTTAAATCTGCAGCTTTCGCTATATCATGCTCGCCTTGCCCAACACCAACAGTTTCATAAATAATTATTTCTTTTCCACTGGCAGCCAATACATCGCCTACATCTTGTGCTTTGTTATTCAAACCGCCCAAATTCCCTTGTGACCCCATACTCCTAATAAAAACATTCTCATTCCATAGATAATTATTCATCCTCACCCTATCTCCAAGTAAGGCTCCTCCTGAAAATGGGCTTGAAGGATCAATTGCTACGACACCAACACTTTTGTTATCGCTCAGATATTTATTGATTAATTTATCAGTTAAGGTGCTTTTTCCAGCGCCAGGCGGTCCAGTAATACCAATCTTGAGACAATTATTTGTATGAGGATAAAGTTTGCTATAAAGAGCATTGTTTGTATCAGTTTCAAACTCGATTTGAGAAATAACTTTTGATATAGCGCGGTGATCGTTTTTTAAGATGCGATCAATGACATCATTCTGGTTAGAGCCAACCATTGATTATATTGAAGATTTTAGGAAAAATGCTGACGAAATTCGTCAAATTTATAAATGATAAGATCTTTGCCCTCTTTTTTAATTAGATCTTTTTCTTCTAAGAGCTTAAGCGTGCGCGAAACAGTCTCTCTTGAGGTTCCAGCCATATTTGCAATATCCTGTTGAAAAGGTAAATTGCTAATTTTTACATCGCCCTTTTTAATCGTTCCAAGTTCTTGGGCGAATCTAATTAAAGTGATTGCAATTCGATGCTCAGAATCGCTCAGGGATAAACTTTCAATATGTTGATCGCTTTTTCTGAGACGAATAGCTAGCTCTTCGAGCAATGCTATTGCAATTTTAGGGTATGTTTCTAAACAATCTAAAAAATCTCTTCGCGAGAGTGTTAAAACTTCTGCATCTTCATTTGCAACAATATTTGCAGATCTGCCTTCGCCATCAAGCAAAGACATTTCACCAAAGAAATCGCTTTCGCCAAGGATTGCTAAAATAACCTCTCTACCATCATCACTTAATCGGGTAACTTTAACAGCGCCACTTACAATAATGAAAAAAGTTTCACCTTGGCTCTCTTCAAGTAAAATCATCTGACCTTTTTTATAGGCCCGAGAAATCATTTTATCAGAAATAATATTTAAATCAGAATCTTTTAAATCTGAAAAAATTGGAACATTTCTTAGATGTTGGACTGAACTCATAGCAGAAAATACTATAAAATTAAATAATTGAACAGACTAAATCTGGTAATTTAGTAGTTATTCACAAACCTTTCTGTGATGATTGTCACAACATTTGCCAGGTTTAAAAAAAATTATTATATATTTTCTTTTTGTCTTATGTAAAAATATAAGATAATTTCGCGTGATAATTTTATAATATTTAAAGGAATATGATGGATAGACATCCTCAACAGATCAAACGTGAACGACAAGACAAAAAACGTAATGCTATAAATAGCGCTAGGCTTTCAGATATGAGAACAGCAATTAAAAAAGTATTGCAGTCGGATGATTTTTCAAAGGCAGAAGCGCCCTATAAGAATGCCGTAAGCGTCATAGATAAAATGGTCAGCAAAGGTCATTTAAAGAAGAATACTGCCGCAAGAAGAAAATCTCAAATCACTCGCCACTTAAACTCCCTTTCTAAATAAGTCTATTTAGTATCTGAAATCTGATAGTTAGGAGCTTCCTTTGTTATTTTAACTTCATGGGGGTGGCTCTCTTTAACGCCAGCTTGAGTTGACTGAATAAATTCAGCTTTTTTCTGAAAATCTAATATATTTTCCCCGCCGCAATATCCCATCGAAGATCTCAATCCACCCATTAGCTGATGGATGGTATTTTTTACACTTCCTCTATAAGGAACTATACCTTCAATGCCTTCAGGTACGAGTTTTTTATCTTCAGTATCATTTTGAAAATATCGTTCTCCGCCGCCATCTTGCATTGCTCCAAGAGATCCCATTCCCCTGTAAGACTTATACTGCCGACCTTCAAATAATATAAATTCACCAGGGCTTTCATCCATGCCCGCAAGAATGCTTCCTAACATAACAGTGCTCGCACCAGCAGCTATAGCTTTTGCGATATCTCCGCTGTATCTGATACCGCCATCAGCAATCACGGGAATGTTGTCAGTTGTTGCAGCATCAACACAATCCATTACTGCGGTTAGCTGCGGGACTCCGATACCTGCTACAATTCTTGTAGTGCAGCTTGCACCGGCTCCAATTCCCACCTTAACGCAATCAACGCCAGCATTAATTAATGCTTTTGTACCATCTGAAGTTGCAACATTTCCGCCAACAATCTGTAAACCTGACATCGATTTTTTAATTTTTTCTATTTGACTTAAAACTCCTTTAGAGTGTCCATGAGCAGTATCAATCACGATAACATCTACCTCTTTAGAATGTAATTCTTGAGCTCTTTCTAGAAAATCTTTAGTGACGCTTAGCGCCGCACCAACCCTAAGGCGTCCATTTTTATCCTTGCATGCGTATGGAAAATCCTCTTTCTTTTGAATATCTTTAACAGTAATTAAGCCTGCAAGACTACCCTCTTTATCTACAACAAGTAATTTCTCTATTCGATGCTCTTGTAATACTTTTTTTGCTTGGTCAAGTGTGGTGCCCTGTGGAACCGTGACAAGTTTTTCAGTAGTCATGCGATCTGTAACAGGAAGAGATTCATCTGTTTCAAAACGAATATCTCTATTTGTAATGATTCCAATTAGCTTTTCATTCTCGACTACTGGGAGCCCACTAATTTTATATAACCCCATCACCTCTTTTGCGTCTTTAATTGTTTTATTGCTAGACAATGTAACTGGATTTACGATCATACCGCTCTCATATCGCTTCACGCGATCAACCATTGATGCTTGCTCTTCAATTGATAAATTTTTGTGAATAATACCTATACCACCTTCTCTAGCGAGAGCAACAGCCATACCGCTTTCGGTTACCGTATCCATAGCTGCGGAAAGCAATGGTATATTCATTTCAATTTTCTGGGTTAACTTAGTTTTTAAATTTACTTCTTTCGGTAAAATGCTTGATTTCTGAGGAACAAGCAATACATCATCAAATGTCAAAGCCTGCTTAAAGGGTGGTCTGTTTTTCATTACACTCTACTTATTTTATTTACTTTATTTACTACAGAATAAACTTGATCAGTTTTTATTAGTTCGCTGATAATTTCAATATCTTTTGAAAATACCCTGTCTGTTTTGGATAATACTTTTGATTTTTTTAATAGTTTCATTAATGGCTGCAACCCATTACTTGAATTAAGTTTATGATGAAATCTATGATTTATATTACCTGCTACTAATAGCTCAATCGCTAAAATCATTCGTACATTATCTAGTATTCTTAAACAGGACCTTCCAGCCCAAGGAGCCATACTTACAATGTCTTCTTGTCCAGCTGAGGTAGATAGAGAATCAACGCTAGATGGATGAGCAAGGGTTTTATTTTCCGAAGCCAAAGAAGCTGCTGTCACATGCGCCAGCATAAATCCTGATTCGAGACCACCATTTACAGCTCCGAACATAGGGATTTTGTTATCTGCACCTTTCATGAAAAAATGTATCCTTCTTTCTGAAATTGCTCCTATCTCAGACATGGCAATAGATAAAGAGTCCAAAGCTTGGGCTACTGGTTCTGCATGAAAATGGCCCGAGCTGTGAACCTGCCCATTTGAAAAAATTAACGGATTATCTGATACAGAATTAATTTCATTATTTATTATTTTTTCTGCACTAGAAAAAATTTCCCAGCTAGCTCCATGAATATGAGGAATACATCTCATGGAATATGGATCTTGAACTCTATCGCAATTTTTATGTGAGGATACTATTTCGCTATTTTTTAATAAATTAAAAATATTAGTAGCTGAAATAATCTGTCCTTTATGTTTTTTCAATTTATGAATTGCAGGTTTAAATACGTCTCTAGTTGATAGGCTCGCCTCTACGGATAACGCTGAAATTATATCAGCTGAAAATAAGAGTTTTTCAGCTTCATATAAGGTTTTGATCGCAATGGCTGTTGAAATTTGAGTGCCATTAACCAAGCTAAGGCCTTCTTTAGAGTCAAGATCAATTGGCTTCAAATTGGCTTCTTTTAGTGCAATCATGCTAGGCATGACCCTATCTTGAAAATGGACACTTCCCTCTCCAATCATGGAGCATGCGAGATGGGACAAAGGCGCAAGATCTCCAGATGCACCTACCGAGCCCTGTCTTGGAATAATGGGAAGAATATCATGATTAAGCATATCAATTAATAAAATAGCTAGCTTTGGACGAATCCCGCTATAGCCTTTCGCCCAAGTAAGTAATTTAAGCAGCATTGTTATTCTAGTTATGCCTAGGTCAAAAGGCTTGCCAACACCTGTTGCATGAGATCTTACCAAATTCAGCTGCAACTCTTTAATATCTTTTTTATTGATGGAAACAGAGCTTAGTTTGCCAAATCCAGTATTTACACCATAAATCTGCTTCCCTGAATTCAGAATATTATTCAGAGTTTCATTTGAAGTTTTTATTAATTTTTTTGAGCTTTGAGAAAGGCGTACAGGCTTAGGTGAAACAATCAGATGTTTTAAATCATGCCAATCAATCAATTTATCTGAAATAATTTGTGCTTCCATTGGTTAATTTAATCCTTTTTATTAACAATAACCAAATTCTGTTCCAATTGCATCTAATTTAAGGAAGGCTTTTAAGGCATTATCAATTACTTTACAGGCGTTGTGTCAGTTAAGGTGGTTATATATCATCAATGTGTCTAAATACCTGCATCTGAACAGGAATACTTTCGCTAAATGAAATTCCATATCTTTTGTTAATTATGCGGTCATCCATGACTATAAAGATTCCTTCGTCATAAGTAGTCCTAATTAACCGACCAAATCCCTGCCTAAACCTAATGACGGATTCAGGTAAGGCGTAATCCATAAAGCTATTTCCTCCCCGCTCTTCAATCATTTTGCCGTATGCTTTTACGGTAGGTTCAGTTGGTACATCAAAAGGCATTTTAATAATCATTAGAACCTCTAATAGATCTCCCGGTAAATCAACCCCTTCCCAAAACGCATTTGTCCCTAATAAAATTCCATTTTTTACCTGCTTCATTCCTCTTATTAGCCCCATTCTTGAGGTTTGACGCTTTTGCGCAAAAATTGGCAAATCAGCCTTATGGCTTAATTGCCTTAATAGTTGCGATGTATTGTCAAGTTGTGCCCGAGAGGTAAAAAGGACCATCATTCTTTTATTAAATTTTCTATGACAGTGTAAAATGGTCTTAGCTATAATATCAGGTCGCTGGCTATCATTGCCTGCGTATTGAAAATAAGTTACCTGATCGTTGTAGCTAAATGGGCTTTCATAAACAGTAGATGATACATCATCGAATTCAACAGAATCCAAACCCACGCGATTCAAAAAATAATCAAATGATAGCTTAGTTCTTAGAGTTGCGCTCGTCAGAATACAAAAGTCGATTGATTTAAATATAGAATTGGCAAGCTCAATTCCTGGTTGAATTGGGGCCATATTTACCGTAAGAATCAGCTGAGTTGCACCTGATATTGTTCTAAAATTTCCTTCATACCAATAGACATATTCTTTGTTCTGATTGGAAGTGATTGACTCAGTTAAGATAAGAATATCAGATAAAGACCCTTCGCTTCGATCAAAAAGCTGATGAAGCTCTATAAAATCTTCTCTCGTTTCATCAATATCTAATAAATCTTCTCTTAATTTTCGAATATGATTTCTTAAGCTGTGTAAGGCGCTTTTTAATTCATTCAATTCTTTTTCAAGAGGAGTAAAATGCTCATTTAAATCATCAATAATTATCTTAGTGGAATATTTGGAATTTGGATCAAAATGATGATAGGCATTAGATGTCATTTTATCAAAAAAGATTTTAATTAGATCTCTACCTTCTTCAACCAAACCAGATAGAGTCGACCTACTAATCTCGAACTTTGAGTGTATGGCTGCTATTGTTCTTAGCTTATTATTCCATCGAACCGAATGGTTATGCTTAGGGTCAATACGATCCAATACATAATTTAAGGATCTGTGATCAAAAGATAGAGTTAGTTGATGATAAGCAGCTTTAGGTAGGTTATGAGCCTCATCAATGATTACTGCATTATTCTCAGGTAAAAAACCCATAGAATCATCAATCTTAGATTTTGATTGTGCGTCAGAAATTAGCAAAGCATGATTAACTACAATTAGATTCGACTGGTAAGCAACTTTTCTTAATGGCCCAAAAAAACAACCATCATGTTTAGCGCAAATAGAAGACGTGCAAAATCCTTGCTCGCTTTGAATCAAGCCCATCAGTCGATAAGTAAATCCATTTGAAAAGCCTGGGCATTCATCTAGATCTCCAGTCGAAGTATGCTCAAGCCATACTAATACAGGCAATAGATTCATTGCCTCTTCACCGCTAAGCATTTTATCTGAGCTGTTAATGAGCCATCTCAGTCTAGTTTTGCATAAATAGTTATTTCTTCCTTTCAATAAAACAGCTTTGATTGAGGTGTCAATTGCTTTTGTTAATGTAGGTAAATCATTATTAAAAAGTTGATCTTGCAAATGTTTAGTATAGCATGAAAGAACTATTGGATTTTCATTCGAATTATCATGAGAATACTTTATTGCTGGATATAAATAAGCCATGCTTTTCCCAAGACCGGTTCCCGCTTCTATGACACCAATCCCACCCTGGCCGCTTAAGATATTATCAACATATTCGCTAAAATTAATCTGATTAGATCTAAGTTCATAAGAATCAAAGGTTTGATTTAATAAACCATTTTCACCAAAAACATCAACTGAATTAGTGGTATTAATATTTGTTTTTGCATCATGAAAAAATATGTTTTTATTCTGAGGCTTTGCTAGTTCAGATGAAACGATAGCAGTTTTAAGATTACCTTTTTTCGTAAGAAGGTTACCAATATTAATAAATAAATCTTTATTATGAACTTCAAATGGATTTAAGAAGGTGATAATATTTGAAATTAAATCTAGATTGTATGATGCAACTTCATGTACAAGCTCAATAAATACTTCTCCGCAATTTTCAGTATCTTTTTCAGCGCGATGTGCCCCTTCGGATGAAAGATTGAAATATTCTGAAACTGCGCTAAGATTATGTGTAGGTTGAAAAAAGAGAAAGGCTCTGGAAAGAGTCAAGGTATCATAACATTTTCTTTCGATAAAGTCTTTATTGTGTCGCTCGGCCATCGCTCGTAAAAAAGAAAGGTCAAAAGGAGTATTATGTGCAACAATTGGGTAATCACCCAAAAATTCAAAAAGATCATCAATTATTTCTTTCTCAAGAGGTGCTTCAGCAACCATTTCATTTGTTATGCCCGTAATATCAGCTATCAGATCAGAAATTGGAATTTGAGGATTAATTAGGGTTACAAATTTTTCTGCCGGCTTACCATCTTTAAACATAATAGCTGCAACTTCTATAGCGCGATCTGTTTCTACTTGAAGTCCAGTTGTCTCAAAATCAAAAGCAATGAACCGATCAAGCTTTAATGAGGAAAATAATTCTGATCGATCCATAAATATTAATTAAACTATACTAATTGCTCATCAGAATGATCCACTTTAAAAGTGGGGTGAGGTTTTCCAGTTGTAAAATAATAATAATGCCTTGAAAGGATAAAAAGAGGGCAAAATAGACCCAATAGCCAAGGATAGCGCATCGATAAAAACATTGTTGGTATAAATACGACATAAATGCGGCATCTTTGCAAATGCCTTATTGCAATCGGAAAAAAAAGAGCGACTAAAGGAAAAGGTAAAAATACAGCTGCAACAGTACTAATCATGGGATCATCATTTATATATCCAAGTATAGATGCCGTTAAAGAGCCTAAAATTATTAAGCATAGATTAGGAGCAATCTCTTTTTTTAGCAATTTATTTGAATTACCACTATTGATTGATATACCCCACGTTATATGCCCCACTAAAAAAAATAAGATATACGGCAAACCGAAGTAAAGCGCTTCTAAAGAAAGATACAGAGGGTTTGCGCCTACGATAAAAAGGCAAAAACCATATAAAAAAATCTTACCAACTGCACTTACTGAGTTTACCTGCTTGAGGTCTTCATATTTTGAGTTTAATAAATAATCGAGGTAGGGAAAAATAATTAACGCTATAATCAAATAAATTGATAAGCTATTCCAGCTCCAATACATCCATCTATCACTCAAATGGGAAACTACATTATCACCAGCAATTAAAATTGCCCATACTCCAAACCAGCGCAGGGGGCTAAAACTAAATAACTTATCAAAGTTGCTGAACAATCTTGATAGAGATTGATATCCTTGCGTTCCTTGAGGGATATACTTTTCAACTAACAATTAATATTTCCTTGAATAAATATTAGAAAAATGGGAATACTTCATTTATTATGATGAATGCCACCACTAAGGATGCAAATACTAAACCACCCTTAATAAAACTAGGCGGCAAGCTTGTTCCATCTGCCCCGGTGTTAATCTCTTTAATATATTCTGGCATTTTCCACTTTACTAAGACAAATACTGCGGTCATCATCCCGCCAATGGGCAACATATATTTTGATGATAAATTATCCATAACGTCAAAAAAGGTTTCGCCTAAGAAAAATGAATCTCCAAATATACTTGCTAAATTGATTCCCCCACCTAGCGATAGAGAGCAAAATATCCCTATAACTGTTACTATAGACCCAAATAATAATGTAGCTTTTTTGCGCGACCAATTTTTTTGATCGATCAAATATGCAGTTTGAACCTCAAGGATTGAAATTGCAGAGGTCAATGCCGCCATAAACAGAAGAAAGAAAAACATTGTTGCCCAAATTGTACCCCCTGCTAACTGGGGGAAAACAGAAGGCAATACAACAAAAATGAGTCCCGGTCCTTCTGCTGGATTAGCGCCTAGGGCAAATACCGTGGTAAATATTGCTATACCAGCTAGAAGAGCAATTAAGGTATCAATTACAATGATCCATAAAGCGGAGGTTAGTAAATTTTGTTTTCTATCTAAATAGCTGCCATAAGTAATCATCGTACCCATCCCTAAACTTACCGTAAAAAAGGAATGACCCAGAGCTAGAACAATTGAGGAAGGTGTTAAATCTTCAAATCTTGGGTTAAATAAAAATGAGAGTCCTTTCATTCCTCCATCAAGCGTTATTCCTCTTACAGCTAGAACAGCTAATAATACTATTATAAGTGGCATCATAATTGAAGACCATTTCTCAATACCCCCTTTAACACCATTGATAATTACCCACATACACAATGACATAAAAAATATCTGATAAAACAAAGGTGACCATGTGCTTTCAATAAAGGTTCCAAAAATAGCGCTAGAGGCATCGGGATTGCCGGCTAACTGAGAAAATCCACCACTAATAGAATCAACAACATATTTTAAAATCCATCCACCAACTACTCCGTAGAAAGACAGTATTACAAAAGCGGATGCAACACCTAAAAAACCAGCATACTTCCAAGCTGTGCCTGGTGCAAGTTTTTCAAAAGCACCTACAGGGCTAAGCTGAGTTTTGCGCCCTATGGCAAATTCTGCAATAACGATAGATAAACCCACAAGGAAAATGCAAATTAAATAGACTATTGTAAACGCTGATCCTCCATTTTGGCCAGCCATGTGAGGGTATTTCCAGATATTTCCTATTCCAACGGCAGACCCTGCTGCAGCAAGGATAAATCCTAACTTTGATCCCCATTTTTCACGCTGTGCTGTCATAATTTCTCCAATTTTTCTTGATCAGATTTTTCTAAATTCTCATTCATTACTTTGTTAAATGGATGCAAATGCGCCTCAACTACAGCATCTAGAAGACCGTAAATATAGACAATGATGACCCACCATCCATATCGGTTTCTTTTGTATAGATAGTCTTTTTTAATAGAAGAGTCTAAGTTGTCAGAGCTACGATACTTGCTTGAAAAATCCAAATAAAGATACGTAGATGCGATTCCCGCGGATGACAGAATAGACCCTTTAATTGGTTGGTCATTGTAAAATTGACCTCCACCAGGAAACATAAAAGATCTTAGCGCTGCAATTTTAGGAGATTTTTGACTTAAGCTGTCAACCTCTTGATCTTGACCAAGAATAAGCGAAAAAATAACAATAGAAAAAAAAGATGATTTTCTAAGCATTTAAATTATTGAAAAGCAATACATTCAATTTCGACATCTGCTCCTCCGGGAAGCTCTTTGACTGAAACCAATGAGCGCGCAGGTGCCGATTCCTCATCCAGCCATTCATTAAAAACTTCATTAACTTCTGTATAATTAGACATATCGGTTATGAATACTGTAAATTTTACAACCTTCGATAGATCAGATTCTGCTCGCTCTAAAATGGCTGATAGATTTTTAAAGACTTGATGAACTTTGGATTTAAAGTCTCCCTCTATCATTGCGCCAGTTTCAGGGTCAATAGGAACTTGGCCAGCGGTAAAGACAAAGCCATTTATAATTGTTCCTTGGTTATATGAACCCATTGGGTTTGGCGCATGGGCATCAGAAATAATTTTTTTCATACTATACTCCTAAGAATTAAACGACATGCAGGCAAGACCAATATTTGAATCATACTCTCTTTTGCCATCAGAATCGATTTTACGTAAAATAAATTCGCCGACAGCAGCTACTTTTGCCTCAAATAAATGCCCACCTTTGCAATCAAGCTGGTGATTGGAAATTGTGATATGCGCGTGAATAAATGGTTCATCGTCCTTTAACAAAACATTTCCTTGAAAAGAGGTTAATTCCCATATATCAGAAAAGGTTTGCTTGAGGTACTCTTGATTTTCTAAATCGTAAGCTCCTACTTCAATTTCTTTTATAGCTCCAATACCAGAAAGTTGAGCATTATGAATCCTTTTTTCTTTACAAAATAATGTTAAAGTTTCCATAATACCTTCTTCTTGTTCAACGTAGACGATATAGGTATCTCCATCTTGTTTATACTGCATTTTTTTCCTCAATATTTTTTAAAATAATATCTTTCGCTTTTTCCATAGCGGTTTCAAGAGATTTTTGATCTTTACCGCCAGCCGTTGCGAGGCTCGGGCGACCACCTCCACCGCCACCCATGATAGATCCAATCTGCTTTGCAAGGTCACCAGCCTTAATTCCTGCTTCAATTAAAGTATCTGTGACAACAACAACCAACATCGGCTTGTCAGCTACAGCGCCAAGGACTCCAATTCCATTCTTTAATTTTACAAGAAGACTATTGCCAAAATCTTTTAAGCTATCCATATCCTCGGCATCTGTCATTTTGATAACTATAGTTTTATCTTCAATAATTAACGCTTCTTTCAATAGACTTTCAGGATTAAATGATGAGTTAGATTTTTTTTGTTTCTTTAATTCTTTTTCTAAAGTTTTGTTATCTTTGATTAATTGACCTAAACGATCTGGAATTGAATTAAGATTGCATTTTAATTGCGATTTAACCTCATCTAAAGCTGCTACCTGATCTTGAACAAATTCAACCGCTTTGGGCCCTGTAACGGCAACGATTCGACGTACTCCAGATGCTAAAGATGTTTCTTCGGTAATTTTAAATAATCCAATGTCACCAGTTCGATCGACATGTGTTCCGCCACATAATTCTTTTGAAAAATCAGCCACGGTAATAACGCGGACTTGATCTCCGTATTTCTCGCCAAACATGGCAACTGCGCCTTCTTTTTTTGCTTCATCGAAAGCTTTAATTGATACGTCTAACTTATTATTTATTAATATTTCACTATTAACAATATTTTCTATTTTACGAATTTCTTTTTTTGATATTTTTTCAAAGTGAGTAAGATCAAATCTTAGATAATCTGGATGGACTAGAGAGCCTGCCTGCTGTACATGGTCACCTAAAACCATCTTTAAGGCTTTATGCATAAGATGCGTTGCTGTATGATTTTTTCTTGTTCGTTGACGTTTTTCAGCATCCACCTGACATTCAACAGTTGAAATATCCTTACCAATAGTTCCAGTGCAATGATGTACATAGCATTCTCCATCTAATTGTACATCTTGTACGATTAGATCTACTCCGCTACCTTTAATTGTTCCTGTATCACCTATTTGACCGCCAGATTCTGCATAAAATGGTGTTTGGTCTAAAACAACGAGGTATGAGTCATCTGTAGAGGCATATTTAACTATTTCAGCTGATAATGAGATTGCTTCGTATCCCTTAAATTGAGAATCTTCAATATTTTTCAATTCATTCCAAGATACCTCAGAAACATTAGTATTGAATTTTTCTGCTGATTTCGCTCTTTTTTTCTGTTGATCCATCTCTTTTTTAAAACCATCCCCATCAATGGAAAGACCTTTTTCACGTGCCATAAGCTGAGTTAGATCCAATGGGAATCCAAAAGTATCATATAGCTTGAATGCGTCACTACCAGAAATTGTTTTGCCAGACATATTGCTGATAACTTTATTGAAATGCGATAAACCGCGATCTAGCGTATCATTAAATGAAGCCTCCTCAGCTTTGATAATTTTTTCAATATGGCTTTTTTTATCTACAATCTCAGGAAAAGTATCTCCCATGATTTTCTCAACAGTCCCAACTAAATCAAATATAAAAGGTTGATTCATATCTAGCGATCTTCCAAATCGAGCTGCTCTACGAAGAATTCGCCTTAAAACATAACCTCTCCCTTCGTTGCTTGGCAAAGCACCATCTGCAATGGCAAAGGAGAGCATGCGAATGTGATCTGAAATAACCTGAAAAGGCACCGGGTCATCATTGAAGGATTTACCTGTAATACTTTCAATTTTGCCAATAATCGGTAAAAACAGATCGGTGGAATAGTTGCTTAACTTGCCCTGCATAACCGCTACAATTCTCTCAAAACCTGCACCAGTGTCAACATGCATAGCGCTTAAATCTTCAAGCTTTCCACTAGAAAGACGATTGTGCTGGATAAAAACTAAATTCCAAAGTTCCCAGTATTGATCTGAGCTATTAACTTTACCTGGTGATTGAGATTTAATATCGTCACCAATAAAATAGTGGATCTCAGAGCAGGGACCGCATGGACCGGTTTCACCCATTTCCCAAAAATTATCTTTTTTATCAAATTTTAATACACGGTCAGGAGAAATATCGGTGACTTTTGGCCAAAGATCGAATGCTTCATTATCTTCGTGATATACGGTAACCCAAAGCCGATTTTTATCTAATCCCCAAACTTCGGTAAATAATTCCCAAGCCCAATTAATTGCTTCAGCTTTATAGTAGTCACCGAAAGACCAATTTCCAAGCATTTCAAAAAAGGTATGGTGAAATGTATCTATCCCAACTTCTTCAAGATCATTATGCTTTCCACTTACTCTGATACATTTTTGACTATTTACCGCTCTAGGAAATTCAGATATTTTCTGATCAAGAAAGATTGATTTAAACTGATTCATTCCAGCGTTTGTAAACAATAAAGTGGGGTCATCAATAGGCACCACGGGCGAGCTACGGATAAACTTATGATCTTTATCCTTGAAAAAATCAATAAATGCCTTACGTATTTCTTTGCTATTCATATTTATCAAAATACAAAAGATGTTTCAATAGATGTAATATCAATCATTTCAGCATTGCCATCAATTCGCCCATTCGCATTATAATCACGAAAAGAACGTCTGAAAATATAATTTAAAACCAATCCTTGTCCCATAGAAATTCCAAGATTATAACCAATAATAGTACTTTCAGTATATTCAAATTTAAATGGATTAGGAACATTTCTTTGCTGATAAAATGCTGAGGCGCTCTGAAGTCGACTAATTGATTTTTTTAACTTTAATGATCCTAGAAATGTCTGATTTTTATCCTCTAAATACCTAACCTCTTTATCTGACCATTGATTTCCAATCATATTATTATAAGATAAATTTACCTGAAAAATATTGCCAAGGTCTAAAGAGGCTCCTGAGAAATAACCATTTTGCTTCCCGAATCTTCCCAATCTAGATTCTTTTGTGCGTAAAATAATCTGGCTTGAGCTGTTTTTTGTAAAGCTTATACGTTCAATTTCGTACAAACGATTCCAGTAATTAAATTCAAATTTGCCTTCTGGCATCATTCTGTATTCAAAATTAAAACTCAATGGTCCGAACCTTGAAGAAAGGCCAAATGGAATTACTCCAACCCCTAGCTCTTGTATCTCACCGGTTCCTGGGTGCACTGTCTCTCCAATCATCTGCGCAGCTTGAGAGTAAACAGTAACCGAAAAATTTTCTTTATTTATAACCGGAAAACCCATATCGATAGCAATAGCCATAATGCCATCTGAATCATTATTCAGGTTCAATGGCTCATCCTTCTTCAAAATATTATCGTCAAGAACTATCGGATCTCCAGAATAACCTGGAATACGACTATCCAAAGTGTCTGTTATTCCATCTCCATCAATATCCCATTCATTCGGATCATAATCAGATAATCCATCTCCATCACTATCAAGCCACCATGATTTATCATTTGGAAAATCATCAACAATATTTGGTCTTCCATCATTATCATTATCTCGCAATCCAAGATACTGGTTACGATCCGAAACAAAAGAAATACCTATTGGAAGACCCATGAATTTTCTAGAACTAGCTCTTCCTCCAAATAGGCCCAAATTTTCTTTTAGGTCATTAGCAAAAGCTTCATATTTAATTGAGGGAGAATTTTTCTCAAAATTTACTCCGATTTTACGATCTTGAGGGTATAGGATTGAATTTGAATACCCATTGACCAGGATGCCATATCCAAGATCTACTCTATCCAAGGCGCCTATTCTAGCAAAAAGAGGGTCACCAGGAAATCCATACCTAATGTAATAGATTTTATCGATTAAGCTATTTTTGATTGCGGAGGGAGAAGAAAAATTCCATTCATCAGAATGAATATTCCCTTCAGCATCAAAATAAATAACTAAATCCAATGCAACAGCCCAATTTCCAAGGGGAACAACCGGGCGCATTGCAACCTGATTCCAAACTTTACCATCAATAGTTACAGAGCCAATTGCGCCCTGATTTTTGATTTGCGCACTTAACATAACCAGGCATAAGCAAGGTTGAATAAAGATGAGAAATATGATCCGAGATTTTCTCATGTTGGTTTAGAAATTACCTTGGATTATAAATGGTGTTCAATGGCTAAATCGCCATTTCAACAATCTCTATTTTCTAACTAAATTTCATCACGATATGACAAAAAATTTAAAACCATCATCTCAGGAAATATTAAAATTTAATAATGAAGATTTTAAAAACTACATCTTCCTACTTCAAGATAATCTTCAGGAAAAATTAAAATCTGGACTGACTATTGATGAAATATTAGATATTGAAGATCCATTTGAGACTCTTGAGCCTTTTTTACCGGAAGAAGTTTATCCAATAATGGTTCTAGCAATGATAAATAATATAAGAAGCGATACGGTGTTGGATGCGCTGACAGAAGGTTTTAATAATAAAATAAATGACTATAAGAAGAAGAATGCTAAATAGGTTTCCAGTTGCTATTTTATTATTAGGTACATTATTAAATGGGCAAGATTCAAATATTAAAAAAATTGAAATCCTTTCAAAGCAAAATGGTATTTCAATAAATATTCATTCTGATTTAAAAATAGAAACTTCACAAATAACGGGCTGGCACAATAAATCTACATCATGGTCATATATTACACTCTATAATACAAAAGGTAATATTTTTTCTTTAAATAATACACCCATAGTAAACACAATTACCGAATTAGAAATAATTCAATTGGGCGAATCATTACAACTTGGATTGAGGTCTATAAAACCAGTGGAAAATTTTGAATTTTATCATGAAAAAAATGATTCTACAATTATTGCATCACTTAGATACCCTATTTCTGAAGCCTTAGCTTATATTGAAAAAAGTAATCTTGAAAAAAAAGAGAAACAGGAGAGGTTTAAGTTTAGTGTTGCTAAGAATAAAACGACGCTTTTCTTTATTGCTACAGTAATTATTGTAGGGTTATTAATCAACTAACCATGAAAGAACTTCTACCCTATTATGCAATTTTCTACGTCATAGGCATCCTATTGATGAGTCTATTTATTAGATTTTATTTATACCAAAAACGGAATAAATCACAATCATCCCATAAAAAATGAAAGCATTAATTACTTTTCTGCTAATATGTTTTGTAGCAAGAGCTCAAGACCTTACCCAATCTGCGAATATGGTGATTAATGCTTTTAACAATGATAATATTAAAAATAATCACATAACGCCCTATCTTCTAGAGATAGCACGAAATGGCCACCAGCTTGATTCAAACATTAAGGCAAAGCTCGAAGAGTTGGGTTTTAATTTCAATCAATCATTAGTTTCTCGCGGAGGAGCAAAAAGATCAGAGAGCGTAGGTTTAGATAAATTTTATGATTCGGGAAATTTTCGAATTCACTACACCACTATTGGAAGAAATGCTGTCAGTGGTGCTGATAATAATGCAAATAATATCCCTGACTATATTGAAAACGTTTCCAACATATTAAATTTTGTTGCCCAAAATATTCGTGATGAAATGGGATTTTTTCTTCCCCCTGGGGATGGACACTACTCAAACGAATATGATAATGGAGGGTCAAATCATTTTGACATCTATGTTCGACAACTATCTTCAAATTATTATGGCTATACTCAATTTGAACAATATGCTCAAGGCAATGGAGATAATGAAAATACTTCTGAAATAATTGAAAAGAATGCAATCACTAGTTATTTAACTATTAGAAATAGCTATGTTAATTTTAATCAAAACTCAGAAATTGAAAATATTCAAGTTACAATTGCGCATGAATATTTTCATTCGGTTCAAATTGGCTATGATGGATGGGAAAAGGTCTGGCTTCTTGAAGCTACTGCAGCCTGGATGGAAGATAAATTGTTTGATGATGTTAACGATATCTATCAATACATGAAAGATTGGTTTAGATATCCATATCGCTCATTAGATGATAATGGCAATCATCACTATGGCTCATTTATCTTTTTTGAATATATTGAACAACATATGGGAGGAAAAGATTTAATCAGGAAGATCTTTGAATTTTCCGTACAAAATGATAGTTATAAAAAAGACGGATCGCACCTAGCCATCAATAAAGCTTTAAACCAAAACGGCTATACGTTCAAGCAAGCGCTAAATGCTATGTCGGTAGCCAACCTGATTATGTCTTCAGAGTCATCAGCTGGTATCTATAGATATCAAGATGCTAGCGAGTATCCAGTTGATGGCCCTACTATATACAAAACAATCAATTTTCAATTGGGGGTTCAAAGCTTTGTTGAGTCTACTCGTCTAAATAGATTCGGTTCACAATACGTTAAAATTATCTCAAAAGATCCTATTTTAGTTGATTTAAAAAATATTAATGGATCCAATGAGGACTTACAGCTTAACGCAATCTTGAAAAAAAATGATCATTCATATCTAGTGATATCGAATCAATCTATAAACATAGATCCAACCGATTTGAAATCAATTCATTTGTCAATAGTAAGTAAGGATACTTTGAATCCAGACTGGAGCTACAGGCTTACATTCAAAGATGGAAAAAGTGGGACTGATGCAAACCTACCTATTTCATTTAATCTATCAAATCCCTACCCCAATCCATTTAATACTGATATTTCATTATCAATTACAGTGCTTGAAGAGATTTCACTAAAAATTGATATTTTTAATGTAGTTGGAAGAAGAATAAAAACTTTACATCAAGGTAGACTATCTCCTGCTAATTATAAATATAGATGGAATGCCAAAGATGAATCGGGGGATTTTGTTGGTTCAGGGGTATATTTTATTAAAGCAGATGATGGATCAAATCAGGAATGGATACCAATAACTCTTGTAAAATAGTCTATGAAAAATATCCTTTGTAGATCAAATATGGTATTAAAATATATAAAATAGAATCACGAATAAGGTAATAGATAATAATAGCCAGTATGACATACCAGCCTTTTTTCTTTAATAATAGCTTAAATCCCCCTTCACGCCTGATTTCCAACCATTCATTGATGAATTTTGGAGTAAGCCGCGCCATCAGTCCTTAGGTTTTATTTTACCAAATTTTAAATTCTCATATTTTTCCCACATAGTTTCACCAGAAGCTTGTTGAAAGCGAAAGGCAAAAGATAATGCATCATCAAAACTATTTCCCGCAAACTCTTCATGGCCATAGTACTCATCAATCCAGCCGATAAATTCTTTCATACCAGACTGATTCACTTGATCAAATATACCATAAACCATCTCTGCTCTATTGTCATAATACCAAGTTGTAATTTTTCCATAGCCCATATCATCAATCATTTTCTGATGGGTATCATATACTTGAGTAAGGTAGGAAAACAGGAAAATTTCTTTTGATTCTTCATCAAGGGTTTTCCAATATACCGCAATTGCATTAGGTTGGATTTCATCCTTTTTTTCTTGCGCAAAACACAAGTTCAATGAGAATACAATTAATAATAAATATTTCATATTAATCCTCTTTTTTCTCTTCTTCAAACTCTGATATCATAGTTTTCAATTCATCAAGGGCCTGATCTTCTTTTACTCTGCCTCTTTTTTTCCCTTTATAGTAAAGATGCCCTGCCCCTTTTCCAAAGGCAATCCCAAGATCTGTGTGCGTAGCTTCTCCAGGTCCATTGACTGCGCAACCCATCAGCGCTAAAGTCATGGGTGTCTTTACATCTTTTAATTCTTCCTCCACCTCACCAGCAATTTTAAATAGATCTACCTCAAGCCTACCGCAGGTAGGGCATGAGACAATTGTAACACCCTTGCTTGCTAGTCCTAGACTTTTTAGGATCTCAAAACCAACATGAACCTCTTCAACAGGATCATCAGTCAGGCTTACGCGAATTGTATCCCCTATGCCACTTGCCAATAAATTTCCAAGACCAACAGCGGATTTAACCGTTCCTGATTTAGCTGGACCAGCTTCTGTAACGCCAAGATGAAGCGGATAATCGTACTTTTGTGAAAATAGAGTATAAGCACCAATCATCAAGTTTACATCTGATGCTTTAAGAGATACTATAATATCTTCAAAACCGTGCTCTCTGCATATATCGATATGCCTTTGTGCGCTTTCAACCATTGCCTCAGCAGTAGGAAAGCTATATTTTTCAATTAAGTCTTTTTCAAGGCTACCAGCATTTACCCCAATTCGTATAGGCAAATTGGCCCCTTTAACTTTATTCAAAACCTCTTTAACGCGTGCCTTGCCTCCAATATTTCCAGGATTAATCCTAATTTTATCTGCTCCTGCATCGACAGCTTCTAAAGCCATTCTGTAATCAAAGTGTATATCAGCAACCAAGGGTACATTCATACGTTTTTTTATTTCATAAAGGGCTTTAGCAGCTGCTTTATCTGGAACAGTGATGCGAATAATATGACAACCAGCCTCTTCCAGTCTCTCAACTTCTTTTAACGTACCTGCAATGTCATCAGTTTTTGTGGTGGTCATTGATTGAACGGTTATCGCATGCTCTCCACCTATGATGAGATCGCCAATCTTTACTTCGCGTGTTTTTCTTCGTTTTATCATTTTTTATCTTACAGAAATTACAACAAACTAACCTTTAAATGGCTCATTCAAATATTGTTTTGCAAGAGCTATTGCAACAGTATGATTCTTTAATCTTATGCATGCTCTGTAAGCTCGTTTTGCATCTTGGCGTTTATTTTGAATATCAAGAATATTGCCTTTTAATAATAATGCGCTAGATAGCATAATGTCTAAATCACTATTATAATTTTCAATACATAATTCTAAAAATTTTAGAGCAGATTTATCATCTCTCTTTAAAAAATGATAGTAGCCCCATAGATAATTAACATAGGGTTCATATCTCTTTTGATGGTAAGATCTTTGAATTGAAAGTCTCTCGTCTAATAATTTTAAATTAGCGTTTGCCTGATCTAGCATTCCATTTTGCAATAGACCTAATGTGTAATAGATGGTATAATCATAATTTTTTGGATATTTCTCCGCAATAGCCTTACTAACAAATAGTCCCCTTTTTTCATTTATATCAAAAAACTGGTAAACAACAGAAAGAATGCTCATAGCTTCCATCCATGCCCATGAGCTCTCATTTGCGGCTATTTCCATCTTTTCAATCCCGGTTTTGCGT
>Ga0208261_1000086_pt1 | contig 36707 bp, 37 predicted proteins | sample Knorr_S7_td_DCM__FD_185595 | JGI IMG/M metagenome (GOLD analysis project Ga0208261, IMG submission 185595) | Marine microbial communities from Southern Atlantic Ocean transect - Knorr_S7_td_DCM_ad_131m_LV_B (SPAdes) (version 3) | ecosystem: Environmental > Aquatic > Marine > Oceanic | place...
CAACTATCTGCCCTCATCGAAGTACCGATTTCGACGCTCAAATCACGACTAGACGATCAACGAACTCACCCACTAGCAGCGAAAGTTGTCGCCACAGGGCTAGACGAATACGGCCTGCTGCGCGTATCAGAGTTGTCGCTCCCAGGTGTGGAAGCGAAATGGGAGATGAGTCGCGTCTACCCACAAAACGAAATAGGTGCCCATGTGGTCGGATATGTCGGTGCTATGTCGCAAGGTCAAGAAGATCGACTATTGCAACTGGGTTACCTGCCATCCGAACGGGTGGGTAAATCAGGTATTGAACAAATTTTCGAAGCAGATCTTCATGGCCAACCTGGGCGCACCGAACTCGAAGTGGATAGCACGGGACGCGTACATCGAATTCTCAGCCAAACAGCGCCAGCCCCTGGCTCAGATATTTACCTGTCCATAGACGCAGATCTCCAGGCAGCAACAGAGTCGTATCTACGACAAGGGCTCATAGCAGCACGAAAAACAGTCAGCGACGATAGCGGTTTCTTCTACCCCGCGATTGGTGGGGCCGCCGTCGTCATGGACCTCCGTAACGGCGATGTCTTAGCCATGGCATCACACCCCACCTACGACCCGAATTGGCTGGTTGGCGGAATCACAACACTCGAGTACCAATCAGTGTTCGAAAACCCCTATGCGCCAGGAGCGCTCAATAACAGAGCCGTACAAGGTCTCTACTCTCCAGGGTCAGTGTTCAAGCTCATCACCGCCCTCGCCGGGCTAGAAGCCAGACTCATTTCACCCCGGGCAGCGTTCTATGACGTCGGCTACTTCCAAATCCCAGATAAATACGGATGCACAGGTCGTTGCACTTTTTACAACGCAGACAAAGCGCCCCTCGGAATCGTAGATCTGTCATCGGCGATTACTCGTTCAAGCGACGCGTACTTCTACAAAGTGGCTCATGACCTGTACTGGATTCGAGGAGATGAGCAGTGGGCTATACAAGACATGGCCAAACTCCTCGGATTCGGCAGCCAAACGGGAATTCAACTGCCGTTCGAAAAAAGCGGCCGCATTGGAGACGGCGACATCAAAGAAGCCTTGTTCGAAACGAACCCTGATGCTTACAACCCATACGGCGAATCTACGCAATGGCTTCCCGGAGACAACATCAACACAGGTATCGGTCAGGGCTTCGTTTCTGTCACAGCTATTCAACTAGCGAACGCATACGCAGCCTTCGCAAACGGCGGGACCCTTTTCAGCCCGAATATCGTGGAGAAAGTGGTCGCTCGAAGCGAAGACCGATTCGGTAGTTCGGTTATCGACTTTGATCCCAGAATCCAACGAACAGCAGAATTCCCTGAAGGCTCCGGAGTCGTGCGCGAAGGACTACATGGAGTAACGAGTAAAGCGCGAAGAGGAACCGCCTGGAGAGCATTCGAGGGATACGACAGCTCCGGATACGCGATAGCGGGAAAAACTGGAACAGCTCAAGCAGAAGGAAGAAACCCGGTACTTCAACGGAAAAAAGAAGACTCAGCGGTATTTGTCGCCTGGGCCCCCAGACACGACCCCCGGTACGTGGTAGCTGTCGTCATGGAAGAAGCGGGCTTCGGTGGCGAGGCTGCCGCTCCCGTAGCCCGACGGATCCTGGAAGCCTTGCGAGCATATGAGCAACGATGGCCCGACCCCCAGGTCGCGTTTATTCCCCCACAACCCGAATGCCCTGAAATACCTGAAGCCCTCAGAGGGTATGACGCGTTCACGAGCTACGTACCCGAAGGCTGTCCCTGGGGAATTCAAGTACCGCGCGCCAACAATCCAGAAGATGTTGACGGTGACGGTATTCCCGACCTTGAGGAGCGCAGCCAATGAACCTGCCCCTCCGAAAAGAATTACGGTCGCCACTGAGATATGCGGACTACACGCTTGGTTTAGTCGCAATACTGCTGGCCTCAATCGGCGTCGCGTTGAACTACTCGTCAACATGGAGAGTTCTTGAATTCAACGGACAGGATCCAGCAACCTACGCCAAGAGACAAATCCTTTTCGTCGCCATCGGAATACTCGTAATGATTGGCGCAACCTTCTTGGACTACCGGCTCTACCGAGATTTTGCGAATCAGGCCTATCTGATAGTCATGCTGGCTTTAGTCGGGGTTTTGTTCTTCGGAGTTGAACGAAACGGAGCACGAGCCTGGTACGAACTACCAGGCCTAACGTTCCAACTTCAGCCAGCGGAATTCGCCAAAGTAGCCGTTGTCATTGCGTTGGCAGCATTTGTCGCCAACAAGGACGGGAACCTTCGACTCGTCACCCTTGGCAACGCGTTCCTCATGTTGGCTGTTCCCTTAGGTCTGATCTTTCTCCAGCCAGATCTAGGAACCATGTTGGTGTTCGTCGCCATCGGAATGGGTGTCCTGCTCATAGCTGGAGCCCAGATAAAACACATTGTGGTTACCAGCCTCGTTGGCATCGTCGTAGTAGTCGGCATGTTCAACAGCGACAATTTGGGTGGGCCAGAACTATTACGAGAAACACAAGAAAATCGGCTTACCGCCTTCTTAGACCCAACGTTTGACATGCAGGGCGCTTCCTACAACGTCAACCAGTCACAGATAGCAATAGGAGCAGGAGGACTTCGAGGACAAGGCTGGCTCCAGGGAACCCAAACCAATCTCAACTTGGTACCCGAACAGGAAACCGACTTCATATTCACAGCACTGGGAGAAGAGTTCGGGTTTTTAGGAATCACCGTCCTGTTATTGCTCTACGGCTACATGCTTGCCCGCATGTGGTTCGTTACCCGATCCTCAAAGGACCTCTTTGGAACCTTCGCGTGTGTAGGCGCGCTATCTATGTTCACGTTCCAAATCTTTCAGAACATAGGAATGACTATGGGCATCATGCCAATTACCGGTATCCCGCTCCCATTTCTCAGTCATGGTGGCTCCTCGACTGTCGTAGCTTTCGGATTAATTGGCTTGGTCATCAACATCAGCGCCCGAAAACATCTGGCTTAACGAAGAACAAAGCAGCTCATGATCTGGAAATGCGAGCCTATGACGGTATCATCAGCGTTCAAATGACCTCGCTGTGGCCCCGGCTCGAGCCTCTCCTCCCTAGGGTGGAAAAGCCCGCCCGCTACATCGGCTGCGAGGACGGAGCGAACGCAAACATCTACAAGCCTGATGCCACATCGTGGCTTCTGACCTACCCCGACACCTACGAAATTGGACTACCAAATCAAGGCCTGCAGATACTGTATGAACTCCTGAACGAGCGGCCAGATGCCTTCGCTGAACGTTCCTACGCGCCCTGGACAGACATGGAAGCGCAAATGCGAGCAGCCGACGTACCGCTGTTCTCCGTCGACACCCACCGTCCAGCGAACGAGTTCGACATCATCGCATTCAACCTTTCAGCCGAACTCGTATACACCAACGTGCTCAACTGCATTGATCTTGCAGGGGTGCCAGTACGAGCCGCAGAACGAAGCGACACTGATCCGCTTGTAGGCGCAGGAGGACACTGCGCCTACAACCCTGAACCACTAGCTGATTTCGTTGACTTTTTCGTCATGGGTGACGGAGAAGAAGTAATCGCAGACATCACGACCGAAGTTGAGGAATGGCGACAAAGCGGAAAGCCCAAAGGGAGCCGAGAATCCGTCCTGCATGCCTTAGCGCGCATACCTGGCGTCTACGTGCCATCAATGTACGACGTCACATACGACGATCGCGAACTCGTTGCAGTAACCCCTCGACACAACGACATCCCCGCCAACATCTCTAAGCGCACCATCGCTGACTTAGCGGACTGGCCCTACCCCCGAAACCAACTAGTTCCGCTCACTGAAGTGGTCCACGACCGACTTAACGTAGAAATTTTCCGAGGCTGCACACGCGGATGCCGATTTTGTCAAGCAGGAATGATCACTCGGCCAGTGCGTGAACGACCAGCTAGCCAAGTGCGAGAGATGATCTCGGCAGGACTTGAACGAACTGGATACGACGAAGTGAGTCTCACTTCGCTGTCAACCGCAGATTTCAGCGGAATAGAAGACGTCGTGGCAGACACAATCGACGACCCAGGTACCTGTGGAAGAGTCAGTGTTTCGTTACCAAGTCTCCGAGTCGATGCCTTCACCGTCGGTGTAGCAGCGCAGGTGTCAAAGGCCCGGCGAACAGGGCTCACATTCGCGCCCGAAGCGGGTTCATGGCGAATGCGTCAAATCATCAACAAACTCATCACCGAAGAAGACTTGTACGAAGCTGTGCGCTCTGCCTATAGCCAAGGCTGGCATCGAGTGAAGTTGTACTTCTTGACAGGGCTTCCATCAGAGATGGACGACGACACCCTTGCTATCGCAGACCTCGCCGAAAACTGTGTACAAATAGGTTTGGAGTACACAAAGAAGGCATCAGTGACTGTCTCCCTCGGCGGATTTGTTCCCAAACCACACACACCCTTCCAATGGTTTGGTCAAAACCAACCAGAAGAACTGCGAAGAAAAGTTGATCTACTCCGCAACAGGGTGCGAAAAAACAAACGCGTGCACCTCAAATGGCACTCACCTGAAGCCTCCACAGCAGAAGGCATCACAAGCAGAGGGGATCGTCGCATCGGCCGCGTCATCGAACACGTATGGCGTAAGGGAGGCACCTTCCAAGAATGGAGCGAACACTTCAACTTGGAGCTTTGGCAAGACGCTATGGACGCCTCAGACTTAGATATTGAATGGTATGTGCATCGCCACCGAGATGAGAATGAAGTGCTCCCATGGGACCACATTCACGCCGGTTTACACAAAGATTTTCTATGGCAGGACTGGCAAGACGCGCTAGCGGGGTACGGCATCGAAGACTGCCGATGGACACCCTGCTACGACTGCGGGGCCTGCACCGAATATGGGATCGAACACGTTGTCGCGTCACCAGCTCCACCAAATGGTGGAAGCCAAGGGACGGGACAGGACCTAGCTACCGGCCACGTAGTGCCGGTGCAACTCCGCCCAAGAGCGGAAGTGGGAGGCACACAATGATGTGCTTGTTAGATGGTCAACGTGTCGCTCCCACCTCACCAGGTGGGAGAGCTAGATGCGGCTGAGAATTCGATTTTCGAAGCTAGGAAAAGTTCGATTCGTAGGTCACCGAGATGTTGCGCGGATCATGGAACGATCGCTACGCCGTTGCGGCATACCAGTCACCTACAGCGAAGGTTTCTCGCCGAGGCTAAGAATGAGTTTCGGATTAGCGCTACCAACTTGTTACGAGTCCGAAGCCGAATATCTTGATGTGCCGCTCAACCCGGAACTCGTTCAGGATGAAACAGTTTTCTGCACCGGATGGGGTCAAGGTGAAGCGTATGGCCCCACCGAACTACAACAAGCGTTAAATGAAGCCTTACCGCACGGTTTCGATGTTGTTGCCCTGACCATTGAACCGAGAACCAAAGGATCGCTACAAGAAGCCGTACTGAGTTGCGGATGGAGCTTCGACATAGTCGGCGCACAATCCGATGATGTTCAAGATGCCATCGACACAGCTCTTGAAAGCTCCGTGATAGAAGTCGAACGAAAGAAGAAGAACGAAGTAGTGCGAGAAGACGTTCGCTATGGCATTCATGAACTTCGACTGGACGGCGAGTCCGAACGAGGGCCAATGGTTATAGCTGAGCTATCGGCAAAACCGAGAGTCATCAGACCAAGCGAACTCATCGAGGCTCTAGCTCCCGGAGCTGAACTTGGTATCGCAAAACGCACACACCAATGGATCGAAACCGACGGCCAACGAATCGAACCGTTAACGCTGTCAAATTCAACTACCACTTAAGGAAATTTGTAATGGAACAAGAAAAACCCACGAACTCCGAAAACCCGGCACCAGTTCGTCGACGTCGAATAATCGGTGAACCGTCCGACAATCCCCCCGCCGGCGACAATGGGTCAGAAAAGCCGAAAAACCGGACCCGTACCTTGCCTGGGGTGACCGCGTCACCGAATCGAGAGACAACGAGTCGCCGCAAACGAAAGAGCACTCGTTCGAATGAAACCGAACGACCCAACCAACCCCAAGCCAGGCGAGAAAGCCCCAAACGTGCACCGCAAGTGGGAGATTCACGACCCGCTACAGCAGACAACAGCAATTCTCAATCCGCTGATCCTGAAAATGCCGAGAAGTCAGGACGCAAACGACGACGTCGGAGCGGCAGAGGAAAAGGGAAATCTGTTGAACATCAGGCAAGCGGAAGTCCCAGCAAACCAGTTGAAGCGATTATCGATGACAAGCCAGTCAACCTGAACGAAGAACAACTGGAGCGGCGACGAGGAAGGGAACGCAAAGGTCGCCCAGTCGGCCGATACCAGATGCTCGTGCACGTTCATGAAGGGGTAACGCACATAGCAGTGCTAGAGGGACGTTCCCTGATCGAACACTACGTCAGTCGTCCATCCGATGACGTCAGTGAAATCCATGGAAATATTTATCTCGGAAAAGTACAAAACGTGCTTCCGGGCATGGAGGCAGCGTTCGTTGATATTGGAACGCCTAAAAATGCTGTGTTGTACCGAGGGGACGTCACCTACGACAGCGAAGATGTAGAGGGCAGCAACCGGCAGCAGCGACCACAAAAGACAAAAACACCAAGATCGCGATTTGGGCGGTCACAAAGCGAAGCGCGCATCGAAGACCTTTTGAGTGCACGCCAATCGATTTTGTGTCAGGTAACCAAAAACCCCATTGCGCACAAAGGGGCTCGACTATCCACTGAGGTCAGCCTCCCGGGGCGCTTCGTAGTGCTCGTCCCCAATAGCGATACATACGGCATTTCGAAACGGCTGGGAGACCGTGAACGTCGACGCCTCCGCAATATTCTCGACAAAGTAAAACCAGCCGAACATGGGGTCATAGTTCGAACCGCAGCCCAAGACGTCACTGCTGAAGAAATCGAACGTGACGTACGAAGGCTTTTAGACCAATGGCAACAAATCAATGAACTCTCTTCGTCAACGAAAGCACCCAGCCTGCTCTTCAGAGAACCTGAACTAGCAGTCAGAGTCATCCGTGAAGAATTCAACAGAGACTATCGAGGGGTCGTAATCGACGACCCGGCGCTCTATCAGCAGGTCAAGGGGTACATGGAAACCGTCACCCCTGCGCTCGCTGATCGCATCGAATTTCATGACACAAACAAAGAATCGCTCCCCTTATTTGAGCGCCACCACGTCGCGGAACAATTACGCAAAGCAGTCGACCAAAAAGTTTGGCTCCCCTCGGGAGGATCTCTAGTCATCGACCACACAGAAGCTCTCACCGTCATCGACGTAAACACAGGCAAAAACGTGGGCAAATCCAGTCTCGAAGAGACCGTGTTTCGCAACAACCTAGAAGCCGCTGAAGAAATAGCGAAGCAACTTCGGCTACGAGATATCGGGGGAATCATCGTCATTGACTTCATCGATATGGAGATCAAAAAGAATCGCGATCAAGTCATCAAAGCTTTCGAAGAGGCACTCGCTCGCGACAAAACACGAACCCAAGTATCAGGTATCTCAGACTTGGGACTAGTCGAAATGACCCGCAGGAGGACAGGAGAAGGTCTACTAGAGTCCGTCAGCGACACCTGTGAACACTGCGATGGTCGAGGCGTAGAGCTTCAGCAGGCGGTTCTCAAGGTCTAACCCTCCAGGAGCGGTTTGTGAGAACCATGACACCCGGTAGCATGAGGAGTCTTATGTATGCGGTAATCGCCACAGGCGGCAAACAAGAAAAAGTTGAAACCGGCCAGGTTCTCAACGTCGAGCTTCTGCACGCCGATGAGGGTACCGAAGTGACCTTCAACCCAATTTTGTTAGTGGATGATGACACCGTTATGTCAACCGACGACGAACTATCAGGCTCGTCTGTTACGGCTCGTGTGGTTGGCGAAATCAAAGGCGAAAAAATTCGCGGATTTACCTACAAAAACAAAACTAATAATCGGCGTCGATGGGGTCACAGGCAGCGCTACACAACCATCGAAATAACCGAAATCGTGAGAGGCTGAAATGTCTAAGACTAAGGGCGGCGGTTCCACAAAGAACGGACGCGACTCAAATGCCCAACGACTCGGCGTCAAAGTATTCGCCGGTCAAACTATTCACGCCGGGGGCATAATCGTTCGTCAACGCGGAACAAAATTTCACCCCGGACGCAACGTCGGAATCGGAAAAGACGACACACTCTTCGCCACCAGCGATGGCGTAGTCAAATTCGGATTCCGCAAAGGGCGACGACTAGTTGACGTCGTAACCGACTGACACCGCAAGTCGTCTCATCTCGCCAATCCGACAAGAATTCCGTCGCTAGTTCAATTTCCGTTTCAGAGAACGGTCATTGCCCACGTATCCTCAAAAGCTATGACGGGATTCGTCGACGAATGCAATCTCCACGCTAAAGGCGGAGATGGAGGCGCAGGCTGCGTGTCCTTCCGACGCGAAGCGCACGTGGCCCGAGGTGGACCCGACGGCGGCGATGGGGGTTCTGGCGGAAATGTTTGGCTAGTGGCCGATCGCAATGTCTCCTCACTATTGGCCTTCAAAGACTTCCCGTTTCGACGCGCAGACGACGGAACACACGGACAAGGAAAGAAAAAACATGGGCGAACCGGTGACGACCTGATCGTCAAGGTCCCCGAAGGCACCGTTATCAAAGATTTCGACGGTGAACTCCTAGCCGACCTCGTAACAGCCGGGGATCGCTGGCTTGCGGCAGGAGGAGGACACGGAGGTCGAGGCAACGCCAGATTCCTGTCCAATAAACGAAGAGCTCCCGCTTTCGCAGAACAAGCCGAAATAGGCGAAGAAAAATGGCTTCGCCTTGAACTGAAACTTATGGCCGACGTAGCTCTTGTGGGCTTCCCTAACGCCGGTAAGAGCACCCTCATTTCGCGGATTTCCGCAGCGAAACCCAAAGTAGCTTCGTACCCCTTTACGACATTGACACCCCATTTGGGAGTCGTGCGCCGAAATGACGACTTTGAAATGGTGGTGGCTGATATCCCAGGCTTGATCGAAGGCGCCGCGTCTGGCAAAGGACTAGGTCATCAATTCTTACGTCACGTGGAACGGGCAAGAGTTCTTCTAATACTCGTGGACCTAGCGGACGTAGAGGGAAAATCGCCCAGCGAACAAGAAGAAATCCTGACCAGGGAACTTGGCGACTACGACGCGACACTGCTCAACAGACCGAGAATAGTTGTTGGAACTAAATCAGATGTCGCGACACTTCCATGGACTGGTCCGACTATCTCAGCGGTTACCGGACAAGGAATAGACACTCTCGTCGGCGAGTTACGGCAACTCGTCGAACAAGCCCGCGCGACTGACGAACAACCCACACAGTATGTAGTACACAAACCAGTTCCCGAAGGAATCAAAGTCATAAGACATGACGATGGCACCTTCGAAGTACTAGGCAGACAGGCCATCAGAGCGGTAGCACTTTCAGATCTGACCGACATTGACGCCATGAGTCACGCCCAAGAACGTCTACAACAACTGCGAGTTCCAAGAGCGTTAGCGCGAGCGGGTGCCACCGCTGGAGATGTGGTCGTAATCGGGTCCTTCCAATTCGAGTACGAACCCGATACTTAGTTGAAGTAACAAGAATAGGAACTATTGATGCGTGTCATCGTGAAGATCGGGACCTCGTCGCTTACCAGCGATAGTGGCAAGGTCAACATATCTGCGCTCTCGAAGCTGGTCTCAGAGGTTGTCGCAGCGCGCACACAAGAACACGAAATTGTTGTGGTGACCTCCGGTGCAATCACCGCAGGGGTACAAAAGCTAGGGATTGAGCGTCCCGACGAACCCGAAATTCTCCAAGCGTTGTCAGCAGTAGGCCAAATTGATCTTATGCGTGCCTACGGCGAGGAATTCGGCTCCCATGGCGTCGCCACAGGTCAAGTACTTCTTGCTCCCCACGACTTCCGCGATCGAAACCAGTACCTCCACGCGGAGACCACCTTCGAACATTTACTTCGCCTAGACGTTGTCCCTATCGTCAACGAAAATGACGCAGTCGCAGATGATGCCATCAGATACGGCGACAACGACCGCATCGCCGCCCTAGTAGCTAATCTTTTGCGAGCTGATCTTCTCGTCTTACTGACCGACACCCCAGGGGTTCTTACAGCAGACCCTCGTATCGAACCCAGTGCGACACTCATCGAAGAAATAGCCGCTATCGGCCAGGCCATCGAAGAAGTAGCAGGCACTGCTGGAAGCCGAGGCAGCGGGGGAATGGCTTCCAAACTGGCAGCAGCGCGCATGGCGTCCTGGAGCGGAGTAAGAACAGTCATCGCAGCCGCCGATCGCCCGGAAGTCCTTGCGGAAGCGATTGCAGGCATATCAGGGATTGGCACAGCCGTACCGGCTCGAGAAGGCCGTGTCGCAGCGCGCAAACTGTGGATTGGATTCGCAGTAACACCTCATGGCCAAGTCACCGTCGACGACGGGGCAGCCGAAGCTTTATCTCGAAGCGGCGGTTCGCTGCTTATCGCCGGAATCACGCGAACCGATGGAACGTATAGTCAAAACGATGCAGTGGACATAATGAATCTGGCCGGCGACATTTTCGCCAAGGGCTTGGTTGCCTTTGACAGCGACACCATGGATAAGTGGAAAGGGAGTCGGGCAGAAGAACTACCGGCAGGTATTTCTCCTGTGGCCATTCACCGTGACGATTTAGTCATTCTTGAAGAGCCCTAAGAAGCGAGATCCATTAGGAACAGGTGTTGGCGAGAATCGGAAGGTAGCCTGCCAAAGTGACCGTTCGAGGCGAGACAAGCAACACTCAGTCGATGCAAGACCTCGGTGCGCGGGTAAAGGCAGCATCCGCAGTCGTAGCGAATATCACGACAGCAGAAAAAGATGAAGCTCTGAAAATCGCAGCTGATTGTTTGGTTGCCGCTACTTCAGAAATATTGGAAGCAAATTGTGCTGACATTGAACGCGCTCAAACAGCAGGAACCCCCGACACAGTGATTGACCGACTTCGTCTCGATACCTCTCGAGTTGAGGCTATGGGTGAAGGTCTGCGACAGCTTGTGGCACTGACGGACCCGATCGGAAAGACCGTTGAGCAATGGACTCGACCAAACGGCTTAGAGATCCAAAAAATACGGGTACCACTCGGCGTTGTTGCCATCATCTACGAAAATAGACCTAACGTCACCAGCGACGCCTTCGGACTCTGCTTGAAGTCAGGCAACGCTGCATTCCTCAGAGGCTCGTCCGCGGCAATCGACTCCAACATCGCGATTGCTCGAGCGCTACGCGAAGGCATCACTAAAGCAGGCCTACCAGAAGACGCGCTAATGCTCGTCACAGACACCTCCCATGCGGCAGCAATCGAGTTCATGCAACTCAGAGACCACATCGACTGTCTCATCCCCAGAGGGGGACCCTCCCTCATTAACTCGATCCTCGACAACGCCAAGGTTCCCTACGTGATCGATGGCGACGGCAACTGTCACGTCTATGTAGACGAAGCAGCGGATCTAGATTTGGCGACCAAGGTCATAGTCAACGCCAAAATGCAGAGGCCCTCGGTATGCAACGCAGCAGAATCGCTTGTTCTGCACTCACAGATAGCTGCGAGCTTTCTACCGCGGGTAACCGACGCTCTAAAAGGCGTTGAACTAGTTGGAGATAAGCGAGCCCAAGACCTGGTTCCCTCCATACAACCAGCGACCGAAGAAGACTGGTCTACTGAATACTTGGACTTAAAAATGAGCGTTCGAATAGTGGATAATATTGACGAGGCGATACACCACATCAACAGCAACAGCACAGGACATAGCGAAGCCATAATTAGTTCAAACCAAACTGCAACAAAAGAGTTTGTGCGACGCGTCGATGCAGCCGCCGTTCTAGTCAATACATCCACTAGGTTCGTAGATGGCGAAGAATTCGGTTTCGGCGCTGAAATTGGTATCAGTACACAAAAACTTCACGCCCGAGGTCCAATGGGCCTTGAGCAACTAACAACCACCAAATACATCGTGAATGGGCAGGGTCAAACTCGTGGATGATCCAAAGTCCCGCACCTGACAAGGAGACAACCAAATGGGCGACACAATGTTCGGAGACCTCGCGTCTGTCCGTGACGGACTAAAGGACGTCGACTATTTGGCCGACGACGGCATCGCTAGCGTCGTCTTCCTCGCAGAAAAACTCGGCAAACCAGTACTAGTCGAGGGTCCCGCAGGCACCGGCAAAACTGAATTAGCGAAATCGGTCGCAGCCATGACCGATGCCCGACTCATCAGACTCCAGTGCTACGAAGGCCTAGACGAAGCGAAGGCACTTTACGAATGGAACTACAAGAAGCAGTTACTTCGCATTCAAGCTGACCGAGGCTCAGAAGCCAGCAGCGAAGATTGGACCGAACTACAAGACGACATTTTCAACGACGAGTTCCTTCTCACCCGACCGCTCCTAGAAGCCATCAGTGCAGAAGAGCGAGTAGTGCTCCTCATCGATGAGGTCGATCGAGTAGAAGTAGAAACTGAAGCGTTGCTGCTCGAAATTCTTTCCGACTACCAAGTTTCCATTCCCGAATTAGGAACCATCGAAGCGAAACAGATCCCAATAGTGTTCTTGACTTCGAACAACACCCGAGAATTATCCGAAGCACTCAAGCGCCGTTGCCTTTTCCTACACATTGACTACCCCCAACTCGAGCGAGAAAAAGAGATTGTTCTCACCAAAGTCGACGGCATAAGCGACAACCTTGCAGAACAAGTAGCCCGCATAGTTCGTTCTATCCGACAAATCGAATTAAAGAAAAGCCCTTCGGTTTCAGAAACCCTGGACTGGGCGCGAACTCTGGTTCTTTTGGGTGTTGAAAGCATCGACGTCGAACAGGCAAAAGAATCGCTTCATATTCTTCTCAAATATCAATCGGATATCGAGAAGGCCGCCAAGGAACTAACCGTCGAAGGGTGAGCCGATGCTTGACTTGATGAGTGGCTTTGTCGTCGAACTACGAAACGCCGGCTTGCCGGTCTCACTCACAGAAAACCTTGACGCCATGGAGGCCGTCAAACACATACCAATCGAAGACCGCGCCGCCTTCAAATACGCGCTAGCGGCAACCCTGGTAAAAAACGAGCAACACTGGAAAGCCTTCGAAACAGTTTTTGAGGTCTACTTCTCCTTGCGTGGACCCGAATACAACGTCGTCGACGAAGATGGCGAAATAGACGAAGACTCCCTCGAAGAGTGGATGTCGCAGCAGATGCGAGGCATGGGCGGTCAAGGCTCGGCCGAAGACATGAGCCCCGAAGAAATTGCCGAGATGCTATTCCGGGCACTCATGAACGCAGACGAAGCGATGATGGCTGCCATGGCCCGAGCTGCCGTCACCCAGTTTGCAGGCATGGAACCAGGCCGCCCGGTAGGAGGCACCTACTACCTGTACCGAACGCTTCGCAACCTCGATCTAGACGGCATGATGGACCGTCTCATGGAGGAAGCTCAAGAACGCACAGATGGCGACATGACTCCGTTACAGGAACGTCTCGAACGCGAAGAATTCGAAAATCGAATTGAAGACCTAAAACGAGAGATTGAAGCGGAAATCAGACGGAGATTGGTCGCCGATCGAGGTGTGGAAGCAATGGCCAAAACACTTCGAAAGCCGCTACCCGAAGACGTTGACTTCATGCATGCATCCCGTGAAGAAATGGCGAACATTCGCAAAGCCATACAACCCCTAACTCGGAAATTAGCGGCGCGACTAGCCCGCAAACGTAAACACAAGCGGAAGGGCCCACTCGATTTTCGGGCCACCGTGCGGCAGTCACTGAGTTATGGAGGGGTGCCAGCTGAACCTCGATTCCGGAACCCGCGACCAAATAAACCCGAACTCATCGTCGTGGCTGATATCTCGGGCTCAGTTGCAGCCTTCGCCCGTTTCACGTTGCACCTGGTGTACGCGTTACAAAACCAATTCAGCAAAGTGCGTTCATTTGTGTTTATCGATGGACTCGACGAAGTAACCCACATGTTTCAAGACGAAGAAGACATCACGAACGCGGTGCATCGTGTCAACACAGAAGCCGACGTTGTCTGGGTTGATGGTCATTCGGACTACGGACACGCGTTCGGCGTCTTTTGGGAGAACTTCGGTTCAGAAATCAATTCCAAATCAACTGTCATGTTTCTCGGTGACGCCCGAAATAACTACCACGCCACTAACGCATGGGTGATCAAGGAAACGGCCAAAAAAGCGCGATCAGTGTTCTGGCTCAATCCCGAACCAAAATCGTATTGGGATACCGGAGATTCAGTCATCACCGAATACGCAACCCACACCGACGGCGTTTTCGAATGTCGGAACCTACGTCAACTCGAAGGATTCGTTGACCATTTAGCGTAGGAATCGACGTAAGAGCGGCAGTTACCGAAAATCAGATAGAAGCTCAGCGACATGAAACGCGAGATCTAGTGATTGGCGCCCATTGAGACGAGGGTCACACATAGTTTCATAACGGTCACTTAGCTGATCAGCAGCGAGCGCATCGCCACCACCGACACATTCGGTGACTGCGTCACCAGTCAACTCGCAGTGAACACCACCAGGCCAAGTCCCTTCGGCCTTATGCACCTCGAAATATTGGCGAACTTCGTCCATGATGACATCAAAGTCCCTGGTCTTCACCCCGGTGTCAGTCTCGTAGGTATTGCCATGCATCGGGTCGCACTCCCAAACCACAGGGTGACCAGCGTCGGTAACTTTCCTCAAAATTGAAGGCAACGTATCGCCGACTCGTTCTGCCCCCATTCTGCTGATAAGAGTGAGACGGCCTGGAATTTGGTCCGGGTTAAGGGCCTCGCATAAAGCCAAAACATCCTCAGATGAAGAGGATGGACCTATCTTGCAGCCGATTGGGTTGTGGACTCCTCGCAAAAATTCGACATGAGCCCCGTCAAGTTCGCGGGTTCGCTCTCCGATCCACAACATGTGCGCCGAACAGTCATACCAATCACCTGTAATGCTGTCTTGTCTCGTTAGAGCCTGCTCGTAGCCCAGAAGTAAAGCCTCATGGCTCGTATAAAGTTCAACCTGACGCATCGCTGCGTCATCGGTGTCAAACCCACATGCAGTCATGAAATGCAAAGCGCGTTCAATGCCTTCGGCGAGACGTTCATAACGCTCACCGACGGGGCTTGAGGCCACAAATTCCTGATTCCAGTTGTGTACCTGACGCAAGTCCGCGTAACCGCCCCGAGTAAATGCTCTGAGAAGATTAAGAGTGGCAGCAGAAGTGTTATAGGCATGCAGCAACCTGTTCGGATCCGGGGTACGGGAATCGGAGTCAAACGTGATGTCGTTAACGATGTGGCCACGGAAACTAGGCAGCGTGGCGCCATCTCGAGTCTCTGTACCGGAAGACCTTGGCTTAGCAAACTGGCCTGCTATGCGACCTACCTTTACGACCGGAAGGCCCGCTGAGTATTGAAGTACAACGGCCATTTGGAGAATGACCTTCAGCTTGTCGCGGATTGCGTCCGCGCTGCTCAAATCAAACGATTCAGCGCAGTCTCCAGCCTGAAGTACGATCGCTTGCCCGTTTGCCACTCGCGCTAGTTGGTCGGTCAATCGGCGAGCTTCTCCGGCGAAGACGAGAGGTGGACGAGTACCGAGTTCATGCAGTGCTTCGTCCAGCGCGCCTAGTTCCGGCCATTCAGGTTGTTGACCAGCGGGGTGATCGGTCCAGGAGTTGGGATGCCAGGTGGTATTCACAATATTAAGTGTGCAGGTTGGTTGGCCTCAATGCCAAGAAGATTTTCGGTCAGGGTGCGTTTCGGACGTTACGCGACGATGACGAGAGCGTCTTCACGTAACTCGTCAACGGCTCGTTTTACGAGTCGTCGGGCAGCTTCGGCTGTAACCCCGAGTTCTTCCCCAACTTCTCGGTAGCTGTGACTTTCACCGTCGATCAGACCGAAGCGACGAGCTACTGCGAGTTGAGCTCGGGGATCGAGACGGTCGAGTAGCCCGCGAATCATTTCTTTGCGGTCACTTTCCAAGGCGTGATCTTCTGGACTAGGTGCATCGTCGCCGATGAGATCAACGAGTGTGCTGTCGCCCTCGTCGCCGATGTTCTTGTCGAGCGACGTGGGGGTGCTGATGCGCTGCAACCATGCATTCTCATCATCGAGACCATCGCTGTCTCCACCGCTGTGGCGCAGAGCGGCTCGAAGGCTGGCGGAACGGTCACTGGGAAGACGGATCAGGCTCGCCTTTTGATCTAGGGCCCGACCTATCGACTGCCGAATCCAGAACGTGGCATAAGTCGAAAACTTGAATCCTCTGCGCCAGTCGAACTTCTCTACAGCATGCTCAAGGCCAAGATTTCCTTCTTGGATCAAGTCCAGTAGCTCCATTGCTGGCGGTAGTGGATACCGGCGAGCAATCGATACCACAAGCCTAAGGTTGGCGCGGATGAAGCGGTCACGAGCAGCTTCGGCCTCGCGTACGGCTGTTCGAAGAGAGCGGCGCTCTGCGGCGGTAAGTTTTTCTTCGCCGTCGAGGACGACCTGGGCGTCTCGTCCTTTTTCTATTGCTTTTGACAACATCTTCTCGTCGTCGGCAGTCAGCAATGCGACCGCTCCGATTTCGTTTAGATATTGACCTACTGAATCACTCATTATTAATAATCTCCACCGGGGGGGACCGGATCTGTTTGGCTCGAGGGGGGTCTCGAGACCATGGAACTTCTGCACCTGAAGCACTTGATGTTGGGCGCCATCAGCTTCGTATGGGCGCCGCTAAGTTGTTTTGTTCGCTTTTCTTTCAAATTTCTCGTGAAGGCAGCGCCGTGCTTACGCATGCCAATAACTAATTGTCAGGATGGGGCTGTGATGTCACTTCAGCAAGCGGACGTCTGTCAGGGGTCCGGCTGAATCACAGACCAAACAACAGTAGTTCATCGGGAGCGGAAATGCTAGTCGATCTATAACTACAATGGGTGAATGGGTCAACGGATCGGCTTATTCGGTGGCACATTCGACCCGCCGCACCTAGGTCATTTAGCTGTCGCGCTAGCGGCTCGGGATGCGCTAGAGCTTGATAAAACCTTGTTGGTAGTAGCAAATCAGCCGTGGCAAAAAGTTGGACAACGACCCGTCACAGAGGCACACCACAGGCTTGCGATGACAGAACTACTAGTCCAGGACACAGACGGTTTAGAAGCGAGCGACTTGGAGATTGCGCGCGGCGGCATGAGTTACACGATAGATACTGTCGAGCAACTGCAAAAAGCTGGCCGTGAGGTTGTCGTGATCCTGGGAGCAGATGCTGCTGCGGGCATTGACTCATGGGAACGCGCAGCGGAACTTAGTCGTCTAACGCGTCTGGCGGTTGTTGATCGTCCTGGATACGACTTGCCGGAGTTAGCGAACTGGTCGGTAGAAAAGATCCCGGCGCAATCGATCAGTGTTTCGAGCTCTCAAGTCAGATCATCGATGAGCGAAGGAGCGCTTGCTACAGATAGCATCCCAAGTGCTGTGCGGCGCTATATCGATCTCCATCACCTGGAGTGGCCTGAGCGTTGAGCTCCCCGTCAGATCAGCGGTCTCCTTCTGAGAGACAGAAGGTGCGAGAATTCTGCGAAATGAACAACGACTCCAGTGCAGAACAACTACCCACATTGGTGTTGGCGGCAGCTAGAGGTGCCGCTGATCTTCAAGCCAGTGACCTTGTAGTGCTCGACGTAGGCGACGTTATAGGAATCACTGACTGGTTCTTGATCGCTAGCTCGTCCAATGTCCGACAGGTTCGCAGGGTTGCCGAAGAGGTAGAGGCAGCTGTCAAAGATGCTGGAGGGGACGGGCCAACCAGAATCGAAGGCCTCGAGGACGCAAAGTGGATCTTGATGGACTTTGGGGTCTTTGTCGTTCATGTATTTCACGACGACACGAGATCTTTCTACGATATTGAGCGGCTTTGGTCTGATGTCCCACGAGTTCGATTTGATGTGGACGGTCAACCAATCGCAAAAGCGTGAAGTTCGTAAACGGTCGGATCTTGCCCCGGGCTACAAAGCCCAGAATGACACTGGCTACGATGTTTGAAACTGGTATCAACGCTTTGGTGGAGAACAGATGAAAGTCCGATTCGGATTCACATGTCGCGGATCAAACGACCTCCCGATCGAAGACTTCATTCAGTTATGTGCAGACCTTGAACGACTCCACTTTGATTCCATTTGGTTGCCAGAGACCATGCTTACAGGTTCCTTCGACCCGTTAGTAGCGCTTTCACATGTTGCGGCCCTAACCGAACGACTCAAAATCGGAAGCCACTTGATTCTTCCCGGGAGGGCTCCCGTTCGACTTGCGAGAGAATTAGCTCAGCTGGACAGGCTCTCCAACGGAAGACTCTTACTCATCGCCGTACTGGGCTTACCCGATGATGGCGAAGTAGTAGCTCAAGGAGTAGAGCGTTCAACAAGAGGGGCGATGATGGATGAAATGGTTCCCTTGCTGAGACGTCTATGGGCAGGAGAGACCATTACACACTCTGGTAACCACTATGAACTACTTGACGCTTCTATTGACCCACTCCCGATTCAGGAGCCCTTAGAGCTTTGGTTTGGGGGAGCGATTCCAAGTGCCCTTAAGCGAGTTGGGCGCCTAGGTGATGGGTACATCCCAGGATTATCAACCCCTCAAGAAGGAGCCGAAAAGAAGCTAGCGGTTCAAGACGCTGCTCAGGAGTTCAACCGGACAGTGGACCCGGAGCACTTTGGAGTCAATCTCTCATACAGCCGCGGACCGCTTTCTGTAGCTGCTCGCGACGCTTTAACTCAACGAAGACCAGATGTTGATCCCGAAAACTTGATACCCACCTCAGCCGCCTCGCTCAATGAAACCATCGACGCTTGGATAGAAGCTGGCTACTCCAAATTCTTGCTTAGACCAGTTGAAGCACCTGCAGATTGGAGTCATGAGCTCGAACAGTTGGCTTCAGAAGTGTTAGACCGACAATCATGACCTCGGTCGCGCGTCAAATGTGGGAGGCAGTAGAGCGTTACCACCAATTGTGTTACTGGGCACCCGAGGTTCGAGAAGAGGGCACTAGAGCGGGTTTGAAGGGATTCTGGATGAATTACTTCGCTACTCGAGTCGCACCTCTCGGCGCTGTAAGCCCAGAGACCGTTCAATCCTTATTTTTCTATTATTCGCCAGACCGAATTCATCGGGCCATCCCAGATGCCTGGTCCTTTGCGACGCCTGAGGAGATTCTCGCTGCTCGTTACCGAGGTATGGATCAAGCCCTGCGACGCGAACTTGGTGCACTAGTGGATTCTCGAGAAGTCTCCAGTGCTGTTGAACTAGCACAACAGGCAATTGCCGCAACGCCCGGAACAGGCCGGACCCTTTATGCGGGTTGGAATTCGTTACCTTGGCCGGATGAACCTCATTTGGCTCTTTGGCAAGCTTGCACGGTGCTACGCGAACACAGAAGCGGTTCACATTTGCTGGCGCTAGCTACAGAAGAGCTAGATGGCCCGCAATCGGTCATTACCCAGGTAGCAGTTGATGAGGCGCCAGCCGACTGGATTCAACACGAAGCTGGATGGTCGGATGATGCGGTTCAGGAGGCAAAAAAACTTTTACGAGAAAGAGGATGGCTAGACGCTGCTGACCAAGCAACGCCGCAATGCTATGAGGGGCGCAGTCGGGTTGAAGCACTCACAGATAGCTTTGACGGGCGACACTGGGAAGATCTGGGCAAAGATAAATGTGCCGAACTAGCTGAAGTCATGAACGTACTTAACCAACACTTACCCAAAGACGACCAACTGGACTGGCGAGAAATTTACGAAAACGACCGTGAGTCGAAATAACCGATGAGTTATTCCTCTTCGTCGCTAATGATCGAAGCAGTACCAACCCGAGGTAAAGCGACCCAAGTGCGACCAGTTGTCAGCTTTACCGTTGCCCCATCGGCATCTCTGAATTCAGTGATGTCGACCGGCGTAGGGCGATTCCATGTGGCCTCAATAAGGTGACCTTTAGTCAGAATCCAAGCTTCTCCTCTGCCCACAACTTTGACTTCCGGTGAGCCCGCATAAGCGACACTTTGGCCGTATTTCACGAATTGAACGATTACGTTTTCGGGAGCAATCTGAACTCCGTCGTAATCAACGTGGGCGGTGCCTTGCTGCGTTCGAGCCCACCCCTGAAAAACATCGTCCCAACGATAAGTGATTTGGTAGCCGCCATAGTCGATTTCGATTACTTCCACCGGTTGGGCGGATGGGGGCAAAGGCTCGCCGTCGTCTCTGTAGGAGAACATTTGAGGCGGAGTACCCCCGCGGCCGTCCGCTGCCGCGTAAATTTCTCCGGTTCCTGTCAGCAGATTGTGTGGCGCTGAACGTTCATCGCTACGTCTATAGGCTGCGCGACCGACGTTGGTGTCGCCTATAAGAATCATGTCCTCGTCATCGAGTAGGCGCATCACGGTCGGATTCCCACCGGAATTACCGAACAACGGAGTGTTGAGGTTGGAAAGCAAATGAAAATCACCTGTTCGGGCTGAGCGCACCGGCCCGATATCTGTCACATTTCGACTGTGAAATATCGCGGCGAAGCGAGTGATGTTGCCTTCTACTAACTCCTCAAAAACAACATCGGCCTGGTTGATACCCCACTGCGGTCTCGCCACTGGGTGATTGTCGATCTTCACCAAGAACGCAGGTCGCGACAAGGGCTGACTTACTTCTTGTCCGGTGAACTGTGCAACGGGAGCCGATGGAGCTTCGGTGGTTGTAGTTGTTGAGGTGGTGGTAGTTGTTGTCGGTGCTGGGGGAATCGTGGTGGCCGGGGCAACGACCGAAGTTGTGGATGAAGTTGGAGGGCGCGACAGGAGACTGGTACCCGCCCCGCTGCATGCAGTGAGGAACAATGCGATTACGAAAACGGGCTGAATGACTCGGGTGGAAAGGGAAGGCACAGTGCTCTCAATACGAACGACTTATCAATTGCCGAGAGTAACTCTTAACCCTGCCCGATATGTGTACCCCTAAGCGATAGAACGGCGTGGTGTAGCGTCTCGCTGGTGCGCGAGCAGTTTGTGAGAAAGGTGTTTAGAGAACTCCTCGAGCAGGGCTGTCTAAACACCACAAACGAGCTGTTAGTGGTCGCGGGAGGAAGAGCCGAGCGTGAACTGTTTCAAACGCTCAGCTTTACCAACGTCACAATCACGAACCTCGATTCGGTAGAGGCGGCGGAGCATTTAGAACCGTTTCGATGGGCCCACGAAGATGCTCAACATCTCAGCTATTCACCCAAGTCGTTTGAATGGGTAGTCGTCGTTGATGGCTTACATCACTGCACTTCACCGCATCGCGCCTTAACCGAAATGTACCGAGTGTGCTCTAAAGGTGTCATCGCGGTCGAAGCAAGAGACTCTTTGCTGATGCGCGCATCAGTTCGGCTTCGACTGAGCTCTCAATATGAGTTGGAGGCTGTGGCTGCCCAAGGAGGTGTATCCGGAGGCCTGGAGAATGGCCCCATCCCCAATCACATCTATCGATGGACCGAACGAGAATTTAAGAAAACAATTCGATCCTGTGACCCCACTGGCGAGCATGGCTTTCAATTCCATTACGGACTCAACATGCCCTACGAGACCGCTGACCTTCGAGGTTGGAACTTTAGAAAATTACTTTTGAAACCAGCGGAGATACTGCTTCAAGGCGTCACCTGGCTACTTCCAAAGCAACGCAACTCCATTGCCATGATTGCTGAGCGGCCTAAGAAACATCACCCATGGATCGATGAAGGTATCTCCAGTGCTGGACCCGAGAACTAAGACAAAGAAACGGTTCCATTCGGTGTTTCCAAGACAATCTGAATAGCCGTTGGTCCGTCAGAGATAGTGGAATTGAGCCCAAGATCTTGATGTAGGGCCCGGATGCCGCTTGGATCAGGATCGCTGCCTTCCATCGCCACCAAGGAACATCCCCCAGGCGTCACGGTTGCTGGGTTTGGCGTAGCACCCCAATCAATCACAAAAGGCACGAGACCTACCCCGTTGGCTCTAGTCAACCGCCAACTAATCTCCTCCCCATCAGGCTTCACTCTGCTCATAGACATAACGGGCCCAGGGTCGGTTCCATGGATCCGAATGGTGTCTGCTACAGAGTCGATAGTTTCTTCAGTTCCAGGATGAATAGCGAACGCGGCTAAACGGGGACCAGGATGATCGTCGATACCGAACGGTCTCGGCGACGCAGGCTCCTCTTGTTCGGGGTCTGCAGCAATGATTTCCAAATAGACATCAGACCCCAACGAGAGCAAAGCATTGTGAGTGCCTATGCCAGGGTGAGGTCCGCCAGGGGCCGCCCGCACACCGGTCAACGACTCCACGTAACGTACGCCTTCTTCTAGGTCTTGACATGCGACTGCAAAATGATCGAATCCGGCCATATCAATCAAATAACTCCTTGGGTAAATCTCGAGATGGGTCCATGCTCCAGTTAGCGGTCCGCTTTTCAAGAAAAGCAGTGACTCCTTCAACCGAGTCTGGCTGCTGGGCAACCCAGTCGAAAACTGGGGTCTCTTTATCGTGCATTTCCTCCCAGCTGAGCGATAGTCCTTGCCAGAGCAACCGTTTGGTGGCTGCCACTGAAACTGGCGCAGCCACCGACAGTCGTTCAGCAAGGGCAATCGCCTGTTCCAGAAGGTCATCATCAGGGTAAACCTGTGAAACGAGACCCATAGTTAGAGCGGTGTTCGCATCGATTATCTCCCCACCCATCAGCAACTGTGCGGCGTTAGAAAATCCTACGATGCGAGGCAAGAGAGAATGTGAGCCGAGTTCAGGCAGCATTCCTATGCGGTTGAACACGAAGCCAACACGCGCACTCTCTGAGGCAATCCGAACATCGCACAACAACGGGTACGTCGCTCCCACGCCGACAGCTGGGCCGTTGATGGCAGCTATTACTGGTTTATCTACGTTGATTGGCAAAAACTGAGGGGTGCGTTCCTCGCTCCTATCGTTGGGGTCGCGGGTTCTATTGGGATCGAACGTATCGCCACCGCCTGAAAGGTCAGCACCAGCGCAGAAAGCTCGACCGTTGCCAGTGATGACGACTGAGCGAACCGCTCGGTCTTCTGCGACTTGTCGCAGAGCGGTGTCTAGACCCGCCGAAATCTTGTTGTTCCAAGCGTTAAGTCGATCTGGACGGTTCAGTCGAACGATCGCAACCTGATTCTGATACTCGACCGTAACTTCGGCGTCGTGGGTCATTGCATCAGTCTTTCAGAATTCAGATAAAAGAAAAGACCTGACTTGTAAGAAGCCGTAACTGTTCTGCTCAGGCTCTTCGTCGGCTAGTTTTGCGTTTGATTGCCGTGCAGATCATTACCCCACTACTCGTTGGCTTCGCCGTAACCCAGGTTTCGACCCTGACCACCTCTGCGTATCTCCATCGCTCCCTTGCGCACAAAGCAGTTCGTTTCAATCCTGGCGTAGCGTTCTTTTTGAGATTCTTCTTGTGGCTGACCACTGGTGTGAAAGCCCGGGAGTGGGCTGCGGTGCACAGAAAGCACCACGCCTTTACTGATGAAGAGTCTGACCCGCATTCACCCGCTCAACTTGGTTGGTTAAAGGTTCAGTTAACGAATTTCTGGCTCTATCGACGGGCCGCTAACGACCCAGTAACGGTTCAGAAGTGGGGGAAGGACCTTGCTCCGGACAAATGGGATCGGCTGATGTTCGACAAAGGCCCACTCGGGTTACTTATCTCAACGGTTTTGCTCTCGCTTTGGTTGGGGTGGTGGCAGGGACCTCTAGCTTTCGGGTTCCATGTAGTTACCTACGTATTGCTCTCGGGCGCGATCAACGCCATGGGGCATACGTTCGGTCGGCGTCCCTACGCCAACAGCGCAACGAACATGCATTGGCTGGCAGCGTTAACTTCTGGAGAGGGCTATCACAACAATCATCATGGCCTTCCCACATCGGCCCGATTCGGCGCAAAATGGTTTGACTTCGACGCAGCATGGTGGCTCATTAAGATCGCCGAGCGTTGTGGCTTAGCGAAAATCAGAAAGCTTGAATCACACAAGTCTCTGATATGAACCATTCGAAACAACTTCTAGCCTTCACAAAAGTCCATCTGGGCTGTTGCGCAGAGTTGTCGGAGTGGACCCGGAACTGAATTGCGAGGCGAGAGACAGCTACCAGGGGCTACCACCCTCTCGGTCAACCAGACTGGGGACGCCTAACCGAAAAAGCTTCTTCCCAGTAGCTGCCTCTCGTCGCGCTCGTACTATAGACCAACACAGATGAAAATGAGAATCATTCTTAGTATTTGTGTCGTCGTCAACGACGCCTAGCGCCTGTTGCGTGCATGAGAAATTTCGGAGTGGAGCTAAGGGGAATTGAACCCCTGACCCCTTCCATGCCATGGAAGTGCTCTACCAACTGAGCTATAGCCCCGAAGATCACCCAAGCTACCAGTGCACTTCGGTCATGCAACTCTCGCTTCTATTTGTGCGCGGCGGAGCCTAGGCTTCGAATTATGAGTATTCCTGTCGACCCCACCAAACTCGGCGAAGAGCTCGAAAAGTTCGGACATTCGGCTTTCCTACTTACGGTAAGCGACGACGATACGTCCCACGTAGCTCACATGACGTTCCGACTCCAGCAAGGCGACCTCTACTGCCCAATAAGTAAAACAGCAGCACGTAACGTAAAAGCCAGACCAAACGTCGTTGTCTTATGGCCTCCCCATGAACCAAACGGCTATTCAATGATCCTCGACGCCGAATGCAGGCTCCACGGCGAAGAATTAATGCTTATTCCCAAGTCAGGTGTCCTACATCGGCCAGCTGCACCTGAAGCTTCCGGAGAACTTGACTGCGGAAACGATTGCGCACCACTGGGTTCCTAGGGTGAGCGGCCCCCTCACTGGAATTCGAGTGCTCGAACTCGGAAGTTTCATCGCAGGTCCCTTTGCCGGGCAGCTGCTTGGCGACTACGGCGCCGAAGTAATCAAAATCGAACCACCCAAAGTCGGCGACCCGATGCGTAAATGGGGGCACTGTGACCCCAACGGTCACAGCTATTGGTGGCCCGCTATAGCCCGAAATAAACACTCCGTTGCAATCAACTTACGGTCTGACGAAGGTCGGGAAATAGTGCGCCGGCTCGCGCTGCAAAGCGACGTGGTGTTAGAGAACTTCACCCCCGGTCGACTCTCTGAATGGCAACTGGGATACAGCGACTTAGCGAAAGAAAACCCAGGCCTGATCATGACCCACGTTTCAGGCTTTGGTCAGACAGGCCCCAGAGCTACTGATCCTGGCTTCGGATCCATCGGCGAAGCAATGGGAGGCATACGTCACACCACCGGCTGGCCAGATCGCCAATCAACGCGAGCCGGAATCAGTCTCGGTGACGCAATCGCTTCTCTGTTTGCCGTTATAGGGACCATGGCAGCTCTGAATGAAAGGCAAAGCAGCGGGAAAGGTCAAGAAGTTGATGTCGCTATTTATGAAGCCGTGTTCGCGTTGATGGAATCAACCATTGCTGACTTCGAACTTGGCGGCCATATCAGAGGACGCACGGGTTCGATACTTCCAGGGGTTGCTCCATCAAATGTGTATCCCACTGCAGACGGAGCGAATGTATTAATCGCAGGTAACGCGGATGCAATCTTTCGACGTATTTGCGAAGCGATGCAACAACCCGCGTTAGCTGACGACCCTCGTTACGTGGATCACGAACATCGAGGCACTAACCAGGAAGAACTCGATGACCTGATCGGGGCGTGGACTGCCACCTTCCTCGTCGACGATTTGGAGGCTCTATTGGACAGTCATGCGATCCCATACGGGCGCATCTTCACCGCTCCGGACATGCTGTCAGACCCCCAGTTCGCAGCTCGAAAACTGATCAAAAGATACGAAGACGAGGTGTTAGGTCAAGAGGTTCCAATGGCCGCACCGGTACCTATGTTTTCGCGCACCCCAGGTGCAATAGCTTCAACCGGACCCGAATTAGGGCAACACACAGAACAGGTACTTCAAGAGGTAGCCGGCTACAGCGGTGAGCAGATCGAAGATATGCGAGAGCGCAAAGTCATCTCTTAACTATGACGCAACGGTTCGGGTTCGCGGACCCGATCGAAGGACTTGCGCTGGAAGCTGCCGGCCAACGAGTTGCTCCGCCAGCTGCCCACATTCGATCAACCTGTCGAGATCGATGCCGGTCATTGCTCCTGAATCCTCAACCATGTGCACCACATCTTCGGTGGCCACGTTTCCGGTTGCTCCAGGCGAATATGGGCAGCCACCCAACCCTCCAATTGCAGCATCGAAACGTGAGACGCCTCGTTGCATGGCGAACATAATGTTTGCCAAACCCGTATTACGTGTGTTGTGGAAATGCAGGCCTATCTGAGAGATATCGATTCCGACTTCTTCAAGGGCGTCTAACAACTCCGAAACCACTCGGGGGGTTGCCATCCCACTGGTATCACCGAATGACAACCCATCAACACCCGCTACATCTAAGACTTTCCGAGCATATTGAGCGACACGCTGCGGGGAAATATCACCTTCGTAGGCGCAGCCGAACGCAGTTGAGAGAATTGCCTCGACGGGTGTCTTCTCTTGATGGGCAAGTTCGGTGAGATCCACGATTTGGGTCACCGACTCGTCAGGAGACATGTTCAAATTTTTGTAGTTATGAGTCTCAGAGATCGACATCACAACCTCTATCTCATCAACCTTGCATGTCAACGCATCCATCGTTCCGCGTTCATTCGGTACCAAAGCTCTATACCGAACTCCTGGTACACGCGTGATGCCTTGCATGACCTCGGCCGAACCAGCCATAGGAGGAATAGCTTTCGGGTGCACGAAAGAAGCAGCTTCGATAGCCGCCAAACCAGTCCCTGACAGCGCATCTATAAGAGCGATTCGCTCATCAACTGGAATCGTTGACTCGTTTTGTAACCCATCACGAGGGCCGACTTCGCGGATCTCAACAGAACTTGGCAGACCCGCAAGCATCTACGCCGCCTTTAGATCAGCAAAGACTTTGCGCCACCGTTCGGCATCTGAACGATACGGGGCATAAAAGCTCAAGCGCTGAACGATGTCACCGAAACGACTCTTCAGGCCATCAGCAATTTGCTCAGGTTCCCCAACCACGGCGAAGGTATCGAGGATCTCATCGTCAACAAGACTTCCCATTTCAACCCACTTGCCCTCCTTGGAGAGAGCGTTGAGTTCTGTTTGCATTTCCCCCCAGCCGTGGCATTCCAAAACACCTCGATATGCCGGAGTCGAACCGTAAAAGGCAATCTGTTGACGCGTTCCTTGTTTCGCCTTTTCGAGCTCTTCTTCGTTATTGCCTGTAACAACGAACAACGGACCAGAGATTTCGACGTCAGAAAGGCTTCGTCCAGCGCGTTCGGCACCTCTCTCTAAAGCTGGGATGGTTTCTTCCCGGAGATACTTCTCAGTTGTGAAACCGTGTGCCAAAAACACGTCGCAGGTCTCGCCAGCTACCTCGGTCATCAAAGGACCTACCCCAGCGAGTGCCATGCGCGGAGCCCCATATGGGTTCTCGCCCGGGTGGAAGAACGGAGTCATCAACGTGTGCTCGTAGAAATCACCGCGAAAATCGAGTTTTTCTCCCGTATTCCAGCTATTCCAGATCGCCTTCGTTGCAAGAATCATCTCTCGCATTCGAGCAGCAGGCTTTGACCATTCCATCGAAAATCTTCTAGTGATGTGAGCCTTGATTTGGCTACCCAAACCCAAAGTGAAACGGCCTTTGGAGATCAATTGAATGTCGTTAGCGCTATAGGCCAGATCCATTGGGTTTCTTGCAAAACCCACAACAATGCTTGTCCCTAACTCTACGTTCTCTGTTGCTTCCGCCATTAAAGGAAGCATCGTGAACGGGTCGTGACTGGTCTCTGGAACCCACAAACCGTCGTACCCGATTTCTTCTTGTTCGCGGGACTTATCCATGATCCCGTCGAAACCGCTGTCTACACCTAATCCGCCATCAATCTTCATACCCGTGAAGATAGTTCAGTCAGGGCGGTGATGCCGCAGCGAGAGCTGACTAGATATTCATTATCGTTGCCGCTCGCTCGGCAAGGTGTACAACACTGTGCGGAAATATTTCGACTTCTTCTGGGATTTCAACGTTTGCCCCACCGACGTACCGAGCGTGGACTCCCTCAAGAATGCACGCCAAACGCCAACTAGCGAAAGCAAAGAAGAAGTCCATGTTGCTGGTGTCTCGCCCAGTCGCCTCTCGATAGGCATCAATGAGCTCCGTACGAGTCGAGAAACCGTCGGTAATGGTCGCAGCGTCACCCAGCGGCAAGAATTTGTCTGATGGTTCACTCCAGTACGCCAACAAGATTCCGAGATCCGCAAGTGGATCCCCAAGCGTCGAAATTTCCCAATCAAGTACTGCTGCCACCTCGCCGGCCTCTGTGACTAGACAGTTATCTAGACGAAAATCGCCGTGGATCAGAGTGGCCTCATCCTGTTGAGGGATATGTGCCGCTAACGCGTCGTGTACTCGTTCGATAATCGGTAGATCGCGTGCAGTCATGGCGTTAAATTGCCTGAGCCAAGTGCGTAACTGGCGAGCAACGTACTCCTCGCGCTTACCCAAATCCGCCAAGCTCGTGGCTTCGAGATCCACAGAGTGAACCGCAGCTAAGGCTCCGACTAGCTGTCGGCCAAGATGACCACGCCTGTCAGTAGGAACCTCAGACGCCGACTCCTGATCGCGTAACACGTGCCCATCCACAAATTCCGTCACATAAAAGTCGGCGCCGTTCACATCTGTATCGGTACAGAGCCCAACTACGGGCGGAACGGGAACGGCACTGTCACTCAGAGAAGACAAAAGTCTGTGCTCTCGCACCATGTCATGGGCACCAGAAAGGACGTGGCCGAGCGGCGGTCGCCTTAACACCCACCGACGCGCATCCTGGTCCGTCACCTTGTAGGTGAGGTTTGAATGCCCCCCTGTAATGAGATCAAATTCCAAAGGTGGACTTAAATCCTTGACCCGAGCAGACAGCCATTCCGTCACGGGTTTATCCTCAATACCCTTAACCACAACACTCCTCAATTAATTCCACAACGAAACTAGCCCTTGGCTACACGTAGCCATCTCACAAGTTGAACCCAACGAAACGGAAACCGAGACAATGATCGATGTCACCGACCAGGATTTTGAGCAACAAGTAATCGAAAAGAGCCATGAAATCCCTGTGATCGTAGACCTATGGGCTCCATGGTGTGGCCCATGTAAGACACTTGGCCCGCTACTCGAAAAAGTCATTGACGCTCAAGCCGGAAAAGTTGTTGGAGTGAAAATCAACGTTGATGACAACCCAGGCGTATCCCAGGCATTCCAGGTGCAATCGATCCCTATGGTCGTTGCATTCAAAGACGGACAAGCTGTCGATGGCTTCATGGGCGCCCAAGGTGAGCCGATGCTCGAAGATTTTGTCAGTCGACTGCTACCAACCGAAGAAGAAAACGAAATTGACTCCCTCATTGCAGCCGGTGATGAAATATCTCTAAGAGCAGCGTTAGAAGTTCAAAGCGATCATCCTGAAGGAGTACTCGCCCTCGCAGATCTTCTCGTTCAAGATGGTCGCATTGAGGAAGGCCTTGCCCTTCTCGAACGTGTACCAGAATCCACCGAAAGTCGACGCATTGCCGCCACCGCCCGAACCTCAGACAGTTCAGGAGAGTCAGACGAAGTCGATGCGGAGCTAGGAGACCTTCTCAGCAAAGTAAAAAATGATGACGAAGCACGCCAGCGTTTCATCGACTTGCTCGAGGTTATGGGCCCAGAAGATCCCCGAACGGGGGAATGGCGCCGCAAACTTTCAACAGCCCTCTTCTAGAGGTAAGAACCGGCGACAGTTTGCTCTTAGTTAGGAACCCAAACGCGCGATTGCTAGGGGAGTAACGTCGCGACTGTGTCCAAGGCGTCCGTACAAATCTTCTCCGGTCCAGAACCGGCACTCTTGTCAGACGCGGTCCGAGATCGAGTCAATGAGCTCGTCGGTGAACAAGACCGCTCTCTCGTTCTGGAAGAATTAACCGGCGACGAATACACGATGGAACAGGTCGTTGATGCTGTTCAAACACCCCCACTATTCACAGACCGTCGCATCGTCGTAGCTCGGGAATTCAACAGATTCAAAGCCGACGATTTAAAGCCACTCGTCAACCTATTAAATGACCCGCCCCCAACAACAGACTTAGTTGTGGAGTGGGGTAGCGGCGCAGTACCCAAAAAATTCCTCGATGCAGCAAAAGCAGTCAACGGAGAACAAATCAAGGTCGGCGCCCCAGGCACTGGAAAAGCTCGCAATAGCTGGTTCCAAGAACGATTCGATACTTCCGCTGTTCAACTAGATAGCAGCGCGCGGGAACTAATCTCAGAACACCTTGGAGAAGACGTCGCCCGATTAACTGGGCTACTTCAGACACTAGAAGGCGTTTATGGCCCAGACGCGCAACTTAGCGAAGCGGAAGTCCGACCCTTCATCGGAGATGAAGGGGGAGTACCACCCTGGGACCTCACCGACGCCCTAGACCGAGGAGAAATACCCACTGCGCTACGCGTACTACAGCGCATGATGGGAGGCGGGGAACGTCACCCGCTGCAGATCATGGCGACACTGCACTCACACTATGAACGCATCCTCCGTCTAGATGGAACGGAAATAACAAACGAGAAAGACGCCGCAGCCCACCTACAAATGAAAGGTTCCACCTTCCCAGCCAAAAAGGCACTGAACCAGATGCGGCGACTGGGACCAGAAAAAACTCGCAGAGCGATGCGACTACTCAGTCAAGCGGACCTAGACCTCAGAGGAAAATCCGCACTTGATGGAGACGTCGTCTTAGAGATCCTTGTCGCCCGATTAGCGCAACTGAGTCGCTGACTCAGCTAGAAGAAGCTTTAGCGTTCAAACGAGACTTGCGTCGAGCCGCCTCATTCTTGTGAATCACGCCCTTGGAAGCAGCAACATCCAGACGCTTTTGAGCCAGACGTAACAGTTCATCGGTGGGTTCACCCGCTGCCGCGGCAGCAAACACAGCCTTTTCGCGAGTCTTCAACTCGCTGCGAACCGCCTTATTCCTGGTGCGACGAGTCTCGTTTTGTCTGTTGCGTTTAATTTGGCTCTTGATGTTCGCCACGTGTTTTTCTCTTATCTCAAATCAAGGTCTTGCCAGCAGAAGTGCAACGACAAAGCGCCAACACCTCCGCAGATAACCGCTTCAGGTTAGCAACAGGACTGCTAGATGCCGCAGCTGTCAACGACTTTCTAAACGCCAAGGATCACATAGAGAATCACAAATAGGGGCTGTCGTTGGTACCTTGCAGTTCCAGATGGACCTCACACGGATACGAAACTTTTCGATCATCGCGCACATAGATCACGGCAAATCAACGTTGTCTGATCGGATCCTCGAGATCACTGGCGCGGTCGAAGCTCGATCCATGCGTGACCAGTACCTCGACTCAATGGAATTAGAACGCGAGCGAGGCATCACCATCAAAGCCCAAAACGTTCGAGTCGAATGGAAAGGACACACACTTCACCTAATTGATACTCCAGGACACGTTGACTTTGGCTACGAGGTAAGCCGCTCCCTGGCAGCTTGCGAAGGAGTAGTGCTCTTAGTTGACGCAGCTCAAGGAATTGAGGCCCAGACCCTCGCCAACTGCTACCTAGCGCTGGACAACGACCTTGAGATAGTTCCCGTCCTCAACAAGATCGACCTACCGGCAGCCGACCCCCACTTATATGCCTCCGAGATCGAAAATGTCTTAGGTCTACCAGCTGAAGAAGTTCTCCAAATTTCAGCCAAAACCGGTGACGGGATCCCCGAGTTACTCGATTCGATTATCGAGCGCATTCCAGCGCCGCAAGGTGATGCTGACAGCCCACTCCAAGCTCTTATTTTTGACTCCCATTTCGATCAATATCGCGGCGTGGTGTCTTCGATGCGAATCGTTAATGGCCGAATCAAGACCAACGACAAACTCCGATTTATGCAAACTGGGGGAAGTCACGACGCGGAAGAAATTGGTGTCCGTTCGCCCGGCGTTACGCCAGTGGAAGAGCTAGGCCCGGGTGAGGTCGGCTACCTCATAGCAAGCATTAAAGATGTTGGTCAAGCCAAATCAGGAGAGACGGTCACCACCGCGACGCGACCTGCCGTAGAACCCCTCGATGGATACGAGGATCCCAAACCCATGGTGTTTTGTGGTCTGTACCCCGTCGATGGCGACGAATACTCCGACCTCCGAGAAGCGCTACAGAAGTTGAAACTTAACGACGCATCAGTGACCTATGAACCAGAAACCTCAGGCGCACTCGGCTTCGGATTCAGATGCGGTTTCCTTGGTTTATTACATATGGAAATTGTTCGAGAAAGACTCGAACGCGAGTTTGACCTTTCGTTGATAGCGACTGCCCCGTCAGTTGCGTACAAGGTCACAACGGACGACGGAAACACCTTCGAAGTCGATAATCCATCCGATCTGCCAGACATGGGAAGTGTCGACCAGATCGAAGAACCAATGCTGCGTATCGGCATATTGACTCCTTCCGACTACACAGGAACTGTCATGGAACTCTGCCAAGGTCGACGGGGCCAAATGGACCGGATGGAGTATCTCTCACCGGAACGAGTCGAACTTCACTATCTCATCCCGCTTGCAGAGGTAGTCACCGACTTTTTTGACCAGCTCAAAAGTCGAACACAGGGTTATGCAAGTCTTGATTACGAGCCATTTGGTTATCAAGCGGAAAAGTTAGTCAAGGTAGATGTACTACTCAACAGTGAACCTGTCGACGCCTTTTCAACCATCGTTCACAGCGATTCTGCCTACGACTACGGACGTCGAATGACCGAAAAACTTCGTGAACTTATTCCCCGCCAAATGTTCGATGTTCCCATCCAGGCGGCAATTGGAGGAAGAATAATCGCCCGGGAAACAGTCAAGGCGAAACGAAAAGACGTTCTTGCTAAGTGTTATGGCGGAGACATCACACGCAAACGCAAACTTCTCGAACAGCAGAAGAAAGGTAAGAAGAAGATGAAGGCAATTGGGCGCGTAGAGGTACCCAACGAGGCCTTCGTTTCGGCACTCAAACTTGACGATTGACCGCTTCCAAAAACTAGGGCTGTCGAACCTCGTGCCCTAAGGCCTAGTATTTCCCCACCGCCGAATCTTGAGCGACGTGAACGGGATCAAAAGTGGACGAACGAAAAGCCACCGTTTTAAGAGCCGTTGTGGAAAGCTTCATCGACACTGCTCAACCAGTCGGCTCGCGCGTGATATCGGACCGGGCAGGCCTAGACGTTTCTGCCGCCACTATCCGAAATGACATGGCCAGCCTCGAAGCGGATGGATACCTAGCTCAGCCCCACACCAGCGCTGGACGCATCCCCACCGACGCCGGATACCGCTACTTTGTTGACAGCCTCGGACCGGGTCACCTCAATGACACCGAAGCGCGACAAATCACTGCCTTTTTCCGACACGCACAAGGCCAAATCGAACAACGTTTAGCCGACACCAGCCGGTTACTGTCACAACTCACGGCCTATGCCGCGGTCGTCGTCGGCCCCGCACACGACACAACCACCGTACGGTCTGCTCAACTCGTGGATCTCGGCTCGGGTCGTCTAATTCTTGTCATAGTGACTTCGTCAGGTTCCATCGAACGTTCAATGATTGAACTCCAAAGCGGAGAACAAGTCGAACCGCAACATTTGGCCGCCGCGTCGGCCGCTATCAATGAAGCCTTCGTGGGTGCACCGCTTGATGGCGTCCCTGCTGTGCAAACCACCGGCGATCCAGAAGTCGACAACCTCATCGCAACCACTCTTGCATCCTTGGCTCCCAACTCTTCTCATAGCGGCGACCTGTACGTCGGAGGAGCCGCAAACATGGCAGGACAATTCGATGCCGTGTCTACAGTGAAATCAGTACTCGCAGTTCTCGAAGAACAACTCCTAGTTGTCGGCCTGCTAGGAGACCTCGTAGAGCGGGGTCTCAGCGTCGCCATCGGTTCCGAAACTGGCGTTGCTCCACTGTCAGAGTGCGCAGTAGTTGTGGCCCCATACAAGGTCGACGGCGAACAGGTCGGTAGCATCGGAGTTCTGGGACCAACCCGAATGGATTACCCCAAAGCGTTAGCTGCAGTGCACGTTGTTAGTAGCAGACTTGGGGAATCCTTAGGTGAGGCACACGAGGACTGAACAAGCTCATGGCAACTGACTACTACGAGTTGTTGGGAGTAGACCGCGGCGCATCCGCCGACGACCTCAAACGCGCATACCGGAAACTGGCCCGTCAATACCATCCTGACGCCAATCCCGACGATCAAGAAGCTGAAGCGAAATTCAAGGAAATCAGTGAGGCCTACGCAGTGCTATCGGACGAGAGCGCTCGCGCCCGCTATGACCAGTTTGGTCACGAAGGACTCCGCGGTGGCGGCATGGGCGGCGACCCCTTCAACTTTGACCTGAACGATATTTTCGAAAACTTTTTCGGCGGCAACCCATTTGGTGGAGGAAGAACCCGACGGCCTGCAGGACCACCCCCCGGCGAAGACCAAGAAATTGTGTTGGACTTGACCTTCGAAGAAGCAATTTTTGGTGTGGACCGCAAAGTCGAACTGCAGACAGCGGTGGGATGCGAGCAATGTTCAGGTACTGGAGCGGCTGAAGGCACATCTGCACGTCGATGCACCGGGTGTGACGGTTCAGGCCAGATTCAGCAAATGCGACAGAGTCTGCTCGGGCAGATGGTGACCACCACACACTGTCCACGATGCGGGGGCCTCGGAGAGGAAATACCCAATCCCTGCCCACAATGTCGCGGCGAAGGCAGATACCGCGACTCAATGTCTTACGAAGTCAGAGTCCCCGCCGGAGTCGATACAGGTTCAACGCTTCGCCTCACCGGGCGAGGAGCAGCCGGCCCCAGAGGAGGAGCCACCGGAGACCTATATGTTCATCTAAGGGTCGCCGCTTCGGAGCGGTTCACTCGCGACGGAGACACCCTCTACGCAGAGCTGCGAATAACGATGTTGCAGGCAGCTCTAGGCGCACGAATCGACTTTGAAACCCTGGATCAAACAGTTGAGCTTGCTATACCGCCCGGAACTCAACCAGGCGAAATATTCCGGCTACGTGATCATGGGGTTCCCCGATTAGAAGGTCGTGGCCGAGGACGCGGCGACATGCTCGTATCCATCAACGTCGAAATTCCCACCAAGCTCTCCAAACAAGACGACGAATTGCTGCGCCAAATAGCCCAACAACGAGATGAAAATGTTGCAGACCCAGGCGACAGAACGGTGCTCGGAAAAATCCGATCAGCGTTCCAATAACGAGACATGACCCCTCGCCCCCCTGACGGGACAAACGGACCCCACGTCTTCGTCGAAGACTTAGAAAACCCGGAGCTCTCAGACGATGATCTGCATCACTTACAGCGCGTCCTACGACTGCGGCCAGGTGACCCCATAACGATTTGCGACGGTGCGTACTCCTGGCGACCAGCCATCTTCGAAAGCTCGCCCTCAATAACGGGAGACATTGTTCGAGTCTCACCGCTGTCACCGCGAATAACCGTCGGGTTTGTTGTTCCCAAAGGTGATCGACCAGGCTGGATTGTCCAAAAACTTACTGAGCTAGGTGTCGACGAAATCCACCTACTGACCTCACAAAGGTCAGTTGTGAAATGGAACACAGATAAGGCAGAAAGACAACTGCAACGGCTCCTGCGGATAGCCCGCGAAGCTGCCATGCAATCTCGACAAGTAAGAATTCCAGAGATCAAAGCCTTACGAGACGTCCGGGTAGCTGCGGCTGACTCAGGTGCTGCTCTGGCTCACCGAGCAGGAAGCCGACCGAACCTCAAGCAAAGTGTTCTCTACATAGGCCCAGAAGGCGGTTGGGATGATTCGGAATTAGTCGATATGCCAACCACCAACCTGGGGTCATCGGTCCTGAGATCTGAGACGGCGGCCATCACAGCCGCTGCCGCTCTTTCGCTTCTACGCGAAGACTTATTGGACAACCACTCTCCGTGAACTATGGTCACTCTTGTTCGGCTGGTCATCAGGAGACAAAATGACGGACGCAGGTCTCACCGAAGAACAATTCGACGGAGAAAACTACAGCACCAAAGTGGGAGAACGTCTCCGGCTTGTCCGCCGCCAGAAGCGAATGTCTCTCCAAGAAGTAGAAGCAGAATCAGGACACGAATTCAAAGCATCGGTCCTAGGAGCATACGAACGTGGTGAACGTGCCATATCCGTGCCACGACTCTCCAGGCTCGCTCGATTCTACGAAGTGCCCGTCGGTCAACTATTGCCACGCGGCGACAGCGGCGCCGATGAATCAGCAACCAACATGGATCAACAGGTCACCATCGACCTAGACCGTCTCGCACGAGTACCAGGAGCAGAAGCAGCGGTACTCGGAAGATTCCTCACCATGATTCAGGGCCAACGACGCGAATTCAACGGCTCATCACTCACCATCCGACGAGACGACCTCAGAACCATCGCGTGCATCCTCGATACCGGCGTAGACGAAATCTCAGACCGTCTCGACGAAC
>Ga0208261_1000088_pt1 | contig 36334 bp, 38 predicted proteins | sample Knorr_S7_td_DCM__FD_185595 | JGI IMG/M metagenome (GOLD analysis project Ga0208261, IMG submission 185595) | Marine microbial communities from Southern Atlantic Ocean transect - Knorr_S7_td_DCM_ad_131m_LV_B (SPAdes) (version 3) | ecosystem: Environmental > Aquatic > Marine > Oceanic | place...
TTACAGAATTAGGCATTGATCATTATTTTTGTTTAAAATTTGATGAATTACTCTCCAATCTTTCTCCGGTAGATTTTATAAAAAAGATTATTGTTGATCAATTAAAAGTTGAAAAGTTAATAGTTGGTTATGATTTTCGATTTGGAAAAGATAGAAAAGGAGATACCAACCTTCTGCTTGATCATGGAAAGATTCATGGATTTAATTTAGAAACAATTGAACAAATTACTAATCCAAAAACTAAAACCCCTTATTCATCTACAGATATAAGAGAATGTATTAGAACAGGAGAAATAGAAGAGGCCAATTTATTATTAGGTAGACCTTGGAGTATGCAAGGAAAAGTCATTCATGGTGATAAAAGAGCAAGGAAAATGAATTTTCCAACGGCTAATATTCTTCCACACAATGAAATATATCCGTTAAAAGGTGTTTATGTCATTAACATAAAATTTGGAGAGGAAGTTCACAAAGGTATCGCTAATTTTGGAATTAGACCTACTGTAGAAGGTGAAAAATTGTTGTTAGAAGCACATCTATTTGATTTTGATAGAGATATCTATGGTAACTATTTGACTGTTGAATTTCTTGCATTTATTAGGGGTGAAAAGAAATTTGAAACCTTTGATTATTTGGTTGAACAAATTAATAAAGATATTCAAATTGCTAAAGATTATCACTTAAGAAAATAAATGGAATTCAAAGATACAATTTTTTTACCTAAAACTACTTTTGAGATGAGAGCCAATCTTCCTCAAAAAGAACCTAAAATTTTAGAAGAGTGGGATAAAGAAAAAATATTTTTAAAGCTTAGAGAAAAGTCTAAGGGAAGAGAAAAATTTGTACTCCATGATGGACCTCCATATGCAAATGGACATATTCATATGGGAACTGCTTTAAATAAAATACTAAAAGACGTTATAGTTAGAACACAACAGATGTCAGGGAAAGATTCCATTTATGTTCCAGGATGGGATTGTCATGGTTTACCTATTGAGTGGAAAATTGAAGAAGAATATCGAAAAAAAGGACAAAACAAAGATGATGTTCCTATTGTTCAGTTTCGTCAAGAGTGCCGAGAGTTTGCGGAAAAATGGATAGAAATTCAAAAAAAAGAATTTAGAAGATTGGGAGTAGAAGGGGATTGGAATAACCCTTATTTGACAATGTCCAATGAAGCTGAAGCTCAAATTGTAAGAGAGTTGGGAAAATTTTTATTAGATAAAAGTTTATATAAAGGAGCTAGACCAGTTTTATGGTCGGTTGTTGAAAAAACAGCTTTAGCAGATGCCGAAGTAGAATATGAGGATCATACATCGAATACTATCTATGTAAAATTTAAAGTTACTAAAAGTTTAATTAATGAATTGGTAGATACAAATATAGTAATTTGGACAACAACTCCCTGGACAATACCTGGTAATCGAGCTGTAGCATACGGTAAGGATCTCGAATATTCCTTAATTGAAATCATTAAGACTAATGAAAAATCTTTAGCAAATATAGGTGAAAAATTAGTTATAGCTGATGAATTAAAAAACCAAGTATTAGATGAAATAGGCATTGATGAATCAAAAATTATTAAAAAATTTTTTGGGAAAGATTTAGAAGGTACTGAATGTGAACATCCATTTAAATCTTTAGGATATAACTTTAATGTTAGAGCTTTGGAGGGAGATTTTGTTAATTTAGAACAAGGAACAGGCATTGTACATATTGCCCCAGGTCACGGAGCAGATGATTACATTTTAGGAATAAAAAATGATGTTGATGTTATACAAACTGTAGAAGATGATGGTAAATACAATCATCATGCTGTCGGTTTTGAAGGAGAACACGTATATAAGGTTGACCAAAAAATTGCTGATAAGTTAAAAGAATTTAAAAAACTACTTCATCAAGGTACTTTAAGACATAGCTATCCTCACTCTTGGAGATCAAAAGCACCATTGATTTTTCGTAATACTCCTCAATGGTTTATATCAATGGACAAAAAAGACTTACGAGAAAAAGCATTAAAATCAATTGATGAAACAATATTTTATCCACCTCAAGGACAAACACGACTACGTTCAATGATTGAAACTCGTCCTGATTGGTGTGTTTCTCGTCAAAGAGTTTGGGGAGTCCCACTTCCATTGTTTGTTAATAAAAAAACTGAGCAACCTCTAAGAGATATTAAAGTAATTAATCGTATTGCAGATATTTATGAAAAAGAAGGAAGTGATACATGGTTTACTGAGGATCCAAAAAGATTTTTAGGAGATGATTATTCTATAAATGACTATGATCAAATTCAAGATGTAGTTGAAGTTTGGTTTGATAGTGGTTCTACGCATGCGTTTTGCTTAGAAAAAAGAGAAGACCTAAAATGGCCTGCATCAATGTATCTAGAAGGAAGTGACCAACATAGAGGCTGGTTTCATTCTTCTTTATTAGAGTCTGCAGGAACAAGAGGAAGAGCCCCCTATGAAAGTGTTTTAACACATGGTTTTGTAGTTGATGGCAAAGGTCGCAAGATGTCAAAGTCTCTAGGAAATGTTATTTCTCCTGAAAAAGTCATGTCTCAATATGGAGTTGATATACTTCGTTTATGGGTAGTTGCATCAGATTACTATGATGATCTAAAATTAGATAATGCCATTTTAAAAGCCCAAAGTGATTCTTATAGAAGAATAAGAAATACCTTTCGTTACTTAATAGGTAATCTAGAGGGTTTTGATGAAAAAGAAAAAATTAATATTGAAGAATTTCCAGAATTAGAAAAATACATCTTACATAGATTGTGGGAAGTAGATCAGATTATTCAAAAATGTGTTAAGGATTTTAATTTTCATTTAATGTTTACTACATTATTAAATTTTTGTTCAAATGACTTATCTGCATTTTATTTTGATATTCGTAAAGACTCAATATACTGTGACTCATTTGATTCAAAAAAAAGACGTTCTGCAAGAACTTTATTGAATTTAATTTTTGATCATCTTGTCAGATGGTTAGCACCTTCTTTAAGCTTTACTTGTGAAGAAGCCTGGAAGGCAAAGGGTAATACATCTAGTATTCATCTGGAAGACTTTCTTAAAGCATCTCAAGATTTTAAAAATAATGATATTGCAAACAAATGGAATATAATTAAAAATATTCGAAAAGTTATTACAGGAGCTATTGAGAAAAAAAGAGCAGAAAAATTGATTGGCTCAAGTTTGGAAGCAAATGTAATAATATATGTTAAAGAAGATTTAAAAAAGAAAATAGAAGAAATTAATTTTGATGAAATAGCTATTACTTCCTCATTTCAACTATTAGATTACAAGAATAAAAAAGATTATTTTGCATTAGAAGAGATTGATGATGTAGCTGTGACAGTAGAAAAAACTGACGGTCAAAAATGTGAAAGATGTTGGAAATATACAGATATATTGCAAGATAAACAAATTTGTCAACGTTGTGATGAAGCAATTAAAAAATAGAAAATGTTTTTTAAAATATTTTTTATAATTTTATTAATTATTCTTGACTTTTTTTCAAAGAAATTAGTTTTTAATTCAATAGGCCTCAATAGTTTTATATATGTAACTTCTTTTTTTGATTTGGCACACATACATAATTATGGAATATCTTTTGGTCTTTTTTCTGGTTTGATGAGTCATTGGTTATTTGTTATTATTGGTTTGTTGGTAATAATTTTTTTAATTTCAATATACTTTAAAGCTAGAAATAATCTTGAAAAATGGGGGATTTTGGTAATTATTGCAGGCGGATTATCTAATATCTTTGATCGAAGTATAAATGGTTATGTTATTGATTTCTTATATTTTCACTATAATGACTTTTACTGGCCTGCATTTAATTTTGCTGATATTTATATATCAATTGGGATTTTAATTATATTATATCAAATTTTGAAAGATTTTAATAAAAGAAACAAAGATACATGAATTATATTTTTTATATTATTTTGACATTAGCAATTTTTTTAAATTCTTGTTCTTCTGTTCGAGAAAGCGCAGGGGTTACAAGAAAATCTTTTGACGAATATGTGGTAGTTGAAAATCCACCTTTAATTATTCCTCCTGATTTTGATCTTATTCCCCCAGATCAATTAGAAGAGAAAAATATTGATAATGTTGAATCCGATTTGGCAAAAGAAATTTTATACGGATTAGATGAGAACGATTCAAAAAATCAAGATAATTTATCTACAATGAATCAGATTTTAAAAGAGACAGATGCAGTAAATGCTTCTTCTAAGATAAGAGAAGAAATAGATGAAGATTATGCGCAAGAAATGAGTTCTACTGGAATTTTTGATGTTACATTTGAAAATGAGCATGATGTTTTAGATGCAGTGAAAGAATCAGAATGTATAAGAAATAAAAACTTTGAAGGAGAGTCTATTGCTGATTGTGAAAACAATATTACCACCCAAACTATTAAGAAGAAAAAGAAAAAAAGATTTATTTTATTTTAAATGGTTTTAAAAAATAAATTTTATAATATTGATTTTAATAAAAACATTAATATTACAGACAATAACAATAATTTAATTTCAAAAATTGATGAAACTTTAAAAAATTTTCCAGGATTAAAAATTTTAAATGATGGTAAATTATTGGAAGAGTCTATTAATACAGCTAATAATTTTTCGAAAAATAAAAAGCATTTTTTAGTTTTTGGAACTGGTGGATCAAATTTAGGTGCAAAAGCAATTATTGATGGTTTGCAAAAAAATAATATTACAATAGATTTCTTTGATAATATTGATCCAGTTCGATTTCAAAATAAAATTAATAATCTTGATCTTACGAAGTTAGGCTTTATCATTATTTCCAAATCTGGCTCTACTCCAGAAACTTTAAGTCAATATTTAAGTTTGATTGAAATTTTTGATCAAAAAAATATGAAGGATTTATTATTTAATAACTCTCTTATAATAACAGAAGACAAAGCAAGTCCCCTTACAAATATAGCCAATAAAAATAATATACATATGATTAATCACAGCAAAGATATCGGTGGAAGATATTCTATCTTCTCTAATGTAGGAATGATCCCAGCTGTAATTGCTGGCCTAAATGTAAAAGAAATACATGCTGGAGCTTTAGAACAAATAAACAATACCAATTCAGAAGATTTTATTAAAATTGCACGTTTTTTTAAATTTCAGAATATTATAAAGGACTTATCCTCTTCAGTTGTGATGACTTACTCAGATTCTTTACTATATTTTGGTAAATGGTATCTACAATTATGGGCTGAAAGTATTGGTAAAGATCAAAAAGGTATTACACCGATTCATTCAGTAGGGACAACAGATCAGCATAGTCAATTACAATTATATTTAGACGGCCCAAGAGATAAATTTTTTACTTTTATAACAACTGATCATGCTGATAAGGGATTTAAATTGAATAATGAAATAATAAAAGAAAATAATATTGATTATTTATTCAATAAAAAAATGGGTGATTTAATGGAAGCTGAACAAAGAGCTACAGTTGATACTTTTGTTCAAAATAAAATTCCATGTCGTGAAATTTATTTATCTACTATAGATGAATATTCTATAGGAAAACTATTAGCATTTAGTATTCAAGAAACTATTGCTACATGTTTATATTTTGAAGTTAATCCTTTTAATCAACCAGCTGTAGAACAAGGTAAAATTCTTACGAAAAAATATTTAGTCTAATTTTTTTAAAAATAAAATTTTTGTGATCCCATAAATTTTTTCATTTATAATTTTAAATTTATTAGCTATATTTAAATTTTTATTAATATCTGTTTCAATTATTAATACAGTATCTTTTTCTAATATATTGCTTTGTAATATAATATCAAAAATTTTATCAAAATTATCAAATTTGTAAGGTGGATCAAGAAAAATAGCTGAACATGGTAAGGTTATTTCTATTTTTTTAATTTGAGTAACATCTTTTTTATAAATATAAAATTCATTACTTTTACAAATTGTATTACAGTTTTTAATTAATGTTTTGTAAACTTGATTATTAATTTCATAAAAATAAGCAATTGATCCTCCTCTTGATATAGCTTCTATTCCTAATGCACCAGTGCCTGCAAATAAATCAACAAAACATTTATTATTATAGATTTCCAATGAAGATTTTATAGCAAAGCTTTCCAAAATTGAGAAAATTGATTCTCTTTTACTACTTGAAGTAGGTCTTACGATATTTGCTTCTACTTCAATTTTTCTTTTTTTATATTTACCACCACTTATATAAATCATATTAATGTTCTAAATTTTTTTACTTCAATTACTTCTCCCGGCTTTAAATCTGTTAATTTTATAGATCCGTATTGGATACGAACTAAATTAACTATATTCCATAAAAAATAGTCACATAGTTTTCTTATCTCTCTGTTTTTCCCCTCAGTCATTTTAAATATCAACCAAGTATAAGGAGTTGCTATCTTTTCAATTTTAACTTTAATTTTTTTATAATTGATTTTATTAATTGCTACTCCCTTATTAATAATTGCGAGATCCTTAGAATCAATCACACCTCTTATACATACCCTATAAATTCTAATAATGTTTGAAGAAGGTAATTCATAGTTTCTTGCCATTTCTCCATTATTTGTCAGTAGCATCAATCCCTCACTCATAAAATCTAATCGACCAATACTTATCATTCTTGGATAGTTTTTCGGTATTAAACTAAATATAGTTTTTCTGTTTTGTGGATCAGAATTAGTACAAATAGTTTTTTTTGGTTTGTACATTTTCCATAAACGAACTTTTTTTTGTAATTTAATAATTTGATTTTGAATAACGATTTTATCTTTTTCATTTACTAAGGTGCTTGGATGATTGCAGCAAATGTTATTGATATAGACTTTTTTTTGATCAATTAGCTTTTCTGCTTCTCTTCTTGAACAATATCCCGCATTAGAAATATATTTTGCTATTCTCATTATTTTTTAGTATTTTTTATAAAATTTTTAATTAAATTTTTATCTTCTTTAGTTATTAAAAATTCTGGATGCCATTGAACACCAATACACCATTTATGATGCTTGTGTTCTATGGATTCAATGATCCCATCAGGAGCGTAACTACTTATAATTATATTTTTGCCAATATCTTTAATTGCTTGATGATGAGCGCTATTTACTTTTGAGAATTTTTTTTTATTAATTTTTGCTAATAGAGTTTTTGATATAATTTCAATTTTATGACTAGTTTCATTTCTTGGATTCTTTTGCTCATGATTTATAGGAAACAAATTATTTTTTTTGATGTCTTGTATTAAAGTTCCTCCACAAACAACATTAAGGAGTTGAGCGCCTCCACATATACCCAAAATTGGCTTAGAGGATTTTAAAAATTTTTTTGTAATTGCTATTTCAAAATTTGTTCTTTGATTTTTTAGGATTCTGGCTCCCGATGAACTATTCCCATATATTTTTGGATCGATATCAAAATTTCCACCAGTAATAACTAATCCATTTAAAATATTAAACAATTCAGAAGTATTTTTATTTGAGTGATAAAGAGGAAATGGAATTCCACCATATTTTTCAATACTATGTAAATAGTTATGTCTTATTGCATACCAAGGAAATTTAGAATATCCCCCTTTATCTTCATTATCCAAAGTAATTCCTATTAATGGTTTTTTCATTTTAAAGTTATTGTATACTTATAATTTATCATTTGATTTTATTTTTATGAACATTAATTTTTTTATGAACAAAGCCATTGAGCAGGCAAATAAAGCAATTTTATGCAAAGAAGTACCTATTGGAGCAGTTTTGGTAGATAATATTAGTCACAAAATTATTAATGCATCGCATAATATGGTCAATTTAAATAATAATGCCTCTTCCCATGCTGAGATATGCTTAATAAATGAAGCATGTAAAATAAAAAAAACGAAGTTTTTAGTTGAAACTAGTTTGTTTGTTACATTAGAACCATGTACTATGTGTGCAGCCGCAATTAGTGAAGTGCATATAAGTAGAATCTATTTTGGAGCTTATGATGAAAAAAAAGGTAGTTTGGATAGCATAATGAAATTATATAATACAAAAAATTACTTTGTTCCTGAAGTTTATGGAGGCATTGAAGAAAAAAAATGTTCAGACATTTTGAAAAATTTTTTTCAAAAAAAAAGAAATAGATGATAGATGGTATAAATATTCCTGAGTATGAAGTAACTCAATTTAATCAAAAAATAAAAGATGTAGTTGAATCAAATTTTACTTATGTACGTATTAGAGGGGAAGTATCTCAACTTAAAAGTGCCTCTAGTGGCCATATATATTTAACTTTAAAAGACGAAAATTCTGTTTTGAATGCTACTATATGGAGTCAGAAAAAAAATTATTTGCAAATTCAGCCAGAAGTTGGAATGGAAGTTATTGTTACTGGCAAAATATCTACATACGCTAAAAGTATTTCAACTTATTCTATTAATATAGATAGAATAGAGTTAGCTGGTGAAGGAGCTTTATTAAAATTAATTGAAGATAGAAAAAAAAGATTAAAATCTAAGGGAATTTTTGATGAAGAACACAAAAAACAAATTCCATTTTTATCGAGCAAGATTGGGGTAATTACTTCAGCAGAAGGATCTGTTATTCATGACATAATAAATCGTGTAAAAGATCGTTTTCCAACAAATATAGATTTATGGCCAGTTCCTGTTCAAGGTGTGGAAGCGCCAGAAAAAATTATAGAAGCTATAGAGGGCTTTAATTCTTCAAAGTACAAATTAAATCCGGATGTGATTATTATTGCAAGAGGAGGGGGAAGCACAGAAGATCTTATGGCATTTAATGATGAAAAGTTGGCCATCTCTGTTTATGATTCTAAGATTCCTATAATTTCAGCTATTGGACATGAAACTGATACAACTATTATTGATTATGTTAGTGATCTGAGAGTCGCGACTCCTACTGCAGCTGCAGAAAAAGCTACTCCAATGCAAAGTGAATTAAAACAGATTATTATTCATTCTTATAATAGAATTAATAATTTTTTTGAAAATAAAATAGATATTATTAAATCTCAAATACATAATTCATCAAAATTTCTAAAAGCACCTCATAATATTATTGATAACTATAGAAATAAAATAAAGAATATTGATAATAATTTTTTTAATCAATTAAATTATATTTATAAACTTAATTATAAAGAATTTAGTCATATTGCAAACTTAATACGTCCTCCAGAAAAAATAATCGAATCTCAAAAAAAATATTTAAATAATACTATAAAGGAGGTTGACAAAATATTTTTAAATAAAAAAGAGAATTATATAAAGGAATTAAAAAAACTCACTCTTCTGCTTCAATCAAATTCATTGCATTCTAATCTAAAAAAAGGTTACAGTATAATTAGAAAGTCTAAAAAAATTATTAATAAATCCAATCTTATAAAAAAAGAGGATACACTAGACATTCAGTTTTTAGATAAACTTATTAATATTAAAGTTAAGAAAATTAATTAAAACGATTATGTTGTAAAAACCAATTAGTTGGATTTTTTATAATCCAAGATTCTATTTTTTTATGAATTTCTAGCATTAATTCATTCTCAGATAATTGATTTTCCAATGTATTTATAGGAGCATGAAATTTAAGAGTAAAAGTATTATTTAAATTTCTTATATTTTCTACAGGAATTATTTTCATATTATATTTTTTTGCAATTTTAATAAAGCCAGTTTGAGTTTTGGCAGGAAAATTGAAAAAGTCTATTATCTGACCAGCTGAATCTCTTTGATCAACAAGTAATATTATTGAATTATTATTAATGATACCTTCAATTATGTCTTTTGCACTTTTTTTTCCTTTTGGTGTATAAAAGCTTTTATCTGAATAAAGACTTTTTTTTCTAATTTGTAAAATAAGTTTGTTGATATAAGGATTATTAATATGGCGGTATATTCCTACTAAAGGTACTCCAATTTTATCGATCGCAGGCACTAGTATTTCCCAATTTGATTGATGTATGCCTATGAATATGGCCTTTTCTTTATTATTAATTAATTCATCTAGTATCTTCCTCCCTTCAATTAAAATTTTATTTTTAGATCTTGTTATTTTTGGCAGAATCAATAATTCAAAAAAAGTTTTACCAGTATTTGACCATCCCAGTACTGACTCTTTTTTAATTTGCATATTATTCTTTTCAGGAAAAATTTTTGACAAATTTTTTTTTACAATTTTTTGTGTTTTAGTTAATGGACCTAAAGTTCTAAATATTACACTACCTAAAAATGTTACAAATTTAATAGGCATTAAATTTAAAAAAAGAAAAATTAAAAAAATAACTATAAATTCTAAGTTTAATAATATTTTTTTAAATAAATTATTTTGCATTTTGTATTTGATTTTCTATAACATTTGTTAAAATTTCTTTTATCAAACTTTCTTTTTCAAAAACGATCTCTCCTTCTAAAGTGTTAATTAGAGATCTATAGGACTTAGGAATTCTAACAAAATCTTTTTTTGTAGATACGAGTATAGATTTATTTTTATTAGCTGTTTCTGCAAGATATAATAAATCATTTTCATCATATATATGATGATCTGGATATATTATCTCTTTTACTACTTTGGCACCTTGCTCTCTTAAAGAAGAAAAAAATTTTTCAGGATAAGCTATTCCTGCAAAAGCAGTAATAGTTTGACCCTTAAATATTTTACTTTCATTAAAAATATTAAATTTTGCAGGTATTACCGGAATATGATCAGGAATTGTTTTTTTTAAATATTCTGTTATTTCACCTATAACTACAATTAAATTAGTTCGAGACAAACCTCTTTTGATACTTTCTCTAAGTGGCCCTGCAGGCATTACTCTTTTATTACCAAATTCTTGAGCAGCATTTATAACAATAATGGAAAAATCTTTATGAATAGTAGGGTTTTGAAATCCATCGTCCATAATGATACAATCCCCTCCTTTTTCAGCGGCGAGACTTATCGATTTATTTCTATCAATTCCAATCCATGTTGGTGCTATTTCAGATAATAATAGAGGTTCATCTCCGACTGATTTAGGTGAATGCCATGATTCTACTGGCGTATTAGTTTTTATTAAACCTGCATATCCTTTTGAAATAAAATGAGGAGAGTACCCTGATTCTATCAGCATCTTTCCAATTTTTAATGCAACTGGAGTTTTGCCAGCTCCTCCAACCACTATATTGCCCACACATATTATTGGCAAATGTGATTTTTTAGTTACGCTTATAGTATTTCTAATTTTTGTACCTAGTCTAAATAACAATGATAAAGGATAAAAAACACGTGAGAGTAAAGTATCTTTTTTTACATACCAAAATTTAGGAGCTTTTAACATCGTATTTTTTTAAATATTGATTTATTGTTTTCTCTAATAAGTTAGTATTAATAAAATTTTTTTGAGCAAATTTATAAGCATTTGTTTTTATTCTATCCAATTTATTTTTATCATCAATTAAAATTTTTATTTCATTTTTTATCATTTTTTCAGACTCGACTATAATACAAGATTCATCTTTGATCATTTCTTCAAATATATTTTGCCAATTAAATAATATTGGTCCTGTTATGATCGCACAATTATTAATAGCTGGCTCTAAAGGGTTATGTCCACCTGAGTCAACCAGCGACCCTCCTAAAAAAACAATATCGCTTATTGCGTAATATTCATCAAGAATTCCAAATGAATCTATTATTAAAATCTTATTAGAATTCCCTTTTTTTCTTGAATGTAATTCACTAGCAAGATTATTTTTTAGACACAAATTTTCTATTATCTTAGATCGCTCAGGGTGCCTTGGGGCAATAATAAGTTTTAAATTGCTATAATGTTTTAAAAGATTTTTCAGTATAGGCAATATTTGCGTTTCTTCTTGATGGTGTGTATTTGCTAACATAATTGTTAGATACTTTGATTTTGTTTTAGATATATTGCTCAATAGATTTGATTGAGTTAATTTTAAATTACCAATGAACTCAATATTTTTATTTGATAAAGATTGAATCCTTTTCTGATCATTTCTACTTTGAGCAAAAATTTCATTAAAGCAATGCATTAAATTATTATAAAGCGAAGGAATCAATTTCCATCTTTTTAGAGATTTAGGAGACAATCTTACATTTACTAAAATGGCCTCAATTTTTGATTTTTTTATCATATTGAGGGTTATTGGCCATAAATCTGATTCAACCCAAATTACAAATGCTGGATTCCAATGCAATAAAAATCTTTTAACCCAAATATTAATATCTAAGGGTGCAAATTGATGAATAATTTTATCTCCATATTTTTGTTGTGCAAAATTTGCTGCACTTACAGTAGTAGTAGTAACTAACAATGTATAATCTTTAAAATATTTCTTAATCAAATGATCAGTACTCTTAAATTCGCCCAAACTTGCAGCGTGTATCCATATGACTTTCTTATTATTAATTGGAAGCTTAGATGTAATCCCATATCGCTCTTTATATCTTAAAGATAATTCTTTATTCTTTTTTATTCTAATTAATGTATTGATTTTTATTAAGGGAATTAAAATCCAACCTAGTATTTTATAAAGATTTATCATATAAATTTTCTTTAGCTTTTTTTACACATTCATTTATTTTTTCTTCAATTATTTTTTTATATGTTGCAATTTCTTGATCTTCTAAATTTTCAGGAATAGTAATTGAATCACCCCAAACTATCCTACATTTGGAGAAAGGCAAAGTTATAAGAAAAGAATCCCATGATTTTAGACAAAAGTTTTTTGATGATCCAAAACCAACAGGAATAATTGGTACCTTTGATATTTTAGCAATCTTAATTATTCCTTCAGAAACTTTTTCTTTTGGGCCTCTTGGACCATCTGGTGTGATAGCAATATAATTATTTGAATTTAAAATTTTAAAAATTGGTCTGAGTGATAAATTATTACTATCACTTGATATGGGTATGTTATTTACTTTAAAGTATCTAGCTATACTTGCACCAAATCTACCATCACTATGACTTGAAGCGAGAATATTTAATTTTTTATTAATTTTCCAAGTATAGCTAAATGTCATTAGTTGGCCATGCCAAAAAGCTAAAATAAATGGTTTTTTATTTTGCCAATATTTTTTAGGTGAATCAATATTTTCATATTTGATATTTGAAGTTATTTTAACAAATACGATATATATGAACGCAATGAATGCTAATAGTTGTTGAACAATAAAATGTTTTAATAATTTTTTTCTAATGCTCATTTTAGAAGTTAATAAATTAAGTATTAACTTTTATATTCTGAAAATTCGTATGTGAATACTAGTTCTTTTAAATCATTAAAATTTTTGTCTGAATCCATAGATGGATCAATAAAAAACACCATAGTAAAAATTTTACTTTCGCCAGAATTAAGGGTTTGTTCAATAAAACAGAAACATTCAGACTTAATTAAATAAGGCTGAATAGTATCAGGACTGGCAACAAAATTAGCAGTAGAAGTTAAAGTTTCATTTGTTAAGTTTTTGCCTATGTACTCTACTTTTGTATTCTCTCCAATTTTAACAACTATATTATCCTGCAAAGGTTCAAATGACCAATTAAGTGATTCATCTACTTTCGCTAATAATTTAATATTAACTTCTCTGTCTAAGATTGCAGGAGAAACTGCTTTTGGATTTATAATGACTTGGCCTTCTATAAATTCATTATCTTCTAAATCAATTTTTTTTAAAAGGTTAGAGATTGGAATTGATAGAAATAAAATAACGATTAATAAAACTGTATTTAAAATAACAAAAAATAAAAATCTGTTTTTTTTTAACACCAAAAATTATTAACCTTCAATTTCAGCAATAAGTCCTTTTGCAATTTTTTTTGATTTACCACCAAATTTAACTTTTTTAATAGAGTCTAAATTTGATAAATCATCTCCTACTATTACAAATCCTATCATACCCATAGTTTTATGAGGTGTGCACCAGTAAGCATAAATGCCAGGTACAGTAAAAGTAAATTCAGCATCTTTATTAATTTTAGATTTAAACTTATCAACTCCTTCTGGAACACCATTTTTAGAAATAAATTCTACGTTATGTCCTTTATCAGTTGCTTCCCAAAAAACAGTATCACCAACATTAATTTTAATAATCTCTTCACTAAATACCATATTTCTTTTTTCTAATTTATTAAGCATCTGAACAGTAATGTCAGCTCCAAATAATATTTTTGAAAAAAATAGGCTAATAAATATAATAACAAATTTCATAATCTTTCCTTACCTTTATTTTAAGTAATATTTAAGTAAATAAAACCTTAAATCAAAAAAAAATATGAAAATTCGATTATTCTAGCATGACTAAAAGTCGCACTCTGATAAGTGTCAATAAAAATGGGAAAAATATTAAATAATTTATTTAAATTTCTAAGTTTTTGCTTTGATTTCTCTTAATATTAAACTATTTAATCCCTGAAAATGTTTGTCGTACTTTTAGTTTTAATTGTCATCTTAGGTTCAGTTGTTTTCCATATGGTGTCACCATGGTGGTGGAGTGAAATTGCTTCAAATTGGGTTGGAATGGATGATACAATTATCTTAACTTTTTGGATAACAGGTGCAGTGTTTGTAGCAATAGGTTTGTTCATGGCATATTGCATTTGGAAGTTTAGATATGATAAAGACAAAAAAGCTGAATACGAACCTGAAAATTCAAAATTAGAATGGACACTAACTATCCTAACGACAATTGGTGTTATAGCTCTACTAGCCCCAGGACTTATTGTTTGGAATAATTTTGTAACAGTTCCAAAAGGAGCGTATGAGATAGAAGTTGTTGGTCAACAATGGGGCTGGATGTATCGTTTGCCTGGTAAAGATGGAGTGTTGGGTACTACAAGTATAAAAAATATTGATGATGATAATCCTTTTGGTTTGAATACAGATGATCCGTATAGTCTTGATGATGTATTAGTTGATGCTGATGATCTTCATATATTACTCGATCGACCATTAAAATTAAATTTAAGAGCTTTAGATGTTTTGCATGATTTTTATGTTCCTCAGTTTAGAGCTAAAATGGATATGGTGCCAGGAACGATAACATATTATTGGTTTACCCCAATAAAAACAGGCGAGTATGAAATTTTATGTGCTGAATATTGTGGTACAGGCCATTATGCTATGCTTGGTTATGTATATGTTGATGAACAAAAAGAATATGATGAATGGGTAGATGAACAAATGACTTTTGAGGAAGTACTAGCAAGTAATGGTAAAAGTGATTTAATAAAAATTGCACTTAATAAAAAGAATGATCTTTAAAGGAGGTATATAGTGGCTGCAGATAGTTATGAAGATGTTGTAAAGAATAAAGAATCGATACCTGCATTGGAAGTAGCCCCGCAGGACCTCTATCATGCAAAAAGTTTTTGGACTAAATACATTTTTTGTCAAGATGCAAAAGTTATCGGAATTCAGTATGGTTTAACTGCAGTAGCAATAGGTCTCGTAGGTTTAGTTTCTTCATGGCTTATGAGAATGCAAATAGCATTTCCAGGTTTGATCCCAATGGATGCTGCTCAATATTATCAATTAGTAACAATGCATGGTATGATAATGGTTGTATACTTATTGACAGCCCTTTTCCTAGGAGGGTTTGGTAATTATTTAATACCGCTAATGGTTGGTGCACGTGATATGGTATTCCCATATGTAAACATGGTTAGTTTCTGGGTATTTTTCTTAGCCGTAATAATTTTAGCCTCAAGTTATTTTGTACCAGGTGGTCCTACTGGCGCAGGATGGACATTATATCCTCCTCAGGCCATTACATCTGGAACTCCAGGTGGTGATGGTTTGGGAATAGTTCTAATGTTAGTTTCCTTAGCAGTATTTGTAATTGGTTTCACAATGGGTGGTCTAAATTATGTTATTACTGTCTTGCAAGCAAGAACAAGAGGGATGACATTGATGAGACTTCCTTTGACCGTATGGGGTATTTTTACAGCAACTGTTTTGGCTTTATTTGCTTTTCCAGCTTTATTTGTTGCCGGCATTATGATGACACTTGATAATATGCTTGGCACTAGTTTTTTTATGCCTGCAATTATTCAATTTGGTGAAAAACTTACTCATGAGGGAGGAAGCCCAATATTATTCCAACATCTTTTTTGGTTTTTTGGTCATCCTGAAGTTTATATAGTTGCTCTACCTGCATTTGGTATTGTTTCAGATTTAATTTCTGTTCATGCAAGAAAGAATATTTTTGGTTATCGTATGATGGTATGGGCAATAGTCATTATTGGAGGTTTAAGTTTTGTTGTTTGGGCGCACCATATGTATGTAGCAGGTATGAATCCATGGTTTGGATTTTTCTTTGCCACAACAACTCTAATTATTGCCGTTCCAACAGCAATAAAAGTTTATAACTGGGTTCTTACTTTATGGAGAGGAAATATTAAACTGACTCTCCCAATGTTATTCTCAATAGCCTTTATTATTACTTTTGTTAATGGAGGTTTAACTGGATTGTTTTTAGGAAACGTTGCTGTTGATGTACCACTATCAGATACTTATTTTGTAGTAGCTCATTTTCATATGGTTATGGGGATAGCACCTGTACTCGTAATCTTAGGATCAGTATACCATTGGTTCCCTCTTATAACTGGACGTTTTCTTAATGAAAGACTTGGCAAAATTCACTTTTGGGTAACATTTATTGGATCGTATTCAATATACTTCCCAATGCATTACCTAGGCTTTATGGGAGTTACTAGAAGATATTTTGAAGTTTTTGAAGGTGAAGCTTTTACCTATTCAATTACAGGAATTAATCAGTTTATAACTGTTGCAGCACTAGTTACTGGAGCGGCACAGTTCCTATTCATTTACAATATTATAGTTAGCTCTAAATTTGGTAAAAAAGCTGGTAAAAATCCTTGGAAGGCATGTTCTTTGGAATGGAGAACAAAAGATGTCCCTCCAACTCATGGAAATTTTGATAAAGAATTACCTGTTGTTTATCGATGGGCATATGACTACAGTGTTCCAGGTGCTGATGAGGATTATATTACTCAAGATACACCTCCTAGTGCGGTAGCAAATGCAAGAGCTGAACAAACGTAATATGGAAACAAAAAAAGATTCAATAATAGATCAATTGACCCAAAAGCCTTGGGATCCTGCTCAGGTTAAAATTGATAATTCACATGAAGGTAAAACTTTTAACTTACATGTAGGAAAACTAGGTCTTCGTTATTTAATGATAGTAAGCACGATAATGTTTTGTTTATTTATTGTGACATACGGTGATAGAATGATCTACGATGATTGGGTAAAAATGCCTGAACCATTTTTATTATGGATTAATACTTTTATACTTTTTGTTAGTAGTATTATTTTTATTCGTATTCAAATAGCTTCAAAAAAAAATCAATTTAAAAAAGCAAAAAGAGACTTAATTTTAGTAGGTTTTTTGGCTTTAGTATTTCTTATTGGTCAATTTTTAGTTTGGCAAAATATGGTTGATAAAGGTTATTATGTATACGGAAGTCCTGCTAATGCATATTTTTATCTATTTACAGCTCTTCATGGGTTACATCTTTTAGGTGGTTTAGTTTATTGGGTAATGACAATAAGAAAAGTTTGGAATATTAATGATATTAATATTCGAAAAGCTAAACATACAATTGAACTGTGCTCAATTTATTGGCATTTTTTATTAGCTGTATGGATAGTTTTATTTGGTTTAATGTTGTTTACATAGAAGGAGGTACAAAAAATGGAAGAATCAAGTTCATCAGTTCAAGTTGTAATACCTCCTAAAGAATCATTTGCAAAAGAGTGGTCTTCAGATCAAAAGGCTTTTAAAGGAGTTCCATGGGGAAAAGCTATGATGTGGATTTTTCTTGTTAGTGATACTTTTGTATTTAGCATTTTTTTAATATCTTATATGACTGTTAGATTTTCCACTAAAAATGAATGGCCAAATCCGAGTGAAGTGTTTGGTCTTCATGTTGGTCAAGCTAATGTTCCTCTTCTATTAATTGCTATCATGACTTTTATTTTAATTACAAGCAGTGGAACAATGGCATTAGCCGTAAAGTATGGTTATGAAAAAAATCGTAAAATGTGTGGTTATCTCATGTTAGCAACTGCAGTTCTTGGTGCATCTTTTGTTGGTATGCAAGCTTTTGAATGGACTAAATTAATTATGGAAGGTGTTCGCCCTTGGTCTAATCCTTTTGGAGCTCCTCAATTTGGCGCTATATTTTTCATGATAACTGGCTTTCATGGCACACACGTAACAATAGGAGTAATTTTTCTATTTATTATGACTTATAAAGTATTTCGTGGACATTTTGATACTGGGAAAAGAGGTTTTTTTACTTCGCAAAAGTCTGACTACGAAGCAATAGAAATTATGGGTTTATATTGGCATTTTGTCGATTTGGTTTGGGTTTTTATTTTTGCATTTTTTTATTTATGGTGAGGTAATTTATGGCTGAAGGTACACAACAACATCCTCTAAAAACATATTTTTATGTTTGGACATTGCTTTTTGTTTTCAGCGGTATTTCCTATTGGGTAGATTGGTATGGCTTTCAGGGATATACTCGTTGGACACTAATTCTAATATTTATGCTTCTTAAAGCAGGCTTTATTTGTGCAATATTTATGCACATGTATTGGGAAAGATTGCCTATTATAGCAGCAATTCTTTTTCCTTGTTTTGCAATTTTAGTTTTTGTATTTATTATGTGGCATGAGTCTTATTGGACTTTAATAGTTAGAAAAATATATTTTGCTATAGCTGGCTCTTAATTTAGAGGACTAGCTAGTGACACAAAACATATTAACCAGCAAAAATTTTCTAATTAATCTGCACAGTTTTTATCAATTAATGAAACCACGAGTTATGTCGTTGGTTATTTTTACTTGTGTTGTAGGTCTGATCATTGCCCCAGTTCAAGTAGATTTTATTACTGCCACTTTATCTTTAGCTGCCGTAGCTTTAGGTGCTGGAGCAGCTGGATCTTTAAATATGTGGTATGAGTCTGATTTAGACGCACTAATGAAAAGAACATGTTTAAGACCCATACCCACTGGAAAGGTTAAAAAAGAAAATGCACTTATATTTGGTATCATTACCTCTATAGTTTCTGTTTTGGCACTCTATTTTTTTTCTAATTTTTTATCAGCTCTTATGTTGACTATAACAATATTATTTTATGTAGTCGTTTATACAATGTGGTTAAAACAACGTACTCCTCAGAATATTGTCATAGGAGGAGCTGCAGGAGCCTTTCCTCCAATTATAGGATGGACTATAGCTACTAACAGCATATCTTTAGAGCCATTATTACTTTTTTTAATAATATTTTTCTGGACCCCTTCTCATTTTTGGGCTCTTAGTCTTTATAAAACTGATGATTATTCTAATGCCAAGATACCGATGCTACCTGTAGTATCTGGAATAAAAATAACAAAAATTAATATATTTATATACTCAATAATTTTATTTTTAATTTCTTTATCTCCATATTTTTTTGGATTTAACGGACCAATCTATTTATTTGTTAGTGCTATATTAGGAATCTATTATGTTTATTTATGCTACAAATTATTAGTTACAACAAACGAAGACAAAGTAATTGCTAAAAAAATATTTGTATATTCAATTTTATACTTATTCTTGATTTTTATAATTATATTAATAGATAGTATTATATGAAGACTTATTTTTTATTTATTTTAACTAGTATTACAGTATTTTTTATACCCGTATCAGCATTTGCTAGATGTGTTGTTTGCTATACTAATGGTTTATCGGGAGCAAGTATTACTGTTATTGTAATTCTTTTTTCAGCTATTTTTCTTTTTTTTGCAAATAAGTTATTTCGTAAGATTCTAGATAAATATAATATTTATTAATTATCTTTATTAGTATTAGATGAAGATTCTTTATTTCTTTCATCTACTTTTATCCATACTCTAGTAACAAGAAAGTAAATGAAAAGGAATATAGCTAATACAAGAAATAAAAGTAATGATTCTGATGTAAATTCCATATTATTTATTTTATAAATTAATTTCTATATTAATTAAATGATATTTTTTTTAAGTCAACTCTCTCAAACAATATAAAGCTACAGTTATAGCTGTATCTGAACGTAAAATTGTATCACCAAGAGAAACAGATATAACATTTTTTTCACCTTTTATTAGATCTCTTTCTTCATTTGAAAATCCTCCTTCTGGACCAATCAAAATACCAAATTTATTTTCAACATTTTTCAACGATAACAGAGTCTCAATAATAAATTGATTTTTCTTTATTGCTTCATCACAAAAAATTAATTTTCTATCTTTTGGCCAATTTGAGATAAGCTCATTTAAGTTACAAATTTTTTCAATTGTAGGAATATCTAATCTTTCACTCTGTTCAGCTGCTTCAATAGCATTATCCCTAAGACTTTTAATATTTATATTTTTAATATTAGAGTACTGCGTTTCACAAGGTATAATTTTTGATATACCTAATTCAGTAGCCTTTTGAATAGCTATATTCATTCTTTGTGATTTAATAGGGGCAAATACTAACCAAATATCTTTTGATTTTATAAGCAGATTTTTTTTCTTAATTACTCGTAATACAATATTATCTCTATTTATAGATGCAATTTTTGCTTCCCATTCACCTGATATTGCATCAAATATGTTTATCAGATCATTTATTTTTACACGCATAACATTTTTTAAATAATGATGTTGCTTATTCTTAATATAAATAATTAAATTAGCTGTTATTTTTTGATCGACAAATATACGTGTTTTGGACTTTTTCATTATTTTAATATAATGAAATATTTAACATTTTTTATGCTTAATGTAATTAATCCTATTAAAATAAAGTATTTTATTAATCTTATAAGATTAAATAAGCCTATTGGGTTCATGCTTTTAATGTGGCCATGTTGGTTTGCGTTAGCTGAAATAGTTCAAAAAAAATTTCAATTAATAAATTGGTACATATATTTTTTTATAGGCGCTGTTTTAATGAGAAGTGCTGGTTGTATAATTAATGACTTGGTAGATATTAAAATAGACAGAAAGGTTCAAAGAACTTTTAATCGACCTCTTGCTTCAAATAAAATTACTGTTTTAGAGTCTTTTATTTTATTATTTTTTTTACTTATTTTTTCATTAATAATTTTATTACAGTTTACAAAAATTGCAATTTTATGTGGTATTTTTTCTATCCCGTTTATTATTATTTATCCATTTTTAAAACGATATACTTATTGGCCACAACTTGGTTTAGGTATCGTTTTTAGTTGGGGAGTGCTTATTGTATCAATGCAATTTTATGAAAAAATTTCTCTAAATCATTTATTATTGTACATAGGCTGTATTTTTTGGACACTTGCATATGATACAATCTATGCCTATCAAGACCGAGAGGATGATTTAAAAAATAATATTAAATCTACAGCTGTTCTTTTTGGCTCTAAAGGCAAAACTTACGTACAAATTTTTTATTGTTTATTTATAGCTTTTTTAGCTTGTGCAAATTACTTGACTGCCCAATCTTTATTAAGTTTAGTACCAGTATTTTGTTTAATTCTTGCTATTGTAATTTATTTGAATAAATGGGATCTTAATTCTAAAATGAGCAGTAATTTTTACTTTAGATTTAATAATATAATTGGATTATTATGTTTTATATATCTTTTAACTTTTTAAATAATATATATGACTAAAAATAAACACACTAATAAAAAAATAATTTTTAGATTAATAAAAGATTATATTTTTCCTCATAAATTTAAAATTTTTTTAGCATTAATTATGATGATTATTTCAGCCGCAGCAACTGGCTTGCATGCATGGTTAGTTCGTCCTGCTTTAGATGAAGTTTTAATCAAAGGTAATAAGGAAATGTTATTTTTAATACCATTTGCAATCATATTGGTTACTTTATGCAAAGGGTTAGCAACTTACACACATTCATTTCAAATGAGCAAAGTTGCCCACTTAGTAATATCTAAGTTACAATCTGAAATGTTCGAGAAATTAATGTTTTTTAATATAAAATTTTATAATGACTCAAAGTCAGGAAATTTAATTTCTAGATTAATAAACGACACATATTTTTTAAGAATGGCAATAGTGAAGTCTGTTACTGGTGTCATTAAAGATGTTTTAGTAATTATATTTTTATTAGGAAATATGTTTTATCAAAGTTGGGAATTAACTATTTTTGCTTTTTTTGCCTTTCCTTTAGCATTGTGGCCAATTAGAAAAATTGGCAATAGTATAAGAAAAATTACACGCAACATTCAACAACAAATAGCTATATTTTCTAATTCATTAAGTGAAAGTATTAAATCTATAAGACAAGTTAAGGCTTACAATAGAGAAGATTTTGAAAAACAAAAATCATTTGAGACAATCAATCAGATAAAAGATTATTTTATAAAATCTGCATTTATCAGTAATCGCTTGAGTCCACTTATGGAATTTATAGGCAGTTTAGCTATAGCTCTTTCAATTTATGTAGGAGGAGTTTTTGTATTAAATGAATCAATGACTACTGGCCAATTTATGAGTTTTTTAGTTAGTTTATTATTAGCTTATCAACCAGTTAAAGCTCTAGGAAATTTAAATATTAGTATTCAGGAGGGATTAGCTGGTGCTGATCGAATTTTTCAGCTTATGGATTCTGAAGATGAAAATAAAGAAACTGATAATTTCAAAGATGAATTATTGGTAAAAAAGGGAAAAATACAAATAAAAAATTTAAATTTTGCATATGAAAATATAAATGTTTTAGAAAATCTCAATATCACTATTCCTGAAGGTAAAAAAGTTGCTATCGTTGGTTTATCTGGATCAGGAAAATCAACAATAATTAGTCTTTTACTAAGATTTTATAATAATTATGATGGAGAAATATTTATAGATGAACAAGATATCAGTAAGTATTCTTTAAAATCATTAAGAGACAATTTTTCTTTAGTCAGTCAAGAAACGATACTTTTTAACCAAAGCATAAAAACAAATATAGAATATGGAAATTTAAAAGCTAATACTGCTGAAATTTTAAATGCAGCAGAAGAAGCAGGAGTTAATGAATTTGCTAATTCTTTTCCGAATAAATTAGATACAATAGTTGGAGAAAGTGGTGTAAAATTATCTGGAGGGCAAAGACAACGTATAGCTATAGCAAGAGCGATATTAAAAAATGCTCCTATACTTTTATTTGATGAAGCTACTTCAGCTTTAGATAATTTAACAGAACAAAAAATACAAAATTCTATTAATAAATTAATGAAAAATAAAACCTCTGTTATTATAGCACATAGACTTAGTTCAATTGAAGATGCCGATTTAATATATGTATTAGATAAAGGAAAAATTGTTGGAGAAGGTCAGCATAAAGAATTATTGAATAAATGTAATTTATATTCAAAATTACAATTACAACAAGAACTTAACTTATAAATTTAGTGATAATAATAAATGAGTTTAAAAGAATATAATCAGTTAAAGGAAGTTTTTTCTAAAGTTTCTATTGCTTCAGATGTTGAGGGGATTTTGCATTGGGATATGTCTACAATGATGCCTTCTAATTCAAGGCAAAATAGAGCAAATCAACTAGCATTTATTGCTAATCTTAAGCATAGTTTATTATCAGATCCAAGTGTCACAGAATTAATCTCTAATATTGATAGCGGTCAACTATCTAAAAATGATTTAACTAACTTTAAAGAGATGCAAAGAGAATATGTGTTATTATCATCTTTGCCTAGTGATTTAGTAGAAGCTATTTCAAAGACATCTGCCTTGTGTGAAGGTAAATGGCAGGAAGCTAAGAAAAATTGTGATTTTAGTATTGTTAAAAATTCATTAAACGAACTGATTAATTTATCTAGGCAGGAATCTGAAATTTTAAGTGAAAAATTAAATTGCTCTCCATATGAAGCTTTAATTCAAAAATACGAACCTTATTCTAATGTAGATCACATAACAAAAGTTTTTAAAGATTTAGAAATATTTTTATTATCATCTATAGATAAGATAATTGAAAAACAAAAAAAAGAATCTGCTTTACCTATAGAAGATGAATTTTCTTCTTTTAATCAACATAAAATTGCTAAAATTTTAATGGAAACTATTGGGTTTGATTTTACTAAAGGCAGGTTAGATAAAAGTGAACATCCTTTTTGTGGAGGAGCTACGGAAGATGTGCGTATTACTACTCGTTATAGTGAAAAAGATCCCTTTTCATCTTTAGAAGGAGTTATGCATGAAACGGGGCACGCTTTATATGAATTAGGATTACCTTCAGAGTGGCAACACCAACCTGTTGGTAGATCTAGAGGAATGGCAATGCATGAGAGTCAGTCTTTGCTTATAGAAATGCAAATCACTCGATCTTTAGCTTTTAAAAAATATTTATCAAAAATTTTAAAAGAAAATTTAAGTTTAAGTGGAAAAGAGTGGTCAGCTGAAAATTTGTATTTATTAAGTACGCAAGTTAACAAAACTTATATTCGCGTGGAAGCTGATGAAGTTACTTATCCTTTGCATATAATTATGAGATTTAATTTAGAAAAAAAAATTATCAATGGGGATCTATCTACAAATGATATTCCTGAGGCATGGAACACAGAATATAAAAAAATGTTTGGTAAAAATATAGATAAAGATACTAATGGTTGCTTGCAGGATATTCATTGGTATGCTGGTTTAATTGGTTACTTCCCTACTTATACTTTGGGCGCTCTTGCATCTGCGCAGTTTGCAGAAACAATCCGTAAAGAAATTCCTAAGTTAGATCAAAATATTGAAGATGGTAATTTCAAAGCTTTAATTACTTGGTTAAAAAGAAATATTCATCAAAAAGGTAGTTTTTTTACTACCAATGAGATTTTAGAACAGGTTACAAAGAGTTCCTTAAATGCTAAGTATTTTAAAGAATATATTAGTAATCGTTATTTATAATTGATTTATTAACAGTATATGAAATATTTAAGTACTAGAAACAATAATTTAAAAGAATCTTTCACAAATATTCTATTTCAAGGATTATCAAAAGATGGAGGTCTTTATTTACCTGAATCTTGGCCCTTATTAGATATTAATACTTTGAGAGATAAAAGTTATGAAGAAGTAGCTTTGAATATTATCAACCCTTTCGTTGCTAATGAAGTCTCAGAAGAAGACTTATATGAAATTATAATTTCTACATACAAAGATTTTTCACACTCAAAAATAGCTCCTTTATATAAAATTGATAATAACAAATATATTTTAGAGTTATTTTATGGGCCAACTTTTGCATTTAAAGATTATGCAATGCAATTTTTAGGAAATCTTTTCTCTCATTGTATGCAAAAAAAAACTAATCAATTAACCATATTAGGTGCTACATCAGGAGATACAGGTTCAGCAGCCATAAACGCTTTTAAAGGTAAAAAAAATATAAATGTTTTTATTCTTCATCCACATAACAAAGTTTCGGAAGTGCAAAGAAAACAAATGACAACTAATTTAGATGAAAATATTTTTAATGTTGCTATAGAAGGTAATTTTGATGATTGTCAAAGAATAGTAAAAGAATTATTTTTGGATAAAGATATTCAAGGTAAAACTTCTTTAACGGCTATTAACTCTATCAATTGGGCTCGTCTTATGGCTCAAATTATTTACTATTTTTGGGCATATCTTCAAATAGAAGATAAAGAAGTTAGCTTCATTGTTCCTTCTGGAAATTTTGGTAATGTTTTTTCGGCACACGCAGCACAAAATATGGGACTTCCAATAAGAAAATTACATATTGCAACTAATGAAAATGATTCTTTAAACCAAATAATTAAACATGGTTTAATGAGATTAAAAGAGGTTAAACAAACCTATAGTCCTAGTATGGATATTCAAATTTCTAGTAATTTTGAGCGTCAAATTTTTGAATCTTTTGGTCATGATAGTGAAAAAGTTAATCAAATTATGAGAGAGTACTCAATTAAAGGTGAATATGAATTTGATAAATCAATAATTTCAAATTTACAATCAATTTATGAGTCAACAGCTGTTTCAAATACAAATACAATAGAAACTATAAGTTATTATAAAAAAAAATATGATTACTTATCTGACCCACATACAGCAACAGGATTATCTATTTTAAAAAATGTTGATCCAGACCATCCCTATATCAGTCTGGCTTGTGCTCATCCAGCAAAATTTAATGATGCTGTTGAAAAGGCTACTGGTAGTAAGTCATTAACCCCAAAAGAGTTAGAAAATATCTTTGATAAAAAAGAAAAGATGACTATATTAAATAATGAAACTGAAGCAGTAAAATCGCTAATTCTTAAAAATTTATAAATATGGTTAATATTACAACATTAGATAATGGTCTCAGAATTGTTACTCAAAATATGCCTGGGCTTGAAACTGTTTATATGGGTATTTTTAATTCTGTAGGTAATAGAGATGAAAAAAAAGAAATAAATGGAGCCGCGCATTTTTTAGAGCATATGGCATTTAAAGGCACAACTTCTAAAACAGCTTTACAAATATCAGATACAATCGAAAATGTAGGCGGAAATATCAATGCTTATACTTCTAAAGAAATAACAGCATATACCGTTAGTCTTTTAGGAGATGACTTACCTCTCGGTATTGATATTCTTACAGATATTTTACAAAACTCTATATTTGATGAAAAAGAACTTAATAAAGAAAGAGGAACAATAATACAAGAAATTGGAATGTATTTAGATGTTCCGGCTTCAATGGTTGGTGATTATTTTTTTGAAAAAGCTTATCCCAATCAAGCTATGGGCAGATCTATTCTTGGACCAAAAGATATAATAGAAAAAATATCTAGAAATGAAATTATTAATTTTATGAATGAACATTATAATCCAAAAAAAATGGTTATTAGTGCTGCAGGTAAAGTAGATCATGATAGCTTTGTGGAGCAGTTAAAGACAAAACTAAATAATCTTCCAAATGGAAAATCAGATTTACCTGAAAAAGCGAATTTTAAATCTGGGGAATATAGAGAAGATAAAAAACTTGAACAAATACATTTAATGTTAGGCTTTGAAGGCATAGATTATTATCATGATGATTATTATTCTCTTGAAATATATGACTCTTTAATAGGTGGGGGAATGTCGTCTCGATTATTCCAAGAAATAAGAGAAAAACGAGGACTAGTTTATGATATTCATTCATTCAGTGGTTCATATACTGATACTGGAATATTTGGTGTTGGATGTGGAACTGGAGAAACTCAGATAAAAGAATTGATGCCAATTTTGTGTGATGAATTAAATAAAAGTTTAGATAATATAGTTGAAAAAGAAGTTAATAGAGGAAAAGCCCAACTAAAGGTAAATCAAATGATGCGTAGAGAAAGAGCTAACTCAAGATGTACTTCTGCAGCTTATCAGCTCTTAATACATAATCGCGTAATAGAACCGTCTGAAATTATTAAAAAAATTGATGAAGTATCTATAGATACTGTAAAAAGAGTTGCAAAGAAAATAATATCAGGCCCTATAGCTATATCGAGTATTGGCCCTATAAAAAATCTTGAAAATATTGATCAAATTCAAAATAGATTTAATTAATTTTTTTCTTTAATAGATATAAAAATACTTTATCATTAAAAAACCTTATGAAATTTCCGATTAAAGAAATAATTATATTTTTGGTTTTGGCTTTTGTCATTTTTTTAGGATTATCTGTTTTTTGGACTATTCTATCAATTAGATGATTTAACATTTATGTTATTAAGAATATACAGTGGAAAAGGCTATTTGTTTTAAAACAAAATATGGATGGATTAATGCTACTGAGAAAAGTAGTTTCATTACTTCTATATCTTTTGGCAAGATCAAAAATAAAGGTACTTCAGAATTATTGAATTTATTTCAAAGACAAATGAAAGAATATATCAAAGGAAAAAAAATTTCTTGGAAATTTAAATATAAAATAAATGGTTCCATAACACAAAAAAAAATATGGTCAGAGTTAAAAAAAATCCCTTATGGCAAAACTAGGAGCTATGGATATATAGCTAAAAAACTTAACACATCTCCAAGATATGTTGGTAAAGTTTGCGGACAAAATAAACATTTAATTGTTGTTCCTTGTCACAGGGTTATAAGAAACGATGGCACACTTGGTGGTTTTAGTAGTATTGGAGGACTGATATTAAAACAACAGCTTTTAGAACTAGAAAAATAATTTATAATAAATGAAATGAAAATTCTTGTATTACAACATATATCTTGTGAAACGCCTGGATTTATTAAAGACTTAATGATCAAGGATGGGATTGAACTTACAACCATACAGTTAGATGAAGGAGGAACTATTCCTCAAAATCTATCTTCGTTTGATGGAATGTTTTGTATGGGAGGTCCAATGGATACGTGGATGGAAGATGACTATCCTTGGTTGATAGAAGAAAAAAGAAAGATTAAAGAGTTTGTTGTTGATTTACAAAAACCCTTTTTGGGTTTTTGTTTAGGTTGTCAATTATTAGGAGAGGTAGCGGGTGGTCAGGTTATAAAATCATCTCCTCCTGAAATAGGTATTTTAAATATAGATCTTTTAAAAGAATCACAGTCAGACGTCCTTTTCCATAATTTTCCCAGCTCAATAAAAGCTCTTCAATGGCATTCATATGAGGTAGTAGGATTGGAAAATAATAATGACATAACTCTTTTAGGATCTTCTCAAACAACAAAATATCAAATTTTAAAATATAAGAATCATGCTTATGGTATTCAGTTTCACATAGAAATTAAAAGTAATACTGTCAGTGATTGGGGTTGTGTTCCTGAATATGAGAAAGCCTTAGAAGAAAGTTTAGGGCCTGGCGCTCTAGATAAGTTTGATAAATTAGCGAGAGATAATATGCAAGATATGAACACCCATGCTACAGTATTATATGAAAACTTTAAAAAATTAATTCAATAAAAAATTAAAATTTAAGCTCTACCAGAAAATTGAGATAAATTATTAGGATCTATTCCTATTAATTTATAGGCTTGATTCCATTTTTTTGAGACTTCTTCATCAAATAAAAAACTACTATCCACCGAAAGAGTCATCCAACTATTGTGTATTATTTCTTTCTCAAGTTGACCTGGACCCCAGCCAGCATATCCAAGAGCAAGAATACTATTTTTAGGACTTTTACCTAAAGAAAAATCATCGAAAAACTCTGCGGTGCTCGTTAAGGCAACACCTTTATCAATATTTAATGTCTCTTTTCTAATCATATCGTCTGAATGCAAAATAAAACCCCTTCCACTTTCTACAGGTCCACCATATCTTATAAAAAATTTTTTATTTTCTAGAGGTTTATCAATTCCAAGTTGCTCTAATAAATCTGGATATAGATCATAATCTATTTTTTTATTGATTATAATTCCCATAGATCCTTCTGAAGAATGTGCACACATGTAAATAACGGTTTTAAAGAAACGCTCATCTTCTAGTGAGGGCATTGAAACAATGATTTTGCCAGTTAAGTCCATTTCTTATATATATATCTCTATTAATTATGTTATTTCAAGTATTATTACTTGAAAAACTAACATATCAATTAATTAAATAATGTTAAGATAATGTTACAGTTATACAGAAGTTTATTTTTTATTTTTATTATTTTTTTCTTTACAAAAGTAATAGCTTTGGAAACTGATTGGAGCTTTGGACATGAGTCCCAAGCTAGACTAATTTCGCCTCTAACTCATAATAATAACCAGTCTGAAATTTATTTGGGCATAGAATATAAGCTACAAGATGGATGGAAAACTTATTGGAAATCTCCAGGTGATGGGGGCTTTCCTCAAGAAGTAAATTGGGAAAATTCAAAAAATATTAATTCTTTAGAGCTATTATGGCCAACACCATCTCATTTTGAAATATTAGGATTAACTTCAGCAGGATATAGCAACAAAGTAATTTTTCCTTTAAAAATTAAATTAGACAATATTGATAAAGACTCCTTGGTTGCTTTAAAGATAATTTATCTTGTTTGTAAGGATATATGTATTCCAGGTGAAGCAGATTTAGAGATTTTGATTCCTTCTGGCAAGGGAACGCCAACAATTCATTCATTTAATATTGAAAAATCTTTATCCCAATTACCCTCTGAATCTTTGAGCTTGAGTTTTATTGAAAAAGCAAACTCTCGAATACTAGTTGATGATAACAACATTTCTTTGCATCTTTTTGCAGAATCTAAAAATATTTTTATAGATCCAATGATTTTTCTTCATACAGATTATGGATTGCCAGTTATTAAGCCAACAATTATTTTAAGTCCTGATTCAAAACAGTTAACTGCAAAATTTAATTTTGATAAAAGTTTACTTAAGAAAGAAATTATTGATACTGAAATTATAATTGTTGATCAAAATAAAAGTTTTCTTTTAAAAGAAAAAAATACAATAGAAATAAACAATTCAATTTTAAGTTATAGTTCATTATTTATATTACTTATCGCATTTATAGGTGGTTTAGTACTAAATGCTATGCCATGTGTTTTTCCAGTATTATCAATTAAGATATTAAATTTAATCGATGATATAGGGAATAAAAATTCTATTAGAAAAAGTTTCATTATAACTTCAATAGGCATTTCTTCTTCTTTTATTATATTAGCATTAATATTAATTTTATTTCGATATCTAGGATACAATGTTGCATGGGGAATACAATTTCAAGAACCTTTTTTTCTAATTTTTATTTCCTTAATTATAACTTTTTTTTCCTTAAATTTATTTGGATTTTTTGAAATTCCTATCCCTCAATTTTTAAATTTAAAATATTTTTCCAATCTACAATCTCACAACACAACTAGAGATTATTTTACAGGATTTTTTGTTACTTTGATGGCTACACCATGTTCAGCACCTTTTGTAGGAACTGCTATAACTGCTGCTTTTACACAGTCATTTATAATGATGTTTTTTATTTTTTTCTTTATGGGCCTTGGACTTAGTTTCCCATACCTATTTTTATCTATTTTTCCAAATTTAATGAAATTTTTTCCTAAGCCAGGAAGATGGATGATTTATGTAAAATATTTAATGGGTTTTTTATTAGTAATTACCTTAATATGGATAGCCAATATTCTTCTAAATCACTTTAATAATTATTTTATTATAGCTTATGTTGTTATTATAATTGCAACAATATTAATTAGCTATTTATTTAATTATAAAAAATTTATACCTTTAATTACTATCATTATAATATTTTCTTTACCTAATTTTACCTTTTTTAAATCCAATTATGACCCAGTTGATTCTTCATGGCTTGATTTTAATCAGATTGATTTGCAAGAGTTAATTAATGATAATAATTTTGTTTTTGTTGATATAACTGCTGATTGGTGTGCAACATGTCAGTACAATAAAATTAATGTTATAAAATCAACAGAAATTCAAAATGCTTTTTCTAAATTTAATGTAGTTAAAGTACGAGGAGACTGGTCAAAACCAAATGAAAATATTTTAAAATATTTAAATGAAAATGGACGTTATGGAATTCCTTTTAATATAATCTATACTAAGATAAATCCAGAAGGCATTCCTTTATCAGAATTACTTTCAAATAAAGAGATTATAGAAATATTAACAAAGTAAGAATAAGTATTATATATTATGTTTTTTTTCTTTGGATGAGAGCGTATATGGTTACTGCTGCAGTAATCATTAAGCCATTAATAAACTGAACATAGAAACCTGAAAGGCCAAGCGCCACTATACCAGATTCCAATGAGCCAATTATTAATACGCCGATGAAAGTTCCAAAAATAGTTCCTTTGCCTCCAAAAACTGAAGTTCCTCCTACAAAAACTGCCGCTAGAGTTGTTAACATTAAACCTGATCCTTGTGTAGGCCAGAAGTATAACATTTCGTACATAGTAAATATTCCAGCAAGAGCTGAAAAAAATCCAAGTTGAACAAAAGCAATAATTTTTACTCTATCAACATTTATACCCATCATTTGAGCACTTGCTTTGTTATCTCCTACAAAATGAATATGATTTCCAAATTTATGATATCGGTAAATCCATTGCATCAACGCAGTTAGGACAATAAACCAAATAAATTGGGCAGGAATTTTACCAAATAATTTTTGAACAAACATCGCATGTTGCCAGGTTCCATCTGCAACATCAACTATAGCAATTCCACTTCCTTGAGAGATAACATTGACTAATCCTCTCCAAAAAAACAATGTACCTATTGTTGCAACAATCGATGGAATACCTATTTTAGTAACTAGTAATCCATTTATCAATCCTGCGAACATACCAAGAGATGTTGCAAGAATAAAAGCAACATAAAAATTTCCATCAGTAGAAGTTAAAACCATTCCAAAAGTCAGTGATGTTATTCCAACGATTGATGGGAATGAAAGATCAATTTCTCCAAGAGTTACTACGAAGGTTGCTGAAATAGCAATAATTCCAAAAAAAGGCATTGATTGCATAAATGCTCTATAAATTGGAAATCTTGTAAATACATGAGGTGCCCCAAGAAAATAAATTAAAAAAAGCACAAGAGCAATGATTGTAATACTTATCTCTAGCTTATGAGTTTTTACAAAATAGCTATTGAATAAATTATTCATTTAGGCTTCAACCTCTATCTTTCCTGATTCATGCAATTCTATCATTTTTTGAACAAGTTCTTCTCTTGTAATTTCATCTTTCATAAACTCCCCAACTACTTCACCTCGATCTAAAATTACAAATCTATCAGCTGCGCCATAGACGTGTATTATATTGTGATCAATAAAAATAGCTGATTTGTTTTCATTCTTTAATCCTCTTACAAAGTTTAATACTTTCTCAGTTTCTTGAATTGATAAGCCCATGGTAGGTTCATCTAAGACTATTAAATCTGAATTAAAATATAGTGATCTTCCAAAAGCCACACCTTGTTTTTCACCACCTGATAATCCCATAACAGTTGAATCTACGGTAATAGCTTTAGAAGTAAATCCAATATAATCTCTTAATATTTTTTCTGCTTCTTTTCTTTGTTGTTTAATTTTTAAAAAACCTAAAGAATTTGTAATTTCTCTCCCTGCAAAAATATTTCTATATAATTCTTGTTGATCACAAAGAGCTCTTTCTTGATACACTGCTTCAATTCCCATTTTTCTAGATTGTGAAACAGATTTGATATTAACTTCTTCGTTCTTGAAAAAAACTTTTCCTGAATTTGGTCGATGTACGCCTGTAATAACTTTAATCAGAGTAGATTTACCAGCTCCATTATCACCAATTAAAGCTACAACTTCTCCTTTTTTTATATTTAAATTTACATCTTTAAGAACTTTGACATTACCAAAGTTTTTGTAGATATTTTCAAGTCTAAGAAGTTCTTCTGCCATATAAAAAAAATACAAACCTGCCATAAGGCAGGTTTGTAAAATAAATAATTATCTTATTTGTACTGCAGCAAGTGGAGCAATCGCATCCACATTATCAGCTGTTACAAATGCTGCACCAGTATCCATCGCTAATCCAGCCATTCCATATTTTGTGCTTAGGAACAATTGAACAATAGGAATATATCCTTGGATAAAAGGTTGCTGATCAATTACAACATCAATGTATCCTGAATTAATTCCATCTACGATTGGAGCAGATAAATCAAAACCAGCACCACATACTTCTTCTGTACCATGGCCAGCAGCTTTCATGTAAGTTGGTAAGCTTGCAGTTAATCCACCGTGATCAGTGATTGCCATTTTGATATCAGGATTTGCACTGTATGTAGCAACATACATAGGAGTTCCTTGAGATGCATCTGAATTTACATTATCAGGAATCTCTTGGTATACAACTTCGACACCAAGATCTTCAAGAGCTTTAATTGCTCCTTTTGTTCTCTCACCTCTATTAGGCATACTTGCAAGACCCCAAACGAAAGCTTTATCACCTGCACTTAAACCACATACCTCAACACCTTTAGCTCCAAGGTTATAACCAGCATCAAATAAATCTGCACCAGCATAACCGAAACCTTCAGTTTTGTATTCTGCTTCTAAGTCAGGTAATGGAGTATTCATTGTAGTAATTACAATACCCATTGATCTAGCTTCTTTAATAATAGGTCTCATTGCTTCATCACCTGGAAAACCATAAATAGCTATTCCATCAGGCTGTAAAGCAACAGCTTCTTTAAACTGTTTAATCATTATTTCTGAATTCCATTGAGACCAGTAATAGTCTACATCACATCCAGTGTGTTCAGCAGCAGCTACTGCTCCGTTATATACAATTGTTCCAAACGGACCACCTTCAGGACCACCAGGAAAGAAAATAAATTTCTTATCACAACTGTAGTCATTTTTTGCCATTGCAGATGGAGCTGCAAAAGCAAAAAGAATTGCAAAAATTGCTAAAATTCTAGTCATTTTTCCTCCAGTTTTATTTGAGAACTAACCTAACACAAATATATATATATAAAATATATATTTAAAAAAATTTACCAAAAAAACAGTTTGATATATATATAAAGTCTTATGGAAGATATAGATTTTGGGAAAAGAGATAAAAGAGGTAATTGGAAGCCTGATTACAAAGTTACTCCAAACCCAAAATATATAGTTCCTTTTGAACCACTTAAACTGATAAAACATATCGTTGGCTGGAATGGGTATATTTTCCCTTGGGCATTTATTTGGGCATCAGTAGCAGTTATTTGTTGGTTTTTTTTCACGCCTCCTTTAGAGCAAATGCAAAATTTTGAACTAGGATGGATAACTTACATATTAGTACGTAATGCCATTGTAGTATTTTTATACGCGGGTTTTTTTCATTTACATTTTTTCGTTCAAAAATCACAAGGTTGGAATTTTAAATATAATACAAAACCTCTAGAAAATAATAATTCAAAATTTTTATTTAAAAATCAAACTAAAGATAATTTAGTATATGTATTTTTAAGCGCTATCCCTATATGGACAGCTTATGAAGTTATAACATATTGGTTATTTGCAAATAGTTTTATACCTATGATTGATTGGAACTTATATCCAGTTTACTGCGCTGTTCTTTTCTTTCTTGTACCAACTATAAGAGATATTCATTTTTACTTAGTTCATCGTTTTCTTCATTGGCCTCCACTTTATAAAATAGGTCATAAAGTTCATCACAACAATACAAATCCTGGTCCGTGGTCAGGTCTAGCGATGCATCCAATTGAACATACCTTGTATTTTACTGGAATTATATTTCATTGGATAATTCCTTCACATCCACTCATTGCAATGTGGCATATCTTTCATGCTGGTTTGGCGCCCCACGCAGGTCACGCAGGTTATGATAAAATGATATTTAAAAATGGCAAACACTTAGATATTGGAGCTTATGATCATTATCTTCATCATAAATATTTTGAATGCAATTATGGAGGAGGAAATTTTGGATGGCTTGATAAATGGTTTGGTACACTTCACGACGGCTCAGAAGAAGCTCATGAAAGAACTTTGCAAAGAATAAAAAATAAATCATATTTATAGGGAGAAACATGAAAAGAAAAAAATTGACAGTCTACGATTATTTAAAGTGCAAAGGAAAAAGACAATTAAGTGTTTTGTTTGTTCACAATGTGGAAGAAGCAAGAGCTGCAGAAGAAGCAGGTATAGATATGATTTGTACATCTCATGATGCCCCGCAATTTGGAGTTTATACAACTTTTGAAGATCTAAAAAGAATTCGTGAAGCAGCTCCAAGTTGTTTTATGCAATCGGGAGGCGCGGTAGCAGTGGCTTCAGAATATGAGGCTATGAAGTTGGCACACAAATATATGAATATAGGAGCTGATGTTATCTATGGTGGAACATGGAGCAATAAATGGGTAAGTGCATTAAGAGATGAAAATATTCCAATAAATAGCCATGTAGGATTAGTACCAGGAAAAGCTACATGGATAGGCGGATATAGAGCAATTGGCAAAACAGCAGAGGAAGCAATAGGAGTCTTAAAACATACTTTAGAGTTACAAGAAGCAGGTGCTATTGGAGTTGAATTTGAAGTTGTCCCTCCAAAAGTAGCTGCAGTTGTAACAAAAAAAGTTGATATTATGACTCTATCAATGGGTAGTGGTTCTGATTGTGATGGTCAGTATCTTTTTGCTAATGATGTACTAGGTTATACAGAAGGGCATATGCCTCGTCATGCAAGAGTATATAAAGATTTTAAAAAAGAATTTGAAAAATTACAAAATGAACGTTTAGATGCTTTTAAATCATTTCACCAAGATACAATTGATAAAAAGTTTAATGATCCTAAA
>Ga0208261_1000090_pt1 | contig 36178 bp, 31 predicted proteins | sample Knorr_S7_td_DCM__FD_185595 | JGI IMG/M metagenome (GOLD analysis project Ga0208261, IMG submission 185595) | Marine microbial communities from Southern Atlantic Ocean transect - Knorr_S7_td_DCM_ad_131m_LV_B (SPAdes) (version 3) | ecosystem: Environmental > Aquatic > Marine > Oceanic | place...
CTCATCAGTTAATTCTATCTCTGCAAGCCATAATCCTTTATTTTTACCATGAAACTCATCCACTTCCCATGTTTTATTTTCGTATTCAATTACACTTCGAGTTTTATGGATTACCTCTCCTTGGCTTAGATTAATTAGCCGAAGTGCATCTTTATAAGGAATATCATATTCAAATTCATCGCGACTTATTTCAACCGTTTTGGATTTGATAGTTAATACAGCCTTATCGTTTATTATTCGAATTCGCGTTACACCTGAATCGTTAATTGATATGTAGCCTTGTTGGTAATCTATTCCAGAGAGATTACCAGGCAGCTTAGCCGGGTCAACTATGAATTTTCGTTCTATTTCTTTAGCCATTTAACAGAGCATATAATTATTGAAGTAAATATTCCTGGATAAAAAGGCTCTAAGTTCAATGGATAGCTACCAAAAATATTTTTATTTAATATCCATAAAATACTAATGAATATTGGCGCAACCATCAAACTAATTACGTCAATTTTTTTCTTACTGAATGATATTAAAAAAGGTAATAGCAATCCTGGTACAATTATTGAGCCCAACGTGTACCACATTTGAACAACAGAGGGAATGCTTATTGCTAACATTAGCGATATCAAACCCGTAACTAAAAGACCCTTTTTTATTAATGGTATTGAATCATCATCATTTAATATATGATCTTTTCCAGTTCTAGATTGGATTCTCCATAAAATATCTCGGCCAAAGGTAGTAGCGCTTATAAACGAGAAAGAATCAATTGTAGACATAATTACTGATAGGATTCCGATAAAAAATAGCCCAAATGCGAAAGGTGGTAAAACTAACTCAGCTAATCTGATATAAGCTAGTGCTGGCACACTATTAGTTATTAATAACTTGGCATAAATTCCAGAAAATAGAGTAAGCATATCAAAGACAAACCAAAAACCAATTGAGATTAAGATACCATTACGAGCCGTAGTTGGTGATTTTGCAGCAGCGCATCTTTGATAAAAGCCTGGATCAACAAAAGTCCACAGAGCAATAAAAAACCAAGCAAAGATATACTGTAAAGAGGCGCCCCCAGTGAATGATAAATAATTTGCTGGGAGGTCTTTAAAAATATCAATCGATGAATTCGTATAACGAATGCTAAAAAAAACTAAAACTGTAAAACCTAAAAACATTACTATGAATTGCAATACGTCAGTGCGTACCACTGCTTTTAAGCCGCCATTCCAAATATAACTAAGACTAATTGCAGTGATGACCACCAAAGAAAGTTCATGCGGTAAACCGGTTATTTGATTTACTATGATGCCAATGCTAAGGATGTATGGCGCAGGGCTAGAAAGTAAAAATATATAAATGGCACTTATGACTCCAGCTACACTTCCATAGCGTTGATAAAACTGATCTGGCAAAGAAATTGATTTTAATTGATTGATTCTACCTGCGATAAAAAAAGCAAAGATTAGGGCAAAGAGATAATAAGGCAGGCCAAAGATTGCCCATGTTTGCAAGCCATGAAGATAAGTATTTTCTCCAATTCCTAAAATTCCACCATACCATGTGGCCACTAGAGTAACTACAAAACCTGGAAGACTGAGTTTTCTGCCAGCTAGCAGATAACCTTTAGGATCAAATTGATTTTCGCCAGTTTTCTTTGAAAATCCAATCGTGATTATTGCTATAAAATAGATAGCAATAAGTAAAAGATCAATTACGTGCATTATTAATTTTCTTTATGGCCTCTAAATATAATGATAGGTTCTGAGCACGAAATAGTAAACTGATCATCAGTGGATTCGTTTGATACAAGAATTGAAGATCGCTGAACTTTGCCGTTGATCTTATATTTTAAATTTTTAGTTACAATACTACAATTATCGTATTGCGAGTAGAGTGAAATTTGTTGCTTTGGAAACGAGTCATAGATCTTTTCACCGACAAAACACTCTATCGTGAAGTAATCACTTATTATTTTCAGATTAATTTTCTTAAAATAATTAGATAAGATCGACAGGTTTGCAATCGCCATATCTTCACGAAGACCCATTGCCCCTAAAATTATTACTTCATCTATCGAATTCATTATTAACCATTCTATCGCTTTTTCAAGATCTGTACTATTTTGATTTGGATCTTGAATCATTAAACCCTTAAAAGATTCCTTTGCCTTGATTGAATCGAAATCTCCAATGATGACATGCGGCTCTAGGTTGATTGATTTTAAATAGTTTGCTGATCCATCCGTACAGATCACAGTTCCAGCTGATAGCAAAACGTCATGCGGGTAGTCATGTAATGGAAATGCTCCATTTGCAATAATTACGATTGGTGTTTTGAAAAAATCTGCCATTTTAATGTATTAAAGTTATAAGATTTATTTTTTAGTAGACATAAAAATGGTTTGTAATCATTTTTATACATTTTTTAAATTAGAAACGATAAAAACGCATATCGTTTCCATTTAGCATATCTATTTATCTATGAAAAAAGAACAACAAATTAATCAAATCCTGTCTGAAGGTTTTGCTTCAGTTTCTAAATCAGGCGTGAGAGCTTTTACAGTAGATGCATTTTCTAAACATATTTCAATGAGCAAAAAAACGATTTATAAATTTTTTCCTACCAAAGAGAATTTAATCAACAGCATTGTATCGTTTGTATATCAACAATTAAATGATTTTCACAATAAAGTAATGAAGGAAGAAAATAATCCTTGTGTACAATTCATAAAAATCATGGAATACCATTGTGAATTTGTTGGCAAAACTAATGTTAATAGACTGGCTGAGCTAAAAACATTATATCCAAGAATATGGAAACGAACTCAATCCTTTTGGCTTGATCAGGAAGATAATTTTTATACTATTTTAAAATCAGCTCAAGAAAAAGGGTATGCATCAAATAAAAACGTTGATATGAAAGCTGCTTCAGTAATTTATATCAATGTAATCAATAATACATTCCAGCCAGAATTCTTTATAAAAAATAATTTACCCTTAAAAGAGACAATTCATGGATTTGTTAATGTGGTAGCAAAAGGATTGTTTAATGATAAGGGCATGGGGGCAATAAAAAAATATTATGAGCACAATAGAAAATAAATACTCATCTCATCCATTAAGGAAATGGTTCATTAAGCAAAGCTTGGATCATCCAATCAGATCAATCATTGTATCTTTAATTGCTACCATTAGTGTAGGCAGTGGAGTTTTATCATTTATGATTGACGATGATATGATGAAACTTTTGCCTGCAGATCTTGATTCGAAAATTGCTTGGGATGAAATTCAAGATGAGTTTGGCAGTACAGAGTTAATCTATATCGCATTTGGTGAAAAAGGAAAATCGGTTTTTAATTCTAAGACTTTTGCGGATATGTGGGATTTATCAAAAACCTTAGAATCCACTGATCAAATTGAAGAAGTCTTTTCACTGGTAAACACAAATCGAATTGATAATGTAGATGACTTTATGGAAGTTGATGATCTACAGACAAAACGTGATTTAACCCAAGCCGAGGTTGATGATATTCAAAATTATCTATTAAAAAATCCTTCATTAAAAAAACGATTTATTAGTGAAAATGATGAATATTTTGTTATTACTGCACAGCCTTACAGTAATGAACAATTTGATGTATTTTCAAAAATTGTAGTTGATAAATCTGATGAGATACTTGATGGTTATGAAATTCATTATGGAGGCAATGCCTATATTTCAGGTATTATGCCTGGACTCATTCGCGATGATGCATTTAGCTTGATGCGTTTTGGGATGCTGATTATGATCTTCACATTACTTTTAAATTTGAGAAGCATAGCTGGGGTAGCGATGGTTTTGATGGTAATAGTTCTTTCTTTGTTTGCCATGATAGGCGCAATGGGGTGGATATATTATTTCACTGGATCAAATAAATTCTTGTTTACCCTAGCCAACACCTCAATGCCGATTATTTTGCTTACGATTGCAAATTCAGATGGAGTGCATATTGTTTCAAAGTTTTTTAGGGAGATGCGCTCAAAAAAAGATACTAGAAAAGCTGTGGCATCAACCATGGATTCCCTCTTAGTGCCTATTTTTGTGACGAGCGTTACTACAATCTCTGCGTTTCTAATTATGACAACCTCTCCAATCCAGCCATTAATTGGGTATGGAATATCAATGTCAATCGGAATAACATGGGCCTGGTTTTTGAGCTCACTACTACTTCCAGCTGTAATTAGCTTAAAAAAATGGAATCCTGAAGATACGGCTTTTACCAAGCCTAGCTTTTTTGAAAAATTAGTAGATAAGCTTGGCTCAGCAGTTCTAAATCACCCTAAGCGTGTATTTGGCACAGGAATAACGATTGTAATTATTGGATTATTTGGAGTAACCAAAGTCACGGTAGATGTTAATATGCGCAATTTTTTCAAACCCGGAACTGAAATACGCGATAGTATGGATTTTATGGATAATGAAATGAATGGCACAGTTGATATCCGTGTACGTGTTGAGGGAGACATAAAAGACCCACAAACCCTTTCAAGTATGGATGAGCTGCAATCATTTATGGTTAAAGATGAGCAGGTCTCAACAAGTTTTTCTATTGCTGATGTTGTCAAGCAGATGCACCGCACAGTAATGAACGATGATCTCAGGTATGAAACTATACCAGAAAATCGAGGTAAAGTGAATAATCTCTTTACGATGTATTCTATGTCTGGAGATCCCGATGATTTTGAAGCATTGGTAGACTATGAATACAAAATTGGGTTAATTACAGCCTTCGCAGATGTGATGTCTACTGAGCAAATTTTTTCTTATACAAATAAATTGAATGAGCATATAGATAAAAACTTTAATGATGATTCAAAAATTGATGTAACCGGAATGATCGTTGTTTTTAGAGATTTGGTCATTCTAATCGTACAATCATCATTTGTAAGTATTTTTGCCTCCTTGCTTGTCATTGGTATTTTGGCATCTCTTTTCTTCAAGCGAGCTTTGTGGGGGTTATTAGCTGTTGTTCCGCTGACTTCAGCAGTGATCATTAATTTTGGCTTTATGGGATTTTTTGGCATCGAACTTAGTCACGTAACCGCTATTCTTTCATCGATCATAATTGGCGTAGGGGTTGATTTTGCTATTCATTATATATCGCAGTATAGAAGATTATCTCGCACGATTAGTAGTAAAACGGTTAGCAAGGAAGTGGTTGAAGATGTTGGCTATCCGATCGTGCTAGACGCAGCTTCAAATATGGGATTTGGCGCATTGGTATTCTCTACGTTCGTGCCTATTCAGTATATCGGAGGATTAATGGTTTTTGCAATGCTTTCTACCTCTTTAGGGACGCTAACCATTTTATCGGCTTTAACCGAGTTAATGAAAAACAGATTAATTAAAGGAGAAATATCATGATTGAACATTTTCTTTCCTGTATGCAAAAATACTTTGTGTTTAGAGGTAGAACAGCGCGCAACGAATATTGGTATTTCATTCTATGCACAATTGTAATTGGAATCACCATGGCCTTATTGAGTGAGGTGATTGGATGGAAAATAGATAACCCCAGTTCATTTGGGGGTCCTATATATCCTTTAGTTGAATTAACGAGATTAGCATTTTTCTTTCCCAGTATTGCTGCAGGAACTAGGAGATTACATGATATTAATCGGACAGGTTGGTGGATGTTGCTATTCCTTCTTCCTGTAATTGGCTGGATCGCATTGATTGTGATGCATGCAACAAGTGGCGATGAAAATGAAAATCAATATGGACCTAGACTAGATCAAGAAAATTAAAATTTATAAGGACAACTAGTATGATAAAATATTTTTTTCTACCTTTCATTTATCTATCAGTAGGCTTGAGTCAAACCGGCAGGGAGATTGCGGTAATGATGGATGAGTCTCCATCGCCAAAAGATATGAGCAGCCAAACCACAATGATATTGACAAACTCTAAAGGAAAAAGCCGTACCAATAAGATGGTTTCCAAGACGGTTGATAATAGTGAAAAGCAAATTACATGGTTTTTAGAACCAAAAGATGATAAGGGTGTAGCTTTTTTAAAGATTGAGCACTCTGATCGTGATGATGAAATGCGAATGTGGCTTCCAGATTTTAAAAAGATTCGTAGAATATCATCTAAACGCAAAGGCGATTCATTTATGGCTTCAGATTTGAGCTATGAAGATCTTTCTAGCCGCGAGTTAGATAAGCATGAATATGATCGTAAAGCTGATGAAGTAATCGATGGAAAGGAATGTTATGTGGTTGAAGTGATTCCAACGGCAAAAGCAGAATCATCCTATTTAAAGCATAAATCATGGATCAATAAATCAACACTCAGCGTTGTCAAAGAAGAGTCTTTTGACAAAAGAGGCGAGCTAATTAAAATAAAAAAGTTCTCACATAAAAAAATTAAAGACTACTATGTTATGAGCGAAATCTTTGTTGAGAATGTGCAAAAAAACCATACGACAAAATTGACTTTTGATAAGGTGGATGTAGATACGGGAGTGAAGCCATCCCTTTTTCAGGAAAAAAACTTAAAACGATTGCCAAGATAGGCTCATTCATTTGTCAGCGCTCAATAAAAAAATAATACTAAGCCTTAGCGCATTCTGCGCGATCCAGGCACAGATAGACATAGCAGGAGAGCTTAACCCTTACGTAATGACGCGAACATCAGACCACTCGCAGATTAATTTGCCGTTTCGTTTATTATCCCTAGATGCGAGCTATTCATTTGAATCATTTGACTTTAAAACGGTTAGCGGGATGGAGTACCGTTACAGTACTAGTCAATATTCGGTTGAATTAAGGGAAGCATATGTAGCTTTCTACCCTGAATGGGGAGAAGTCAAACTAGGAAAGCAAATTCATTCATGGGGTGCTGCAGATGCTGTGAACCCAACGGATAATTTGAACCCTTATGATTACTACTATATGCTCAAAGCAGGAGCGGGAAAAAAAATAGGTATGCTCTCAATGTCCTCAATATTATATAGGGAAAATTTTCAAGTCGAGCTAATTGTCAGCCCTAATCACGAACCAAACAGGATTCCCTATGGGGAAAAAGATTTTCCACTTGCCGTTGAACAAAAACCGCTAATAGAAAACCGTATAAAAGATGAGATGGAGGCCGGAATTCGTTTTCAGACATCGCTTGTCGGAAGCGATATAAGTTTTTCATATTTTATGGGCAATGATCGTATGCCAAGCGTGCATTCTGTATTTTCACCTAAAGATCCAACAGCCAATTCTAAATTTAATTTGGGATATAGAAAAACAACGGTTTTTGGATCAGACTTTGTAACATTTATCGGAGATTTAACTATTAGAGCGGAAGGTGCAGTGTATAATACTAAAAGTGGCTCTACGGATGATGAAATTTTATCTGACAACTACTTCGCCCTTAATCAAGATGTAACCTATTCTCAATATGTTATTCAGCTAGAGTACACAACAGCAGCAGATATCATGATATCGGGTCAATTCATTGGTAGCAGTACGATCGATGAAACGAATCAATGGTTTAGCCCAAAAAAACCATCTTACAAAATTGATTTTATACCAATTTTACCATTTAGCCCAGGAATGGGAACTCCGCTTGCAATGTTCACCAATAAAGCTGCATTAATTAGCTCAAGTGGGGTTATGATGGATGACCAGTTAGAATTATTAGGGTCTTTAATGATCAATTTAAATGAGTCTGGATCAATGCTTAGCGCTACGATTGGTTATTCTCCAATACTGAATTGGAAATTTGAGTTGGCGACTACCCAGTTTCAAGGAAATGCAGATCAACTCAACCCGTTTACATTGATGCAGGACTTTAATCATGTAAGAATGGGTATAATGTATAATTTTTGATTCCTTATATTCTTGCATGGCAAGAATATCATTAGCACTCCTTTTTGTATATCTTTCTATTTCTTATGCGCAGCCCTCTGGAAAATCTATCATTTTGAAAATGGAACAACAAATGAAGCCAGTTGATATTGAAATGGATTTCAAAATGACCCTTATATCAAAGAATAAAAAAAATAAAAAGAAAACCCACTTTCGTAAAATGAAACAGTTCGAAAAACGCTATCAAGGTGGAAAGTTTAATTCCAAATTATTATTACGATTTATAGAGCCTAAGGAAGTGCGAGGGTACAGTTTGCTAAACTGGGATTGGGCTGGAGAAAAAAATGATGATCAATGGCTTTACATACCAAAATTAAGAAAAGTAAAACGAATTAAGCCATCAGAAATATCTCGAAATTTTCAAGGAACTGAATTCACATATGGAGATTTTGTAGGTCGGGAAGTTAATTTAGATAATTATGAACTTATTTCTAATGATGTGTTCAATGGAGATGAATGTTATTTAGTCAGGGCAACCCCGAATGATGATTCAAGTTATAAAGCAAGAATACTTTGGATTGATAAGAAATTCTACCTTATACGAAAGATAGAATTTTATAATTCTAAAGATGAAAAAGTTAAAATTTTAGAAATACCTAATTATGTAAAGAATAATCAATACTGGACACCTACTAAAAAAATTATGGAAAACCTATTGAATGGAAATATCACAGAGATGGAGGTATTAAAGGTTAGCTATGATCAAGGATTGAAAGATAATCTTTTTTCAGAAAAAGGCTTGAAGAGATTTTAAATTAATAATCGGTATCAAGTTTAAAATCATTAATTAATAGATAATTAACATAGCGTTAATATAAACAAAAGGTAAAGTGTGTATTTTAGTCAAATAAATAGATTATTAAATGCGAAACATTTGCTTTTGGTATTAACATAGAATAAATAATAATTACTGATGAATATTGTATATGGCGTTCAAGGAACTGGAAATGGCCACCTGACAAGAGGTTTAGCGCTAATTCCTAAATTGCGATCTCAAGGTCACAATGTAAGAGTTGTAATTAGCGGTAGAAAAAAAGACACACTGTTTGGCGTTGAATCATTAGAACCTTTTGAAACGTTCGAAGGATTATCATTTGAAGTCAAAAAGGGTAAAATTAATTATATTAAATCATTCTCCAACCTTCGCCTTTTAAAATTTTTTAGAGACGTTCGTCAATTTAATCTTGAAAATATAGATTTAGTTATAACCGATTTTGAACCCGTAACAGCATGGGCTGCAAAATTTAACAAAGTAAATTCAATTGGTATTGGTCACCAATATGCATTTTCTTATGATATTCCAATGGCAGGTGAAAATTTTATTACCAAATTAATTTTAAAAACATTTGCACCGGCTAATATAAATATTGGAGTGCATTGGCATCATTTTGACCAACCAATTGTTCCGCCAATCCTTCCATTTATCAATCGAAATAATAACAAACCAATTTCTAAAAAAATATTAGTCTATCTTCCTTTTGAAGATTTAAATGATATCGTGGAATTATTAAAACCATTTAAAGACAATTCTTTTTATGTATATCATGATATTGAAAAGCCTAAAACTATTGGCAATATCAATTTAAAACCTTTTTCAAGGTCTGGCTTTGAAGATGATTTACTCAGCTCAGAAAAAGTATTATGTAATGCAGGATTTGAATTGCCAAGTGAGTCACTAATCTTAGGAAAAAATATTCTTTTAAAACCACTTATTGGGCAAATGGAACAATTATCAAACGCCGAGGCAATGAAAAGATTAAACTGGGGTTATGTAATGAATGATCTTAACCCAAAAATCATAAGCGAATGGATTGATCAGCCCCCATCTAATCCAGTGAGTTATCCTGATACTGCACAATCAATAGTTGAATGGATTAACTCAAAATCATTTAATAATATCGATAAGCTATCATTGAATTTATGGAAACAAGTATCCGGAAGAGAAATATGAAACGAGCAGAATCATCAATTTCAATAAATTCTAAAGTTAAAGTGATTTGATTAACTAAAAAACTGTGAACCTATCAAATGAATAAAAAATTAGTTTTAATTGTTGATGACGAAAAAGATATCCGAAATATTATCCAATACAATCTTGAACAAGAAAACCTAAAATGCATTACAGCTAGTGATGGAGATGAAGCATTAAAAAAACTAAATGAAAGTCCCGATCTAATCATTCTAGATATAATGATGCCTTCATTGGATGGCTATGAAGTTTGCCGCACTATTCGTAATCAAGGCAATACAGTTCCCATCATTTTTTTAACTGCTATGGACAGAGAATTTGATGAAGTCAAAGGTCTTGAGTATGGTGGAGATGATTATATTCGAAAACCCTTTAGCCCTAAACTGTTGATTGCTAGAATTAATGCTATTTTTCGAAGAATTGATAAAATTAAAGAAAAAGGTAAAATTATTGAACATGAAGGTCTAAGGATTAATATAAATAATTATTTAGCGGAAGTAGATGGTAAAGAAATTACATTACCAAGGAAAGAATTTGAGTTGCTAGCTTTTTTTATGAGCCAGCCTAATAAAATTTTTACTAGAGAAATTTTATTATCATCCATTTGGGAAGATGATGTTTATGTTGTTGATCGAACTATTGATGTTCATATAAATCGCATCAGATCTAAACTTTCAAATTATAAAAATTGGATTGAGACCGTAAAAGGTGTAGGTTATAGATTCAGACCAAAATAAAAATTAGTTTTTATTGTTTAAACTTCGCCAAAAATTATTTCTTACACTCTTTGCTCTTCTTTCAATAGGGCTAATCACTCCTACCCTTTTAACTAATAGATATATCGATCGTGAAGTTAGAGAAGAGATAGCTAATACTTTGCTTTCACACGGGAAAGCTTTTTCATTATTTTTGTCAAATAATAATAAACTTTCAATGATTCAGGCTGCATCTTATTATTCTGATGCTACAGGTCTGCGAATTACTCTAATAAATAAAGATGGAAAAGTATTAGGCGAATCTGGTTTAAGTGCAAATGAAGTTTCCTTGATGGATAATCACCTTGATCGGCCTGAAATCCAGCAGTCAAATAATAAAAAATTCGGTATTGCAACACGATATAGCAGTACTTTAAAAAAAGATTATATATACGTTGCATTAAATATTGATCTAGAACCCATAACCTATATTCGAGTTTCTCAGACTATGGATTTTGCAAATACTTTAATTGCTCATAGGCAGGCTTATCAATACAGAATAATTTTTCTTATTTCACTAATTTTAATTGCGTTTACGTTTTTGCTTGATCGCTGGGTTACATCACCAATTCGAAAAATTTCTAAAGTTGCTCAAAAGATTAAAAGTGGGGACTGGTCATCAAGATCAGAAGTTAAAGGGTCTGATGAAATAGCAGATCTAGCAATTAGTGTAAATGAAATGGCGGAAACTCTAGGTACTGATATTTCAAAAATTATAAGTATGAGCGAAGTTCGATCAGAGTTCCTTATCAATGTTACGCATGAATTAAAAACGCCAATAGCGTCAATTAGTGGCTATTTAGAAACCTTATTAGATGGAGCATTGGATGATAAAGAGGTGAATAAAACATTCCTGAAAAGATCATTGAAAAATATAAAAAGACTTGAAGTTCTTGTTACTGATCTTGTAGATATTTCAAGAATAGAAACCGGTGAGTTAATTATGAATATGTCACAAGTTGATATACTGACATTGATTGAAGAATTGGTTAGTGATGCTAACAGCACTAAAAAGAATAGTAAAATTGATATTAAAATAAATAATAATTTGAATGAAAAAGTTTTTGTTAACGCAGACCCTGATCGCATCCATCAGGTATTTAATAATCTATTATCAAATGCAATCAGATATACCGATGAAGGGCAAATTGCAATATCAATAGAAAAAAATGATAATAAGGTTTATCTTTCAGTTTCTGATACAGGGGTAGGAATTGAAACAGAGTCAATTGAAAGAATTTTTGAACGTTTTTATCGTACTGATAATGCAAGAAGTCGAGCTAAAAATGGTACAGGACTAGGATTGTCTATCGTAAACCATATAATCAAAGCACACGGTTCAACAGTCAAAGTCGAAAGCCGGCTAGGAGAAGGAACCGAGTTCTCTTTTGAATTAGAAGTCTACTCAAAAGACTAGTTTTTGATGAAAATTATAGCGCTTAACTCATCGAAAAATTGGGGTGGAAACGAACGTTGGTTGACGTCAGCGATGAATGCCTTGGCTCTCAATAATCATTCTATATTTTTAGTGCATCGCAAACATGCAACGCATTGGAAGAATCTCCATCCATCCATAAAATTAATTGATGCACCTTACACTAATGAATTAAGTATAAAAACAAAATCGATTATAAGAGAAATTATTGATGAAAATGATATAGATATTTTACTGTCAACCAAGCGTAAAGATTACATTCTTGCTGCTCAGATAAAAAATAAGGTAAACGTTTCGCATGTAATGAGATTAGGAATATCAAGACCGATACTTAAAAGAGACTTTATTCAAAGATATATTATTTCCAATCAGGTAGATGGGATAATTGTTAATGCAATAGCTTTAAAAAAGGAATTACTATCCTATAAATTTATTAAAAGAAATTTCAATTCTGATAATATAGTATGTATTCATAATGGCTATGATACTCTAAGAGTGCATAATGATAATGAGGTAAATAAAAATAGAATTTTTAAAATTAGAAGTGCCGGAAGATTAACAGTCCACAAAGGTTATGATATTTTAATTGAATCATTGAGAAAATTTGATGAATTTAATTTTGAATATAAAATTGAAATTGCAGGCGATGGCCCTGAGTTCGATAATTTAAATAACCTTATCAATAAATATAATCTTCAAAATAATTGCGAGCTTGTTGGCTTAAATAACGACATCGTTAGTTTTTTTAATGGAGCTGATTTGGTTGTTATACCTTCTAGATCAGAGGGCATACCCAATACTTTATTTGAAGCCTGGATGGCAAAAAAGCCAGTTATTGCAACGAATGTTGGAGGAGTTTCAGAAGCTATTGATCATGAGGTAAACGGAATAATATGCGAACCTAAATCAGATGAATTGCTTACTGCTTTCAAAAATTTTATTAATAATAAAAATCTTTATAAAGATATGGGGAGAAACGGTTACAATACATTAATTGAATCATTCTCAATGGCAACCATGACAAAAAAGCTAGAAAACTATTTTCAAAGTTTTATAAAATAGAATTTTTGTAATTATGTCAAAAAATTTATCAACACAATTGAAACACAAATTACATCGAAGAATAATCGTTAATCTATTGAATAGATTATATCGGCGTGCCAATCCTAAAGAATTACCCGATTCGATTAATAGTATAATCATTTTTGCACAAGAAAAATTGGGTGACGCAATCCTATTGCTTCCATTTTTAAATGCTCTACATAAACGTTTTCCGGATGCAGTAATTGATTTATGTTGTACCAGCTACAATAAAAAAATATTTGATGGGATTCCATTCATTAGAAACTGTATAAGCTACAGACCATTCAATCTTAAATTTGCAAAACTAATTAGATCTGAAAAATATCAAATTTTATATAATCCAAAGAGCGGTCCTTCATCAACTTTTCATCATTTAGCAAATACAATCAAAGCTGATGTAAAAATATGCTTAGATAACGTATATAATAATCCAATCTATAATTTTCATCTACCCAATGAAGAGTCTAAACACATTGCTGAGAAGTATTGTGAATTGCTATTTAAATATGGCTTAACTACACCAGTAGATAATTGGCTACCTGATTATTTTTATCAATTCCCATCTTCTATCAAAGAAAAAAAGTATGTTGCGATAAACATGAGCGCTGGACACCAAGATAGGAGTTTTCCTATAGATAAATGGAAAAAGGTAATCACCTATATTTTAGAAGATGATCTAGAAATGCAGATTGCTTTATTTTCATCAGAAAAAGAAAAAAATCAAGCAAAGCTGATAAAAAATATATTCAAAGAAAGGATACATTATCCTTTAGAATCGCCCAATCTTTATTACGCCTCAGGTATACTTAATGAGGCAGAAATATTGATTTCAGTTGATACATCTTTGATTCATTTGGCAGCAGCATTAAATAAACCAATCATTGGCCTTTATAATAATGATAAAGTAGCTCATGCGCGTTATTATCCATATAATAATATTAGCGATTCAGTGATTTCTTCTACTAAATATATAAGAGATATACAGCCAGAATCAGTAATCAAATTATATAAATCTTATAAAAATAAATCTAAACCAAGCAGTTAATTAAGTTCAAAAAATTGTTAAATAATATTTTTTAGAAAATGGATCAAAACTATACACATCCAGTAATATCGTATATTATTGTTACTTATAACTCACAGATTCATTTTCCAGAATTAATCAATAATCTCAATAGATGCACTCCGTTAGATCATGAAATAATAATTATTGATAATAATAGTGATGATAAAGAATACCTATCTCCTTACAAAGTTATTTACAATAAAGATAACACCTATTTTACGAGTGCGGTGAATCAAGGGTTAAAATTAATTGATAATAATTCAGAATATATTATACTTATCAATCCAGATGTTAGAATAAATAAAAACACTGTAGAAAAACTAATAAGTGATACACAAAAACTTAATGCCGGAATTGCAGGAAGCATTCTTTTGCGATCAAATCTTTCTGTCCAGCACGCGGGTGGGCAAAAATACGATACTAAAGATATTAACCCATTAGAGCTAACTAGCCATCAGCATCTGCATGATAAAGACAAGCTCAGAACTATCATAAATAATTATCCGAAAAAAGTTCAATGGGTTACTGGAGCTTTGCTATTAATAACCAAACAAGCCTTAAAAGTATTGGGTGAATTGGATGAGAGCTACAATCATTACAAATCAGATCTAGAGTACTGTCTGAGGGCCAATGAAGAAAAAATTAATGTTATTTGCTCATCTAGCATAGCTTTACATTTTCACAAAAAAAGTTCTAAATCTAAGAAAGGTAAATTAAATTTCTTTTTTACAAAGCTGAAATATTATCTGGCTCGAAAATACTTTGAATTAATAATGAATCTCAAAAAATAAATTTGTTTTGAATGTTGCAATAATTACAGGACACTTTCCCCCAATGAGAGGAGGAGGTATAGCAGAATGGGCTTTTGGAATAGCAAAGGAACTCCCAAATCTTGGCTATAAAACCTCTGTATATGCTAGACATCGTAAAGACCTTGATCTAGAAACTCATAGAGATGAGAATTTTGAAATTTACCCAATGTATGGAAGAAACTGGCATGAATTTCATCGGTTTTACTCAGCTTATTATATGTGGAAAATTTTAAGAAAAAATAATGATACAATTTTTATTGCCACAACTTGGGAAATGGCAAAACCTTTTAATTTCTTAAAAAAAAGATTTCCAAAAAGTAAAATGATCGTTGTAGCGCATGGGCTTGAAATAACACGCATAAAGTCGTCAAGTGAATTAAAAGTTATTAATAATGTTATTTCTTCTTCTGATATAGTATTAGCCGTTAGTCGATTTACCAGAGATGAAATTACAAATAAATTAAAGGATATCGATACTAGCCATGTAAAATTCTTACCCAATGGAGTGGATACAAATAGGTTTTACCAAACCGAGGTTGAAGCTGATTTTTATAACAAATATAAAATCCCACAGAATTCAGATTTAATTCTGACTTTAGCTAGAATTATTAAGAGGAAAGCACATGATGATGTTTTAAGAGCCCTGCCTGATGTCTTATCACAATTTCCTAAAGCACATTATATTATTGCTGGTCCACATCGCAAAGAAGATTCTTATTTTAGTTCACTTAATAAATTAGTTGCTGAGCTCTCCCTTCAAAAGCATGTAACATTTATTGATTTCTTACCAGATAAAGATTTAAAAAAGATATACTCGATAAGCAAGGTTTACGTTATGCCAAGTAGAAATTTACATGAAACAGGAGATAGCGAAGGTTTTGGAATCACATTTTTAGAAGCAAACGCTTGTGGCTGCCCTGTTATTGGGAGTTATGAAGGTGGAATTCCAGATGCTGTAGAGAATGAAGTAAATGGATTATTAGTCTCATCAGATAGTCCGCCGGAAATAGCATCAGCAATAAAGAAAATGTTTTCAGATGAAGACTATAGAATGAATTTGGTTAAACAAGGAAAAGATAGGGTTTCTGAAAGATTTACATGGGAGAAATTGACTTTTCAAATGATCGAAATGTTAAAAAAATAAAAGCGGTTTAATTAATCTGTAATTTTTCCCCCGTTAATCTTTTGTAAGCTTTCTTATATTTTTTAATTTTTTGTAAATCAACTTTTGAAGCCTTCTTGTATCCTTTCCTCCTAGAAAAGTTATCAATTAAATCAGCTAACTTTACAGTTACAGCAAGATTATTATCCTTTAATCGATCGATGTAATGATTATATTTTTCACCTTTTCTTCTGGATAGTAAATCTACAGCTTTACATATTTTTTTATTAAATCCCGCCTGTTTTAATTCAGGTATTGAGATCTTCCCAGACTCAACAACGTCATGCAAGACAGCCACTGTTCGCGAGTTATTATCATTCATCATTCCCATTACTCGAATAGGGTGCATAATAGCAGGCTCATGATTGCGTCCTTTTTTCCCTTTATGTATTTTGGCAGCAATAATAATTGCTTTATTTAATTGATTCTTCATATTGATAATATATTAAGGTCGTATTATAATATTATATATAAAATTCATTCGAAAGTTAGTATTTAAAATTATCGTATAAATAATCATGATTATAATTACAGGAGCTGCAGGATTCATTGGGTCTAATTTGGCAAAAAAGCTAAACGATGTTGGCAGAAATGATTTAATATTAGTTGATGATATAAATCATCAATTAAAAAAAGATAATATTGATCAAATCAAGCATCATGAACTGATAGGAATTAATGATTTTTTATCTTGGATTAAGAAAAGTAAAAATCAAAAAATAAGTTCAGTATTCCATCTTGGAGCGTGCTCTGATACCCTTGAAAGAAATTATAAATATCTAACACAAAATAACGTAGTCTACTCTCAAAAAATATGGCAGTATTGTATTGAGGCTGATGCTGAATTCATTTATGCTAGTAGCGCAGCAACATACGGTGATGGAATGAATGGTTTTTCAGATAGGCATGATTTAATCACCAATCTCAAACCCCTTAATGAATACGGTCAAAGCAAACAGGATTTTGATGAATGGGCATTATCACAAAATAATGCACCAAATTTTTGGGCAGGTCTTAAATATTTTAATGTATATGGACCTGGCGAAGCGCATAAGGGTAGGATGGCAAGCGTAGTATGTCATTTTCTTGATCAATTAAAAACTAGTTCTGAAATAAAACTTTTTGATTCATCGCATGGGGTTGGCCCGGGAGAGCAGAAAAGAGATTTTGTCTATATTGATGACGCTATTGATATGACATTGTTTATGATGAACATGAAATTTAAATCAGGTATCTATAATATTGGTTCAGGAACCGCAAGTACTTTTAATGAACTAGCAGAGATATTTTTAGAAGAAAAGCTAGCAAAAGCGATCAAATATATACCTTTTCCAAAAGATCTAATATTGAACTACCAGGCATATACTTGCGCTGATATGGATAAACTCAGATCTGTTGGATATAATATTGAGAGCACATCTTTAGCCAGCGGCATTAAATCTTATATAAATCAAAAATAGTAAAATATTTCATTTCATTTTTATATATTGCACATACCGAGGTAAGCAACTTTTAATTTTTTAAACTAATTATGATAATTTATAATAGAACAGAATATTCTGAGCTAAATAACCAGCAGTATCAAAAAGAAAAAAGACGCCTGCAGATTGAGTTGCTTAAATTACAGGAATGGACAATTCAATCTGGTCAGAGAATCGCTATTTTACTTGAAGGCAGAGATGCGGCTGGAAAAGGCTCAACGATAAAAAGATTCATTGAAAACTTAATGCCTAAAGCAATCAAGATTGTTGAGCTTGGAGTGCCAAGTAAAAAACAAGAAAAGAATTGGTTTAAAACTTGGGAAAAGAAACTCCCAAATCAAGGAACTATCGTTTTTTTTGATCGCAGTTGGTATTCAAGAGCTATAATTCAGCCTGCAATGGGTTATTGCACAGAAAGCCAATATAAATACTTTATGAAAAAAGTTAATGCCTGGGAAAAAGGACTTATTGATAGCGGTATTATCTTAATTAAAATTTATTTATCTATTTCAAAAGAAAATCAAAAATTACGTTTTCAATTTAGAAAAGATCATGACTTAAAATATTGGAAACTATCCTCAAACGATTGGAAGGCTCATAAAAATTGGCAGCTATTGACAGACTATAAAGAGCAAATGTTTGAAAAAACTTCTACTGTTGATGCGCCATGGGTTGTAATTAATTCTGATAATAAAATGATAGCGAGACTCAATGCCATTAGATATGTGTTGTCAAATATCAATTATTCTAATAGGAAAAATCTAAAGCCTAAGAAGTGGTCAAAAGAATCGCCTGTTTATAATATCTCGCTTTTTAATACAAGGTTTGATGACTTGAGCAGAGAGCAATATGAGCTTTTAAATAAGCTAAAGGCTCATGAGTAATCATTTAACCTGACTATATTCAATAAAAAAAGGCCGGAAATATTCCGGCCTTTTTTTATTGAAAACTATTATCCTGCTCTACTTAGCCCAAGATGATTTCAAGAGAGCAACAGAAGGATCTTCCGTGTTTGATACTAGTACGTACCCATCTTTGTAAGCAAGGCCCTCAGGCTCTCCCTCGCTTGTTCCACCTGACCCAGAAGTATAATCATTCATTTCTGTAATTGATCCTGAATCGTACTTTGGATTGTTTGGATCTGTAATATCATAAACAACCACCGCACCAGCATCCTGAAGGGTTGTTAGTACAAAAACTTTTCCACCCGCTTCAACGATTACTACTTCCTCAGGCTCAATCCCTTTTCGCTTGTCATCCCAATCCCAGTTGCTTGGTAGGTCCTCAGCCATTCTTATATAACTTTGAGTGGATGGTTTTCCTGATGAGTTAAGCTGGTGAACTCCAATAGTGCCGTCGTATTCACCTGCAGTACAGATCAAGGTACCATCAGAATTAACCCATATTCCATCTGGCTCATGTTCAGGATTTGTGAAGGTAACCTTATCCACAAGGACATCCGGGGGATTGTTTATTGAAAACCAACCCAACTCATTTGATTCTTGAAGCGTCATGTACACTGTTGTTCCATTAGGTGCGATCTTCACACCTTCAGGCTCAGCAAGATTTCCATTAGATCCAGTATGAGATATCTTCATATCTTTTACTAGTACCGCTTTATCGATTCCCGAGCTAATATCGTAAATGGAAACTCCTGGAAATCCTAAGTTATCGCATCCGCCATCAACGCCATCTTCATAATCAAATTCATTAACGACTACCACGTATTTATTATCAACAGCAATATCAACCGCATCTGGATTGTACCCAAGCTCATAAGGACCTGATTTTTGCAGACTTGAAGTATTGATTAGATAGAGTTCGCCCCTTTTACAAGCACCTTTAGAAACAACCACCGCTAAAATAGATTCATCCACGCTTACATCAATAGATGAGGCGTCTGCATCAGCATCATTGGTTATTTGAACGCTTTGACCGCTCAAAGATATACTGGTTGGTGTGATATTTATAAAATCTACTGTATTCTGCTTAGAGTTTACAATTACACCAAGATCTTTGTTGATGAACCGTATGAGCTCAGGTTGCGATTGAGACCCATCGCCAGTCGTGATTTTGTCAACAAGGGTGATGCCAAAATTATCCACAACAAGCTTTTCTTCGGCTACCTTATCTTCGCAGGAAGTTAAAAGAAAAGCAAGGGATAAACTTATTCCAAGTAATAGTTTTCTAGTCATTTTAAAATTTTCTCCTATAAGAATTTGAAAAAAATAAGCTCTCTATTTAAATAAATTATTAACCTGGTGTTAATTCATCGTTAGAAGTTGAGTTCAAATTGAACAAGTAACTGATTGTCTTTAACTTCATATTGTGGCTCCCTGCCTTCGTCTTCAGCAATTTCTTGAGTATCACCAGTAGTTTCATCTAAAAAGTAATATTCAACTTTTAATTTTGCATAGTCTGTCAAGTTATAGATTGAAGCTAGCGTTAATAGTTTTCTGTCCCATGTTTGAGGATCTTTTAACATAGGAAAAAAATCACTACCACCAGGATCGATTCTTAGTTCACCATAGCGAGCTAATAATAAAAGATTTTTTTGTACATTTGAACTGCCCTCAAAATAAAATCCACCGCGTTTTAAAAACCCATCCACAGAACCAATGGCTTCAGCTCTGAATAATGAATTCACCACATTGATCTCACCTCTAAAGCCGAACCATGAATGGTCAATATTAGCATCTTTCGATAAGACCGTATCAGGTTCAACAGTTGCGTAATAATCAAAATCGTAATGCAATCTTTTTTTCCAGTCTTCATCATCAATCAATTTACCGGTGTAGTACCAACCTTTAAACCGCATGATTCCTAGATCCATACCAGTTCTAAGGCCAATTTCATAGGTTTGGCCATCAACTTTTTCACTATCCCCATAAACAAGCATTCTAAATGATTTGTCTTCAGCAGCGTCATCGTAATTGAGCGGTCTTTTGAGAGCAAGCGATGCCCCGTAGTTAAAAATACCGGATGTTCTACTCAGATCAGCATGGTATTGACGGCCTTTCCAATATGCTGTTCCAATCAGCGGATAAGCTTCCGTTGCTCTTTTTAATGCAACCGCAGGACGGTTTTTACCTATTTCCAATCGAAGGTCATTGTTTTTATACAGGAGGTAATGCTTATCAGCGTAAGCACCATTGTCATTGAACCTTAAGCTAAACCTGTACGAAATAGTTGGTGAATAGATAACTTTAAAATCTAGGACCGCCTTATCTATTCTAGTGTAAGGACTTCTAGTTTCAATCTTTTTAAGAAATGTTTCTCGATTACCAGCGCCACCTTTGCCTTCAACATCTACAAGCTCCATCTCAACCTCACCTGATAATTCTATATCAATTCCCGAAGGAATTCTAAGCGTTACAGGTGAATCATCTTGACCCAACAAAATATTTGAAAATGTTATGATGGTTACAATTATTGCAGTTAAAAAATTCTTTTTCATGTATGACCTTTTAATAAGTTTTTTTTAATACATTCAATAAATCATATTTATAGCACTGGAACTTAGGGTATTGATTTGCAAATGCTATGTTAACAAATCATAAACAAATCAATTTGGGTAAGATTATTATAGATGATAACAATAATAAAATTATAAATTAGAATATCCATGCCGCATACCTTTACAATATTATGATGAAATAACATCAATGGTTCAAAACCAGCTAAGCGATAGTCTGAAATTTGCTTCCATAGATATTGGCAGCAATGCAATGCGCTTATTATTCTGTAGAGTTTTAGAAAATTCTTCTACCGCATTTATCAAAGAATCACTTATTCGAATGCCTTTAAGGTTAGGTGAGGACGCTTTTACGCTTGGAAAAATCTCTGATGAGAATACTCAAAAATTAAAGAATACAATACACGCATTCTATTTAATGATTCAAGCCTATGACCCTATAAGCTTTAAATCATGCGCAACTTCCGCTCTGCGCACTGCATCTAATGGCCAAGCCATTGTTGATGAGATTAATGAGATTGTAAATGTTAACCTTCAAATTATTTCTGGAAAAGAAGAGGCTCGCATTATTATGGCTAATCATATAGAGCAGCACCTTGATCCAAAAAAACATTATGTTTATATAGATGTAGGTGGAGGAAGTACGGAAATAAGTTTTATTGTAAATAGAGAAAAAGCACTATCTAAATCATTTCCAATTGGTTCAGTGCGAATATTAAAGGATCAGGTATCAACTTCAGATTGGGAAAAAATGCAGAGCTGGGTCGTTGAGCAGCGCAATCAATTTGATGGACCTACGAAGTCAATTGGAAGCGGTGGAAATATCAATAAAATCTTTTCAATGATTGAAGATAAAAAGAAAAATGAGATAAATATTGATACAATCAGAGAAGTATTAAATACCATCAAACCGCTTAGCCTAAAACAAAGAATCGTTGAGCTGGGCTTGAGACCTGATAGGGCAGACGTCATCATGCATGCAGGAAAAATTTATGAAAGAATTATGGATTGGTCGCAATGTGAAAAAATGATAGTGCCGCATTCTGGATTGCCAGATGGAATTATTCATGAATTATACGCTGAGCATCTTTCCTAGATTAAGATTATGTTTATATGATAAAATTGTTCAAAATCAATTAACTTTCACAAATTTCAAATTGCTCAAATTAAACTTATAAATTATCTTGAATAGTAAAACTTCTGATCAAATATATCTCTTTATGAGGATAGCAGCCGTCTTTGCTGTTTTATATTTATTCCTTGTTAGTATTGGGATGATTGGATCAGCCTTCAAGGGGCTGGGTCGCGGATTTGCCGAAAGCCTATTTCAAAGCCAGGCCAGTCCATTCATTGGTCTTTTCATTGGGGTGCTAGCGACAGGTTTAATTCAGAGTTCTTCAACAACAACTTCTTTAGTGGTTGGGATGGTTGCCGCAGGAACTTTTGGCAGTGATCCAGAATTAGCAGTTGCAGCAGCAGTACCATATATTATGGGCGCAAATATTGGAACCAGTATCACCAATACAATTGTTTCATTAGGGCATATTGTAAACAGAGAAGAGTTTAAGCGAGCATTTTCAGCATCTGTGGTTCATGATTTTTTTAATATTCTTGCTGTTATTATTATCTTTCCACTTGAACTTATTTTTGGAATCATAAGCAAGTTTTCCATTGCTTTATCCTCTCTTCTGGTTGGAACTGGAGGCGGTACTTTCACAAGTCCAATCAAACTAATCACAAAGCCTACTGTAAAGTGGATAGAGCATCTTTTTCAACAGCAGTCGATTGTAGAGGCGAACGCATTAATGCTTATAGCAGCTTTAGCGTTTCTATTCTTTTCATTACGCAATCTTACTAAGCTGATCAAATCATTAGTGATGTTTAGGCTCCAGGCATTTTTTGACACCCATATATTTCGCACCACCTTAAGAGCAATGTTTTTTGGGGTTATAATTACAATCCTTGTTCAAAGTAGTTCAATCACAACCTCTTTGGTCATTCCACTAGCTGGCGCTGGAATATTAAATCTCAGGCAAATATTTCCATATACGTTAGGCGCTAATATTGGAACCACTGTCACCTCACTTTTAGCTAGTATGGTTTCGGGAACAATTGCTCCCTTGGCTGTTGCTTTAGGACATCTTTCATTTAATTTGCTGGGCATTGGCCTTTTATGGCCTATCAAAAGGGTTAGGGAAATCCCAATCCATCTTGCAGAATGGTTTTCCAATTTGGCCACTAAAAACAAAATTTATCCTCTACTTTATTTATTAATAGTATTTTTTCTAATCCCCTTAAGTTTAATTTCAATGGTTAGGTAGGTATATATGTCTTTATTCAATGATATAATAAAAATATGGAAATCTGATAGCCTGCTTTCTCAAGCCTGGGATGATTCCATCTCAATGCTAAAGCTAAGTCACGATATTTTCATAAAATCTATAGATAGTTTTAATTCGCATGACTCCGTAGAAGAGATCAAGGCTTTAAAAAAGGAGGACAGAAAGATCAATGACTATCAAATGACAGTTCGGCGTAAAGTGCTTACCTATTTTTCATTAGAAACAAGCTCCAGGGAAGTTCCAAACGGTTTGATTCTCGTGGATATGGTAGTTGATATCGAACGGATAGGGGATTATTGCAAAAATATTTCTGATCTAACGCTGATGCAAAAAGCGCCATTTGATTTCGCAGAGCTCAAAGAAGAAATCTCAGCTATGGAGGAAGAAGTAAGATCTAGGTTTTCTACCACGATCCAAGTCATTGAAAATCAAGATGAAGATTTAGCGCGAACCTTGAATGATAAGTATAAAAAAAGAGTATCCTCAGTATCCGATAAGATCGTATCTGGCATTGTAAGTGGAGATGTCAAATTAGATAATCAATCTAAATCTGCATCTTTAGTATTATACGCTAGATATTTAAAACGTATTGGTGCTCATTTAAAAAATATTACCTCTACGGTTGTCAATGCATATGACCGCATAGGCTATGAGAAGTAAGAGGAATAATAATTTAATTTCTTAAAGGTTTTCCAGCTTTAAGCATATAGCGAATCCTATCCTGCGATAGCTTTTCGCCAGCTAAAGAAACAAAAGCTTCTCTTTCAATATCCAAAAGATACTGCTCATCAACGGATTTGGTAAGCCCTGCTTTATCGCCACCGGTTAGAATATAAGCTAGCTTTTTTGCTATGAATTCATCGTGCTCCGATATCTTACCTTGCGCTTTAAATCCTTTAACAACCATTGCGATTGCCGTTCGACCGCCTGTGCCTGGCAGCTTAAGATCATCGCGATATGCAGGAGGCTTGTACCCTACTTCAATTAAGGATAGCGCTTTGTCTTTTGCGGCTTTTATCCTTTGATCATTATTCAATATGACCGTATCGGTTTTTAAAAGATAACCTAAACTTTTTGCCTCATCTGCGCTTCTAGAGACTTTTGCAAATGCAATCGTTTCAAACGCTTTTTGAGAAACTTGAAATGCATTCAACCTTCCAGATCCACTGTTTTCCATGAGATTTAAGATAATTCTTAAGTTTCCACCAGCACCGGGTACAAGTCCAACGCCAATCTCAACCGCGCCCATGTATAATTCACCTAAAGCAACGCGATGCACAGCAGGCGCTGAAATTTCAAACCCTCCACCTAATGCCAAGTGATGAGGGGCAGCAACTACCGGTGCTTTAGAAAATCTAATGCGCTGCATAAGACCTTGAAATTGTTTGAGATCATTATTGATCTTATCAAATTTATTAGCATCAATTACTTGGATCATATTTGCTAGATTTGCACCAGCGCAAAAATTTGCTCCCTGATGCCCAATTACCAATGCTTTGTATTTATCAGAATCAAGTAAGTCCATCGCGTCGTTCATCATTTCACCCATAGATGAATCGATTGGATTAAGCGTAGGTTGAAGCGCGGAGTGAAACTCAATATTGAGCACTTGATCTCCTAAATCAATCAAGCTAGCACTCCAATCTCTTTTGATTAGGTTGTTTCCTGACTTTTTAAGATTAAGATTGATGACCTTTGGATCTTCTTCGATCGTTTTTATCGATGAGGTAAGTACATCATAGTAGGTTCGTTTTCCATTCTTTAATTCATAGAATGTTTCTCTTCCCGATGAAAGCATCTCTTCAACCCAGTTAGGTACTTTTTTGTTTTCTTTTTTCATCCGGTTGACCGTTGCCTGGACACCCATTGCATCCCAGCATTCAAATGGCCCAAGCTCCCAGCCATAGCCCCACTTCATCGCATTATCAATATTGATAATATCATCACTGATTTCAGGTATACGATTGGCAGAGTAGATCAAAGAATCTGCAGTGATCTCCCACATAAATTTGCCAGCCTTATCATCATTGAAAGCCAAAGCCTTAATTCTACTCTCAACTTTCTGGAAAGCTTTTGCAACACGATAGCCATCAAATAAAACCTTTTTTTGATCCTTGTATTCGCCCGTTTTAAGATCAATCGATAAAATACCTTCTTCTGTTTTTTTATAAAAACCCGCTTTTGTTTTTTGACCCAACCTGCCATCATCGATTAAATTTTGAAGAATATCGGGCGCTTTAAGGGTTTCTCTTGCCTCATCATCAACTAGATTATCATAGCTAGTCGCAGAAACATTTGATTGCACATCCAGGCCAACAATATCGACCGTTCTAAAAATTCCACTTTTTGGTCTACCCACAATCGTGCCGGTCAACTTATCAACTTCTTCAACGCTAAGCCCCATCTCAATGGCCAATTTAATTGCGTTGTTTGCACCATGCACACCAATGCGATTACCGATGAAGTTTGGCGTATCTTTTGCGTGCACGATTCCTTTGCCTAAAATATTTTCACCGATGGATGCTAATGTATTATATATATCATTATCTGTTTGAGGACCTTTTACTAATTCTAGTAGACGCATATACCGCGGAGGATTAAAAAAGTGGGTGATTAAAAAACGCGATTTGAGATTATCGGGTAATACCTTAATTAATTCGGCCAAGGGTATTCCAGATGTATTAGAGCTCATGATAACTGACTCTTTTAAATGAGGAACTATATTTTTATAGACCGTATGTTTTATTTCAAGATTTTCTGCAACAGCTTCAATCACGAGATCAACATCCTTAAGCTTATCAAGATCATTATCATAAGTGCAGGCAGTAATCAGTTCTGCATTTTTTGGTTTATACAGTGGAGCAGGTTTAAGCTTGGATAAAACCTCAACCCCTTTTTTTGCAAGATCGCTATTAATATCAAAAAGCAATGACGGGATACCGGCATTGCTAAAATGCCCAGCAATCTGCGCGCCCATAGTACCCGCGCCTAGTACAGCTACCTTTTGAATATTATGATCCACAATTAAGCCCTTTTGATTATGGTTGCAATGCCTTGACCGCTACCGATACACATGGTTGCAAGACCAATATTAGTATTCTGCTGCTCCATCACATTAATCAAGGTTGTTAAGATGCGAGCTCCCGAGCAGCCTAAAGGATGCCCTAGTGCGATCGCGCCTCCATTGAGATTAATTTTATTTTCATCCCATCCGCCCTTTCGAATCACATACAGTGATTGCGCTGCAAAAGCCTCATTTAATTCAATCGTTTCAATGTCATCCATAGTAAGATTTGCTTTTTTTAATGCTTTTTCAACCGCGGGAAGGGGACCCATACCCATCCGATCCCAGTGAACTCCAGCGATTGCGCGCGATACAATTTCAGCTCTGGGCTTTAGATCGTTGTTACTGCAAAAAGATTCATTTGCCACTATTAATGCGGCAGCGCCTACTGAAATAGGACTACTGGTAGCAGCGGTCACCGTTCCATTTTCAAGAAAAGCAGGGGAGAGGCTTTTAATTTTTTCTACATCAGGCTCTCTTGGTCCATCATCCTTATTCACGGTAGCTTCGCCATTAACATCAATTGAAACTAATTCTTGATCAAATTTTCCGTCTTCATAGGCCTTTAATGCCTTGCGATGCGAGTTCATCGCAAATTCTTCTTGATCTTCCCTAGAGATATCTAGATCATTCGCTAGGTTTTCAGCAGTCTCACCCATGCCAATATAAAATTCTTGTTCGGCAAGTTCAGGGTGAAAGTCTGGGGCAAATCCACCCATCGGTACTGCGAACATATCTTCAACCCCAACAGCAACACCAGCATCAATATCCCCGCACTCCGCAGCGGTACTTATTTGATGCGCGGCATCCATTGATGAGCCGCAAAAACGGTTGATAACTTTACCCGTAGACTCGATCGGCAGCCCTGCTAAAACACCAACTGATTTACCGATGATATGACCTTGAGGACCTTCAGGGTAGGCGCATCCAACAACAACATCCTCGATCATTTCTGCTTTAATCGTTGGGTTACGCTCCATTAATCCCTTTACCACTTGTGCGGCTAAATCATCTGGACGAACCCCAATCATTTCACCATTTTTTAGTCCGATTGGCGAACGTAATGCATCTACAATAACTGATTTACTCATTTAAATCTCCTAATACGGGTATTCTTTTTGATCGAAAACGTAGTCAGCAATATTGCGTTTGGATTGCACAACATTGTTAGCTAGACGCATTCTTTCTTCAAATTGTTTTATTTTTTTATTTACGTCAGCAGGAGCTGGGCCTTGATAAATCGCGTGTAGAATCGAATGCGTATTTGCTAAGATTCGATCTACCATCTCCGTAGTAAATGTTTTAGCTATATCGACTGTTGATGCGATAGGCTTATCTGAATCCATTATTTTTTTCACGCGAATTATTGTGCTCTCAGCGGTATAGATATCTGTAAAAATATCAGACAGCATTTCTACAATTTGATGCTCATTTTTTAAATCTTGCGCAAACTCTGAAAGCGTTTCATTGAAAAGATACAAACCAATCTTTTTTGCAGTTTCTACAGTATCGCACTCTTTGGCTAATGGGCTATCATCTTGATCGAGCTTTTGACTTAAAAAAGAATCTATTCCGCGAATAGCTTCCCTGTAAGGTAATTCTTCAGTGAGCGCCTTTTTCATTATAAACCCAGTAATGATTTGTCTGTTGATCTCATTGGTGCCTTCCCAAATCTGATTGATTCGATCATCCCTATAAGCAGGGGCTAAGGGATATTCTTCTAAAAAACCATACCCACCAAAAATTTGTAAACCCTGATCGATGACCCAATGGCTGCAATCGCTCCCGAAGACTTTAACCATTGAAGTCTCAATTGCGTATTTACCCATTGCCTCACCCATATTTATATAGTAATTGGGCGCATTCTTATCAAGCAGGTCTATTTCATTTTGCAATAATCCAATGGTACGGTAGATCATACTATCGGTAGCAAATGTAAGCACAGACATTTCACCAATTTTTCTTTTCATCGCATCGAATTTTGATATACTAGTTCCAAACGCTTTGCGGTCTTGCGCATAGATCGATGCCTGAGTGATGACCTGTTTAGATCCACCTAAACATGAGCAGCCTAATTTAAATCTACCAATATTTAAACAGTTGAATGCAATGGTAGCACCTTTGCCAACTTCATAAAGTAAATTCTCTACGGGCACCTTAGCATCTTGAAATAAAAGCTGCGCTGTAGAAGATCCTTTCATTCCTAATTTTTTCTCTTCAGGTCCAATCGAAAAACCTTCCGTACCTTTTTCAACAATAAATGCGCTGAATTTATCTCCACCTACCTGCGCAAATACAATAAAGACATCTGCCCAACCACCATTGGTGATAAATACTTTTTCTCCATTGAGCAGGTAGTGCTTGCCATCATCTGATAAAGTAGCGTTCGTTTTAGCTTGGGTTGCATCGGAGCCCGATGAAGGCTCGGTAAGGCCATAGGCGCAAATGGACTCACCGGTAGCAATTTTAGGTAAATACTTTTGTTTTTGTTGATCGGTACCAAACCATACAATTGGAAGAGAGCCAATACCGGTTTGAACAGACCAGGTTACAGAAAAAGATGGGCTCTGAACCAGCGTTTCAGCAACGATAGCGGAGGTGATCTTATCTAGATCAATACCGCCATATTCTTCCGGAATATCAATACCAAGCAGACCGAGCTCACCCAGCTCTTTTAAAAGACTTAAGCTTAGATCGGTATTAAATTTTTCTATATCTTCTTTTTGCGATAATATTCGCTCTCTGTCAAAATCCATTACCATATTAAATATATCCTGATGCTCGCTGCTAAAATCTTCGCGAGTAAATATGGATGTATCGGAAATAGAATCGAGGAGAAACTGGCCCCCTGTATTTATTTCTTTAGCTATTTTAGTCATTAATGTTCCCCATAGAGATTATAAAATTTAAACCTTCAATAATCTAAATAACATATTAATATTTTTTAAATGATTGTCCCAAAAAAAAAATTGACAAATAAGTATTAATTATATTATTATTGATAATGAGATTAAGTCTCAATATCTTAATCTTGTGTTTTCGAAGCGTGTATAACGAACAGCCTTTGAATTGAAATACTCCACGATAATTTCTTCAAAGGCTGTTCATTCTTTAAGGAAAAGCAATGGCTGAATTTATTATTATTTTTAGAGAAGTTTTAGAAGCTGGTCTAATCATTGGTATACTGTATACCTATTTGAATAAAGTAGATCAACAAAGCTCTATTGCAAGAATGTGGCAAGGTGTACTTGTCGCGATTGTATTAAGTATAATTGGATCATTCCTCTTTCAAATCTTAGCGGGGGGATTTGAAGGTCAAGCTGAAAAATTATTTGAAGGCGTTGTGATGATCGTAGCTGCAGTTGTTCTTGGTTCAATGATTGTCTGGATGGCAAAAAATAAAAATATTGCCGATGATCTTAAGTCTCAAGCAAGCGATGCCCTTTCCACTGCCAATGCCGGATGGGCTATTTTTAGTTTAGCGTTTATTGCCGTATTTAGAGAGGGAATTGAAATTATTCTCTTTATGTATGGCCTTGCTGCAAAGCAAGGAGCTCTATCTTTTCTTTCTTCAGCATTGGGAGCTGGATTAGGGCTAGGGGTAAGCTATGCTATTTTTGTTCAAGGTAAAAAAGTTCCATTAAAAACATTTTTTAATGTTAGCTCTGCAATTCTGATATTTGTCGCTGCGGGAATGATGGCGTATGGAGTGCATGAGCTTGAGTCCGCTGGTGTGATACCAGATTATGGAAGGGTGTGGGACATTAACCCGCCTAAGCTTGCTGATGGCACATACCCCCTTTTTCATGATAAAGGCTATATAGGCGGTTTATTCAAAGGTCTATTTGGCTATAATGGCGATCCAAGCTTAGTTGAGCTTTTATCCTGGCTATTAACTGCTGGCGGCTTAGGGTATATGTGGAGAAAAGTTTCATGAGATTTCTTTTTAATCTATTAATTATTTTGTCGCTTTCTGTAATGATTAGCTGCGAAGATGACCCGCTGCTTGCACCCTCTGAACCAAAAGAAGATAAGGGCAGCTATGCAAAGTTATCTTTGCCAGGGAGTGAGCGAACCAACCAAAGAGACAACCCCGAAATATACTAGTCAGCTTAATGGGGAATAAATCATACCTTAGCTTTGCTATCTTAGCGCTAACAATAGCATTTACAAGCGCTTCAGAAATTGAGACATCAATCAAAGGAAGCGTAGTGCGTCAAGGAAATAACGCTCCTCTAAGTGGAGCTAATGTTATCCTAACCAATAAAGATGATTTTGAAATAGGAACCGCTACCGATGAAAGCGGAATGTTTTATTTCGAAAATACTCCAGCAGGAAAGTATACCATTACTATTAGCTTTATTGGATTTCAAAATTACGAATCTGATTTAACTATTGAAGAAAATCGCTCTTATACAATTAATGCAGTTTTAGAAATCCAAGCAATCGTAATGGCAAAACTTGAAATTATTTCCGACGCAAATGCACCGTATCAAAGTTTTCCCGGTGCGGCTACCGTCCTCGATGTTAAATCTCTTAATTTAATTGATCCGATTGGAACTCAAGAGGTGCTTGAATTAGTTCCAGGTGTTAATGGTTATGCCGATGATGGAATAGGAAATTCACGATTAAGCATTGGAATCCGTGGATTAAACCCCAGGAGAAGTTCGCGCATTTTAATTTTGGAAGATGGAATACCGATCCAGCCAGCCTTATACGTTTATCCGAATATGTATTATAACCCGCCTTCAGATAGAATCGATCGATTAGAGGTTATTAAGGGTAGTGCGGCTATTAAGTATGGCCCACAAACCATGGGCGGCGTTATCAATTACTTTACCAAAAGACCTCGTAATGATTTTGGAGGTAGATTCAAAGTTAAGGCAGGTGAAAACGGATTTGCGAGTTTCTTTACTGAGGTGGGTGGATTTGGAAATGGTAAAGTAAAACCAGAAGTACAACTTTTATTGAAAAAAGGAGACGGGTTCAGAGAAAACAATAGCTTTGAGCAAATGAACGGAACTGTCAAGTTAAATTATAATAAATCTGCTGATGAGAACATTTATCTAAAAGCAAATTTGAATTACGAAAATTCAAATGCTACCTATACAGGTCTGACCCAGTATTCGTTTGATAATAATCCAAAATTCAATCCTAAAAAAGATGATAATTTTAAAGTATTTAGAACCGCAATTGATCTAATTAGCACAAAACGCATTAACGCAAATCTTTCTAAATCGACTTCCGCATTCATTAGTTTTTTTGATCGTCGATGGTGGAGAGAGAACGATATTTTTATTCTAGCATCTGATGTGGATAATCCAGCTCCTGCTGCGCAACCTTATTATAGTGTAAATACCTTGGTTCGTACCGGTAATGGAACAGATAATTTTGGTATCTTGAGAACATTTTATGTATTAGGCGCTGAGCAGACATATAGTTTTAATCGCACCCCATTTGGACTGGGTTCTCTGTTAAATACTTCTTCGTCGATGGAGGTTGGAGCAAGGATTTATTTTGAAAGATTTATCGATGATAAACAAGCCGGATCCAGTGTAGATAGTCGGGATGGAATATATTTTATTCCAGCAGCGTCTGAGGATGATGATCCGGTAATTGTAGGCCAAAGCCATCATTATGAGACTACCGCCTTTTCTGGATTTATATCAGAATCTATTGAATTCAACAACCTTACGATTAACCCCGGCTTAAGATTAGAGGTGTTTGAACAGGAAAGAGTAGATAGGCTAGCCGGTTCAATCTATCAAGATAAAACACTCGTTGCCTTGCTGCCAGGTATCGGATTTACCACTAACCTATTTGGCTTTAATATGTTTGGTGGCATTCATCGAGGATTTACACCTCCTTCAAGCGGGGCATTGAAAATTTTGAATTTTGGAGCGGCGGGAGAAAGTAGCGGTCTTGATCTTAAGGCCGAAGAAAGCTGGAATAAAGAAATTGGAATTAGAGGGAAAATTTCATTAGTGGATTTTGAATTATCAGGTTTTCATCTTGGTATCGAAAATCTTGTTGCGGCTGGAAGAGGTACCGCATTTAAGAATCTTGGAAAAGTAAATACAATGGGTGTTGAGTTAAATTCAAAAATCAATAGCTCCCAATTGATGAAACTTGTTCCAGATGTACACCTTATCTATTCTTTTTTACAATCAGAGGTTGTTGATGGAGTTATCAAGTCCAATGTGCGCGGTTCAATTGGATCAGATGTTTCCATTAAAGGCAAAGAGCTTCCTTATGCTCCTATGCATACTCTAACTGCGGGCCTTTCAAGTAGCTTAGAAAAGTTTTCTTATAGATTGGATCTTAGATATGTCAGTGAAGTCTACACCGATTTTGAGAATATCAAAGAAGCAGACAAGCTTGGCATCCAAGGTAAAATTCCCAGTTACAGTTTTATAAACTTTAGTGCAGATTATAATCTTAGCTCAAATTATCGCATTTTTTTAACGGGTAAAAATGTAACAGATGAAAGTTATATTGGATCAAGATTGCATTCTAACCCAGGCCAACCGCGAGCAAATATTAGTTCAGGAATTCTACCTGGTCCACGCAGACAGATCAACCTTGGGGTTGAATACAAATTTTGATTTTTTCACACTTACTTATAACAAATAAAAATAGGGGCTTTTAAAATGAAGCTAAACAAAAAAACAATAGCGTTATTTTCATTTCTAACCTTACTGGCCTATACAGGCTGTGAGGACAATGATGATGATAGCACTGTAAAGGAAATTGAAACTCCAACAACGTTCACTTTCCAAAGTAGATTCGATGATCAAAGCAGTGTATCTTACTCAGGTCAGGTAGTTAGAAATCTTCTAATTAATGATATTAAAACACAAATGGGTACGGATGCTGGATCAAAAAATCCTGCAACTTTACTTAGTATGATGGCAAATGATGATGCTAGTAGAGCTATTTTGTCAGCCAGCGGCAAGTCAACCGTTCAGACAAAATACCATGATATTTCAACTAGCCACTTAAATGATAGATTGGATGCTGTTTCAGGCATTACAATTCCGGGCTATAATACAGATGCAAAAACATTAGTAGTTGGAATGCTAAATGAGGCTGCAGCTGCAGGAAAAACACGCGCAACAGGCATACGTTTAGACCAAATGGTTCAAAAAACGTTGTGGGGCGCAATTTCCTATTGGCAGGCTACCTCAAAATACATGGTTAAACTGCCAGATGAAGATAATACGGTTGCAGTTGATGGTAAAAACTATACAAAAATGGAACACTACTGGGATGAATCATTTGGATATTTTGGAGCAGCTTTAGATTACAATACAGCTTATACAGATGACTCTCGTAAGAATGGTCCCAATGTCGATTCCAATAGTGATGGTAAAATAGACTTCAAAAAGGAGTTTAATGTTGGCTGGGCAGTTACTGCTGCAAAGAGAGATCTTTGTTCTAGTTGTGGCAACTATGACTATACCAAAACAATTTTTGATGCTTACCTAAAAGGAAGAACATTAATTGTTAATCAAGCTCCTCTTGCTGATGTTTTAGTTCAAAGAGATATCATTATGGTAACCTGGGAAAAAGTTGTTGCAGCTGTAACACAGCACTATATTAATGATGTTGCTGCTGATATTGCAGCCATTATCGCTGCGGGTGACGCAACAGTAACACCAGCCTCATCTGCTACTGCTGATTATGAAAATCATTGGGGCGAAATGAGAGGTTACGCGCATGGATTGCTTTACAATTCTTTAAGTAAGGTACCCGCTGCAAACGTTCAGCGCGTACTAGGGTTGATGGGTACAGCACCTGTTTATCCTTCCGGTGGAAACTTTGATGATATGCAAGCATATCATGATGTTTTAAAGGGTGCTGAGATGAAGGCAATCTTTAAACAGTCGTTTGGTTTTACAGATGCGGATATAGCTAATTACTAATCGATTAGGCTTTTTACTTTAAATAAAAATGGCGCATATTTATCATATGCGCCATTTTTATTCTATGACATCATAAAATAATTATCTTAGCTTTAAAAAATTTATAAAATAAATTATTTAATAATGAAACGCAGTCTTCACATATCTTTTCTATCTATTTTATTTTTTAGCTGTTCGCAAAATTTAGCAATCAATTCAAAATCAGAATTAAAAGTAGAAATTTCTGATCGCGATATTCTTGAACATATTAAATATTTGTCAAGCGATGAATTAGAAGGTAGATACCCTGGATCAAAAGGTTCTGACCTTGCAATTGATTACATTGCTACAGATTACAAAAGAAGCCGATTGTCCCCACTGGGAAGCGATGACTATCTTCAGTTTTTTGACTTTACAAATCAAAAGGGTGAAAAAATTAGAGTTCCCAATGTTGTCGGAATGATTCCCGGCACAAATCTTAAAAAAGAATATATCGTTATTGGTGCACATTTTGATCATTTAGGATATGGAGGTGCGCATTCAGGATCTCTTGAGATGCACTCAAGTGCAATACATAATGGCGCAGATGATAATGCCTCTGGTGTAGCTGGTATGCTTGAACTTGCGAGTAAACTTTCGGCAGAAAGAAATAACCTTCAACGATCTATAATATTCGTTGCGTTCAATGCCGAAGAGCAGGGAATATTTGGCTCAAAATATTTTGTGCAAAATTCACCAGTTAATCCTAGCAATATTATTACAATGATCAACCTAGATATGATTGGTAGGCTTAAAAATCTTAGCTTGAATATTTCAGGCACTGGAACTTCCCCAATATTCAATAAGATATTAGATAAGACCTCAGCCAAGCATTATCTAAATATAAGTAAAAACCCTGAAGGATTTGGTCCTAGCGATCATTCTAGTTTTTACTCCAACGATATACCTGTACTATTTTTCTTTACTGGCGGACACTCAGATTACCATAAGCCTAGCGATGATTGGGAAAAAATCAATTCTAAAGGTCAAATGAAAATCATCAACATGATCTATGATATCGTTTTGGAGATTGATAAAAACAATGAACGGCCACAATTTATAGAGGCTGGTCCAAAAACGATGGCTTCACCTGGAAGGGTCAAATTAAAAGTAACATTTGGTTTTATGCCTTCCTATACTAGCTCGGGGAAAGGGTTAGGCGTTGATGGTGTTCGCTCTGAAGGGCCAGCAGGGAAGGCTGGCATGAAAAAAGGGGATATTATATTGGAGATAAACGGAGAGACCGTAGAAGATATATATGGGTATATGGGAATACTTGAGACATTACAGCCCGGTAAATCATCAGTGGTGAAAGTGTTACGAGACAACAACGAAATTACTTTTACTGTTAACCATTAAGGTATAAATCGAATGACAAAATTTTATCATTATTTTATCGTTATCATTTTTGCTCTTGGAATATTAGCCCTCATGAGATGGAATGCGATCAATCGCTATAGCTCTTTTGTCGATGACAGTTCAAATGAATTTATTGAGCCCGAGGAAAAACATTTTAAGAATTTGCGCCAGCTAACTTTTAGCGGAGAGAATGCCGAAGCATATTTTAGCTCTGATAGTAAAAAATTAATTTTTCAATCGCATGATGGTGATGGAAAATGTGACCAGATTTATACCATGGATCTTAAAACTGGTACGATTGAAATGGTATCAACAGGTGATGGTGTTACAACAT
>Ga0208261_1000091_pt1 | contig 35820 bp, 20 predicted proteins | sample Knorr_S7_td_DCM__FD_185595 | JGI IMG/M metagenome (GOLD analysis project Ga0208261, IMG submission 185595) | Marine microbial communities from Southern Atlantic Ocean transect - Knorr_S7_td_DCM_ad_131m_LV_B (SPAdes) (version 3) | ecosystem: Environmental > Aquatic > Marine > Oceanic | place...
TATTAAACAGTTACACATTTGAAGCAAAGAAAATTGTATATTATTCAGTAACAGTTGGTGCAAATAATAAAACTGAAGCAAAAAGAATTGCATCTGATTTTGAACATTGCAAACATTATGAAGAGGTTGAGTATTGCGAAGGATATGAATATAAGGTCGGTAAAATGTTAGAAACAACCGATGAAAAATGGTTAACATGAACAAACTAAACTGGAGATTATGATGGCAACTTATCAACAATGGTCACAAAGTTACTTCACTAACTTAACACCAGACCAGCACAATGCTAATAATAGATGGTTCAAATCTATTAGAGACAAACTAACAGATAGTGGTGTATTATATGTTCCTATTCTTGATAAGAATTTCAACAAATCAGGAGAGGAACTATAAGAGGGGGGGACGCATAAAGTGTCCTTATAATGTAGATAATTATTAAATCTATGAACAATTCAACTCAATTACTACAGAATGATATAAAGAACTTCATTCTATCTGATAATATCTCTAATGCTTATAGAGAGCATTTATTAGAAGAGATTTTAGATGATTACTTTTCAACTCTTGATGATGATATGATTCAAGAATATGAGGACTATATGTTCCCTATTATGGAAGTAATGAGTAATGAAGAAGGCGAATTTGCAAACCCAAAAGTAACAACAACCAAAAACGATTATGCCGAGTGTGTTGATAGTTTAGTAGACAGATTAAAGTCAACTAAGTAATACTCTCAGGCCCACAATACATGGAGTAACTAACAATTACTCCTTTTTTATTGTCTTGTAATAGTATAACATAGTATGGGAGATTCTCTCTTATACGAGATGCGAAAGCGATTTTTTTGATGCACAAATTAACACAAACCTCATGTAGAAATCGTGAAAAGTATAACTAACTCTGTTAGGGTTGTTGTGGAAGTTATATATTTCTTTAAAGGGATTCTGTGGGAACGATAGTAATTAATGGAGAGAATATCCGAGTATTCTTTATAATGGTTCTGCCAATATTGTGGGTACTAATTTATAACTTTGGGCCTGAGGGAGAATAATAACAAAGGGGGACGGTTAAAGTGTCCCTATAGTGTAAGCACTCAAACAACTTTCACTACATGAGAAAACTTGAAAGGCAAATGAACTTCGCAGTTAGCAACAAATCAAACTGGTGCGGTTCAAATACTCAAGTTACTTATAATGAAAGCACTAATTGTTCCAGTGTGCGTCTACATGGTCATCTAATTGCTACTTACGACCACAATCTAAAGGCAGTTAAATTAGACTCCTGTGGGTATGAAACAGTAACCACAAAGAGTCGTCTTAATGCACTATTAGAGGAGGTAAAGTACGGAGCAAAAGTATTCCAAAAGAACTTTAATTGGTTCGTTAGTTACAACAATCAAACCGAATCTTTCTGGGATGGGATGATACTTATAGATGCAGACTCTCTACAAATTGCATAACATTGTAAGAAACTTTCCGTATTAACTTATTACTTTCTTTTTCATTATGAGAACTTTGACTAACACTGAGTACACAGCATTACAGAAAGAGTATTACAACGAAGTGCATGAATCTGATTCCATTTCTGTTTGGTACTCTCCCGAATACTACACACTAAATGATAGTATTCAATCTGAAATCTGGTACTAAAATAACACTGAGGGGGTGTTAATTTCACTCCCTTTTTTAATGCAAACTCACTCTAATCTATTCAACAAAATGACACAAATTACTGCAAAAGGTGGTTCCGTAGTATTAGATTACTATCCACTAAAGGACTGGGACAATAACATTTTACCTGATAAGTATCTAAGGATCTTATCATTTAGAGGTGAAACTCAGAACAAAAGATATATCAATGAAGCACAATTAGATAGTGAGGTTAAAGATAGGGTAGATAATTTCAGTTATAGTATAACAGATAATCTTGATAATTTACCACAATTCTATCAACCATCTCTATCATATTAGGAGGCCTGAGTAACAATGAACCATGACAATGAGTACCATGATGATGTTAATTATGGGAACAAATTTCCTACTAATTGGTATCTAAATGATGAACAGGTTATTAACACTTTACAAACACAAGATGATTACAAAAAGTGTTACAAACCCCACCGTACTATTCACAACTATTAATTACATTATGACACTAATCTTTTCCAATACTAACACATCAAGAGAGTATCTTACATGTGATATAGTAACCCAAATTGCACAGTTTAATAGAGTAAAACCTAGCGACTATCATCAATTTAATAAGACTAATCGTAAGGTACTAAGTAATATTAGACTAGCATCATTTTTCAATCCATGATAGAATATAACGAAAGAGATTATCCTAATTTGTATAATGAAATCCTGAAAGATTATCATTATAGATTTCCTAAATTCTATGACAATCCTTACCCACTAACTAACAATGAAAAACTCAAATCAGAAACAGATTGATTCACTTAGAAAAGAGATTAAGTCAGAACAGTTACAAGAAGATATTGCATATTGCATAGATGAATGTAACTTAGGTGATGAAATGATCGGTAATGTATTAAGAAGTTGCGAAGAGTTAGGTAATATTAGTGCAGAATATTTGATGGAAGAGTTTGTATTTGAAGGAGGAGATTGTGAGGCCTACGATGATATTAATTACCTGAATATTGCAGAGTTTAATGCAATGTACTGGGAACAATAATGACTCAAGATTATACACGACATGGGAGAAGTCCGTTATCTAATGAACATTTACACTCACTAGATGTGCTGAATAAATGTTACTCAGATCCGAATACTTCAGAGGGGGATAAAAGGTTTTATTGGGCAAAGATTCAACAGTTAACTAATAGTCTAACTGAGTAAGTTTTCCACAGTTATTGATACTTTCTGTGGAAAACTATAGGTAAAAGTGTTAATTATCGTTTTAAAATGGTCTAATAAATAGTACCCTGTTTTCCACACGTTTTCCACAATTTATTATAAACCTTGTGGAATATGTCTTTTAAATGTTATTTTCTTTAGTGATCTTAGCGAGCATTATATCATAATCTCGCTTCTTTTGTCAAGAGGGGGATGATATTTTCTGTGAGGATTTGCGTTTTTAAGTATTAACAATCCTACATAATACATCCGAACTATTGACAGTATCTCGAAGATATTGTAGAATGGTTTATAACACTCAAACTCTCTAATCCCATGACAGTTTCTAACATCTACGGGCAGAAGACTAAGTATAGAATAACGCTGGAATTAGATGTGTTCGATGACTTTAATCCACATGAAATTGAGTGGCCTAAAGTATTCAAATTAGAGGACGATGAGCAGGTAGAAAGTTATATCGAAAACCTGTCAAATCCTCGTGTGTGGGGTATAGAAAGGGGGGACGTTTAAAGTGTCCTTATAGTGAAGGGACACACTCCCAAAGTATTACAAACCACTTTTAATTACGTTCACTAAGTATGACAAATTCAATCACAAATGCATCAGTCAAAGAGTTACAAATCATTCGCAATTTCTTTACTGATGAACAATGGGATGTGATAGATATGGCACTAAATGAGTTTCAAGATCATGACGAATACGTTGACATTCTTGATACTGTAGGTGCTAAATTACAGACCGTATTTGATAAAACAAGAGACGAACCTTTCCTCTCTTAATTAATACTAACTAAGGGGAAATTACACCCCCTTTTTTATTAGTCCTGAGTAAGACTTTAAACTGTTCATTTACACTTTATATTATACAGCAAAATGACAGTTAGTGCAACACAGTTTGTATCATCGAACTTTGCAGAATTCCTGCTCGAAAATGCAAACAATGGCAATGAAATCTTAGCAGTCCTTGATGATATTGTGGAGGGTGCAGATACAGTCCTATAAGTAACAACAACTGTGAGGCCACTAACTAACACTTAGTGGTCTTATTTTATGCTTACTAAATGTTAATCAGTGTTATGAACAGTTGTTGACATATAAGGGCGTAATATGGTATAATTGTTATATGCGTGAATGGACAGTTTGTTGCCGTTCGTTGTTATTTTGTGCGGGTTGCGTTGCCGTTATAAAAATAGCTAACTACCCTAACCTACAGAGGTGACAATTCGAGAGAGCTATATTAATATAAAAAAAATTTCCGTGGTATAAAAAACGCCCTATAAGGTTTTTCATATATAAAAAAATCCCCCATAAGATTTTGGAAACAACAACCTATCACATCTATGCAAAAGATAGAGTATTGTATTGTAATCTAGATGAAGAAGATTTTGAAGAGAAGTGGGAATTACTTGGAGTTATGATCGACCTACTCGGAGGAGAATATAATAGAGAAGATTTATCATATATTAAGTTAGGGCCTAAGTGTGGAGTAGGTGGGCCAGGTAGGGTTATCCAGAAACAACTATGGGAAGAAGATAGTTATTGACATATACATAATACCAGTGTAGAATGAAGTGTAGCTACAACGTATTATGGCCAAAGGATTTACAGTAAAGGCAAATGCTCCCAAACCTAGCAAAAAGGCAACATGGGATATCCCTGCTATCAAAGAAAGATTTAAAGGAAAGAAAGTAGTATTTTGTTTGCCAGGTAGGATGGTATCATACACATACTTGAAGAACTTCGTATCTCTTTGTTTTGATATTGTACAGAATGGAATGAGTATTCAGATATCTCAGGATTACTCATCAATGGTAAATTTTGCAAGATGTAAGTGTCTTGGAGCTAATGTATTAAGAGGGCCAGAGCAAATACCTTGGGATGGTAAACTAGAATATGATTATCAGATATGGATTGACTCGGATATTGTCTTTAACACAGAACAGTTCTGGCAGTTACTAGATCTTGCAGATAACGGAGAAGAAGATGGACAAAAGGAAATAGTTGCAGGATGGTATGCTACCGAGGATGGCACGACTACCTCTGTTGCTCACTGGTTAGAAGAAGATGACTTCCGCAAGAACGGTGGAGTTATGAACCATGAAACTGTGGAATCGATCAACAAGCGTAAGAAACCTTTCACTGTAGATTACACAGGCTTTGGTTGGGTTTGTATTCAGAAAGGAGTCTTTGAGAAACTCCCATATCCTTGGTTCGCTCCTAAGATGCAAGTCTTTGAGTCAGGTGCAGTACAAGATATGTGCGGAGAAGATGTAAGTTTCTGTTTAGATGCAATTGAGGAAGGTTATGAAATCTGGTGCGATCCTCGTATCAGGGTTGGCCACGAAAAAACTCGTATTATCTAATGGGAGACAAGGCCATTAGAGAGTGGATAAATGTCCACCTAAAGAATAAGGACACATCAGATCTATGGGATCTAGTAGCAGCAATACTAACAGAACTATCGGAGCGTGACTCGATTCAATATCGTATCAGAGCCGATGAACCTACCGTTGCTGCTCGGATGAAACAACTCGACAGAGATTTAAAAGACGGAACAGAACCAGCATATTATCCCGAATGGGATGAAAGTACACATGATTCAGAGGGATGCTAAATGGCAAAAACATTAAATGGTGAACAATTAATTGAATCCAGACCGAAAAAAACTCGTCAAGGAAGAGGAAAGCATACCAAATATGCGGCAACCTCTCGTAATGGGGTAAAGAAAAGAAAAAGAGGACAAGGATAAACTACTCAAACCTCCTACATTGTAGGGGGTTTTTTTATTGGTTAAATAGGATGATAAATAAAATATAATATAAGTGTATTTTAATGCCGTTAGAGAGGATAAGCCAAGGTTTTAAGGACGTTTCAATGTCATTTCAGACTAATCCTCTGAATTCAGACCTTATTGCCCTCAAAAATGAGTCTGCAATTGCTAGATCATTACGTAATATTGTGCTAACGACACCAGGTGAGAAATTTTTTAATGAACAATTTGGATCAAGGGTATCTGAATCACTATTTGAAAACATTGATGCAATAACAGCAGACTTAATAGAAGATGAAATCAGAACTTCTGTTAATAATTATGAGCCAAGGGTTAGTTTGAGGACTGTTAAAGCAATTGCCGACCCAGATAATAATGGTTTTGATGTTGTTATCACTTATAGCATTATAGGAGCTGATGTTCCACCCCAATCATTACAATTTGTCTTGCAACCGACTAGGTAAATGCCATTAGTTAACTTTTCAAACCTTGATTTTGATCAAGTTAAGACTACTCTTAAGAATTATTTAAAGTCAAACTCCAATTTTACGGATTATGATTTTGAAGGGTCTAACTTATCAACAATTATAGACGTTTTAGCATATAATACTTACATTACTTCGTATAATGCCAACATGGTATCTAACGAAGTATTCATTGATAGTGCAACATTAAGAGAAAATGTGGTTGCACTAGCAAGAAATATTGGATATTTACCTAAATCACGTAAATCTTCCGCAGCATTTGTTACTTTTTTCGTAGATACATCAGATTTAAACCCTAGGCCATCTACAATTACACTTAAAAAAGGCCCAGTTGCTTCAAGTGCAGGTAATTTTGGTAATTCTTCGTTTATTTTCTCTATTGCAGAGGATATAACTGTTCCTGTTGTTGATAATATTGCAGAATTTAATAATATTAAAATAAATGAAGGATCATTGCTGGTCACTAACTTCACTTATAGCTCTAGAAACCCAAATCAAAAGTTTATTTTACCAAATATTGGTATTGATACTGATTTAATTAGAGTTTCTGTTAAAACCGACAGTTCAGAATTCGCTCCATCAACAAAATATAGTAGACAGGACAGTCTTTTTGATATTACTAAGGATTCTAACGTATTTTATCTTCAAGAATCTGAGGATGAGCAGTATGAAATCTTTTTTGGAGACAATGTTTTCGGAAAAGCACTTGAAGATGGTAATTTTATCACTGCAAACTACATTGTATCGAATGGAGAGTCTGCAAATGGAGTAAATCAATTCCAATTTGCTGGTAGAATCACTTATGTACTAGGTTCAACTGAATATGTGGTTACATCTGGTATATCACTTATTTCAGCAGGTACAGGGTCTTCTGGAGGTGCTACAATTGAGTCTGTAGATTCAATTAAAAAGTATGCTCCACGCATTTATGCTTCTCAAAACCGTGCTTTAACAGCAAATGACTATGAGGCTTTAGTTCCATCTAAAATTTATCCCGATACAGAGTCAATTTCTGTTTTTGGAGGTGAAGAATTAGTTCCTCCTCAGTATGGAAAGGTCTTTATTAGTATAAAACCAAGATTTGGTGATTTTTTACCTAACTTGATTAAGCAAAACATCAAAAATAAGCTTAAAAAGTATTCTGTTGCAGGAATTGTTCCAGAAATACTTGATTTGAAGTATCTTTATCTCGAAATTCAGTCATCTGTATACTATAATACAAATTTAGCACCGTCTGCAGAGGATGTTGGTAGTATTGTTAGCAATAATGCTCAAAAATATGCAGATTCTAGTGAATTAAACAAGTATGGAGCTAGATTTAAGTATAGTAAGTTCCTAAAAATCATCGATGATAGTAGTGATGCCATTACTTCTAACATTACAACAGTTTATATGCGACGTGATTTAAGGGTTGCTCTTAATTCTTTTGCAGAATATGCAATTGGTTTTGGTAATGCATTCCATGTTAAGAGAGCTTCTGGATATAATATTAAATCTACATCATTTAAAATTAATGGTTTAAGTCAATCAGTATATCTTAGCGATCTTCCTAATAATGATTTAAAGACAGGAACACTGTTTTTCTTTACTTTACCTTCAGTTAATTCACAAACTCCTACTATTGTAAAGAGAAATGTTGGAACAATTGATTATACAACAGGAATTGTCATTATAAATCCAGTAAATATTACTGATGGTAAGCAAAAAGATGGTCAAACCATTATTGAAATTTCTACATGCCCACTTTCTAATGATGTTATTGGTCTACAAGACCTTTATTTACAATTAGATGTTAGCAATAGTTCATTTAATATGGTTGTAGATGAAATTTCTTCTGGATTAGATCCATCAGCATCTAATTATATCGTAACTTCAAGTTATGATAGAGGAAATTTGGTTCGTTCAGGTGGCCCTGCCAGTGGCAATATAGATAGTGGTACAACAGGTAATGTGGCATCTACAGTAACATCTACAGGATACTAATCAATACAAATAAATGTCAGAGAAAAGAGTAAAGCTTACTAACGTATTAGAAAGTCAATTCCCCGATTATGTAAGATCGGAGTATCCTTTAGTCGTTGAATTTATAAAACAGTATTATCAATCTCAAGAGTCACAGTCAGCTCCGATTGATTTATTGGATAATATTGATCAATATATTAAATTAGACGAAAATACAAATACTTCTTATTCTGTAGTTCTTGGTGATGATATTGAAGAATTTGGTGATATTATTACTGTTGATATGCGTCAATCTCCAACAGGAACTATTGGATTTCCAGATACTTATGGTCTTTTAAAGATTGATGATGAAATTATTACATATACAAGCAAAACAGACACTGCTTTTGAAGGTTGTGTAAGAGGATTTTGTGGAATAACATCATATCATGATCCAACTGAATCAGATAAATTAGTTTTTAATCACTCATTAGCTGCATCTCATACTGGTAGTGTTTATGCAGATAATAATTCACTTACTTCTATTGGATCTACTGTTCAAAATTTAAGTACTTTATTTTTAAAGGAATTTTTGAAAAAGGTAAAACATCAAGTTTTACCAGGTTTAGAAGAAAGAAAATTAACTACTGATTTAAATCAAAATAACTTTATAAAAAGAGCAAAGGATTTTTATTCAACAAAAGGTACTGATCAGTCATTTGAAATACTCTTTAGGGCTTTATATGATTCTGATGTAAAAATTGTCAAACCTCAAGATTCCCTTCTCACTCCATCTAATGCTCAATATCAGATTACTAAGGATTTGGTTGTTGAACCTATAGAGGGAAATCCTGTTGATCTTGTTAATTCTACTCTTTTTCAAAAAACAACAAGTGGTGAAGATCAAGGATACTCACCTATAGCATCAGTCGAAGAAGTATATAGTGGTGTTGGTCAAACATACTATAAATTAAGTCTTGATGGTGGTTATAATAAAGATATTAGGGTTGATGGTTCAATTTATGGTAAATTTACTGTTCAACCTGCAACAAAAGCAATTGGAAATGTTGCTGTAGGTTCAACATATATTACTGTTGATTCTACAATTGGTTTTCCTGAATCTGGTGATCTTTATGTGTCTTATGGATCAACTGTAGGGGTAGTTTCTTATACTGAGAAGTCAGATAACCAATTTTTTGGTGTTACGGGACTTGTTGGTGTAGTTACTGATACTTATAGTGTAGGAATAGCAACTTATGCATTTGGTAAGTCTTCTATAGATGATACAGATATAAAAGTAAGAATTGGTTCTGTATTATCTGATTTTGAATATGAGGCCACAGCATTTGAATATTCTGTGGGTGATATTGCGAAAATAAAAACTTTAGGTGTATCTGATACATCAGATAAATCTGAAAATTGGTTTTATAATATTGCACCAGTTTATAATGTTAATAAATTAACTCTAATTGACTCTGCAGAACCTAGAACTTATCAAGTTGATTTTGATGTTGATCATTATTTTGATATTGGTGATAGTGCATCACTTATTGGTTCTGATGGAGTATCTTTAATATCAGCTGTTACTAAAATTAAAGATGCAAAGTCTATTATTATTCGTAGAGAAGGATTTATTGATACAAGTAAATTATTTACGTTAAGGAAGAACATTTTAAATGTAGATTCAACAAATTTCCCTAATGCTAATAAGTTTACATCTAATATTCAAAATCTTTATAAGAAAGATAGTGATTTAATAGTTGCATCATCATCTATTCCTTCATACGACTCTCAATCACTTGAAGTTACTGATAGATCAGTTACATTCTCTGGTACTTTTAGTGGTAGTACATTTGAAATAACTCCTGATAGAGATCATGGATTCTATACGGGTGATGCTGTTTATTATACTCCAGAAAAAGTAACAACTAGTTCTTATAATATTATTACTGGTCAAACAGACACATCAACAACTACAAATCTATTTTTAGCTAAAGAAGGTCTTTATTTTATTAAAAGAATAGATTCTAATAATGTAAAATTTGCAAATAGTAGATCAGATATTCATAATAACATTTTTGTTAACTTTACCAATGCAGTTACTGTTAATAATCAAAGAATTGAACCATATACTTTTAAAGGTAAGACATTATCATCACAAAAACTTTATAGAAAGTTATCAACTCCTATTAATGATGGTAATAAATCTTCTACTCCAGCTGGATTTACTGGAATCCTAATAAATGGTGTAGAAATTTTAAATTATAAGTCAAATGACTTTTGTTATTATGGTCAACTAGAAAATATTGATGTTATAACCACGGGTGATGAATATGATGTTATAAATCCACCAAATTTAATAATTGAAGATTCTGTTGGAACAGGAGCAACAGGTAAAGTATCATTGTCTGGATCTCTTAGAGAAATTAAGATAATTGATCCTGGATTTGATTATGTTGAAGAACCAATAGTTTCTATTACTGGTGGTAATGGTGAAGGTGCTTTAGCATCTGTAAGTTTGAAATCTATTCAGCATTTTGCCGAATTTAATTCAGAAAATCCAGTAGATGTTGGTATAGGAACAACTGTATCTACATTACATTTCCCAACTCCACATAAATTTAGAAATATTGAAAAAGTAATCTATAATCCACAAGCACAGACAGCAATTTCTGGATTGAGTACTAATTCGGTATATTATACTCGTGTAGTAGATACACAAACTGTTAAATTGTATAATAGTGAAGCAGATGCTTTATTAGGAATTAGTACAGTAACATTATCAGCACTTGGAGAAGGTACGCAAAGAATAGTTTCTTATAATCCTAAAAATATCATTGAATCTATTAATGTACTTAATGGTGGCCAAAATTATCAAAATAAAGAGAAGATTGCAAATCCAACAGGTATAAGTACATTTTTAAATTGTATTAATATCGATAATCATCATTATGAATCTGGTGAAATTATAAAATATGTTTCTATTGGTTCTTCTATTGGTGGATTGACTAGTGGTAGTGAATATTATGTTAATAAAAAAGATAATGATAGTTTTTATCTATCAGAAGTTGGTATTGGAACTCAAAGTAAAGATATTTACTATAGAACTAATCAATACGTTGATATAACTTCTGTTGGGGTAGGAACTCATAAATTTAATTATCCTGATATAACTGTAAATATAACAGGAAAAACAGGTGAATCTTTAGCATCATATCAAGCTCAAGCACAACCAATATTTAAGGGAGGAATTACTTCTGTTCAGATAACTTCTAATGGTTCTGGATATGGATCACCTGAAGTTTTAAACTTTAATAGACAACCTGTTATTAGTCTTTCTAGAGGTGGTGGAGCACAATTAAAACCTATTATAAGTCAAGGTAAGATAGTTGAGGTTATAGTTTTAGCACCTGGTAGGGGATATCTTGGTTTACCAAATATTATTATAAATGGTGTGGGTAAAGGTGCATTTTTAACTGCAATTTTAGATAATGGTGAAGTTAAGTCAATAGAAGTAATTGAACCTGGAAATGGTTACAGCGAATCCGATACAACTGTTACTGTAGAATCAACTGGAGACGGTGCTCTCTTTGAATCAAAAGTACAGAGTTGGAGAGCTAATTTATTCCATAAACAAGGTGGATCTGAAGGATTATCTAATATTCCACTTGATGATGGATATATTATAAATCCATTAAATCCAAAATCAGGTTTACAATATTCTCACATATACACACCTAGAAAATTAAGAGAAAGTGTATTTGCAGTTGATCAAGTAGGAAGAAAATTATATGGCGAAACGGATTTAAAAAAAGAAAATGGTCAAGAAATTAAATCAGTTAGTCATTCTCCTATAATTGGATGGGCTTATGATGGACATCCAATATATGGTCCATATGGTTATAGTTCAACTCAAGGTGGTGTTGTAGATCAGATGAAGTCTGGTTATTCTATTTCATTAAAACAAAATAGGCCATCAACAGATATATTCCCTAATGGTTTCTTTATTGAAGACTATACTTATACCAAAGTAAATGATGAAACAGTACTAGATGAGAACAATGGTAGGTTCTGTGTGACCCCAGAATACCCAAATGGTACATATGCATACTTTACTACAATTGATCCCAATGTAGTCGATTCTGCAGGGGTCTTTGCTGGATATAGAAGACCTGTATTCCCTTATATTATAGGTGATAAATTCAATTCTATTATTGATACTTTTAATTATGATGTAAACTCAAATCAAAATGCTTTTGATTTAGTAGAAAACAAATATTATAGAAATACTGCACCTTATAATCTTATTGAAAAGAGTCTTAATTATCAATATATTGATATTCCTGATAATTTAAGTCAGTCAGTAGAAATAAAATCAACAACTCCAGGAAATATTCAATCAGTAGGAATAGAAACTGGTGGTAAGGATTATCAAATTGCAGATCGTATTATTTTAGATGATTCTCAAACTAAAGGTTATGGTGGTGATATTAGTATTTCTAAAGTTTCTGGTAAATCAGTAAGCTCTATTAGTGTTGCTACTACTAGTATTTCTGGTGTAGAAATTTATACTTCCAATGAATCTGGAAAATTTGATTTAATATCATCCACTCCACATCCATTTAAGAAAGATGATACTATTACTATATCAGGATTATCCACAAATGGATTAAAGTTAAATGGTTCATATATTGTTGGATTGTCAACTAATACATTATCATTAGTTGGAGTTGGTACAACATCATCTGGAATAGGTTCTGATGGAGCAACTGGAATTGTTACATTCGTTAATGTTGGTGGTGATTTGAGTAATACAACTCCAAATGATATTTTAGTGATAGATGGAGAGGAGCAAGTTAAGGTTTTAAATGTTGATAGAGAACAATCTAGACTTAGAATTTTACGTTCTGTTAATAATGTAAGTACTTCACATACTATTGGTTCAATATTAAGTGAGAATGATAGGCAGTTTAGTATCAAATCTAATGAAAATATAAAAGAAATATTAAAAAGAAATAAAGAATTTTACTTTAATCCTTCAGATTCTGTAGCTCTTGGTTCTACTTCTGGTATTGGTGTAGGAACTACTATTACTTTCTCTAATTCAGGAGTAGGAGTAACAGAAATATTTGTCCCCACAAAAACAATTTATATCAAAGACCATAACTTACAGACAGGTGATCTATTAACCTATTCTACAAATACTGGAACTGCTATAAAAGTTTTCAATGGTACAACTACTTTTGACTTAACAGACCAACAACAATTGTTTGTTGGTAAAGTAAGTAATGATTTAATTGGGATATCTACAGTAGTTGTAGGAGTAGGAACTACTGGAACATTTGTAGGTATAGCCAGCACTCAAAGAGATCAATCTACATTAATGTTTGCTGGATTAGGAACAGGTACATATCATAGCTTTAAAACTAATTATGCTGCAATAACTGGAAAGGTATCAAGAAATCTTGTTACAGTATCTACTTCAAGCACTCATGGATTAACTACTAATGATCTTATTGATATTGATGTCAATCCTTCAATAGGATCAACTTATAAAATGGTGTATAATGATTTAAATAGACGAACTGTTATAGATCCAAGAGATTTTGGTGATGCTGATATTGATATTAATGCGGATTCTATTGAAATATTGAATCATGGTTATATAACAGGTCAAAAGGTAATTTACACTGCTGCAACGCCAGCAGGAGGTCTCTCAGAAGGGGGAATGTACTATGTTGTTAAGGTGGGTGATAATAGTATTAAATTAGCAGCATCATACTATAATGCTACATTAGAAAATCCTATAATAGTTGATATTACATCAACATCTGCAGGAACAGTTGCTCCAATTAATCCTCCATTAGAATTGTATAAGGATTCTACTATAACATTTGATTTATCTGATTCATCACTTTCATTTGTTAAACAATCTACTCAATATTCTGCATTTACGTTAGAATTCTTTACTGATGAGAATTTTACTGATAAATGGGAAAAGAATGCTTCAGTAAAAGAATTTTCTGTTAATAAAGTAGGTGAAGTAGGTATTACTGCAAATGCTGCAGTAACATTGACTGTTAATAAAAACACACCTATAAAACTATTTTATAAATTAACTCCTGTTTATGAAAGTAGCCCTCCTTTAGAGAAAACACAAGCAATTTGTGATTATGATGTTATATCAAATAATCAAATTGAAGTTAAGCAAAGTGTTTATAATGGAGAATATAAAGTATCTGTAGGAACAACTAGTACTTTTACATATACTATAGCAGATGTTCCTGAAAGACCTTCATATTCATCAACTTCAACTATAGAGTATAAAACATCATCAATAAGTGCTTTTGGACCTATTAGTGATTTACTTATTAAGAATTCTGGAAATAACTATTATACTTTCCCAACAATTTCTACAATAAGATCTACTTTTGGATCTAATGCAATATTGAGTATTGGAAGTACAAATATTGGCCAAATTAAAAAAGGAACTATTCAAAATATTGGATTTAATTTCCCATCAGACAAAACATTAGAACCAAGTGTTGGATTACCTCAAATTATAGAAATTGATGATTTTTCTACTATTAAATCTATTGGTATTACATCTGTTGGTAGAGGTTATACTATAGCACCATTGCCAGTTATAGTTGATGGTAAAACTAATAAGGAAGTAAAAGAAGTTGAATTGCATTATCAACTTGGTGATACTAATGTAACTATTATTAAAAATACATTTGGAATGAGTAATCTTCCTCCAATTGTAATACCAACCCGTAATAGTAATGGTGTTGCTATTAGTACAGTTGGATTTAATACAATTACCAAAGATGTAACACTTGGATTAGGAACAGTTTATAGTGATGCATCTGAGTTCCCATTTGCTCTTGGTGATAAGGTATTAGTTGAGAATATTAGTGTTGGTGTTGGTTCTACTGGTATTGGATATAATTCTTCTGCATATGACTATAAGTTATTCAGTATAAAATCAGTTACACCAACTATCGGTGGATTTGGTACTGTTTCATATAATATGAGTGACGAGCTTGGTAATATAGTAACTCCTGGTGCATTTGATCCTACTAATTCTGATGGTCAGATAATTGCTGAGAAAACATTCCCAACATTTGATGTTAAATTTGATAGTAAGAACTTCTTCCCTGGCGAAACTGTTACGTCTGGAAAATCTACAGGTGTTGTAGAAAGTTGGGATCAAAGAGTTGGTACATTAAGAATTTCGTCAAGTGATTCTTTTGTTGTTGGAGTTGCAATTCAAGGACAATCTTCTAAAACAAGTGGAACACCAACAAGTATTACTACATATGATGCTTTCTTAGGATATGATGCAACTTCTAGAGTTGAAAAAGGATGGCAAACTAATTCTGGATTTGTAAATGATAACCAACAAAGAGTACAGGATAGTTTCTATTATCAAAACTTCTCATATGCATTAAAATCGAAAGTTGATTTTGATACTTGGAATGATTTAGTATCAAGCTTAAATCATACTTTAGGATTTAAGAAATTCTCTAATTATCAGTTAGAATCTTCTCTTGGTAATGAAGATTTGGTAGTTGGACTTACAACTAATCAAACTGCATATGAAGTTGTATCTGATTTACAGAATATTGCCGATCTTAATTGTAAATATGGATATGCATCTGTTAAAGAAAATTCTTTAGATATTGATGGTCAATTAGCTTCTAATGAAGTCATATTTGATAGAGGTGAATTAACAGATTATTTTGAATCCTTTGGTAACAGAGTGTTATCTATGGATAATCTAAGTCCTCAATTTAATAGTGTACCAAGAGCAACTAAGTTTAGTGTTGTTACTTCATTCCCAATAAATGAATCTAGAACCTTTAAATTCTTTACTTATGTAAAAGATAGAAGATATACTGGTGAAAGACAGTTGATGGTAGTAGATCTTGCACATGATACTACATTTGCTTATATTAATCAGTATGGTAGATTAGAAACTGTTTATGATATGGGAACCTTTGATTTTGTAATATCAGGTTCTGAAGGACAGTTATTATTCTATCCAACTAAAACTGAACTTAATGATTTTAATATTGCGGCTGTAACATACAGAATAGATGATAATTTAAAGGGTATTTCTAGTAAACAATTAGGTGGTGCAGTAAAGATTAATACAAGCAGCCACAAGGTCGCTGTAGGGGTCACAGAAACGGTTGTAGGGTTTGCTAGTACATATAGGTCAGCTAAGATTTTAGTAGGTGTTACTAAGGACGCTGGTGGAGATGGAACAACAATAAGTGGAAATGAATTTGAGTTTGATGAACTTAATTTAATTCATGATGGCACAGATGTAAGTATTGTTGAGTATCCACAAGTTTCTACAGATCAGAATCCATTTGAAACTCCAGGATTAGGAACTTATAGAGCATATATTGATGGTTCTCAAGTAAAAGTTGATTTTGCACCTGCTGTTGGAGTTGGAACAACTTCAATCGTAAATACCCTTCAAGTTTTGATGGGTAATGAGAATTCAACTGGAGTAGGAACAGAAGATTTAAGACATGCAAGATTGCAAGGAAAAACTACAAATATTGCAGCTTCTGCAACACCTACAGAAAATGTTATTGCTAAATTTGAATCTCAAACAAATCCAGTAACTGATGAATTTGATGCTGCATATTTTGTAGTTCAGGTTACAGATAAAACCAATAATGAGTATCAATTCTCTGAGGTTATGGTCGTTGATGATTATAATGAAATTAATGGTGTTGGTGATACTTATGATTTAGAATATGGTACTCTTCGTACCGCATCTGGATTAGGAACTATTGGTTCTAGAATTGATGTAAATTATGGTGGTGTTACTTACACTGAACTTGTATTTACACCAAATCCAAATATTGATGTTCATGTTAATGTTTACATGAATTCTATTAAATTTGATAATGGAGAAAAGGATGAATTAGATTTAAGTGTTGCTACTATTCAATCAGAATTTGGAGTTTATAAAGGAACTCATAGTGATGTTAAGAGAGCCTTTGAAATAAATCACGATAATAATCCAATATTTGAAAAACAGTTTATTGGTAATGATGTTGGTATTGTTTCTGTTTCTAGTAATACTGTTAAGATCCCAAATCACTTCTTTGTTAGTGGAGAACAGGTAAATTATAGACATGCAGGTGCTGGATCTACTCAAGCAATCGGAATTACCTCTGCTACTTTTGTTGGTATAGGAACTACTGATAAGATGCCTGGTGATTTGTATGTTATTAAAATTGATGACAATTATATTAAGTTAGCATCAAGTGCTGAAAACGCATTAAAACCTTCACCACAGAATTTAGATATAACACATGTTGGTATTGGTACATCTCATAGATTTGTATCTACAAATTCAAATTCTAAGGTACTTGTTGCAATTGATAATGTAATTCAATCTCCAGTTGTTGCATCTGCAATTACAGCATCACTTTCAAGTAATTGTAGTTTTGCTGATGATTTATTACAATTTGCTGGAATTACTTCATTCTTTAGTGGAGATTTAATAAAGATCGGCACAGAAATATTAAAGATTGAAGGTGTTGGTATAGGAAGTACTAATTTTGTTAGAGTTAAGAGGCCTTGGTTGGGAACTCAAGCAGTTGGATATGATACAGGTGCTTTAATTACTAAAGTAAGTGGTGATTATAATATCGTAGGTAATACTATGAATTTTGTAACTGCACCTCATGGTAATCTACCAATGAGTTCTACTACTAATCCACCTGATAGTAGGGATTGGGTTGGAGTGTCTACAAGTTCTAGTTTCCAAGGAAGATCATTTATAAGATCTGGAGCTTTAGGTGGTGTAAATGAAACATATGCTAAAAACTATATTTTTGATGATGTATCATCAGAATTTAATTCTATCAATAATAATTTTACTTTAACATCTAACGGATCAAATGTAACTGGAATTAAAGATGATAATGCTATTATTTTGATTAATGATGTATTCCAAGATCCTGGTGCAACAAATAATTATGTTTTTGATGAACCAGGAAATGTGGGTGTCACTACTTTACAGTTTGTTGGAAGTGCAGTAACGGTAACGAATGATGTTGGTATTTCATCATTCCCTAAAGGTGGAATAATTTTATCAGTTGGATCTACTAATGGTCTTGGTTATCAACCATTAGTAGCTGCTGGTGGAACTGCACTTGTATCTGCTGCAGGAACTATTAGTTCTATTTCTATCGGAAATACTGGATCTGGTTATAGATCTGGAATTCAACCAATAAGAGTTGGTGTTGCTACTCATAGTGGTGCAAAATTAATTGATATAGGAACTGCTACTGTAACTGATGGACATATAACTGGAGTTGCGGTAACTAATCCTCACGTATTCTATAAACAGAAAACAATTAATAATGTTGTATATGATCACACTACAGGAATAACAACTGTTACTACTCGTGGTAAACATGGATTAATTGTAGGAGATGAAGCTAAACTATCTGGAATAGCATTTACTTGTGAATATTCTCCAAGATTAGGAATTACAACAGCTGATTATAATAATGTAGTTGGTATCATGACTGTCACCACTAATGGTGGTCATGGATTAGTTGTTAATAAGGATGTTATCTTTACTGGATTAGCATTTACATGTGGTTTAGATAATGGTGCTTCAACTCATTACTATCCAAGAGGAGAAGATCCTACTTATAACACTGCAGTATCAATTGCAGCAACAACAGCAACAACAGTTACAATAGATGTTGGTTTTGGTTCTCCAAATGATCAATATGCACATAATTTTGTTTCAGCAACTGCTGGTGCTGTTAAGAGTGGTGGCAACTACCAACATCAGTTTGTAGAGGCTGTTGCTGGATGTATCAGTATAACTGGTTCTACAAATACACTTACACCAACTGCTGCAGATTATAATCCTGCTGCTGGAATTATAACATTCACATCTGCATCACATGGATTAACAACATCTGATAGTGTTAGGATTTCAACTGATGGAATAGTTCTTAGATGTGCAATGGATAATTATGCATCATTGCATTCATATCCACGTACAACAGATCCTATTCATGATACTGCAGTTAGTGTTGCATCTACAACTGCAAATACATTTAGTCTCGATGTTGGTACATCTCCTATCGTAAGTCATAACGTATCTGCTGCTGATTATGATGCAGTATCTGGTATCATGACTATGACAATTGGTGCTCATACATTAAAGACTGGAACTAGTATCAAATTAGAGACTGAATCATTAACATTCCAGTGTGCTAAAGATGGAAATGCAACTAACCACAGATATCCAAGAAAACCAGATCCTTACTACAATGGAACTCCAGTAACTAATGTTATTAGTTCCACTAAGTTTGAAGTTAATATTGGTATTGCTACAGTCCCATCATTCTATGTTGGTTTAGGTTCTGTTCAAGGAGCATTACTTGCACCAAGATCTAATGGTAGAGATCCAGCTATTGACCCACGTACTGTACTTAATGTTTTAAGTGACAATACTTTTGAAGTTAATACTGGTATGACTACCTGCCCTCATTTCTATGCTAGAGGTGGTAAGGTTGATAAACCATTTGAAGTTCTTATTGATGAACCATTATCTTACAGTAATATTCCTTTAGTTTACTCATCTAATTCTGTTACAGGTGTAGGAACAAGTGCAACTGCTGATATTGTTGTAGGACAAGGATCTAGTGTTACTTCCTTTGTTATAAAAGATGAAGGTTATGGATATGGTGTTAATGAAATACTTACTGTTCCTATTGGTGGCCCACTTGGCATTCCAACAACCTCTGCATATGAAGAATTCCAATTAACAATACAAGAAGAAGTTACTGATAAATTCACTGGTTGGTCTGTTGGAATGCTTCAATCTTTAGATAGACTTGATTCATTATTTGATAATGCAAGAAAAGCATTTACTATGACACTTAATGGTGAACCTCTTGCTATTAAAGCAAGAGATGGATCTCCTATCAATGTTCAAGATACATTATTAGTGTTTGTTAATGATATTTTACAAGTTCCTGGTGAAGGATATGTATTTGAAGGTGGTAGTATTATTACATTTACAGAAGCACCTAAAGAAGGTGATACATGTAAGATTATCTTCTACAAGGGAAGTGGTGATATTGATGTTGTCTTTAGGGATATTATTGATACAGTGAAACCTGGCGATAAAGTTGATATTGGATATGATCCTCAACTAGGACAAAAATATTGGCAAGATGAGGACAAGAGAGTTGTAACTAAGATCAATTCTATTGATAATGCAGGAACTAATATTTACTATGGTCCAGGTAATACTAATGATGAAAATCTATTGAGACCTGTTGATTGGTGTAAGCAAACTGAAGATACTGTTATCAACCAGAAGAGAGTATCTAAAGCTAGAGAACTTTATGAACCAGTAATTCATCCTACTGCGTATATGATTAAGAGTGCTGGTATTGGTTCTACATCGATATATGTTGACACTATTAGACCATTCTTTAATCCTGCTAATGAAACTGATGGAAGTAGAACTTTCCAAGATAAAGTTACTATTACTTCTCAAAATTCAAAAGTAGGAGCAATTGCAACAGCAAGTGTTAATACATCAGGAATAGTTACATCGATTACTGTTGATAATGCTGGTATTGGTTATACAGGCACTCCAAATGTTATTATTCAATCATCTACTGGAACACAAGCTACTGCAACTGCAACAATATCTGGAGGATCTGTAACTGGTATTACTCTTTCAAATTCTGGAACAGAGTATTCATCAACAACTCCACCTATTGTTTTGATTGAATCACCAACTCTTGTTAGTGAAATTGATAATGTAAGTTCTTATCATGGTGATAATGGAGTTATTGTTGGATTTGGTACAACTACAGTTGGTACTCAAAATAAGATTATTGTTGATTTCCATATACCATCAGATTCTTATTTGAGAGATTCATCTATTGTGACTGGTATTGCTACTTTAAGTAGTATATCAACTGGTGATTTCTTCAGTTTATTTGAAACTAATGTAGGAACAGGTTCTACAATAACAACATATGATAATGTTGGAAATATAATTGGAGTATCGACATACAACATGGATACTATATTCCAAGCAGATACTGTAACTAATGAAACAGTTACGATAGTGGGATTGGGTACAACTACTGTTAGAAGAGTAATGGCAAAGATTAGTGGAATCTCCACTGTTAACTGGGATTCTACTACAGGTGATGATAGATTTGATTCTACCAATTATACATTCGATAATACTGCAGAAACAGTTAGTTACTCTGGTATAATTACTTCTGGTTTATTCTTTGGAAATTATACTTGGGGTAGAATTGATTTACATTCAAGATCTGAAGACAATTCCTTTGAGGCATATGGCCGTAATGGTTATGCTGGACTCCATACTTCAGCAGTTGTTCAAAGAACAAATAGATTGAAATTCCAAGATTATACCTAATTAATAATACTAAATAACTTAAAAATAGAGAAATAATGGCTAAACAAGGCATTACTACTGGAACAACCCCGAACGACGGAACTGGCGATACCTTGTTGTCTGGTGCTGTTAAAATTAATAGTAATTTTGATGAACTTTATGATTATTTTGGTAATGGAAGTGTTTTAAATTTCACTTCTGCGGTTTGGCCACAAAATGACACTGGTATTCATACCACAAGAAACGTAGGTATTGGAACTACAACAGCAACTGAGAAACTTACTGTAGATGGTAATATAAGTCTTCCCGATGATAAATCTGCATATTATGGATCAAGTAATGATTTTGAGATTACACATAATACTTCTTTAGGAAATGAGATAAGTCTTAGAAATGATCATCCTCTTTTTATTAATGATGGAACAGTATCAAATACTTGGTTAAAAATTGATAAAAATGGTTCATTATTCTCTCCTGCAGGTATTACTTCCGTTGGAGCTGCAATTACTTTTAAGGGTACTGATGGAAGTATATTAGCAACAAATCAAAAGATAGCAGGTATTATTACTACTGGACATTTAGTAGCAACTCAGGATTTAACTGTAGCAGGAAAGATTACAGGTGTTGGATCTATTACTGGTGCTACTATTCATGGTAGTGGTGCTGGTTTATCAAATATTGTTAATTCAATTACTGCTGGTGCTGGAGTTACTGTTAGTGGTTCAACTGGAACTATAACTATAAGTTCTGCATCTGGTGGAGCACAAGGTTATTTCCAAAAGAATGTTACTGGTATAAACACAACATCAAATGTTGGTATTGGAACTACTACTTCATCAAGTGCTTTAACAGTATCTGGAGATGGTAAATTTACTGGTATTGTAACGGCTACCACATTTATAGGTAATGTCACTGGTGCTGTGACTGGTAATGTTACTGGTAATGTTACTGGTAGTGCAGCTACAGCAACTGCTGCTGCAACTGCTTATGGATTAAGTGGTACACCTAATATCAGTGTTGCAGTTGTATCTGCATCATCTACTATAACTGCTGCTAAATTTGTAGGAGATGGAGCAGGACTTACGGGTGTAACGGCATCTGGTACTGGAATTGTTATTAAGGATGCTGGAAGTCTAGTTGGTACTGCAGGAACAATTGATTTTGGTGATAGTTTATCTGTTAGTGCTATTTCTGGTGCTGCTGTTACTGTAACAGGAACTACTCCTAATAACTTAACTCCTGCCACAATGGTGGTTTCTGGAGTTACTACAACTAATGGTATTTCTAATACTGGATCTTTCGTTACTAGTGGTGATGTAAACACAACTACTGGAATATTCCGTTGGTCTAGTAAACTTGGGTTGAGTCTAGGTAATGACCCTGTATATTATGCAGGAACACCAAGTGGAACAAAAGGTGATCATAGTTTTAAAACACATGGTTCAGGTGCTAGTAGTGTAGAGAGATTCCGTATTTTTGGTGATAGTACTGGTGGAGCAATACTTCATGTTGGTATATTAACTGCTAGAATTGATAGTCCACAAGTTGTAAGTAGTGGAGCAATTAGTGGTACAGCACTTACTGTATCTAGATATGGTGTTACAACTGGATTTGGAACCTTTGTTGCATCTGCTGGTGTTGCACATACAGTAGATACTTTCGGTACTGCTTACAAAACTGCTGAATATACATTACATCTTGAAGAGACTACAAATAGTCAGACAGAAAAAGTTCTTGTAATGCAAAATGGCACTACTGCATTCTCAAATGAATATGCAGTAATGTATAATGGCAATCTTCTAGTTTCGATTGGGGCAACACTTGCCAGTGGAACAGTTAAATTGGAGGTTACTCCAAGAGCTGGTATTAGTGGACTGACCACATATAGATTCACTAGGGAGACAATGAATTAAATGGATTTTGCAGATTATAAGGATACTCTTCCTAAAGAGCCTTCATCTGGTAAGAAGGCATATTCTGTTGGTTGTGCAAATGCTGAAGATTGGCAATTTATTGATAATTTACTAAAACAAAGCGGTACTTCTGAAACTAATGTTCCTAATGCTGCTGTTACAGTAACTGACGAAAAAATACACAGTCAAACTAGAGCAGTATATCAATTAACGGATACACAAGCAGTAAATCTTAGAAAGCACTCTAAAGTTTCATATGTAACTATTGACACCACTAGATATCCAGGTACATATAAACCAGAACCTGGTGAATTATTAGATTCTGTAAAAAATTATAGATATGATTCTACTGTAAAAAATTATAGAAATATAAATTCATTACCATCATCTCCAGTAGAGGCAGATAAGAATAGGGCTGGATATCAATTACTGAGATGTGTTGACAAGGAGGATCCTTGGGAATATGCAACTATTAATGATGCTTTAAACAATAGACTTGAGTATTATGGTGACGGATCAGATGTTGATGTAGTAGTTGCTGATACTAGAGCATGGTTTGGTCATATTGAATTTCAAGGTAATTTAGGTGGTCCTGCAAAATATAGAGGTACTAATGCATTAAAGGCTGGACATTCTACGAGTAGTACTACTGGTTCATGTGATGTTTTAGATCTAGTATTAGATGCTCCTTATTATATTGATCCTGATTGGTTTGAAGCAAGTGCTTATACTAGATTAGAAACTCGTTGGGATGGTACAAAAGTTCCCGTAGAATCTGTAGCAAGATTATGGTGGTCTGATTCTTCTCAAAGATCTGCAGCATTTTCTGGCATTGGAGAAGTAAGTACTATTACCACAAGTTATACAAGAGCAAACTGTAACGGAACGTATAATAATGACCCTGCAGGAGTTTGGACTGATTATCATGCAACTCCATGTATGTCACAAACATATGGAAGACAGTATGGATGGGCTTTTAATTCCAATAAGTGGTTTGCAAATGTAATTGGAACAAGTGGAATTGAAGTAGAAGAATTTTTTGATATATTAAAATTATTCCATCAGAATAAACCAAATAATGCAAACTATGGAACAAAAGATCCAACAGTAACATCTAATAGTTGGGGTTATCGTAAATCAGTCGCATCTAGTGGTTATTATTATTATCGTACAGGAACTGATGGCACTGGTGGTGTTTCATATAGTTCTAAACCTGCATTTATGAATAATTTTTCTCAAACATCTATTAGAGGAGAATATGTGGGTAATAGTATGGTAACTGCTGGTGAAGAGTTGATTGATGCAGGTGTTATATTTGTTTGCTCTGCAGGAAATACCAATCAAAAAATAGTAGAAGTTGATCATCCAGACTGGAATAATTATTGGGATGAAAATAATAATACTCCATTATCTGGTGCAACTGCTGTAAGATCTGGTTATGACATGTATAATACTATCAATCGTCAAGGATTTCCTGGTCAAATTGGAAAGAAAACTGAGGATGGTGTTACTAGATATCGTACAATAGCAGTTGGTGCATTGGATGAAGATTATCAACCAATAGGTGGTGGTGAGTATATAGAAAGAAAAGCAGATTATAGTAATATGGGAAATCTTATTCGTTTCTATGCTCCAGGTAAAAATACATTAGCAAGTTCTACTAACTATGGTACTAGATATAATCGTTATGATTCAACTTATACTATAGATTCTAATACATCTTCAACATCTGAAGATAGATTGTTTGGAGGAACTAGTTCTGCATGTCCAACAGCTGCAGGTATTATTGCTACAAAAGTTCAGTTTATGAGACATTGGACTGGAGATGATGTACTGGGTTGGATAACCAGAGTAGTTGGTGAAATGTCAGATGCAGATTTTTATCATGGTACTGAAGATAATTCTGCAACTACTGGATGGACAGATGATTATACTACACAAGGTGGTCCAGGTTCTATAATATGGGATGCTGAATCTGGTGGAGAGGATCCTACTACAATAGAAACTAATAATGTTTCCGTTGCTGGTAATATAACTATATCATTACAATAAATACCTAAAAACAACGAACAATGGCAGATAAGAGCTTTGGCGTAAACGAGTTAAATGTAATCAGCAATAGTGCTAGTGCTGTTGGTGTCATTTCTTGTACCAACAGTATGACAGTCAATGCTGCTCAAGTTGGTGTCACTACAAATGTAAGTGTTACTGGAGTTACTACTTCTGATAGTTTTCACAGTAACGATACAACTGGTGATGGAAGTGATGTCGGCTTTGCAATTAAATATAATCTTACTGCAAATGGTACATCTGCTTATCGTTTTGCTGGTCCTGGTATAGTAAATACTGTAGATAATCCAACATTATATTTACAGCGTGGATTTACTTATATTTTTGATAATACAACGGGTTCTCATCCACTTAGAATCCAATTTACAGGAACAACAACAGGTGTTGGTACATATGTAAGTGGATCACAAACGGGAGTTCAGGTATTTACTGTACCGCATACAGCTCCTGCTTCTTATGAGTATCAGTGTACTTCCCATTCTGGCATGAAAGGCACTCTAAATATACCTACATAAACTACTCTAAATAAATAAAAACTTTTCACAATGTCTGCTATCATAACAGATCAAATTAGAATATTAAATGCGAAGAATTTTGTAGCAGGTATTGGTGCTACGAGTAATTCTTATTATTCTTTTATTGGTTTACCAAACTCATCAGATGTTCAAAGTGATTGGGATGAATCTCCTCCTGCACCAAAGGATAACTTTGAAGAGGAAGATTCATATTGGGATACTATGATGGCATTGAAGAAAATCAATGCATCGGATGTTAGGCAGGTAGTAAGGAAAAGAATTTGGACTTCTGGTACAATTTATGATATGTATCGGGGTGATTATAGTAGTTCTAATAGAGCAAAAATCTCTGGAGCAACTAATTTATATGCTGCATCATATTATGTTTTGAATAGTGATTTTAGAGTATATGAGTGTTTACAGAATGGAACTGATCCAGATAACCCTAACGGAAAACCATCTTTGGATGAACCTACTTTTACTGATTTAGAACCTCGTTCTGCAGGTAGTAGTGGTGATGGTTATATTTGGAAGTATCTTTATACAATTAAACCAGCTGATATTGTAAAGTTTGAATCAACTGATTTCTTACCAGTCCCTCAAGATTGGGCAACTTCTATTGATGCTGCTTCTGTTAGGAATAATGCAGTTGATGGTTCTCTTAAAATTGTAACTGTTACAAATAGAGGAACTGCAATAGGTAATACTGCAACATCATATACTAATGTTCCTATTAAAGGAAATGGTTCTGGTGCTCAGTGTACTGTTGTTGTTAATAATGAATATAAAATTGATTCTGTGACTATTACTAGTCAAGGATCTGGATATACTTATGGTTCTGTTGATTTAACTGCAGGTGGAGTTCCTACAGGAACTACTATTCCTACATTTGATGTTATTATTTCACCAGAGGGTGGACATGGGGCAGACATTTATAGGGAATTAGGTGCATATAATGTACTTTTATATTCTCGTATTGAAAATGATACTGAAAATCCAGACTTTATTACTGGAAACCAAATTGCAAGAGTTGGTGTAATTGAAAATCCAAAAGTAACTGCCAATTCATTATTAACTGCTGATAAAGCAAGTGCTGTTCCAGCTTTAAGACTTACTGGTGTAGGTTATAGTTCTGCTAATTTCACTGCAGATACTTTGATTAAACAAACTATTGGAACTGGAAAAACTGCAGTTGGTAGGGTTATTAGTTATGATGCTAATACTGGTGTTTTAAAGTATTGGCAGGATAAGTCACTTGCTGGATTTACTACTGTAGGTGCTGCAATTACAAATCCTACATATGGATATGAATTGCTTCAATTTACAAGTACTCCATCTGGTGTTGGTAATTTAACTATCATTCCAGACTCTGGAACAAACTCGAATTTAGGTATTGATACCGTCTTTAGCGGTATATCGACTGTAATAAATAATAGGACATATAACCTTGGGCAATCTTTCGTGAGTGGGATTGCTGGTCCTGAGGCTCAAAAGTATTCAGGGAACATCATATATGTCGATAACCGTCCTTCAATAACTAGGTCGGTGAATCAAAAAGAAGATATCAAGATCATTTTGCAGTTCTAAGAAATCATGCCACAGCAAACTAATTTAAATGTAGCCCCATATTTCGACGACTTCGATTCAGCAAATGATTTTCATAAGGTGCTGTTCAAGCCTGGATATCCTGTTCAGGCTAGAGAATTAACGACGTTACAATCAATATTACAAAATCAAATTGAGAAGTTTGGACAACACTTCTTTAAAGAAGGTGCAAAGGTAATACCTGGTAATATTTCATATGAAAGAAAGTATTATGCTGTTCAATTAAGTAGTACATATCAAGGGGTTCCTGTATCTGCATATGTTGATCAATTAGTCGGATTAAAAATTACAGGTGCGAGATCTGGAGTTACTGCTGTTGTAGATAAGGTATTATTAGCAGAAAATTCAGAAAGAGGATATTTAACATTATATGTAAATTATATTGCTTCAAATGCTCAGGATAATTCATCACAAACATTTTTAGATGGGGAGGATATTAGTTGCAATAAAACCATTACATCTGGATTACTAGGCAATTCTACAATAACTCCAGGAAGTCCTTTAGGAACTACTATCCCTAATGGATCAACTGCTACTGGATCTTCTTTTTCTATTCAAGATGGTGTATATTTTATAAGAGGTAATTTTGTAAATGTTTCAGCTGAAACATTAGTTCTTGATCAATATGATACATCTCCAAGTTATAGAATTGGTTTATTTGTAAATGAAGAAATTATTAATGCCGATATGGATGAAACCCTGAATGATAATTCACAGGGATTTAATAATTATTCTGCACCAGGAGCTGATAGATTAAGAATATCAGTAAGTCTTTTTAAGAAAACACTTTCTGATTTGAACGATGATAATTTTGTAGAACTTGCAGTAATTGAAGATGGTGTTATAAAATCAAAAACAAAAGGTGGAAGTAGTACTGGATCTATTTTTACTAAAGATTTAAAGGATAATTTAGCACAAAGAACTTACGAAACATTTGGTAATTATTTAACAAAACCATTTGATACAGCTGTATTAGAGTCATTAAATAATAATCAAGGAAATAATGGAGTATTTCAACAAGGACAATTGACTTATGGGGGTGTAGCAGCATCTGATAATGATATGCTTTATAAGATTTCTCCAGGAAAGGCTTATGTTAAAGGATATTCTATAGAAACAATACAACCAACATTCTTAGATTCTCCAAAAACAAGAACTGCAAAAACTCTTGAGAATCAATCATTGCAATATAATACTGGTCCAACCCTATCTTTAAATAGGAATTATGGATCTGCAGAGATTGGTGTTGGTAATACTTATGTTGTTAGTTTAAGAGATACTAGGGTTGGTGCTAATGGATATGATGTGCCTGGTAAAGAAATTGGGATGGCAAGAGTCTATGATTATAAATTAGAATCTGGTTCATATAGTTTATCAAATTCAAATCTTAATCAATGGGATTTGGCATTATATGATGTTCAAACAGTTTCTGAAATTACTCTTAATCAGGCTGCTACATTACCAATTCCAACTTATATTAAAGGTGCTCAAAGTGGAGCAACTGCTTTCTTAAAATCTTCTGTAACTGCAGGTGTTGCACTTACTGTTTATGAAAGAGAAGGTGAATTCAATGCTAATGAACCTTTAATATTCAATGGAGAACTTGGTGGTAGAATTGCAGTAGCGATTACTAATCATACTATTTCTGATGTTAAATCAGTATATGCAACTGATAATGGAATAGTTGGTGTTAATACTTTTAGTGCTGATGTTATTCCTACATTAAAACAGAGTATTGGTATTGCTTCCATTACACAAGTAAAAGCAGGTATTAGTACAATAACTAGTACAAATACACTATTCCCAGGTACTATAGAAGTTGGTAATTTAATTCAGTTTAGTAATTTAGCAAACTCTGATGATCCTACTCTTGCAAAAGTAGTTACTGTTGGATCAAATCTTGTTACTGTTCAAGGTGTAGAGAGTGTATCTGGTATATGTAATGGTGTTTTGCCATCTAGTAGTATTAATGTCAGTGATTTAACTGTTCAATCAACAGATGTTTTGGGATCTGAAGAGGATGGATTATATACCGTATTGCCAAAACATAATGTAGCTACTGTAGATTTGACAAATGCTTCATTAGTAATAAGAAAAATCTTTACTGTTAATATTGCAAATAATCAATTAGATGCTGGAGCTATTCCAACTGCAGGGGATAATGAATCTTTCTTACCATTTGATGAGGAAAGATATTCCTTAGTTAGATCTAATGGAGATACAGAAGTTTTAACTTCAGATAAAGTTCAATTTGTAGAAGGTAGTGGTGGTAAATCAATACAAATTTATAACTTAGGAGCAAATGATACTGGTGCAACATTGATTGCAACATTAACAAAAGTAAAACCAAAAGCAAAAGTTAAAATAAGAAATAGAGTTCAATCTTTGGTTATTAAAAAATCTAAGATTGATGGATCAGGTATAGGAGCAACTACTTTAAATAATGGATTAGAGTATGGAAATTATCCTTTTGGTACAAGAGTTGAAGATAGTTTAATTTCATTGAATACTCCAGACATTATTGAAATACATGGTATATTTGAATCATCTGATACAAATGCAGCTTCTGCACCTAAACTTACATTATCTTCTATTTTAAGTGCATCTACTACAACATCAGAATATATTGTTGGTGAATTGTTAACAGGACAATCTAGTGGAGCAGCTGCTATAGTTGGTGAAATATTAACTAGCAATCAAATTTCAGTTCTTTATAAGAATGATAATGTATTTAAAGAAGGAGAAACTATAACATCTTCAGAGTCTAGATTTACTTCTGTAATTACTACTGCGGATTCTTCTAGTTTTGATATTAGTCAAAATTATTCTTATGATAATGGACAAGAAGCAACCATTTATAATTATGGTGCAATTGAGAAAAAAATAGAAGCAGATACGCCAACCAAGCAATTAAGAGTTTACTTTGCTAGTGGTTCATATGATGCTACTGATACAGGAGATATTACTACTGTTCAGTCTTATGATACTTACAATTTTGGTACTGAAATACCAATGTTTGATGGAATGAGAACTTCTGACTTTATTGATATAAGGCCAAGAGTTTCTGATTATTCTGTTACAGAATCTGCCAGATCTCCATTTGAATTTTTAGGTAGAACATTTGGTACTACAGGACATTCTGCAGCAAATGTTTTGGCATCAGATGAAAATATTTTAACAACTTTCTCATACTATCAAGGAAGATGGGATAGAATATTCCTTACCAAAGAAGGAAAATTTCAAGTAAAATATGGAAGACCTGATGATAATCCAGATCTTCCAGAAGGGGTAGATGATGCAATAGAATTAGTACAGTTAAAACTTCCTCCATATATCTACAATACAAAAGATATTACTGTTGATTTCTTGAAATATAAGAGATTTAAGATGAATGATCTTAAAGATCTTGAAGAGAGAATTAAGAGTTTAGAATATTATACAACATTATCTATGTTGGAAAATGCTACTTCCAATATGTTTATTCCTGATCAGGATGGATTCAATAGATTTAAATCAGGATTCTTTGTTGACAACTTTACATCAGTTGGAGCTCAAGAAACTTCATTTGCTGCTAGTCTTGCTAATAGTATTGATTTAAGACAACAATCAATGCGTCCAAAGCATTATACAACTTCTTTAGATCTTATACCTGGACCTGTTGTTAATGTAGATGAAAGTGCAGATAAAGCTTTCTCTTTGATTGAGGGAATTAATGTAAGGAGAACAGGTGATATTGTTAGTTTAGATTATGCAGAGGTAGAATATGTAAAACAATCCTTTGGAACTAGAAGTGAAAGTGTAACACCCTTTATGGTAAGTTTCTGGGAAGGAACTGTTGAAATGACACCTGCAAGTGATAACTGGGTTGATACTGTAAGACTTGAAGCTAGAGTTATTAATAATGAAGGTAATTTTGCTTCTGTTCTTGCAGATGCTCAACAAAATATGGGTGTAGATCAAAATGGATTTACAGGAACCATATGGAATTCATGGCAAACTAACTGGGGTGGAACGACTACCAGAGATACAAATAGAACTATTGATGTTCAAACCAATAGGCATCAACATGGTGCTATGGTAACCCTAACTACAACTCGTACAACGGATACTGTAAGAGAAACTTTCCAGTCTGGAACTCAGAATAGAACAGGAACTAGAACTGCGATTGTTGAACAGTTTGATAGAGAATCTTTAGGTGACAAAACTATAAGTAGAGATTTAATCTTATTTTTAAGGTCTAGAAATATTCAATTTGTTGCTAAGAGAATAAAACCATTAACAAGAATGTATCCATTCTTTGATGGTCAAGATGTTAGAAAGTATTGTGTTCCAAAACTACTTGAAATTCAAATGACATCTGGTGTATTCCAAGTAGGTGAAACTGTAGTTGGAACTATGGGTGGTGTTGGTCTTGGTAATCAGTCTACACCTGGTAATAATGCTGAAGTAGTCTTTAGGGTTGCTCAACCAAATCATAAGGGTGGGCCATATAATATACCAACCTCAACATTCTCTGATAATCCTTACACTTATAAGTCAATACCATCAAGTTACTCTGCATCATCTACATTATTGAACGTAGATATTCGTTCAATGGCAGATGAAGCTCAAGGAGATTTCTATGGATGGGTTGAAACTAATATGGTTTTAACTGGACAATCTAGTGGTGCTCAGGCAACTATAACAGAGGTAAGATTAGTATCTGATACTTCTGCAACATTAATAGGTAGTTTCTTTGTTCCTAATCCGAACTTAAGTAATCATCCTAGATTTGAAACTGGTAAGAAAGTTCTTCAATTAACTAATGATCCTGATAATGATCCTGATAGAGCAACAACTCAAGCAGAAGAACAATTTGAATCTACTGGTATTTTACAAACTGTTCAAGAAGAAATTGTTTCTACTAGGAATGCAAGAATTGAAACTCAAAGTGTATCACAAAATAGATCTACAAGTAGATTATTAAATTCAGAAATTGTTGAAGGATCAAGAAATGTACAAACTAGCAGAAGAACTTGGAGAGACCCTTTGGCTCAGACATTCTTAATTGAAGAAGAATCTGGAGTATTCTTAACAAGATGTGATGTCTTCTTTAGAAGTAGAGATGATATGAACATTCCTTTTATCTTCCAGATAAGAGCAACTGAAAATGGATCTCCAATTCAAACTGTTATTCCTAATTCTGAGGTAGTATTAGAACCTTCTGAGATTGAATTATCTGCAGATGGATCAATTGCTACACCTATAACATTCCCTTCACCAATTTATCTTGAAGGTGGTAAAGAGTATGCAATGGTATTATTATCCAATTCTACCAAATATTCTGTTTATATTTCTAGAGTTGGTGAAAATGATCTAATAACTGAGACATTTGTATCACAGCAACCATATCTTGGATCATTATTTAAATCACAAAATGCTTCTGTATGGGAACCAAGTCAGTGGGAAGATCTTAAGTTTACTCTTTATAGAGCAGATTTCTTAACTAGTGGAACATTTGATCTTTATAATCCAGATCTTAAGACTGGTAATGGTCAAATACCATATTTAAACGCTGATTCTTTGGTTGTAAATTCTAGACAATTAAGAGTTGGTTTAGGTACAACAGTAGCAGACTCTGCATTAAAAGTTGGTAATACTATTACACAATTGAATAGTGGTGCAACAGGTAATCTTATTGCTACTGCAGGTATTGCAACAGGTGCTTTAAGTGTAACAAATGCTGGATTAGGTTATACTCCAGCATCTGGATTCTATCAATATGATAATGTTACTTTAAGTACTATTACTGGTAATGGAATTGGTGCTAAGGCGAATATTGCTATTAATAGTGGTGTGGCAGTGGGTGCTACATTTGCAGTAGGAGGCCACGGTTATAAGGTTGGTGATGTTTTAGGTATCTCAAGTATTGGTAATAATAAGTTAGGAGTTAATGCTAGATTAACTGTAGCAACTATTGGTGATGTTAATGAACTTATTTTAGATAATGTTCAAGGTGATTATAAAGTTGGTGCAGCAAATACAGTATTCTTTACTAATAGTGCTGGTGTATCTACTGCATTAAACTTTACTAATGGTGGTGATGTTCAAGTAGGTGAAATTATAACTGCAAGTGATGGTCTTCATATTAAAGTGAATGCTAAGAATCATGGAATGTATTTTAATGATAATAAGGTTAGAGTATTTGGAGTTCAATCAGATATTAAACCTACTAAGTTAACTACAGAATATACAACTGATTCTGTTGGTGCATTATCTGTTGAAGATGCTACTCAATTCTCTACTTTTGAAAATGTAGGTGTTGGTACAACTAATACTGGATTCCTACAAATTGGAAATGAAATTATTGAGTATACTGCTGTAAGTGGGAATAATATTGGCGGTAATATTACTAGAACTGTTGATACAAATTCATCAATTGGATCTAGTACTTCATCAAATAGAAACTATCCTGTTGGAACACCAGTTTATAAGTATGAATTGAGTAAGGTCAACTTAATGAGAATTAATAAGACCCATGATTTAGCATCAACAACTGCAACTGGTAAAGGTGAAGCTATTGGATTTGATCATTACAATTTAGCAATTGATATGTCAACTAAATTTAATGATGATAATACAAGTAGGGCGGTTGGAACATCATTCCCTAAACTATATTTGAATGATACAAAATCGACTGGTGGTAATAGAATTCAGGCATCTCAAAATATTCAATATGAGTTAATAACACCTGCAATTCAAACATTATCTGTTCCTTCAACTACAGTTACTGGTGAAATTAGAACAGTAACTGGTCAAAGTATTGATGGTATTGAAATACCTTGGGTTGATAATGGTTTTGAAAATGTTACTTTGAATGATAATAATTGGCTTGATAGTCCAAGAATTATTGCATCAAATGTTAATGCAGAGACAAATTTAGTTGATAAATTGCCTGGTAATAAATCAGTTAATTTAAAATTAACTATGGGTACAGGTAATTCTATGGTAAGTCCAGTAGTTGATTTACAAAGATCTTCTCTTGTATTAACCTCTAATCGTGTTAATAATGTAATTAGTGATTTTGCAACTGATCCTAGAGTTAATGCGATTGGTGAAGATCCTACTGCTTTCAGATATATTTCTAAAGAAGTAGAATTGATTAATCCTGCTACATCTATTAGAGTTATGTTAGAGGGTCATTTGACATCAAGAAATGATATTCGAGCATTCTATGCAATTAGTGATAAGCAAAACTTTACTCCAATATTTGTACCATTCCCTGGTTACAAAAATATAATAGATCAGGGATTCTCAGGTAGAGCAGGTCAAGTATTAGGTCAGGTTATTGATCCTGCTAAGAATGATGGATTATCTGATACTTTTGTTGCACCAACAAATGAAGAATCATTTAACCCTACTGATTTGGTTTATAATCCATATGAATTTACTATTGATAACTTACCTTCATTTAAATCTTATCGTATTAAGATTGTTGCAACATCATCAAGTCAAGTATACGTACCTCAAATAAAAGGTTTGAGAGTAATTGCAATGGCATAGTATGGAATTACATCAAGTAAAGAATCAATCTGATTTAGCTCGTAATATTGAATCAAATTCAATAGTAAATAAAAATACTAAAGAATTTGAAAAATATATTACAAGAAGGCAGATGAGAAGTAAAAGTCATGATAGGGTGGATGTAATGGAAAATGATCTATCACGATTAAAAGGTGAAATTAATGAAATTAAAAATCTACTCAGGGAATTGGTAAATGGCCATTAAAAATATTACATTCGATCCAACTTCGGGAGTGCCTTATGCATCCAACCTGACAATTCAGGGTGGTGCTAATTTTGAGGCAACTTTTAATGTAGTAGATACCTCAAATTCACCATATCCTTTTACAACTGCATGGTCTGCATCTTCTCAGATTGCAAAGAGTGTTGCAATTGGTGCAACTTTAGGTGCATCTGCAACTTTTACTGCAGGAATTACTACATCAGCAACTACAAGTAAAGTAAAAATTTCTTTAGGTTCTGCTGACACAAGAACTTTAAGTGAAGGAAGATATGTTTATAATGTTTTAGTGGGGTCTGGAACAACGATATATAGCATAGTAAATGGTAATATTATGGTTTATGCAGGTGTATCGTCTGCACCCTAAATACTGTTAAGGAGTAGACGCAAATGGCAAAACCAGCAAGTAGATCAGA
>Ga0208261_1000092_pt1 | contig 35781 bp, 31 predicted proteins | sample Knorr_S7_td_DCM__FD_185595 | JGI IMG/M metagenome (GOLD analysis project Ga0208261, IMG submission 185595) | Marine microbial communities from Southern Atlantic Ocean transect - Knorr_S7_td_DCM_ad_131m_LV_B (SPAdes) (version 3) | ecosystem: Environmental > Aquatic > Marine > Oceanic | place...
TTACTTCCAGATTCAGCAGAAACTACACTTGCACCTAGCATTTTCATTCTAGCAACATTAGGAGCCTGCCTTTTTATATCAACAGCTCCCATATAGATTACACATTCAATGCCTGCCAATGCACAAACTGTTGCAGTAGCTACTCCATGCTGTCCTGCTCCAGTTTCAGCAATAATTCTTTTTTTACCTAATCGTTTTGCTAATAATATTTGACCAATTGTATTATTAATTTTATGGGCACCAGTATGACATAGATCCTCTCTTTTTAGATATATTTTACACTTATATTTTTCTGATATACGCTCAGCATAAAAAAGTGGAGTAGGTCTTCCAACATAATCTTTTAATAGGTTATTGTAATCATTTTGAAAGCCTTTTTCATTAATAATTGTATTGTAATTTTTTTCTAACTCATCAAGATTAGGAAAAAGCATTTCAGGTACAAAAGCACCACCATATTTTCCATAAAACCCATTTTTATCAACTTTATATTTCATTTTTTACTATTTGCATAAAAGTTTTTAACTCATTAATTTTTTTTAAGTGATTTTGATCTTCAAATTTACTATTAACATCAATACCGTATATCGGTAGTTTCATTTCAAATAGCTCAATAAGAGATTGAATAGAATGAATTCCAATTCCTCCGCTAATAAAGAATTCCTTTTTTAAATTATATTTTTTCAATTTTTTCCAATTAAATGACTTTCCGCTTCCGCCTGGAAGATCTGACTTAGAGTCAAATAAAAATAAATCACAGTTTTTCTCATATTTATTTAAAACTATAAAGTCAAAATCATCATCCACTCTAAATGATTTAATCACCTTAATTCCATTATTCATTATCTCTTTGCATAACTGAGGTGATTCTTCTCCATGTAATTGAACACAATCAAGTTCATGCTTCTCAATTTTAGTATATATATCCTCAATACTCGAATTAAAGAAAACACCAGTTTTATTAATTTCCTTATTTAACCTTGGTGTAGAGCCATTAACATATCTTACAGACTTTTCCCAAAAAATATGACCGATATAATCAGGATTTAACTCAGCAACATGCTGAATATTTTCATTATTAAATAGTCCGCAAACCTTAAATTTCATTTTCAATTTTTTTTATAAAATCATAAGCTGATTCCATTGGATTTCTTGTTTTCATGAATTTTTCACCAATTAAGAATCCGTTATAACCTACTTCTTTAAGTTTCAATATTGATTCAACCTCGCTAATACCACTCTCAGATATTTTAATAAATTTGCTTGGAATCTTTCCATATAGTTCAACACTATTATTTAAATCAATTTCCAATGTGTCAAGATTTCTATTGTTAACTCCAACAATATCTATATCATCACCTGATATTTTATATAATTCATCTTCAGAATGAATTTCAAGAAGAACTTCTAGGCCTATACTTTTCGCCAATGAGCTATAGCCTATGATCTCTTCTTCGGATAAAATTGAAGCAATCAGAAGTATTGCATCTGATCCAATTGATTTTGCTTCAATTACTTGATATTCACTTATTATAAATTCTTTTCTCAAAATTGGAAGATTTGAAATATCTCTTATATCAATTATATCTTGGGTGTCACCGTCAAAATATTTTTTATTTGTTAAAATTGATAATCCAGCAGCACCAGCTTCTTCATATCCTGAGACAACATCAGACAAGCTTGAGATATAATTAATATTTTGATTAGAGGGGGATCTCCTTTTGAACTCACATATAATTCCAGAATTATTATTTTTAATTGATTCTTTTAGAGAAATACATTTTCTAGAGAATAAATGGCTATTCTCTAGTTTAGATATAGAACTATTGGATAATAATTTATTAATCTCTATTTTTTTATCTTCAACAATCTTATCAAGAATCTTCATTTCATTATATCTTTTAGTTTATTGAATGAATCTAAAGCTTTACCAGATAATAGTGAATCTTTTGCTAGTTCAAAAGCTTCAATTATTGTAACTTTTTTTGATAAAGAAATAGCCATTGAAGCATTTGCGCAAACAACATTTTCTTGTTCAGTAGTTCCTTTACCATTTAGAACATTCATAAAAATTTTAGATGATGATTTTACATCTTTTCCACCTTTAATTGAATCCTTATGAATATCATCTAATTCAAAATCTTTTGATTCAAGAATAAACTCGTTTGATCTAGAATAAACTTTAGTATTACCTGTTAAAGATATTTCATCATAACCATCTAAGGCATGTATAATATTATATTCTACATCAGTATTCTGGTATAGGTAGTTATAAATTCTTGCAAGTTCTAGGTTGTATACGCCAACCATTTGTTTTTTAGGCATAGATGGGTTTACCATTGGTCCTAACATGTTAAAAAATGTTTTTAACCTAAGTTCTTTTCTAACTGGGGCAACATTTTTCATTGCAGGATGAAATAAAGGAGCATGGAGAAAGCAGATATTAGCCTTATCTACTGCTCTTTTAATTTTATCATAGTCGTTTGTAAAATTTATACCTAAATATTCCAATACATTACTTGACCCACAACTGGATGATACTCCATAGTTTCCATGTTTAGCAACCTTGCTTCCGCTACCCGCAGAAACAAATGAGGCTAGAGTTGAAATATTGAAAGTGTCCTTTTCATCACCTCCAGTTCCACATAAGTCTATAGTATCAAACTCCCTAAGATCAACTTTTAATGATAAATCAATCAGCGCTTTTCTAAATCCATTTAATTCATCAATAGTTATATTTCTAATCATAAAGATTGTTAGAAAAGATGATATCTCACTTGTATTTAACTTGCCTTCTGAAATTTGAATAATAATATCTCTAGCTTCCTTTTCAGATAAGGTTTCATAATTCGTTAGCCTATTTAAAATTTCTTTCATATACTTTTAACCCAATTTTTGATCATTTTTTTTCCTTTAGGTGTTAAAACAGATTCAGGATGAAATTGAACACCTCTTACCTTATATGTTTTGTGTCTTAATGACATTATTTCTCCATTTTTATCTAAAGATGTAATAACTAGATTCTCAGGAATTGGCTTGTCTACAATCCAAGAGTGGTATCTTCCTACTTTTATTTTACCTTTTATTCCATCAAAAATAATATCATCTTCAACTACATTAATTTTAGTTGCTACTCCATGATAAACTTTTTCTAAATTTCTGAGCCTTCCTCCAAAAGTCTCTGCAATTGCTTGTTGACCTAGGCAAATGCCTAAAATATTTTTACTTTTTGAATAATATTTTAATACTTCTAGAGTTTTCCCAGATTCTGAAGGAATGCCAGGACCAGGAGATATTAGAATAGCATCAAAATCTTTAATATCATCAATTTCAAATAAATCATTTCTTTTTACAGTAACATCACAACCTAACTCCTTCAAATAAAATAGAAGATTATAAGTAAATGAATCATAATTATCTATTAAAAATATTTTTTTCATTTTATCATTTCAGCTTCAATCAAGGCTTGGTCTAATGCTCCTAATTTGTTCTTAACTTCTTCTAGCTCTTTTTCAGGTTTTGAATCAATAACTATTCCTGCACCAGCTTGATAATTTAAAATATTGTTTTTACTAAAGAATGATCTAATGATTATTGCATGATTAAAATTCCCTTTGAAATCAATAAAACCAATAGCTCCACCATAGAAATTTCTATTAACTTTTTCATACTTTTCAATTAGTTCTAACGCTTTATGTTTAGGAGCTCCAGATAGTGTCCCAGCAGGAAAAGTATCTTCAACAACTTGATATGATTTTATATCTTCCTTTATCTCTGCAGTTACTTTTGAAACTAAGTGAATAACATGGGAATAAAATTGAATTTCCCTGCTTTTTTCAACTTTAACATTATTTCCGCTTCTACTCAAATCATTTCTAGCTAAGTCAACAAGCATTATATGTTCAGAATTTTCTTTTGGATCCTTGGCTAGCTCTTTAGCTGTCATTTGATCTTTTTGATCATCTCCAGTTCTTTTGAAAGTCCCGGCAATTGGATGAATCTCAGCTTTTTTGTTGTTAATAACAATCTGGGCCTCAGGAGAGCTTCCAAAAATTTTAAAATCACCATAATCAAAAAAGAATAGATATGGTGAAGGATTTATCGATCTTAATGCTCTATATACGTTAAATTCATCACCTTTAAATTTCTGAGTATAACGTCTGGACAAAACAAGTTGAAATACATCACCTCTTTTGCAATGATCTCTCGCTTTATTAACATATTCAATATATTCTTCATCATTAATCTCAGATTCAGGTTTTCCAATTTTTTTAAAATTATATGCTGAAAAACTTTTATTATTTAATATGCCCTCTATAGTATCTATATTGGATGATTTATCAATTGTATTACAGAAAATATGGGCTTCATGATTATACTGACTTATTGCTATAATGTTTTTATATAAACCATAATAAACATCAGGTATATTTAAATTTTTTTTAGTTTCTATCTCTATACTGTCAAAATATTTTATTGATTCATGGCTCATGAAACCAAACATCCCATTATTAAGAAATTTAAAACTTGAATTATCTGTTTCAAATTTTTCTATATAATCATGAATTACAGTTGAAACTTTTTCTCCTTTTTTTAATTCTTTTGACTCAAGAGTGCCTCCAGGGAATTTAGAATCAACTTTATAATCTTTTATTTTAATATGTCCAATCTGATTAAAGCATATGTATGAGTAATTATTATTTGCTAACATGTAATCACTATTTTCAAGAAGAAGACTATTAGGAAAGATATCCCTTATCTTTAAGTATACTTCCACAGGAGTAATTGTGTCTGCAAATATTTTTTTGTGATATGTATTAATTTTTATTTTCATAGCAAAAAAAAAGCTTGTCGTGAGACAAGCCTATATATAATGTATGGTTCATTCACGAATGATTAACTATTCTCAATCCACCAAACAAAATTATTAGTTTTCATAATCAAGCAAATATAATGTAAAAACAAATTAAACCTAAAGAAACTAATAAAATAATTAGAAAGACTCCTTGAAAAATAAATCTTAAACTTTTTTTTGCAGCATTTGACATATTATAGTCCTGTAGTTTAGGCTCTTCAATGTCCTTTAACTCATTTATTGAAAGAATTGCAGCTATAACTACTGAACCTGTACAGATGAGACCCATTATAAATATAAAAGCTTCCCCCATATTTATTTTAACATTTGTTTAAAATAAGATCCAAATGCAAGAATAGATGGAACCCATAGTCCTACAAAAACTCCTTCATCTTTATAACCATAGAACCATAATGATACAGATAAAAGAAAAGAAATAAATGCAGCACCAAGAAGAAAAATATCCGAAGTTTGAAAGTGTTTTTTCATATAATTTATTTTATTTCCTTTTAAAATTACTAATATCTTCTGATGAGAAGTATATAGTTTTAATTTTTTTCTAATTACTCTATTAGTTTTTCTTATTATTGTTAAGAATTAAAAATTTTAAATTAAATTCGAGAAAATTTCAAATGATAGATCTAGGTCAAGAAGAGTTATTAGAAAAGTTAGATGATGATGATAAGGCATTTATTGTTGATGTTAGAACTAAAGAAGAATATGAGGAATCTCATATCCCCAATTCAACTTTAATGGATATTAAAGACCCTAAAAGGTTTATAGAAGAAATAGAAAATCTAGATAAACACTTAAATTATTATGTTTATTGTCATTCTGGAGTTCGAAGTGTTCAAGCATGCCAAATTATGAAAACATTTGGAATTAATAATGTTTACAACTTATTAGGTGGAATTTCTGAATGGGGTGGAGAACTAGTTAAAGATTAATAGGTGAATAGGCTATATAGATTTTTTGAAAAGTATGGATTGAATGTTTGTCAAAGAATGTCAAAGGTAATAGGTATATACCCAAGAAAAATAAGAATATTCTTTATTTATTTTTCTTTTTTTACTGTTGTCATAGGATTTATTTTATATTTGACCTTTGCTTTATTTTTCAAAATAAAAGACTTAATAATAGTTAACAGAAAAACAGTTTTTGACTTATAAATATGGAAACACAAGATAAGATAGGATTAGATGAAAAGATAAATGAAGCATTTCAGCCTATATCGAGTTTTTGGGAAGGACTTATTTTACATGAATTTTTTGGAACAGGAATTCCAACTATTATTTTTTTACTAGTTGGTGGAGCTGCTTTCTTTACATTTTATTTTGGTTTTATAAACATAAGAGGTTTTGGGCTTTCGCTCAAAACTGTAATGGGCAGATATGATAGTCTTGATGAAAAAAGATCTAATAATGGAGAAGTTAGTCATTTTCAGGCTCTAGCTACTGCCGTCTCAGGTACGGTTGGAAATGGTAATATTGCTGGTGTTGCTATGGCTATTGCAATTGGAGGACCTGGTGCTACTTTTTGGATGATACTATGTGGGTTGCTTGGAATGTCTTCAAAGTTTGTAGAGTGTACATTAGGAGTTAAGTATAGGGATGTTGGTTCAGATGGAACAGTTTATGGTGGTCCAATGTATTATTTATCAAAAGGTTTAAAAGAAAGAGGGTTTGCAAAATTAGGAAAGGTACTTGCTGTAACTTTTGCAATTTTATGTATTGGGGCCTCGTTTGGTGGTGGAAATGCCGCGCAGTCAAATCAAGCTGCTTTGCAAATGGTTAGCCTTTTTGGAATTAGTGGTGGTGGAGCTAGGACAATGATTGGAATAATAATGATGATAGTTGTTGGGATAATTATAATTGGAGGAATAAAAAGAATAGCTTCTGTAACTGAAAAAATTGTACCATTTATGGCAGGTATATATGTCCTTGCATGTCTATATATTATTTTTTCAAATTTATCATTTGTTGATGATGCATTTGCGATGATTATTAATCAAGCTTTTGCACCTAGTGCGGCTGTTGGAGGATTTATAGGAGTTTTAGTTCAAGGGTTTAGAAGGGGAGCATTTTCCAACGAAGCAGGTGCTGGTTCAGCTTCTATAGCTCACTCAGCGGTAATTACTAGTTATCCTGCCTCAGAAGGATTAGTTGCTCTGCTTGAACCATTTATTGATACGGTTGTGATCTGTACTATGACAGCATTAGTTATTATAATATTTAATGGTGATAATAGCTTATTCACTTATGGAAACCTTGTTGAAGGTTCAACTGCTGTTATGGTAAGGGGTCAAGAGCTTGAAGGCGCTGGCTTAACATCTGCAGCTTTTTCTGAATACATTTCCTTCTCAGGTCCATTTTTAGCTTTAGCTGTTGTCTTATTTGCTCTTTCTACTATGATTTCATGGTCCTATTACGGACTTCAGTCTTGGATGTATGTTTTTGGAAAAGGAAAAGTTTCGGACCTAACATATAAAATTCTATTCTTAATATTTATAGTTATAGGTGCTGCAGGTGATATGTCATCTGTATGGGCATTCTCTGATGCAATGATTCTAGCCTTAGTTTTCCCAAATATGATTGGACTATTTATATTATTCCCAAAGGTTAGGGAGGAGCTTCAAAAGTATATTAATGCAATTTCAGCAAAAAAATCTAGCTAAGATTAAATACAATTCTTTATATTTGCCACCAAAATAGAAGATAATGCTAATTATACCTATTAAAGATGGTGAAAATATAGATAAAGCTCTTAAGAGATTTAAACGTAAGTTTGATAAGACTGGCGTTATGAGATCATTAAGAGATAGAAAGCAATTTGTTAAACCATCTATCGAACACAGAGCAAAGATTCTTAAAGCTCGTTATGTTCAAAAACTTAAAGATCAAGAAAACCTTTAATTACCTTAAAATTTTTGAAATACATCGTAACTTTGGTTTAGATGCTAATTGATAAATTTATAGATTACTTAACTCTTGAGAAGTCATATTCTCACAATACAATTAATGCCTATTATAAAGATTTAAAAGATTTTGAAAATTTTTCAAAATCCAAATTTGATAATATTAATATTGAAGATTCGAATTATTCAATAATAAGATCTTGGATAGTAGAATTAGTTAATTCTGGTGTTTCTAATAGAACTGTGAATAGAAAAGTATCATCTCTTAAATCATTTTTTAAATTTTTAATAAAAACTGATTCAATAGAATCCTCTCCATTGGAGGGTCATATTCCTTTAAAACAAAAAAAGAAAATTCAAGTCCCTTTCTCTAAAGAAGAAATTTCTTCCTTGTTAGATAGTGATTATTTTCCCGATTCTTATAAAGGTTTACTTCAAAAAACAATTATTTCATTTTTTTATTTTACAGGGGTAAGGAGAGTTGAGCTTATAGAATTAAAAGAGAGTAATCTTGATTTAAAGTCAGGAGTAATTAAAGTTTTAGGGAAAAGGAATAAGGAAAGGGTAATCCCTCTTTTACCAAAAATTAAGAATCTTCTTGAAGAATATATATCTGAAAGAAATAATATTATTACTAAGCCAGAAGATGATTTAGTGTTTTTGTCTAATAAAGGATTTAAATTATCTGAAAAATATGTGTATAGAACTGTTTCAGAATACTTCAAATTGGTTTCCTCAAAAACTAAGAAAGCTCCACATATTTTAAGGCATAGTTTTGCTACTCACCTAATAAATGAGGGTGCAGATATTAACTCTGTTAAGGAGCTTTTGGGTCACGCTAGTTTGTCTGCAACCCAAATATATAGTCATACTAGTATGGAAAAAATAAAGGAAGTTTTTCAAAAAACTCATCCAAGAGCAAAGTAGAATATTTAATAATTATTTTGGAATTTTGCTTTGATACAGCATAAAAAAACATTTATTTTGCAGTTCGATTTATGTTAAGCCGATATAGCTCAGCTGGCTAGAGCAGCTGATTTGTAATCAGCAGGTCGTGGGTTCGAGTCCCTCTATCGGCTCTTTGAAATTTTGAAATCGGGGAGATACTCAAGTGGCCAACGAGAGCAGTCTGTAAAACTGTTGTTTTTAACTTCGCAGGTTCGAATCCTGCTCTCCCCACAAATTAATGCGGGAGTAGCTCAGTTGGTAGAGCGTCAGCCTTCCAAGCTGAATGTCGCGGGTTCGACCCCCGTCTCCCGCTCAAAAAAATCTAATATTCTCAATCGATAGATTTTTAAAGTATCAAAAATTCAATTTTTATTCTAATTGGCCGATATAGCTCAGGGGTAGAGCGTTTCCTTGGTAAGGAAAAGGTCCCGAGTTCAAATCTCGGTATTGGCTCACTTCTTTTCTTTATATTTAAATATGATAAGTATAGTTTGCTTCGGAGAAGTTCTATGGGATCTCTACCCAGATAAAAAAATAATTGGGGGCGCCCCATTTAATGTTTTTGCTAGACTTCATAATCTCGGAAATAATGTTGACTTTATTTCATCAATTGGAAATGACAAACTTGGTAATGAGATTCTTGAACACTTTGATCAGAATAATTATAGTAACAAATTTTTAAATATAGATGAGAAATATGAGACTGGAAGTGTGATTATTACCCTTAAAAATGGCGAACCTTCATATAAAATTTTATCAAATGTAGCTTGGGACTTCATTCCGCTTAAGGCCTCCTATGATGAAATTTTAAGTGATTTGGATATACTAGTCTATGGTTCACTTGCATCTAGAAATATAGGATCATTTAAAACGCTTAAAGAATTAACTAAACAATCAAAATTTAACATTCTGGATCTAAATATAAGAGAGAGTTATTATGATTTTGAAAAAGTAAGCTCTCTAGTTAATTCAGCAGATTTTTTAAAAGTAAATCTAGAGGAACTAGAACTAATTAATCAGTTATTTAAATTTAATATTTCTGACACTCAAAATTTAATTTTTAAAATTTTAAAACAATTTGACCTGAAATATGTATGTGTGACAAATGGAGAAATTGAATCAATGATTTATGATGGTAAAAATTTTGAAATAGCTAAGTCATTTCAAGTAGATTCAATTGATAATGTGGGAGCTGGAGATAATTTTTTAGCTGCCTTGATTGATGAATTATTAATTAAAAAAAACAATTTAAAAAGTTCATTGAGAATAGCCTCAGCATACGGTGCAATTACAACAACAAAAAATGGTGCAGTTCCTAAAATTAATAATTATGAGGTAGGTTCAATGTTAAATTCGCAATAAAACTATCCATATATTATTATATTCTTATTTATTATTGATTTTTATGAGTTTTATTGGTAAATATCTATTTCTCTTATAGTGTTATTAACTTTTATTATTAGTTGCTTGGTTTTGAGCATATTATCCATATATTTGGCCATCAGAAAATTTTAAAATAACAATATGAAACTAAATTTACTAAAATTGAGTCTCGCGTTTACTATTGCTTTTAGTGGAATGCTGAGTGCTCAACAGGTTTCTGGTAATGTTTCAGATGAAACTGGTCCACTCCCTGGAGCTACTGTGGTAGTTCAGGGAACTACTACTGGTGTCGTTGCAGATTTTGATGGAAATTATTCCATATCTGCAAGCGCTGGAGATGTTTTAGTTTTTTCTTATGTAGGTTATACTGCACAAGAAATTACAGTGGGCAACCAGAATACAATAGATATAGTTCTGCAATCTTCTAACGAACTTGAAGAAGTCTTGGTTACTGGATATGGTTCTCAGCAACAAAAAGAAATTACCTCTGCGGTAACTTCTATTAGTGCTGAAGAATTTAACCAGGGGGCAATAAATGATGCCTCTCAACTTTTACAAGGAAAAGTAGCTGGTTTGCAGATATATAATAGAGGTGGTGACCCGAATGCAGGAACTGTTATTCGTCTTCGTGGTCTATCAAGTTTAGGTGCAAATATTTCTCCTCTTGTAGTAATTGACGGCGTTGTTGGGGCTTCCCTTAACAATGTTGATCCTAGTGATATTGAGAGTTATACCGTATTAAAAGATGCTTCTGCAGCTGCAATATATGGTTCTCGAGGATCATCTGGGGTAATAATTGTTACAACTAAATCAGGAGGAGTTGGCGCAGCTCAACTTACATACTCTGGACAATTATCTTCATCTAGTATTCTAAATCAGATTGATACTATGTCTCCTCAAGAATTTATTGCTTCGGGTGGACGAGATTTATCTTCTCAAACAGATTGGTTAGATGAAGTAACACGTGATGCATTTACTCAGATTCACAATGTTTCTGCTACTGGTGGAAATGGAAAAACAAATTATAGAGTATCTGCTAATCTTCGTGAAGCTGAAGGTATACTACTTAACAGTGGGTTTGATCAGTTTAACACTCGTTTAAACTTTTCAACTACAGCATTAGATGATAGGTTAAAGATTGACTTTAATACTTCATTTACTCAAAGAGATCAGAAAAATGGTTTTAAAGAGTCCATGCGTTATGCAACACTTTATAACCCTACTGCTCCAGTTTATGCTGTTGATGCACCTTATGCTTTTAATGGTGCTCAGTTTGGAGGATATTATGAAACTTTAGGTTTATTCGATTCGTATAACCCAGTTTCTATTATCAAACAAAACTTAAATAATGGAGAGCGTAGAGAATTAAACTATGGTATTAATCTTACATACGATGTATCAGATAATATAACAGCTTATTTCCGTTCTGCTCGTCAGTCTTCAGACTATGCAAATCGTGTTTATTTTAGAACAACTTCACTTTGGAATAGTTCTAACGATTATGGAGGTGCAGATTCACCAGTTAGAAAAGGTGCTGCAGAATTCTATGAGAATAACAGCGAATTCCAATTAAATGAACTTTACGGTTCATGGAAAAAGTCAACTGATGATATGAATCTAGTTGTTACAGCAGGTTACTCATATCAAAAAGAAAATTATAACGAAGCATTTTTTGCTTTAGGTGATTTTCCAGGTGATGAAATAGATTATATTGATGCAATAGAATATTCTCAAGATTTATTGAACGCTGGTAATGTTATCGCAAACTCTGGGAGAAATCCTGATACAGAGATTGATGCTTTCTTTGCTCGTGTTAATTTGACTTGGAATAATAATTTCTTTTTAAATGCATCTATTCGTAGAGAAGGTTCTACAAGACTGGGTGCTGATAATAGGTATGGAACGTTCCCAGCTATTAGTATGGGTGCTGACCTTGCTCCTATACTTGGTCTTAGTGGAGTTCAGCAATTAAAGCCACGTATATCTTATGGTGTTACTGGTAACTTACCAGGTCAAGTTGGTCTTTCTCAAGAAATCAGAGGATGGTCTTGGGGTGGAGGTGGCTCTGCAGGAGGTTCAACAAACCTTTTAAGAGCAGCTAATCCAGACTTAAAATGGGAAGAAAAAACTGAGTTAAACTTTGGTATAGATCTAACTATGGATCGTCTTTCAGCTACACTTGATATTTATGAGCAAACCTCTAAGGACTTTATCATAAATCGTGTTGTAGATGCTGCTGTTTATGGATTTGATAGAAGATTTGAAAATGCAGGACAGCTTTCATCTAATGGATTTGAACTATCAGTTAACTACGATGTTACTGATAACTATAATACAGGAATAGTTTTATCTAGTAACAAAGTTGTTCTGGATGAATATGTTCAGGATTCTGATAAATTTGGAAACCTGGGTGCTCCTGGTCAAAATAGTACATGGGTTACACGTGTAAAAGTAGGTGAACAAGTTGGTCAAATCTGGGGTCCTGTTTGGGATGGAAGTGTTACTAATGGTTCACAAAACTTTAAAGATGTTAATGGAGATGGAGAACTAGTAGTTGGTCAGAACAATGCTTTAGATGACAATGTTGACTTTGATGTTCTTGGTAGTGGTATTCCTGATCTAGAAATAGGTTGGTCTAATCAAATCACTATTGGTGACTACACTATAAATGCTTTTTTTAGAGGAGCATTCGGACATAGTCTTGTTAATACTTTCCGTGCTTTCTATGAGCCAAGAGTTGGTTCTCAGAAATCATATAACTATGTAAATACTGAGTTAGCTAATCCGGAAATTAAAAATGCAAACTTCTCTTCTTTATATGTAGAGGAAGCAGATTTCTTTAAGCTGGATAACTTAACAATATCTCGTCAAGTTAATGATAATATGAATTTATCACTGAATGTTCAGAACGCATTTGTAATTACTGATTATACTGGTTCTGATCCTGAGCCTGCTCTTTTCGATCTTTTAGATGGGAATCCGCTTGCTCCAGGTATAGACCGTAGAAATAGTTATTATTCTGCACGTTCATTCACACTTGGTATAAACTATAAATTTTAAATCATGAAGTCTATGAAAACTATAAATAAAATTATATTAGGAATCGGTTTAATAGGTATTACCTATTCTTGTACTGATCTTGAAGAAGAACTCTTAGGAGATCTTACATCAGACTTCTCTCTAGAAGGAATTTCTACAGGAGGTTCTGGTGGGGGTGGTGATGCTCTAACAGGAGTATTTAACGCTGTTAGAAATGCTGGAACTGCTAATCATGGTGGATATTTCTCTGTACAGTCAGTTTCTTCTGATGAAATGGCTATTACTCAAAAGGGAGGTGACTGGTATGATGGTGGTATTTGGCTTGAAATGCATCGTCACACTTTTACTCCTGCTAATGGTCCAGTTACTGGGACTTGGTCTCAACAATATGGTTCAATAGCTGAGGTAAATAATGCAATTAGTAATGCAGGGTTAGATGCTAACCAAATGGCACAAGCTAAAGTAGTTCGTGCTTATTTGCATTGGAGATTAATGGATTTATACGGTAATATCGTTATTGCTGATGGATCAGGATCTTCTAATCAATCATCTAGGTCAGCAGTTTTTAATTGGGTAGAAGGAGAATTACTTTCTGCTTTAGGAATGGGATCTTCTTTTGATCTATCAGGTCTATCAAATTCATCTTTAGGTACTAATGATGTAAAATATAGAATTAACCAGTATTCTGCACTTGGTATTTTAGCTAAATTATATCTAAATGCTGAGGTATATACTGGAACTGAAAGATATTCTGATGCAGCAGCTGCAGCAGGACATATTATCGATAATGGACCTTATTCATTATCTGATAGTGGTATATCAGTTCCTAATCTAGGAAAGAGACCAGCGGTTTCGTCTGATCCTGATAATTTGGTAGGATACGCTGCAATATTTGCTCCTAATAATGAAAACAATCCAGAAATTATTTGGTCTGTTGAATATGATGAAGCAACTGCAGGTGGTATGAATTTCCATCATATGACTCTTCACTATGCTTCTCAGTATACATGGAATTTTGAGGCTCAACCTTGGAATGGTTATGTTGCACTAGAGGAATTCGTGAATTCATATGAGGCAGGGGATGATAGAAGAAAAGCAAACTTTATTGCTGGTCCACAATTAGATTATGGTGGAAATGCATTAGTAGATCTTGCTTCAGATTCTCCAACACCAGAGATTGTCTATTCAATAGGAATAAATGAACTTGAGCCAAATGGTGCTCGAACTGGTGGGTATCGTCTTGGAAAATTTGCTTTTAAACAATTTGCAAGACCAAATCTAGATAATGATTATCCGATTGTTAGATTAGGTGATGTTCACTTAATGCATGCTGAAGCTACGGCTAGAGCAGCTGGAAATTGGGCTTTAGCTCTTCCAGAAGTTAATGCAATTCGTGCAAGAGCTAATGTATCAGCTCTGAGCTCGTTAACTGCTGAGCAGTTTTTAGCAGAAAGGGGCCGTGAAATGTTCCAAGAAGCTTCGAGACGAACAGACCTTATCCGTTTTGGTAAGTGGAATGATTCTTGGTGGGAAAAAACAAATTCTGATGCTTACAGAACTGTTTTCCCGATACCATCGGAGCAGCTTACTGCAAACTCAAGTCTATCTCAAAACACAGGATATTAATTCTTAAGTTTTGAATAATATAAAAGGCCACCATTTGGTGGCCTTTTTGTTTTTAAATCCAAGCTAAAATTGTCTAATTTTACACTATGCGATATAGCTCTTTAATATTGTTACCTTTATATCTGGTTTCATGTAATAACATTGATTCAAGATTTGAAAAAAAATTATCAGATCATACTGGTATTTCTTTCCAAAACACACTCTCTTATACTGAGGATTTTAATCCATATACATATCGTAATTTTTTTAATGGTGGTGGAGTAGCTCTGGGAGATATTAATAATGACGGATTAATTGATATATATTTCACTGGTAATATTGTAGATAATGCTCTATATCTAAATAAAGGAAATTGGAAATTTGATGATATAACTGATTTTGCAGGTGTTTCATGTAAAGATAATTGGTCTACAGGAGCTACATTTGTTGATATAAATCAAGATGGATTATTAGATTTATATGTAACCAAATCTGGAAAACCCGGAGGCGAGAATAGACATAATGAACTTTTTATAAATAATGGAGACTTAACTTTTAAGGAATCATCATCTGAATACGGTTTAGATATTGAAGGACTATCTGTCCATGCTGCTTTCTTTGATTATGATGGTGACCTTGATCTAGATGCATATGTTTTAAACAATTCAATTCGATCTGTGGGGAGTTACGATTTGATTGAAGGGCAAAGAAATATTCCTAGTCAAGATGGAAATCAACTTTTGGAGAATAGGAATAATAAGTTTGAGAATGTATCTTCAGATAAGGGTATATTCTCTTCAAATATAGGATTTGGCTTAGGGATAACTTTATCTGATTTCAATGGAGACCTTTGGCCTGATTTATTTATTTCTAATGATTTTTTTGAAAAAGATTACTTGTATTTAAATAATAATGGAGATGGATTCTCAGAAGAATCATTAACTTATTTTGATGCATTGTCAATGGGCTCTATGGGTGCTGATGCAGCAGATATGGATAACGATTTGATACCTGATTTAATTGTTACTGAAATGTTACCAGAAACTCTATCAAGGCAAAAAAACAAACAAGTGTATGAATCGTATGATAAATTTACTCTAGCAGGATCTAAAGGATATCATAAGCAATATCCTAGAAATGCTCTTCAAAGAAATTTAGGTAACACATTTTATGAAGTAGGAAGGCAACTTGGTTTATCTGCAACAGAATGGAGTTGGGCTGCACTTTTATTTGATATGGATAATGATGGTTATAAAGATGTATATATCAGTAATGGAATATATAAAGATTTGTTAGATCGTGATTATTTAAATTATTATGCTAATGATGAACAGATTAGTCAAATATTAAGAGAAGGAAAAGAAGTTATTACAGATTTAATCGACTTAATGCCTTCTAAAGCTGTTACAAATTCAGTGTTTAGAAATAATGGTGATTTTACCTTTTCAGATAAAAGATTGGGTTGGGGTTTAAACCAACCTAGTTTTAGTAATGGTTCTGCATATGGTGACTTAGACAATGACGGAGACCTAGACTTAGTTGTTAATAATGTAAATTCTGAAGCTTTCATATTTGAGAACCACTCTGAAGTTGAAAATCATCATTTTCTTTCAGTTATTCTTAGAGATAACGGTCCAAATAAATTTGCTATAGGGGCAAAGGCTATTGCTTATTTAACAGATGGAAATAAAATTATGATTGAACAATTTCCTTCTAGAGGCTTTCAAAGCTCTGTTCCATATAGACTTCATTTTGGATTGGGTAAAATAAATTCATTAGATTCCTTAGAAATATATTGGCCTGATAGAAAGCGTTCAGTCATAAGAGACATTCAAATTGATCAAATATTAGAAATAGATCGTGATAATTTACAATCTGAATCTGTAGATCCTAAGCCTACTTTTATTATAAAAAAAACAGAAGGTCAACAATTAATTGATTTTAAGCATGATGAGAATTATTATGTTGATTTTGATTCTGAGAGGTTATTACCTCATATGTTCTCTAATGAGGGGCCATGTATAGCTAATTATGATCTTAACAATGATGGTATTCAAGACTTTTATATAGGAGGAGCTAAAGGGCAAACAGGGCAGCTTTTTTTAAGTGATACAAATGGTTTTAAAAAAGTTAGTAAACCATTTGATTTACATAAAGAATCTGAGGATGTTGAAGCTGTTTTTTTTGATGCTGATAATGATGGAGATCAAGATTTGTATGTTGCCTCTGGAGGTAAAGCATATTCTACATTATCTAGAACTCTTAATGATAGATTCTATAGAAATGAATCAGGTAAATTTATATATGATTCATCTGCATTAAATTTCTCTAAATTCTTTAGTACTGGAGCTATTGCTATTGGTGATGCTAATAATGATGCATTATTAGATATATTTATAGGTGAACGATTTAATGTAGACACCTATGGAATTCCTGGATCTATTTCTTTAATGATAAATAGAGGAAACGGTAGTTTTGAAGCTACTTATCCTCCAGAGTTTCAAAATATTGGTATGATAACCGATATAGAATTCACAGATCTTAATTCTGATGAAAAAGGAGATTTGATCGTTGTTGGTGAATGGATGCCAATTCTTGCTTTTTTAAATAATGAATCCAGTTGGGAGTCTATTTCTGAAAGTATTGGATTCGAAGAAACAAATGGAATGTGGCAGTCTATAGAAACATCTGATTTAAATGGAGATGGAGTTCCGGATCTTGTTTTAGGAAATATGGGGCAAAATGGTCTATATAAACCTAATATGAAACTATACCTGAATGATTACGATCAAAATGGAAAATTAGAGGCTATTTATACATATAGCATTGATAATAAAGATTTTCCTATCCATGACAGAGATGAACTGATTAAGCAATTACCAGATCTGAAAAAGAAACTACTTTATTATGAAGATTATGCTAATCAATCAATTAAAGATATATTTAATGAAACCCAAATATCTTCATCTCAAGTATTGGAAATAAAAGAGACAAGGAGTTTATTATTTATGTCAGATTCACCTCTTTCATATTCTAAGAAACTTTTACCAGAAGAAATTCAGTATTCAAGTGTGCACGCTATTAATATTTTTGATATAAATCAAGATGGCCTTAATGATCTAATATTAGGTGGAAATCAATATCTAGTTAAACCCCAGTATGGTGCATTTGATGCATCAAAAGGATGGATCCTTTATGGTGACGACAATTCAAAAACAAAATTTGATAAATTATTACCATTAAACATTTATGGGGAAATTAGAGATTTTACTATAGTACCATCATTAAAATCGTCTGATTCACTACTTTTAGTAACTGGAATTTCAAATTCAAAAATTATAACTAAATATGTTAAATAGATTATATATATTTTTTATTGCATTAATTATTTCTTGTCAAAATGTCTCAGAATATGAACGAATCGTAAAAGATGAAATGGCTAGAGGAGTATATACTGATTCTGTGCAGTTTGGTCTTACAATAGGAGATACGAAAAAAACTTTTTTTACAAAAGCTTGGGAGCTAAATGCTGATGGAAAGGTAACCCATGGTCCTAATAATGAATTTATAGCATATGAAATAGAAAATATGCCTGAAGGTAAGAGAGTAAATCATTTATTTTATGGAATATTTAATGAAAATGATATAATGACTGGCTTAGATATGCGATTTTATTTTTTAGGTTGGGCCCCTTGGAATGAAGAGTTGCAATCTGATAAAGTCCTTCCAGTTGCTATGGATAAACTTATGGAATGGTATCCAGGAAATAACTTTATTTCTATTGAAAATGAAAATTTTCCAAATGAGACATTTGTTAAAATAGATGGAAATAGACAGATATTAATTCATATTATAGATGAAAAAGATGTTAGAGCTCAATTGCTTGATTTAAGATATAAATATCCAAACCTTATTAAATAAAATGAAAAGATATCTAATAATTTTATTATCTATAATTTTTTTCACTAGTTGTCAAACCAAAAATGACTTTGTTTTTGAATTGAAATCTTTTTCTGATACTAATATTAACTTTGAAAATACACTAACATTTGACCAAAAATTTAATGTTTATACTTATAGAAACTTTTATAATGGTGGAGGGGTATCTATAGGAGACATCAATAATGATGGGTTACAAGATATTTATTTTACAGCTAATCAAAAACCTAATCAGTTATATCTAAATAAAGGAGATTTTAAGTTTGAAAATATTTCGGAAAAATCTGGTACTGTTGGGGCTAGAGCATGGTCGACAGGTGTAACCATGGTTGACATAAACGGTGATGGTCTTCTTGATATATATGTTTGTAATTCTGGAGATGTGGAGGGAGATAATAAACAAAACGAATTATTTATTAATCAGGGTGATCTTACTTTTAAAGAAGAAGCATTAGAATATGGACTAGCTGATCCAGGCTATTCAACTCATGCTAGTTTTTTTGATTATGATAAAGATGGTGATTTAGATGTCTATCTTCTAAATAATTCTTATCAAGCTATTGGAAGCTTTGATCTAAGAAGAAATGAAAGACCAAAGAGAGATAAAGACGGGGGTGATAAGTTATTAGAAAATCAAAATGGAAAATTTATTGATGTGAGTGAAAAATCTGGGATATATGGTTCTGTGATTGGCTTTGGACTTGGAGTTACTGTTGGGGATGTTAACTCTGATGGTTGGGAAGATATTTATGTTTCAAATGATTTTTTTGAAAGAGACTATTTATATATTAATAATCAAGATGGAACTTTTAGTGAGAAATTAACTGACGCTATTTCATCAATTAGTGCTGCTTCAATGGGAGCTGATATGGCAGATATTGACAATGATGGAATGGCTGATATCTTTGTTACAGAGATGCTGCCATCTGAGTACGAACGTTTAAAATCTGTAACCACTTTTGAAAATTGGGACAAGTATAAATACAATGTAGATAATGGATATTATCATCAGTTCACAAGAAATACTCTACAACTTAATAATGGAGACGATACATTTAGTGAAATAGGTAGATTAGCAGGTGTAGAAGCCTCTGATTGGAGCTGGGGAGCTCTTTTCTTTGATATGAATAATGATGGACTCAGAGACTTATTTATTGCTAATGGTATATATCGTGATTTAACTGATCAAGATTATTTGCAATACGTTTCAAGTGAACAGGTTTTAATGTCAATTTTTTCAAATGAAGAGGTGGACTATGCAAGTTTAGTTGAAATAATCCCATCTAGACCAGTTAAAAATCATGCATATATAAATTTAGGGGATCTAAGATTTGAAAATGATAAAAATACAGGTCTTCTTGATCCAAGTTTTTCAAATGGATCTGCTTATGGGGATCTAGATAATGATGGTGATTTAGATCTTGTAGTAAACAATGTTAATATGCCTTCTTTTGTTTATGAAAATCACACTGATAAGAAAGATTCTGGAAATTATATTCAATTTGATTTAAAAGGTATTGACAAGAATACTATGGCTATTGGAACACAAATTAGAGTTTATGATGGATTAAATTATTATTATATCCAACATCAGCCAACTAGAGGTTTCCAATCTAGTGTTGATCTTCGTCCTCATATTGGTCTCCCAACAAAAAATAACGTTGATATAGAGGTAACATGGACTAATGGTTTAAAAAGTAATTTTGATAATATAGAAATAAATCAAATTATTTCAATTTCACAGTCAGATGTTGACTATTCTGAATCTAATAACAAAACTAAAATTAGCTCCAAAGCTTTGTTTGAAAGATTAAATTCAGACATGAATTTTTCACATGCTGAAAATATTTTTATTGATTTTAATAAAAACAGATTATTACCTCATATGTTAAGTACCCCTGGACCAAAAATTATAAAAGGAGACATAAATGGTGATGGTTTAGAAGAAATCTTAATTCCGGGCTCAAAGGATAATAAAAGTAGAATGTTTAAATGGGAAGAACAAAATCTTAAATTAATTGAGTCATTTGAGTTAATGGAAGAGCTTCCTAGAGAAACAATTGAACCTCTTTTTTTTGATGCTGATGGTGATGGAGACCTAGATTTATATACTGCAAATGGAGGAGTAGAGTTTTCAAGGTTTATGTCATTCCTTGAAGATAAATTATACATTAATGATGGAAAGGGAAACTTTAGTTTAAGTGAAAATAAACTTCCAACCGAGATAGATTTTTTTAATTCAGGAACTGTAGAAGTATCTGATGTTGATGGTGATGGAGACTTAGATCTATTTGTTGGAGAAAGATTAATTTCCGATTCATATGGTTTGCCTGGTTCAGGAGTTTTGCTTTTTAATAATGGAGAAGGTTCTTTTACTAATGTAACTAAAGATAATGCCCCCGAATTTCTTAATCTTGGAATGATTACAGATGCCATCTTTGTTGATATTGATAATGATAATGATGAAGATTTAATTGTTGTAGGAGAATTTATGGGAATAAATCTATTTTATAATCAAAGTGGAAAATTCACTTCTAGTTCATCAAATTTGACTAATTATAAGGGGTGGTGGCAAACAATTGATTCAGCTGACTTTAATGGAGACGGGTTAATGGATATAATTGTTGGAAATCATGGACTAAATTCTCGATTTAATGCAAATGAAAAAAGTCCAATAAGACTATACCTTAATGATTATGATAGAAATGAGCAGTTAGACCCTGTATTAACTTTTAAACGTGAAAATGGAAAGTTTTATCCATATGATTTAAGACATAATTTAATTGATCAGATGAAGCCTCTTAAGAAAGTTTTTCCAAATTATAAATCTTTTCGGTCAGCCAGTATTAATGATATGTTTAGTGCTTCACAGATCGAAGAAAGTCTTAAACTAGACGTTAATATATTAGCAAGTTCAGTTTTTATAAATAAAGGAAATGGTGAGTTTATATTTTATGAATTACCGCAAAAAGCACAATTTTCTCCAATATATTCTTTTTTGATTCAAGACTTTGATAAAGATGGAGATATGGATGTTATAGCAGGGGGAAATCTTTATAAAACAAAACCAGAAATTGGCAGGTATGATGCAAGTTTTGGTGTTTTTTTAGAAAATAATGGAAAAGGTATTTTTGAAATTCCATCTGATGGCTATGGTTTTAACGTAAATGGAGAAGTACGCTCTTTAATATTCTCAAATTCAAATGTTATTGTTGGAAGAAATTCGAATTCATTAGTTCAATTTAAATATTTATATGATTAGATATTATTATTTATTTATCCTTTTAATTATAGGATGCAACTTAAAGAATAATCAAGATAACAAGAGTAGTAATGATCTCAATTTTGATGCTTTAAGTTCTGATAAAACAGGAGTTTATTTCAATAATAGCCTAAGATCTGATTCGGATATGAATATTATCGAATATCTATATTATTACAATGGGGGAGGTGTAGGTATAGGAGATATTAATAATGATGGTTTTGATGATATATATTTTTCAGGAAATGAAGTAAGGGATGAATTGTATCTAAACCAAGGGAATATGGTTTTTAAAAATATAACTGAAAGTGCTGGATTAGATTCAGAAGGATATTGGTCAAATGGTGTAAGTATGGCAGATGTTAATAATGATGGATTGATTGATATTTATGTTTCAACAGTAAGTGACTATAAAAATCTTAAAGGACATAATAGGTTATATATTAATAATGGCGACTTAACTTTTACAGAAAAATCTAAAGATGTAGGCATAGATTTTAAAGGATTTGGAACACATGCAAGCTTTTTTGATTATGATAATGACGGTGATTTGGATGTATATCTATTGAACCATACAGTTCATACTCCAAGAAATTATGGTAGTTCAGAAAAAAGAAAAGAAAGAGATAACAAATCAGGTGATAGGCTTTATGAAAATCTTTTAGATGAAGGAGTATTAAATTTTACTGAAGTGACTAGTAAAGCAGGAATTTATTCTAGTGCTCTTGGATATGGATTAGCTATTGCTACTGTTGATGTTAATAATGATGGCTATGTAGATATCTATGTTGGTAATGATTTTCATGAGAATGATTATCTCTATCTAAACAATGGAGACAAAACGTTTTCAGAGGTCTCTAAAGAAAGATTAAGTCATACTAGTCGATTTACAATGGGGGTTGATATTGCAGATATTAATAGTGATCAAATTCAAGACATATTTACACTTGATATGATGCCTTATAAAGCTGATATTTTTATGAAATCAGGAGGTGAAGATTCTGACAAAGTTTCTCAGATAAAGAAGGATTATGGATATAATGAACAGTTGGCCCGAAATCACATGCAACTTGGAACAGAGCAAGGAGTTTTCAAAGAAGTAGCATTGGCATCTAGAACTTACGCTTCAGATTGGAGTTGGTCTGTTCTGTTAGAAGATTTTGATAATGACAATGATACTGACATCTTTATAACTAATGGAATTTATAAAAGACCAAATGATCTGGACTTTATAAATTTTCAAAGTAATGTTTTATATGATAACTATGGAGCTGAAGAAGAAGATAAGCTTGAGAAAGATTTAATTGAAGAAATGCCAATGCTAAAGCTTTCTAATACAGTCTTCTTGCAAGACAATCCTCTTGAATTTATTATGTTAGGTGAGTTAAATGGAATACCTCCTTCATATTCAAATGGTGCAGCGGTTTCAGATCTAGATAATGATGGTGATTTAGATATAGTTTCAAATAATATTAATGATGAGGCTCAGATTTTAGAAAATAAATCTGAAAAATTAAATAGATCATTTATTCAGTTTAATGTATTGAATAAATATGGTTCTAATGCCATTGGAGCAAAAGTGATTATTTTTTCAGGTGAAAAAGAAGTCACAAGGGAGATTACTAATGCTAGAGGTTTTGCATCAACTTCCTCGCCAAGGGTTCATTTTGGATTAGATGATTTAAAAAGTATTGACTCTGTTCATGTAAAATGGTTGAATGGTAATTACAAGAAATACTCTGGTTTAAAAACTAATCAGATTCACCAAATTAATCCTATAAATCTTGGCAAAACTCAAGAGGAAAATATAACAAAAAATAAACATTTTGAAATGAAGCCTTTAGGTTTTAAACATATTGAAAATAGTTATCTTGATTATGAGAGAGAGCCCTTAATGCCTGAAAGACTATCCATTGAAGGGCCTGCATATGTTGGAGCTGATTTCAATGGAGATGGGCTTAAGGATATATTTATTGGTGGTGCTAGACAACAATCTTCTCAATTATTAATCCAGAAGTCTGATGGTAGTTTTGAATCTCTTAAGAATAGAATTTTTAGTCAAGACGCTTTATTTGAAGATGTCGATGCAGATGCCTTTGATTTTGATTTAGATGGAGACCTAGATATTTATGTTATGAGTGGAGGTAATGAATTTGTTGATGGAGATAGCAATCTGATGGATAGATTATATATTAATGATGGTAAGGGCAAGTTTAACAAGTTTCCTGCAAATTTACCAAGTACCAATGGAGGTTCAATTAGTTCATCTGACTTTAATGATGACAAATTCCCTGACTTATTTATTGGAAGTAGATCTATTCCAGGGGGGTATGGACTATCTCCAACAAGTGTAATTGTAAAAAGTTCTCCTGAATCAGATGCATACTTTGAAGCTATAGCTCAAGCTCCATTAGGAATGGTTACTGATAGTAAATTCGCAGACTTGAATGATGATGGTATCTTAGATCTTGTTGTAGTAGGAGATTGGATGCCTGTAACTGTGCTTATTGGTGAAGGAGAAGATAGTTTTTCTAATCAAACTACTAATTATGGATTAGGAAATACCGCAGGATTTTGGAATACAGTTGAAATAGTAGATTTGAATGATGATGGAAAACTAGATATTATAGCTGGAAATTCTGGATTGAATCATAAATGGCATGCATCTGAAAGTTCGCCAGTAGTTGTTTATTTAGATGATTTTGATGAAAACTCATCTCTAGATCCAATTATATTTTATAGTTTTTTTGGAGATCAAGTTCCTTTCGCATCAAGAGATAAATTAGTTAGTTCATTACCCTACCTTAAAAAAAAGTTTCTGAAATACAATGACTTTGTGAATGCTAAAGACATTGTTTCCTTAACTGAAAGAAATAAAATTTTTGAAACAAAATCTGTTGTTGAAATGAGATCTATGGCTTTTATTCAAAGTGAAGATAATAAGTTTATTTCTTTACCCCTTCCTAAAGAGCTACAGCTTTCTACAATCGAAGACTTTTATGTAGATAATGATAAGATTTATTATGTTGGAAATTTCAGCGGTTATGTTAGTGAGTTAGGGCCTTCATATTCTAATCCTGGAGGAGTATTAACAGGATTTAATGGTGATACTTATAGTTCACATAGGTCTTTAATGTTACCAATAAATTTTGAAGGAAGACATATTGATAAAGTCAATAATGATACTTTTATAATTATTGGAAACAACAATAATAGCTACCTCTTTAAATCTAATTGAAAAACTATAAATTTGCATAATGGTTAAATTTAATAGTAAAACTATTTTTTGTGTATTTCTGTTTTCATTATTATTTTTTCTAAATAGTTGTAAGACAGATAATAGATATTTAGATCGTCTAAACGATACAGCATTGTTCAATGAAGCTATGCAACAACTTACAGATATAGTAGTATATGATATCTTTTCACCACCTGTTGCATCTAGGGTATATGTGTATCCTACTATAGCAGCTTACTCAATTATTCAGAAAACACATCCTAATAAGTATATGAGTCTAGAGGGTCAATTAACAGATTACATTGATGTCTCAGATTATTCAGATCCAAATATAATCCCTAATCTTGCTGCTCTTCATGCATTTTTAGTTGTGGGAAAGGAATTAATTTTTTCAGAGAATAAGATTGATGCCTATCGTGAAAATTTATACAAAGAGCTAAGAGAAGAGGGGCTATCTAGAAGAGAATTAAATAAATCTATTGAATATGGTGAAATAGTTGCAAACGAAATATTAAGATGGGCTGACAATGATTTTTACAAGCAAACAAGAACATATCCAAAATATACAATTCAACAAGATGACAAATATTGGAAGCCAACTCCACCTGATTATATGGAGGGTATAGAGCCTCATTGGAATAAGATAAGACCTATGGTAATTCCATCTGTTGATATATTTAATCCACCAGCCCCACTTGCAATAGATATGAGAAGAGGTAGTAAATTTTACAATGAATTAATGGAAGTCTATAGATTAGGAGAGCAAGTTACAGAAGATAATAACGAAAGTGAAGAGGCTAAGATTGCTGCCTTTTGGGATTGTAACCCATACGTTTCTTATCATAAAGGTCATGCTATGTTTGCAATCAAGAAAATTACTCCAGGAGGCCACTGGATTGGTATTACAAAAATTGCAACTGAATTAGCTAATGATAGTTTTGATGAGGCAATCAATTCTTATCTACAAGTTTCAATTGCACTGTTTGATGGATTTATTTCATGTTGGGACACTAAATGGAATACTTTGGTTGTTAGACCAGAGACATTAATAAATAAATACATAGACGAAGAATGGCTTCCAAAACTTCAGACTCCACCTTTTCCTGAATATACATCAGGCCACTCTGTAATCTCAAAAGCTTCTGCTGTTGTGCTAACTAAAATTTATGGAGATGATTTTGGATTTGATGATACAACAGAAGTAAAGTATGGTCTACCGGTAAGATCGTTTAATTCTTTTATGGAAGCTGCAGATGAGGCTGCAATATCAAGACTTTATGGTGGAATTCATTACAGAATGGCTATAGATTATGGTGTTGATCAAGGAGAAAAAATTGGAGAATATATTTCCCGAAATCTAAATTCACTTAATAGTAATCAGGAAGTTGTACAGAATTAAAATAAAATTTAATACTGATATATGATAAATATAAAACAAAGAAATTTCGTATTAGTTATAACTATTGCCTTTTTAGTTTCATTTCTGACAAATAATGCGATTGAATATATTGTTCCTAATGCAATTGTTACAGTAGTTGCTGTATACATCTTGTCATCAATAGTATGGTCAGTCTTTTTTAAAAAGAAAGAATTTACAGGTGTAATGCTCTGGACTATTATAATCCTAGGAATACCTATAATCTTATATCAAATATTTATTTGAACATAAGGCATACGATTATCATACTAATAGTATAATTAAGACCTATTAAAAAATAATTATTTTGTATTTGGTGAGTAAAACTTAGATTTTATTCAATAGCTTAAACTAACTTAACGTTAGTAGCTTGAACACCTCTTTGTCCTTCTTCCTGTTCATATTCTACTTTATCACCTTCTTTAATTTCAACTCCATTTAGAGAGTTAATGTGAACGAAACAATCTTTACCTGTTTCATCATCAGTGATAAATCCGTAGCCTTTTGAATTGTTGAAAAACTTAACAGTACCTTGCATAATTCGAATTTATAATTGTGCAAATATAACTTATATATTGTAAAAGAGAACTCTTTTTAAAATTTCTTTACTATAAAAGAAATTAGGGTCTACCAAAAAATAGCATATAAGAAACTTGTAATCATCAATACAGAAAAAGCAGCTATATTAAAAGTAGGACTAGTAGCAAACAATTTTTTTGAAAGATTGATACCCTTTGAATCAGTTTTATTTCCTTCAAGATAACTAATACCAGCAATAATCAATATTGTAGCAATACATGTTATCATCATTTGGTTCATAAATGGTAGATCAATAAAAATTGAAGCATTACTCCATCCTTTGGGGGCAACCTTCAGATACATTGCTATAGGAATAGATAAGATGGCACCCCAAATAGCAGCGTTATTAGTAGATTTTTTATAAAATAGACCCATTAAAAAGACAGCTAAAATTCCAGGGCTTACTACACCTGTATATTCTTGTATAAATTGAAATACTTGTCCAAGACTTCCTAACTGAGGAGCAATTATCATTGCTATAATTAAGGCAACAATAACTGTAATTCTCCCTACTCTAAGCATTGTTCTGTCATCAGCACTTTTATTAAAATGGGATTTATAGATATCCATTGTAAAAATTGTAGAAGTAGAGTTTAACATTGATGCTAATGAAGATACAATTGCAGCAGCTAATGCAGCTAGAATTAATCCTTTGACACCAACAGGAATAAAGTTTTTAATAAGCCAGGGGGCTGCATTATCATTAGCAAAATTTCCTGCAGTACCGATAAATCCAGGATCAACAGAAGCAACAGTTAAAGTACCTGTATCATCTAAATTCATTACATATGCAATGATTCCTGGTAGGACAACTATTATAGGAATAATAAGTTTTAAAAATGCTGCAAATGCAATTCCTTTTTGACCTTCAGCTAAACTTTTTGCAGCAAGCGTTCTTTGGATAATATATTGATTGAAACCCCAATAATATAAATTAGCTACCCACATACCTCCTATTAAAACAGCTATTCCAGGAAGATCAAGCCATGCATCTCGTCCATTAGGTGTAATAATTTCACCTTTCGAGAGAATCATTGAAAATCTTTCAGGTGCTTTCTCATATACATAATTTAAACCATCTATAAAACTTCCTGAATCTGTTACATTTGATAATGCAAAATAAGTCATCATCAGCCCTCCAAGGATTAAGATGATTACTTGAATAACATCAGTCCATGCGACTGCTGCAAGTCCACCCCATAATGAATAAGCAGCTGCAAACAGACCAAGACCTATTATACTATTTAAAAGTATTCCACCATCACCAATTCCAATTATTGTATCCAGTGCTTTACCACCTAAATAAAGAACTGTGGTTAAATTAACAAATACAAATAAGGCAATCCAAAAAACTGCAAGTATAGTTTTAAGGTTAGTGCTATATCTTTTTTCTATAAACTCAGGAATAGTGTAAAGCCCTTTCTCAATAAAAATTGGTAAGAAATATTTACCAACTACCAGAAGAGTTATTGCTGCCATCCACTCGTATGAAGCTATAGCTAATCCTAATGCAAACCCAGATCCTGACATGCCGATAAATTGTTCAGCTGATATATTTGCTGCAATTAGTGATGCGCCTACTGCCCACCAAGGTAATGATTTACTTGCCAGGAAATAATCCTCTGTATTTTTTTGGCGACCAGCTTTATCTCTAGAAACCCAAAGACCAATTCCTAAAATTGTGATTGCATAGAGCCCAAAAATTAAGTAATCTAAAAATTCAAAATTTCCTGTCATATAATTTTTGTTGCATAATATTATTGAATCGATTTGATATATACAAATATTAACAAAGCTTAAATCAAAATTGCTTAATTTTATTTTTTAAATTTTAATCATGGAGTTAGATAAAATTAAGGAAAGAGAAATAATGCCTGGTTTTCATGGCAAGATTATTAATGGTGATAATATAACATGGGCATTTTGGAGGATAGATGAAGGTTCGGAGCTTCCTGAACACAAACATATTCATGAACAAATAATGCATGTAATAGATGGAAAAATTAAGTTTACATTTGATGGGAAGACTTTAGTTCATGGTCCAGGTTCAATAGTTGTTATCCCATCAAATATGCCTCACTCAGGAGTAGCATTAACTCAATGTAAAATTATGGATGTATTTACACCAGTTAGAGAAGATTTATAATTATGAAAATTTCATTAGAAGGTAAAAGCGCATTGGTCGGAGGAAGTAGCAAAGGGATTGGTTTTGGAATTGCAAAACAATTAGCAGAGTCTGGAGCATCTGTTTGCCTTATGGCTAGAGATGAAAAAAAAATGAAAGAGTTGGTCCAGTCTTTACCATCAAATAATTCACAAGAACATTCATACCTAGTGGTTGATTTTTCAGATTTTGATTCATTTAAAAATATCATTGATGAATACTTGAGTGATAGACATGTTGATATCCTGATAAATAATACTCAAGGAGTTCCTGCTGGAAATTCTTTATCGAAGTCTATTGATGATTATCAAAATGCTTTTGATATTCTTTTTAAATGTGTCGTATATACCTCTTCAATTGCTTTGAATAAAATGAGAGAGAAGCGTTGGGGTAGAATTATAAATCTTACTTCAATCTCTGTAAAAGAGCCTTTGAATTATTTAGTTCTATCAAATAGTATTAGAGCTGCTGTTGTCACATGGGGTAAAAGTCTTTCAGTTGATCTTGCACCTTTGGGGATTACAGTTAATAGTATTATAACTGGGTTTATTGATACAGAACACCTAGCACATTTAAATGAACAAAAGTCAAATAATATGAATATTCCTGTTTCTGAAATTCTAGAAGGGATAAAAAAATCAATACCATCAAATCGCTTAGGAAAACCATCTGAAATGGGACAATTGGCAACATTCCTTGCCTCAGATAAAGCCTCTTATATTACTGGAACTGCTATCCCAATTGATGGTGGCTTTTTAAGATCAATTTAAACATCATATAATGAAAAAAGATATTAGAAGTCTTTCAGAAGATCAGCTATGTGATTTTTTTGTAAATGAAGGTTATGAGCCATTTAGAGGAAAACAGGTTTATAATTGGTTATGGAATAAATCTGTAAATAGTTTTGGGAAGATGACAAACCTATCATTACCATTAAGAAAGACACTTGATGATAATTTTGTTATAAACAATCTCTTGGTAGATAAAATCCAAAAAAGTAAAGATGGGACAATTAAAAATGCGGTGAAGTTGTTTGATGGACTTGTAGTAGAATCTGTCCTTATACCTAGTAATAAAAGATCTACTGCATGTGTGTCATCTCAAGTTGGTTGTAGCCTTGATTGTGAGTTCTGTGCTACATCAAAGTTAAAAAGGATGAGGAATTTGAATCCAGATGAAATTTATGATCAAGTTGTGACCATAGATAGACAAAGTCAAAATTTTTATAATAGGCCTCTTACAAACATTGTTTTTATGGGAATGGGAGAACCTTTGATGAACTATAATAATTTAATAAAAGCTATACATCTAATAAGCTCAAAAAAAGGCCTTGGAATATCTCAAAAAAGAATAGTAGTTTCAACTTCTGGTATTCCTAAAATGATAAAAAAGTTAGCAGATGAATCATTAAAAATTAATTTAGCTGTTTCTCTTCACTCTGCAGTTGAATCAACCAGGAATAAAATTATGCCATTTACAAAAGATTTTTCATTAAATGAATTGCAAGACTCACTGGCTTATTGGTATAAAAAAACAAAAAGTAAAATAACTTATGAATATGTAGTCTGGAAAGGTATAAATGATTCTAAAACAGATGTTAATGCACTAATTCAGTATTGTAAAGCAGTACCGTCTAAAGTAAATCTTATTGAATATAATAGTATTGGAGATGACAATTTTGTTGGTGCCTCAAATAAAACAATTCAACTCTATCAAGAAGAGTTAGAGAAAAATAATATAACCGTAACTATTAGAAGATCGAGAGGTAAGGATATAGATGCAGCTTGTGGTCAACTAGCTAATAAAGAAGTAAGTGTTGTAGATTAGTTAACTACTTTTTCCTGCTCTTAGAGGCCATAATCAGTGCATTGTAGGCATTAACAATCTTTCCTGATTTAGACAAATTTTTAAATGGAACTTTAGAATCTTCATTTATATTTTCAATTTGTAAATCAATATTAATTCCAGACTCTATAATTATCTCTTTAACTTTTTTAGCAGAAAGTTTTGGGAAATATGAAAAAATTAGTGAAGCAACTCCTGATGTAGATGGAGCTGCCATTGAAGTACCGCTTTGGAAGTCATATTTATTATCTGGCATAGTGGAATAGATCCTAACTCCAGGGGCAAAAATATCTACGTTGCTTTTCCCATAGTTAGAAAATGAAGCCTTAATATTTTTATCATAGTTAATTGATGAAGCTCCAACATTTATAAAAGTATCAGAGAACTCATTATTTTCGAAAAACTGATCATTAGGATAATTATCATTCTCGTTTTTATCCAAGTCTTTTGATTCATTTCCTGAAGCATGTACAATTAAGACATCTTTTTCTGAAGCATATCTAATTGCATCAATAACCCATTCAGGATTTGAAGAGTAATATTTTCCAAAACTACCATTAATTATTTTTGCTCCATTATCAACAGCATAAACTATTGCCCTAGCAATATCTTTATCATACTCATCTCCATTTGGGACTGCTCTAAGTGCCATAATTTTGACATGATTATTTATGCCATTATTACCTATAGAATTGTTTCTAAGGCCAGCAATTATACCGGCTACATGAGTTCCATGGCTTTCAGTAGGCTTAATATTATTTACTTTATAATCTCCATAGTTTATATCGTTAATATCATATATATCATCACTACTTTTTCTTCCATTAAAGTTAATATTGTAGTGATACTTAGATTGTTCTTCAAAATATTCTTTTCCTTCAATTAAATAATCTATTGATATATCTATTGAGTAGAAGTATGATAAGAATTCTTTTGCATTTAATATATCTTCTGATATTGACTCATCTTCAATACTATCTAATTCATCTGCAGAAAAATCTTCTTTACTTAAATATTCTGATATAATTTTTTTTGATTTCTTAAACCCCTCTACGTAACCTTCGTATCTATTAAGGTTCTCTCTAGATTCTTTAATTTTTTCATTTATCTCTGACTTTGCATCTTCGAATTTTCGATTGTATATAACGTTATCTCTTAACAATCTTGTCATCTCTAGAGTCTCATCATATGCATCTTCTAAATAATTCCAACCATGAATATCATCAATATATCCATTTTGGTCATCATCTTTTCCATTATTTGGGATTTCATTTTCATTTACCCAAATTAATCCTTGTAAATCTTGATGATATATATCAATACCAGTATCAATAACAGCTACAACAACAGTGTCAGCTTTAAGTCCTCTTAACAGTTCCCTATAAGCCTTATCAACACTCATACCTGGAATTGAATCATCAGCAATATCTAAGTTATACCAATTTTGCTTTTCTATTGAAGAGGGCTCAGTTGATTTTACAAACGAACTTGCAGATATATAGTCATTAGTAAACTGAATAGATCTGCATGAATTAAGCCCTATTAATAATAAGAATAGTATGAAAAAATTAAATTTATTCAAATGTTTATTTTTTTGATTTTCTATTATCTATAAAGCTTTTTATAAAATATAAGAAAGCAATAGATGATGTTGCAATCATACCAATAACTCTATAGAGGCCAATACCTCCTTGATCAATTGACTTAGGAAGTCTCATTCCAATAAGTGAAATAAGAATCATTAATGTTCCCAAAACAGCAATATGTGCTATTAATTTATTTCCTTTTTTAATTTGATTAGTACAACCTCCCAGGACAATCCCCATTCCAACTGGAATTAAAGCCGTCATTGAAGAACTATCTATATAACCCCAAAATCCAAGAACAATTAGGGTAATAGAGTTAATTAGGTTAGCTTTTGATGCGTTCATGATTAAGTGTTTTTGTTTTACAATCTAAATATAGTAAACTATTTTTTTAGTGAACTATAAATTATAATAATGCATGACAAAAGCATTGCAGATGATGGTAAAGCTTTTATAAGTTCATCTCCAACACTAAAATGAAAATATGCAGCTGCTAACATCATAATTGCTATTCCGCTTGCTGAAAAAAGTGTTAGTTTTTTATAAAAAACACCAACTAAAAGCAAAACAGCCAATGAGACCTTTATAATTCCAATAATTAGAAAGTAATCTGATAGTCCATAAACTTCAAATTCTTCATATAAATTTGATGCATTACCACCTCGGTATAGTGTGGATTTATTGGATCTAAAAAGCCAAACGTTAATTATTGTAAATGATACAACTGCGGATAAAATTTTGCTTATTTGGGACATAATTTAAAATTTGCTTTACAAATATATTAAACATATTTTTTTTTTGCATAAAAAAAACTTCAAAAACCCTAATTATATTAAAAAAGTTTATAAATTTGCACTTCGTAAAAATTAGAAAATTATACTGTTATGGCTAAAGAAACATTTGATAGATCAAAACCCCATTTGAATATTGGGACTATCGGACACGTTGATCACGGAAAAACTACTCTAACTGCTGCAATAACAAAGGTTTTAGCTGATGCTGGATTGTCAGAAGCTAGAAGTTTTGACTCAATTGATAATGCTCCAGAAGAGAAAGAACGTGGTATTACTATTAATACATCTCATGTAGAGTATCAAACTGCTAATCGTCATTATGCTCACGTTGACTGTCCAGGTCACGCTGATTATGTGAAAAATATGGTTACTGGTGCCGCTCAAATGGATGGTGCAATACTAGTTGTTGCAGCTACTGATGGACCAATGCCTCAAACTAGAGAGCATATCCTACTTGGAAGACAAGTTGGTATTCCTAGAATTGTAGCATTTCTTAATAAGGCTGATATGGTTGATGATGCTGAATTGCTTGAGCTTGTCGAAATGGAAGTAAGAGACTTACTTTCTTTCTATGAATATGATGGAGATAATACTCCTGTTGTTCTTGGTTCTGCATTAGGAGCTTTAAATGGAGAAGAAAAATGGGTTGAAAGTGTTATGAAGCTTATGGAAGAAGTTGATAAATATATTGAACTTCCTAAAAGAGACACTGAAAAAGACTTTTTAATGCCTGTAGAGGATGTATTCTCTATAACAGGTAGAGGAACAGTTGCAACTGGTCGAATTGAGACTGGTGTCGCTAATACCGGTGATGAAATTGATATCATAGGTATGGGTGCTGAAAAACTTAAATCTACTGTTACTGGTGTTGAAATGTTTAGAAAAATTCTTGATAGAGGAGAAGCTGGAGATAATGTAGGTATTCTATTAAGAGGTATTGAAAAAACAGATATTAGTAGGGGAATGGTTATTTGTAAACCAGGTTCCGTTACACCTCATTCTAAGTTCAAGGCTGAGGTATATATCTTGAAAAAAGAAGAAGGTGGTCGTCATACTCCATTCCACAACAATTATCGCCCTCAGTTCTATGTTAGAACTACAGATGTTACAGGTAATATTGTGCTTCCTGATGGTGTTGAGATGGTGATGCCTGGTGATAATTTAACAATTACTGTTGATTTGATATCACCTATTGCGTTAAATGATGGTCTAAGATTTGCTATTAGAGAAGGTGGAAGAACTGTTGGAGCAGGTCAGGTGACTGAAATTTTGGATTAATAAAACAAAGTTTAATTTACTCTAAGGTGTCATTCAATTTGATTGACGCCTTTTGTGTCAAATATAAACGGGTTTAGCTCAGTTGGTAGAGCACTGGTCTCCAAAACCAGGTGTCGGGAGTTCGAGTCTCTCAACCCGTGCACAAAATAAGATGGGATCGATTATAAACTTTATTAAAGAATCTTTAACTGAACTGAGGGACAATGTTAAGTGGACACCTCGTTCAGAACTTTTGAATTTATCAGGATTGGTAATTGTATTCTCTGTTCTTTTTTCTTTAGCTATTTGGGCAGCGGACTCTGTTTTATCAAGAATAGTAGGATTTTATTTTGATATTATTAGTTAATTATGGTTAGTGTAGCGGATAAAAATTGGTATGTAATTAGGTCTGTAACAGGACAAGAGACTAAGGTTAAACAATATATTATGACTGAATTAACTAGAGTGGGTCTTGATAAACAAGTTGAAGAGATATTAGTTCCTACTGAGAAAGTTATTCAGATAAGGCAAGGAAAAAAAGTACAAAAAGAAAAAACATATTTTCCTGGTTACATTATGATTAAAGCTGATATTTCGGGGGAGATTCTTCACATTATAAGATCGATAACAAGTGTATTAGGATTTTTAGGAGAGACTAAAGGAGGGGAACCTATACCTCTTAGAAAAACTGAAGTTAATAGAATGTTAGGAAAAGTTGATGAGCTTGCCATATCAGGAGAGCAAATTTCCATTCCATTCAATATAGGAGAGAGCGTTAAAGTTATAGATGGTCCATTTAATGGATTTACAGGATCAATTGATAATGTTAATGAAGAGAAAAGAAAACTTGAAGTTATGGTTAAAATATTTGGTAGAAAGACACCACTTGAGTTAAGCTATATGCAAGTTGAAAAAATATAATTAAGTAAGATGGCAAAACAGATAGATAAAGTATT
>Ga0208261_1000093_pt1 | contig 35584 bp, 30 predicted proteins | sample Knorr_S7_td_DCM__FD_185595 | JGI IMG/M metagenome (GOLD analysis project Ga0208261, IMG submission 185595) | Marine microbial communities from Southern Atlantic Ocean transect - Knorr_S7_td_DCM_ad_131m_LV_B (SPAdes) (version 3) | ecosystem: Environmental > Aquatic > Marine > Oceanic | place...
TATGTCCCTATATTAACGCCTGTAATTACTATTTCACGAACTCCTTCCGATACAAGATTTCTTGCTTCATCCTGCAAGCTAGAAAATTCACGAAATCGTGATCTTCCTCTTGCAAAAGGAATAATACAGAATGAACACATGAAATCGCACCCATCCTGAATTTTTAACATCGCTCGTGTGTTTTTTATTCCTGCTTCACGGAGATGTCTTTGTCCAGAGGTTTCATTATTTAGTTCTTGCTTCTTAAAGTCTCTGCTATCTTCTGGAAAATTGTTTTCAAAGGTTTGTTTTTTTGAAAATGAATTTGTGACAAAGGTCTTTCTGCTTATTTTTGGCCTTACAATTAGTGGATAATTATTAATATCGAGTTTTTTGAGGTATTCAGTAATCTTCATTTTTTCCTGATTACCCACAACAAGCCTTACTCCTTCAATGCCAGCCACGGCATTTGAGTCCATCTGAGCATAACAACCAGTAACTGCAATAATAGCTTCAGGATTTTGACGGTGCAGTCTTCTAATAAGCTGTCGATTTTTTGCGTCGCTGTGCTCAGTAACAGTACATGTGTTTACAACACAAATATCCGCATGTTCTGATTCAGGAACAACAGCATAACCATTCTGCTTAAAGTTGCGCATTAAACTGTCAGTTTCAGACTGGTTTAAGCGGCAACCAAGCGTATGAAACGAAACACGTTTTTTCATAGAGTCAAAATCTTTAAAACTTACACTATTTTTTATGTTAAGAGGAAGGTTTTCGAAAGAATAATTAAAATTCTAATTTAATGAGCTTTCTAAAAAATGGACTGGTCTGTGTCTTCCTGTTAATATAATCATAGTATTCTAAACCCTCAGAATCAAAAGAAATTTTTAATTCTGAATAATGTAAATTACTGAAAATTGTTAATCTTTTGCAAATGATTAATTTCAATACTCATCCTGAAAAATATAAACACTGGTCCTTGGAAATTAGGGGCCAGCTGGCAACATTAAAAATGAATGTGAATGAAGAAGGAGGTCTTTATCCAGGTTATAAATTAAAACTTAATTCTTATGACCTTGGAGTTGATATAGAACTTTATGACGCAGTTCAGCGTTTACGTTTTGAACATCCTGAAGTCAGAGTTGTTGTACTTACTTCCTCCATGGAAAAAGTTTTTTGTTCTGGCGCAAATATTAAGATGCTTGGGCTTTTGTCACATTCACACAAAGTAAATTTCTGTAAATTTACAAATGAAACAAGAAATTCAATTGAAGACTCAACCAGGTATTCAGGACAAACATATATTGCTGCTATTAACGGAACAGCTGCAGGAGGTGGATACGAACTAGCACTGGCCTCAGACTATATTTTGTTGGTAGATGATGGTTCCAGTGCTGTTTCTTTACCAGAAGTCCCAATGCTTGCTGTATTACCAGGTACGGGTGGACTGACCAGGATTGTAGATAAGCGAAATGTGAGGCGTGATCATGCAGATTATTTTTGTACTGTTGCTGAAGGATTGCGAGGAAAACGTGCGGAGCAATGGAAACTAATTGACGAGCTTGTTCCACGCTCCAAATTTTCAGAAACTGTTGAAAAACGAGCGCTGGAAATATCTGAAAAATCTACTAGACCACTAGGCGAAAAAGGAATTGAGTTAACCGATCTTTTCAAGGAATTAGATAAAGACAGTATTACGTATGAAAACATTTCAATTTCTTTGGATCGTCAATCAGGAATTGTATATATTACAATAAAAGGTCCTTCTGAAGATTTACCAATGGATCCTGAAAGCATTGCAACATTAGGAGATAAATACTGGCCTCTAGCTCTAGCAAGGGATCTTGATGATGCAATTATACACCTATCATTCAATGAACTTGAATTAGGTACCTGGGTTTTCCGCTCAGTGGGGGATATTGATAGTGTTGCTGATGTGGATGATATTTTAATTAAACACGAAGATCATTGGCTAATAAATGAGATAATTCAATACCTCAAACGAGTCCTAAAACGTCTTGATCTTGCTTCTCGTAGCTTAGTCACGCTTGTAGAACCAGGCAGTTGCTTTGCTGGAACTTTGTTGGAATTGGTTTTTGCAGCGGACAGGAGTTATATGCTTGACGGAACTTTACAAGATAGCAGTGATTCTCCTGCGGTGCTGCGAACAACTAAAATGAATTTTGGAAATTTGCCAATGTGCAATGACCTAACCCGTTTGCAGACTAGATTTCTGAACCAACCGGAAGAAGTGAAAAAAATTCATGACCATGGAGGAAAAGACATTCCAGCAGTAGAAGCATTTGAGTCAGGAATGGTAACTTTTATTCCAGATGATATAGACTGGGAGGAAGAAGTTAGAATTGCCATTGAAGAAAGAACCAGTTTTTCACCTGATGCACTAACCGGCATGGAAGCTTCTTTAAGGTTTGCCGGGCCGGAAACACTTGAAACAAAAATATTTGGGAGATTATCCGCCTGGCAGAACTGGATTTTCCAGCGACCAAATGCATCAGGGGAAAATGGCGCATTAAAGCTATATGGGACAGGTAAATTGGCTGATTATAATAAGGAACGTGTTTGAAATCTTATGATAATTCATTAATATTTTTACAGATTAAGTTGTGAAAAATAATCCTAACTTTGAGCACATTTAAAAATATTTAGCTAATCCTAACCTGTTGTTATTTAATTAAATGACATTCACTTTATCATTTTAAGAGTTCACAGATAAAATTATTTCTGATCTTTGATTTGTCTTGTACAATCAAAATTAAATTGGGTTTTAATTAAAGTTAATATTAGATATCAGTTACATGACCATTAATTATAATGAGAAAATACCTAACAATGTTGACTTAAGCAGTGATAGAAGACTGAAGCGAGCTTTGGAAAACTGGCAGCCAAAATTTATTGACTGGTGGGAAGAGCTTGGTCCGAATCAAAGTTCTGAGCTAGATGTCTATCTGCGTACTGCAGTAAGCGTGGAAAAACAGGGATGGGCCCATTTTGATTATGTTAAAATGCCTGAATATCGATGGGGAATTTTTCTTACTCCATCAGACCCCAACAGGAAAATTGATTTTGGTATGCACAAAGGAGAGCCTGTCTGGCAAGAGGTACCTGGTGAATATCGTTCAGAGCTGAGACGATTGATAGTAACTCAGGGTGATACTGAACCAGCTTCAGTTGAGCAACAAAGGCATCTGGGTAAAACATGTCCTTCATTATATGACTTAAGAAATCTATTTCAGGTGAATGTTGAGGAAGGGAGACATTTGTGGGCAATGGTTTATTTATTACAAGCATACTTTGGACGAGATGGTAGGGAAGAAGCAGATTCCCTTCTAGAAAGACACTCCGGTGATCAGGACAAACCGCGTATTCTGGGGGCCTTTAATGAAAATACTTCGGACTGGCTTTCTTTTTTTATGTTTACATATTTTACTGATCGTGACGGAAAATTTCAGTTGGCTTCTCTGGCAGAGTCGGCATTTGATCCATTGTCACGTTCATGCAGGTTTATGCTGACTGAAGAAGCACACCATATGTTTGTAGGAGAAAGCGGAGTTGGACGAATAGTTCAGAGAACTTGTGAATTAATGAATGAATATAACACTTTTGATGTTAGAGAATATGGAGGAATCGATCTGCATACGTTGCAAAAATATCTCAATTTCCACTTTAGTGTTTCCACTGATTTATTTGGCCAGGAGATTTCTACTAACGCGGCAACATATTACAATACAAGTATAAAGGGACGATTGAATGAAGCAAGGATTAATGATGATCATTTACTTCATGATGCAAGTTACCCAGTTTTTCAAGTTAGTGATGAACATATAGTTATAAATGAATCTCCTGCACTTAATGCCATAAATGAACGTCTTCGTGATGACTACATTGCAGACTGCGATTTAGGGATAAGAAGGTGGAATAAAATAATTGAAAATTCAGGTCATGAATTTCGTTTTGAACTACCCCACCGGGCTTTTAACAGAAATATAGGCCATTTTTCAAATATTAATGCAGACCCTGAAGGTAGGATTATATCTAAACAGGAGTGGGAGAAACAATGTGAGGAATGGCTTCCTTCAGAAAGCGATCAATCATTTGTACAGTCTTTAATGAAACCAGTTACTGAACCAGGTAAAATAGCGGGATGGATTGCCCCACCTAAAGGCAGGATTAATCGTCAGTCTTTTGAGTTTGAGTATGTGCGTTTCAATTAAGTATTGTTCAGAAATTAACTACGAAAAAAAATGGAAAAAAATACTGTAAATATAGATACTTTTTCCAGTCCAACAAAGATTGAATTTACGTCTGAATTTAATGTTGCGGTTCCCTTTATTGATCGGCACCTTGAAGAAGGAAGGAGGGAAAAAATTATAATACACTCAACTTCAGGTGAAAAAGTAACTTATGGACAGCTCTTTGAGAGGGTCAATAAATCTGGGAATGTACTCAAAAGCATTGGCCTAGATTCTGGTGACAGGATTCTGATGATGGTTAAAGACTCTCCAGAATTCTTCTATTTATTCTGGGGGGCAATCAAGGCGGGTTTCATTCCAGTTCCGCTTAACACTTTGTTCCGTTGCAATGATTATTCTTATATTATTGAGGATTCAGATTGTGCTGCAGTTTTCTACTCCCCGGAATTCAAGACTGAAGTAGAATCGGCTTTAGCTCAAGTTTCTAGCAGTCCAGATCATTCATGTCTTACTGAAGGAGTTTCTGGAAGCTTCTTGGAACAGTTGCAATCAGCCTCATTGGAACTTGATCCTGTGCCGGCATCTGCAACTGATGATTGTTTTTGGCTCTACTCTTCCGGAACAACAGGAAAACCTAAAGGAGTTGTCCACAGTCATCGCGATATGGTGGTCACAAGTCAGCATTACGGTATAGACACTCTTGGAGTGAGAGAAGAAGATGTTTGTTTTTCAGCTGCAAAACTATTTTTCGCTTACGGTTTGGGAAACGCGATGACATTCCCTTTATGGTCAGGCGCATCCTGCATTTTATTCCCGGAACGTCCAACTCCTCAGTCGACTTTTGATATAATAAAACAATTTAAGCCTTCAATATTTTTTGGAGTTCCTACCCTTTATGCGGCACAATTGAAGGAAATTAAATCAGTTTCAGGAAATTCTCCTGTAATCCCTGATCTTTCTTCGATCAGAATCTCAGTTTCTGCAGGTGAAGCCCTGCCAGCTGATATACTTCGCCGATGGAAAGAACATACGAAAACGGACATTCTCGATGGAATTGGGTCCACAGAAGCATTGCATATTTTCATTTCAAATAGCCCGGATGATATCAGAGCAGGGAGCAGTGGAAGAATGGTGCCGGGGTATGATGCAAAAATTGTTGATGAAAACGGTAAAGAAGTTTCACAGGGTGAGGAGGGTAGTCTATTAATTCGTGGAGATTCAACCTGTAAATACTACTGGAACAATGAGCAGAAGACTGCTGAGACAATTGTGGGTGGATGGCTACATACTGGAGACTCGTATCATCAAGATGAAGAAGGATACTATTTTTATGGGGGACGAAGTGATGATATGATGAAAGTAGGTGGAATATGGTGTTCCCCATTTGAGATTGAAGCCAGGCTGGTAGAGCATCCAAAAGTACTGGAAGCCGCAGTAGTTGGACGTGAAGACGATTCAGGATTGATCAAGCCTGAGGCGCATGTGGTCCTTAACGATTCTGATGAAGAACATGAATCTGTAGCTGCTGAATTGCTAGAACACTGTAAATCGGGACTTGCTCCTTACAAATATCCTCGATGGTTTCACTTTCCAGAAGAACTTCCAAAAACTGCTACAGGTAAGATACAGCGTTTTAAATTGCGATCTAACTGAAGTACAGCAAAGAGGTCATCATTTCTAAATTATGATAACATACGACCTTTTTTCATATAGCAATGCAGGTTGCGAAGATTGTTCAGAGATAGATATCCCAGATGCAGAAGTTTTTCTGTATCCTTCATTGCTGTCCAATCAGGAAGCGGATCAGCTGTTTGACATTCTGAAAACAAGTATTATATGGGAAAAACACAAGATTAAGTTATACGGAGAAGTACATGATGTCCCAAGACTTACTGCATGGTATGGCGATCCAAATAAATCATATGAGTATTCAGGAATTAAACTAAAAACCAGACTTTGGAATGCAGGTCTGCTAAAAATCAGGGAAAAAATTGAAACAATTTCCAAAACAAAATTTAACAGTGTTTTACTGAATCTATATCGATCAGGTTCAGACAGTGTATTATGGCACAGCGATGATGAGCCTGAATTGGGTAAAAATCCTGTTATTGGGTCCTTGAGTCTTGGTGAAGCAAGAGAATTTCAAATGAAACATAAATATAATCGCGATCTGAAACAAAATATTTTACTTCAGCATGGGAGTTTTTTACTGATGAAAGGTAAAACTCAGCACAATTGGCTGCACCAGATTCCAAAAAGGAAGAATTTAAAAGGTGAGAGGATAAATCTAACTTTTCGCACTATCCATTAAAAAATAAGAGATGATGGGAAAATTATTCTCGAAATCGGGAGCTGTTTTTTCTGATTGTAGAAAATATAGATACGCGCTCTGGCGAATTTGGGATGGTAATAAGTCCCTTGCCATGATAATTGGTTTGAATCCATCGACTGCTGATGAAACTTTAAATGATCCTACAATAACACGGTGCATAAATTTTGCCCGTTCATGGGGATACGGGGGAGTATTAGTAGCTAATCTGTTTGGGTTTCGTGCAACCTCTCCAAATGAGCTTAGGGCATACCATGAACCAGTTGGAAAGGAGAATGATTTATGGGTTCATAAAATAGCAAAAGAAGCTGTGATAAAAGTTGCTGCATGGGGTAACTATGGAAAATTCCTAAATCGTTCTGAAAAAATTTTGGCCTCATTGGATCAATTACATTGCATTCAAATGAATAAGTCCGGTGAGCCAGCACATCCTCTATATTTGAAAGCAGAATTAAAGCCTGTTCCAATGGTAAACTGCGATTAGGCGGGGCAGTTCTTTTAGCAATGTATTTGTAAAGTTTTTTTTATTGGAAAGATCTTTCTGATAAAATAATGCCTAAAAGACTTTTCCCTTTATGTTTAAAATATGAGTTTCGTCCTGATTTAGAGATAGAACTCTGATTACTGGTGGGGATATTTGTTAATGTTCTTACTATCAAACTTTTAAGGAATTATTACTAACAAAATATTAAATAGGTACTTTATTATGACAGATTTGGCTAAAAAAACCTGTATCCCCTGCAGAGGCGGCGTTCCACCACTGAAAGGGGCTCAATTGGAAGATTTGCAGGACAAATTAAAAAATGATTGGAAGATAATTAACGAGCACCATCTGGAAAAGGAATATTCATTTAAAAATTTTAAAGAGGCGCTTGATTTTACAGTTAAAGTTGGAGAACTTGCTGAGAATCAGGATCATCATCCGGATATTTTCCTTACATGGGGAAAAGTCAAAGTGACAATATGGACTCACAAAATAGATGGATTAACTGAAAGCGATTTTATTTTTGCAGCAAAAACTGATAGAGAACTTTAGGAACGAAAATGTAATTTTGTAAAATCCCGTCTCTAAAAGTTTGTAAATTAAAATTATAAATTACATAAATTCTACGTATAGTTAAGGCACATTGATTAAGAATAACATCGAAACAAAGCCCAGTGTTTGTCCACTGGATTGTCCTGATACATGCAGTTTGTCAGTAAAGACCAATGGCGAGCATATCTTGGAAGTACGAGGTTCGATAGCCAACCCCTATACAGCTGGAGTAATCTGTAATAAGGTTATGCGAGCCTATCCGGATTTCGTGCATGGTGCAAAACGTCTTACTCATCCTCTAAAACGAGTCGGGCCACGAGGAGGGAATCATTTCGAAATTATTTCCTGGGAAAAAGCTTTGGATCTTGTGCATGAGGGATTCACCTCTGCTATAGATAAGTATGGATCCCAAACAGTTATGCCTCTTAATTACGCTGGGCCGCATGGTGAGCTTGCTTGTGGCTCCATGGACCGTCGTTTTTTTCACAAGCTTGGTGCATCCTTGCTCTCTCGTGGAGAACTTTGTGGTCTTGTACGTGAATCAGCCTATAATAGCCTTTATGGTGATGTTCCAGGAATGCCTCCTGAGCAGATGCAGCATTCTGATCTAATTATTATTTGGGGCAACAACGTCACAGTTTCCAATCTTCATCTAGCGAGGGTAATAAAAACTGCACGGGAGAATCAATGTGCAAAACTGGTTGTAATAGATCCTAAGAGGACACGAATAGCTGAACAAGCTGACTTGTTCATCCAGATTCAGCCAGGGACTGATGTTATTCTAGCATTAGCGATGTCCGCAGAACTGGAGCAGCGTGGCGCTCACAAAATGGAATTCATAGATAAGTGGGTCGATGGCTATGAAGCCTATATGGATAACGCACGAACTTATACACAAGAAATGGTTTCCGAAAAATGTGGTATCGACTACGAGATCTTTAACCAGTTCTCCGCATGGTACAAAGATTCAAATATAGTCAGTATCTCTGTTGGTAATGGACCGGAACGCGGCCACAGTGGTGGATCCGGAATTCGAGCTGCTATGGCTTTGCAAGCACTTACTGGAAATCACGGTAAGATGGGTGCAGGTGTCTTCGCCAAACCAGGAAATTCCTTTCCGAGATCAACTGAACGACTCGAAAGACCAGATCTGGTGCCATCTGGTACCCGGACTATTAACATTGTCGACACATCTAAAGTATTGCTGAAGAAATCTATGGTACCACCTATAAAGGCGGTTTTCATATACAACCACAACCCAGTTGTCACACATCCAGATCAAAATCGGATGCGCCGGGCTTTGGTCCAGGAGGATCTGTTCATTGCAGGTAGTGACGTTGTCATGACTGACTCCATGTCCTATTGTGACGTGGTTTTACCGGCAGCAAGTCATTTCGAATTCAACGATATCTATGGCTCTTATGGTCATAACTATCTGCAAAGAGCTGAGCCTGTAATAACTTGTGTAGGTGAGTCTTTACCGAATACGGAGATCTTCCGTCGTCTTGCCGCAAGGTTTGGTTTCAACGATCAGATCTTCCAGGAAACAGATGCTGAATTGATGGACGCTGCGTTCGACGAAGGAGATCCAAGACTTAATGGATATAGACCTAGTGAGTTGCCTTTAGAAAAGGCTATAGCAATGGGTACCAAAGAAGGCGCGGATTTAATTCTTTGTGATACTGTCTTTCCTAAGACTAAATCAGGTAAGATCGAACTGTTTAGCCAAGATCTGGAAGAAAGATTCGGATACGGTCTTCCACGCTTCGAACCAGTAGAGCGAAAATATCCTTTGTCGATAATCTCACCCTCTTCCTCGAAGAGGACCAATGCGACTTTCGGTGGATGTATTTTGTCGGAAGGACAAGAGGAATTGGAGATTAATCCATTAGACGCCAAGATTCGCGGTATTTCTGATGGTGACAATGTAAAGGTTCATAACGAGCGTGGTGAGACTTTTCTTATCGCACGTATTACAGATTCAGTCTTGCCTGGAGTCCTATATACACCCAAGGGCACATGGATATCTGCAAGTAAGTCTGAACAAACTGTAAATGCGCTGCTTGATGCTGACATCCGTACAGATATTGAGGATGGTGCTTGTTGTAACGAGGCTTTTTGCGAAGTCAGTAGAATTAATTAAATATAAAAAAAACTTTTCTCCAATTTTGGTAAATTCTAATAATTGTAAAGTTTACTGATGCTGAAAAATAATTCACATGTTGATTTGGAAGAAATAGAAAATCTAACTATTGGGCATTATGAGGACAATGCAGAGTCTTTTAGAATTGGAACAAAGGATCATGATGTAAGTCAAAATATAGCGGCATTTCTTGGTGCATTTCCCAAGGGTAAGCAATTGGATATTCTTGACTTTGGATGTGGCCCAGGAAGAGATTTAAATGTTTTTAAACAAATGGGACACAGGCCTACGGGATTGGATGGAAGCAAAGAATTTTGCAAAATGACTCAAAAATTAAGCAAATTCCCTATTCTACATCAAAAATTTTTACATCTTGAACTTGAAGATAACAGTTTCGATGGAGTTTTTGCTAATGCTTCACTTTTTCATGTTCCAAGCCTTGAACTTTCAAGGGTGCTGAAAGAAATACACTCTGCATTAAGAAAAGGAGGGATTTTATTTTCTTCCAATCCAAGGGGTAGCACAGAGGGATGGCAGGGACAACGTTACGGCCATTACATGGAATTTGAAGAAAGTGAGATCTATCTTAAGAAAAATGGATTCAAAATATTAGACCATTATTATCGTCCTTCTGGAAAGCCTAGGGAGCTTCAGCCTTGGTTGGCAATTGTAAGTCAACGGCAGGAATGAGAATGAGGATTCCACAGGTTAAAATTCAAAACAAAAATTAACTTTGAATTGTTTTATTTCATGATTGAACCGCTGAACAAAATAAAGATGGACGTCAAAAATATTTTAAAATACTATAAAATTATTTTGATCCCACTATTTAAAAGCAATCATTCCCCCTGCTCCAATCAATAAAATTCCTCCAATTCGATTAGTCCAACGATGTATAAGGGGAAGCTGCATATGCTGCCCTACGATGCTAGATAGCAGGGAGTATAAAAGGACTGATAGAAGAGCCAGCCCAAGGAAGGTTGATCCCAAAATCAGGGACTGTGTTATAAAAGATTTTTCAGAATCTATGAACTGGGGTAAAAAAGCCAGGAAAAATATAATGCTTTTTGGATTAAGTGCTGTTATTACAAATGCGTTAGCCATTATTGCATGCCATACTTCGGTATCTATAGTTTCTGTCAATTCTAGTGATTCTGATTCACTTCTCCACATTCTAATTCCCAGCCAAATCAAATATGCGGCTCCGATCCACTTAAAAAATTGAAATACTATCGAAACTGTCTGTAAAAGCAGTCCCACCCCTATGAATGAAAGTAACATTGCGACAACATCACCCAGCCCCACTCCCAAGAGAAGAGCAAAAACTGCCTGTCTACCGCGAATCAGTGAGTAACTGATCACCAGCAGAATGGTTGGGCCTGGTATCAGCAAAAAGCTTGATGTCACTAAAGCGTAGGTCAGCCAAGTCTCTAATGGCATTTATGAAACTTATTGTGGAGGGTAACTAGAAGCTTGAATTAAAAATTTTCAAGTCAATGTGGGGTCATGCCCTTAATTTTTTATTTTCCGGATCACAGGGTGATTCATTAATTACCCGGGCAGGACGTCGTTCACCAAGTATTTCAATTTCAAGTTGGGTTCCAGTCTCACTGTAACCTTTTCTGATATAAGCCAGAGCAAGGCTTTTCCCGATACTGTGACCGAAGCATCCTGAAGTTGCACGTCCAATCATTTCACCTGACAAATCTGAATTGCCAGGAAGGAAAACAGGCTCGCTGCCCATTGCATCTGCATCAGTTGTGTCTATTTCGAGTGTAATAAATTCCTGAGGAACTCCAGCTTCTTTTTGCTTAAGCAGTCCTTGTTTACCAACAAAATCATCCTTTTTGAATTGTACAAACCTGTCTAATCCTGCTTCTAAGATAGAATACTCCCGTGTTAAATCAGCACCCCACATGCGATAAGATTTTTCTAAGCGCATTGATTCCATTGCATACATTCCGAAGTGAGTTAAATCGAATTCTGCACCTGTCTCTACAATTGAATCAAACAACTGGATTTGTTGATCAATAGGATGATGCAATTCCCACCCAAGTTCGCCTACAAAATTTACACGCATTGCCATAAGAGGTATATCAGCTATTGAAATACGTTGTGATGTCAGCCATGGGAAAGCCTCATTAGACATATCAGCATCAGTAATTTTTGAAAGTAAATCACGAGATCGAGGTCCACAAACAACCAATGTTCCATAATCAAGAGTTATGTTTTTCAACGCTACGCTTCCATCACGAGGCATGTTGCGAAGAAGTAAATCATGATCATGACGCTCCGCAGCTCCTGAACTGACTGCAAAAAACTTATCCGCTTCTCTGGTAATAGTGAACTCCGATTCTACTCCGCCTGTTTTAGTTAAGGCATGAGCCAAGACTGTTCCTCCCTGCTTGGAGGGAAGACGGTTTGCTATCATTTTGTTCAAAAATTCCTCTGCACCTGGCCCTGAAATTTCGTGTTTGGTGAAAGGTGTTAAATCTAGCAGACCAACATTCTCCCGTACTGACCTTACTTCTTCACCTACTTTTTCAAACCAGTTTGTACGATGAGTGTGGAAGCTGTATTTATTAAAAGGTTCCTCTCCTTCGGGCGCAAACCAGTTTGGACGTTCCCATCCATAGCGTTGACCAAATGCGGCATTAAGTGATTTATGACGCTCATAGACCGGGCTTGTTTTGGCAGGGCGTGCTGCCGGTCTTTCTTCAAAATCATAGTGTATTATAAATACGTGTTCGTAACACTCTTCGTTTTTAGCTTTGATGAAATCACGTGTAGACTGTTCAGCACTGAAACGTCTAGGGTCAACTCCCATCATATCAATGCTTGGAGAACCTTCAATTATCCATTCAGCAAGATGTTTACCCGAACCTCCTGCTGCAGTAATGCCGAAACTATGTCCTTCTGATATCCAGAAATTTCTCAATCCCCATGCTGGTCCTACCATTGGATTGCCATCGGGTGTATAAGCTATTGGTCCGTTGATATGGTCTTTAATTCCTGCAGTTTCGAACAATGGCACACGTTCTCCCGCAGCAATTATGTGAGGCTCAAGTCGTTCAAGATCAGGGGGTAATAGTTCTTGTCCAAATCCTTCGGGGACTCCATCAAGGGCCCAGCACGGTGCACCTTTCTCATATGGTCCGAGAATAAGCCCATCTGCCTCCTGCCGCATGTAATATGATGCGTCGCTTTCACGTAAAACTGCCATTTCCGGATTCCCACTGCGGTTATACTCGACCAGTTCAGGTATTGGTCCTGTAACAATAAACTGGTGTTCAACAGGTACGACAGGGAGCTCAAGGCCTACCATTCGTCCGGTTTGTCGTGCGTAATTTCCCGTACAAGATACTACAACTTCACATGTGATGTCACCCTTGTTTGTACTTACAACCCATTCATCATTAGGCTTCTGTGAAATGGAAGAAACTTCTACATCTGTGTAAGCTTCGGCACCATTAGTTCTTGCACCTTTGAGCAGTGCCATTGTTACATCAACCGGAGCAACATGACCGTCATCAGGATGATAAAGTGCGCCCTCAAGATCATCAACTTTTGCAAATGGCCAAAGTTTTTTGATCTCATCAGGACCAATCACTTCAAATGGTACTCCTATTGTGGAAGCTGTTCCACAATATCTCCTATATTCATCCATCCTCTCCTGATTCCTGGCCAGTCGAAGATTACCGGTTTTATGGAAACTGACAGGCTGGCCTGTTTCAGCTTCAAGTCCTTGGTATAAGTCAACGCTATATTTATGAATTTTGCCAACACTGTAACTCATATTAAAAAGAGGAAGTAATCCAGCTGCATGCCATGTGGATCCTGAGGTATATTCATTTTTCTCCAGCAAAACCACATCCTTCCAACCCATTTTTGCTAAGTGGTACAATGTGCTTGAACCTACTATGCCTCCTCCGATTACTACAGCTCTATATTGTGTTTTCATTTTTCTCACTCTTTACATATTTAATGCAAATTCTGGATATTAAATTCTCAGAAAAAAATTGGCAAATTGTGCATGCAAAACACAATATTTTTTGGTAAAAGGTAATTGCATTGTGGTTTTATGGACTCCTTTTATGTCTATTCCTTACGTTTTCCTACTTCCTCTCTTAAAACTGGTATGGCTTTGAAAAGATCTCCAACTATTCCGTAATCGGCAACTTTGAAAATTGGAGCATCCGGGTCTTTATTAACTGCTACTATGACTTTTGATCCGGACATACCTGCCAAATGCTGAATTGCCCCAGAGATCCCCATGGCAAAATAAAAATCAGGATTTACCATTGTTCCTGTCTGTCCGACCTGGTGCTTGTGCGGGAGCCAGCCTGCGTCACAAACTGCACGTGAAGCTCCAAATGCAGCACCTAATTCAGTAGCCAGTGGTCTGACGAATTCACATCCTTCTGTTCCACCAACTCCACGTCCGGCTGAGACAATAATACTTGCCTCATTAAGCTCCACTTCATTACTTTCCTCAACCTGTACTTCCCTGACCTTTAGCTGTGAATGACCTGAGGGGATAGAGAGAGAAACTGTGTTTGCAGAAGAAGGAGAAGATTCATCAGCAGGAAATATTCCGCTGCGTATGCTAATTACACGCAAACCGTCTTTGCTGAATTTACATTTTTGGATCGCCTTAGTGGCCATACATGGCCTGTATGCGGTTATTTCGTCTCCATTGAATTCCAACTTAGTAACATCGCTTAAGGCACCTGTTGCCTGTCTAGCAGCTATACGTGGAGTAAGGTCTCTACCAAATTCTGAAGACGTCAACCAGATTTGAGTAGCTCCTGACTGATGAATTGCATCCGACACAAGTGCTGTATATTGTTCTGTGTTGAAAATTTCTAACGATTTATCATCTCCAAGGTATACTGTACCAGCACCCTGACCTGCCAGAGTGTCTGCAAGAACAGATACTTCTGTCCCCAAGAGAACAGCATCTGATTCAAATCCCTCTGACTTTGCGAATGAAATTAATTCCAGAGTGTTTTTTTTGATTTCGCCATTTTTAACTTCGGCTACAATGAGAATTTTAGTCATATTATGTAATCTTTAGAGAAATTAATTTATAATTTTAGGAAAATTGTATTTTATCTAGCTACAATGAATTTGTTGCTATGCAGAGAGCTTTCAGATAATTAGGTTAAAAATTTAGCCTCTCCAACCATTAAATCGACTGCCTGCGTTACTGTATTAGCTTCATCACCTTCAAATATTTGACCTTCTTTGCGTGACTCAGGTTTTTCAAATTGTAACACCTGTGTCATTGAACCTTGGATCCCGCTCATTTCGGATGTAATGCCTATAGAATCAAGATCAATTTCTTCCAAGGGTTTTTTCTTTGCCATCATAATACCGCGCATCGAAGCTAAGCGTGGTTCGTTTAAGCTGTCATTTACTGTAACTAATCCCGGCATTACCATATCCACCACTTCAGTTCCATGGTCGCCCTTTCGGTAAAGTGTAATATTATTTTCAGAAACATCACTGAAGCGGATAATGTTTGTTACTTGTGGTAGACCAAGGAATTCTGCTAGCATTGGAGCTGTTAATCCCGAATCAGTGTCCTGAGACTGCCTACCGGTGAGTATAAGATCATAGTTGCGTCCCTCAAGAGCTTTTTGGAGTATTTTTGCGAAAGCAAAAGAATCAGTTTCTCCAGCTTGATCATATTTGACGTGAATAGCTTTATGTGCTCCCATAGCCAACCCTTTTCGCAGCGACTCTGCTGCTTTTTCAGGTCCAACGGTTAACAGCGTAACCTCACCTCCAACATCTTCTGTTATCTGCAATGCAGCTTCTAATGCAGTCTCATCCCAACTACTGATAACATAACTCAATCCTTCCTCTACTATTTCTCCTTCTTTCACTTTAATGTTAAGTGCTACATCCGGAACTTGTTTAACTAGTACTATAATTTCCACTTTAGTTTCTAATGTTAAATGTTTGTTAAATAATTAGCTGAAAGAAAAAATTCGGAAAATTTTTGACTCAGCACATGAGAAATACAGTCAGTAATAGATAATTTTCAACTGCCTACTGACGCAGCAGCCTTTTCTCCGCCTAATCGATTCTCCATGAAACGATTGTAACGGAAAGGTTGAATCATTTCAGGGGTTCCTTGAGCTACCATTTGAGCTGTGTTGTAACCGCTTGCGGGGGAAGCTTTAAAGCCATATGTTCCCCAGCCGCCATTGACATAAAAACCTTCTATTTCGTCGATAGATGAGATTATTGGGCTGTAATCCGGTGTCATGTCACATAATCCTGCCCATTGTCGCTGTACTGCAACATTATGCAACACGGGAAATAGTTCAAGTACATGAGCGGCATAACTTTCAAGAAAACCGAGAGTTGATCGCATTCCATAATGAGGATATGTGTCAATTCCATTTCCACACACAAGTTCTCCCCGATCGGTCTGACTGAGGTAGATGTGGAGTGAACCACTGACTACAACATGATGCAGCCAAGGTTTATAGCCTTGTGTTACAAGAGCTTGAAGTGGATGAGTCACAATAGGTAATTTAACACCAACTTTTCGGCAAACTTCCGAACTCCATCCCGCAACAACTGAAACGAGGCTCTTACAGTTTATTTTACCCCTGTTAGTGACAACTCCTTTAACTTTACCTTTTTCAATAATGATATCCTCTACCTTTGTCAACTGATGAATGTGCACACCTGCCTTGTCAGCTCCTCTTGCGTATGCCCAGACTACGGCGTCATGACGAATAATACCGCCTGGAGGATGATAAAGCGCTCCCATTACAGGGAAACGAGGGTGGTTAGAAATATCAATCTCAGGAAGCATCTCTTTAATCTCTTTTGGCTCAAGCATGTAACTGTCGATTCCAAGTGCCTTGTTGTTTTCAGCTCTTGTAACCAAACCGGACACTGCAGCTGTAGAATGACCTAGTGTGAAGTGCCCCTGCTGGCTGAACATCAGGTTATAATTAAGCTCTAATGACAGGTTTTCATAAAGTTTAAGGCTTTGGTCGTAAAATTTTATTCCCTCCTCTGTTCGATAATTTGAACGAAGAATTGCAGTGTTTCTACCTGAACCACCATAACCAATAAATTTCTGTTCGAGAACGGCAATATTTGTAATGCCAAGTTTGGTCAAATAATATGCTGTTGCCAGTCCGTGTGCACCTGCTCCGATGATAACCACGTCGTAGGATTTTTCCAGATCGTGGTTTTTCCACATTCGTTTATCAATCATTTTTCCTTTTCAAATGAGACAGGAATTGTCTCAATTCCTGCTGGTACAAGTCCTACTCCAATGCCGACATCCATCAATGCATCATAAAGCGATTCTGTCAGATTCCTCGGATGCACAATGATGTCAAAATTATTGGTTCGATACAGAGTCATATTTATTGTGTGAATCGATGATTGAATCACTGAACCGGCGACAACTCTGTCACGTCTCAAATCAACTGCTGTTGAACGCTCCAGAACCTCATCCCGTCGTGGGCCTCCTAATACTAAACAGCCGTTTGAACCCGACTGATCAGTAACAGTTGTTATCTTTGAATCAATTTTCTCCAGCATACTTTTTTCCATGCCAGGGTTGCATAAAATCAGATAGTCATTTTTTGTCAATCTCAGTATAGCCATTTTTGAATCAGCTATTGAACTCAGTGGCTCAATCTTAGAGGATCCCTTTAGTATCTTTTCAGCCGCTGCTGATGCATCCCCCCGAGAAAGAGAAATTTTGCCAATGTGTGACCAGTCGACGAGGACTGAACTATTTTTCAGGTTCTCCTGCTCACGTTCCGTGTTTCCAAAATTCCCGGCAATATGCCATCCTGAAACTTCAATAATATTTACTGGGTGATTGCGGTATATTCCTGAAAGAGGGCTTGTTTTAATCACTTCATCCTCCTCTTGTTTGTAATCTGGCTATGATATTGTATTTTTTTGAATAATCTATTTTTTTAAATATTAATCTCATCTTTTGGCTCAAAAACGTTTTATTAAAACTTAATAAAATCTCCACAAAACTAAACGTATTAGAATATTATTTTTTTATATTCATTCATCCAAATTATTTCTTATTTCTGAAAGCCTTCTTATTTGTTCACCTTTTGAGTTAAAATTTTCTGGAATAAGCCATTTTTCAAAAGAATTTTTTAGTACGGGCCAGTTTTTGTCTATAACAGAATACCATGCTGTATCACGATTTCTTCCCTTATATACAAGTGCCTGTCTGAATATTCCTTCATATGTAAACCCCAGCCTCAATGCGGTATTTCTCGAAGCAGCATTAAGAGAGTCACATTTCCATTCACACCGGCGGTAACCAAGCTCATCAAAAATACGGCGCATCATCAAATACATTGCTTCAGTCGCAATGGTTGTTTTTTTCAATAATTGTGAAAAATGAATCTTTCCAAGTTCTATAACTCCATTAGCTGGCTGAATCCTAAGGTATGCGCATATTCCTGTTGGCTTTTCTGTCTTTAAGTCTATTATTGCGAAGTAGACAGGATCATTCTCTTTACTGACCTGCTTTATCCAAGATTCAAATACATCTAAGCTATCAAATGGCCCATACGATAAATAAGTCCATTCGGAGCCATCGCTTTTTTCCACAAAAGCGTTAAAAAGATCTTTTGTGTGCTTTTCAGGTTCTAATGCCTCCACACGACACAAGTTGCCTGATACCATCGAGCGTTGAGGCATTTGACAATCTTTCCAATCAGGAACAGAAAATCCTACAGGCTGTTCAAATGAATTGTGGTAGTACGCCAATCTTTCCTATATTAACTCTTTAATCTTGTGCCTTCGGGATCATATGCTGCATGATCCAACACAGTGGCTTGCACATCTTCTCCATTAGCCAATCTTATGAAGAAATGGCTGCCTGTTTCCGACATATCATTTCTGACCCAGGCCAGGCCAATTCCTCTTTTCAATGTAGGACTTAGCCGTGAACTTGTTACACGTCCGGCAATTTTCCCATTATCCAGCACAGCAACGCCATCGTCTGGAATGGGTGCGTCTGTTTCCAGTTGGTAAGGTACAAGTTTGTTGTCAATACCGCGTTCCTTGAAATGCTTCAAGAACGCCTTGCCGACAAAATCATCCTTATCATCTTTAATGGCGAAACCTACTCCAGTTTCATATGGGCTGCTCAGGGCATCAGTATCAGTTCCCGGTAACAGGTGACCTTTTTCCAAACGCAAAATACGCTGTGTTTCAACTCCAAAAGGCTTTAAATCAAACTCTTCTCCTTCTGCTAACAGATAATTCCACATAGATTCACCATATTCAGCAGGGAAATGAATTTCATACCCCAGTTCTCCGGTGAAGCCAATCCTGTAGAATGAAACAGGTACATCTGCAATTTTAGTCTTTCGGCAATGCATGTAGGGAAAACCTTCGTTTGACATGTCAATATCAACAAGTTTCTGCAGAAAATCTCTGGCTGTCGTTCCTGTTACATTCACAGCTGCATTTGTTAGGCTGAGATTCTTGACCTGTACATCAAAATCTTCCACCAGCAGCCACCATTGAAAAAGTGAATTGATCGCGTCCTGGTTCCCTGTAGTAGTGGTAAGGTAGTAAATCCCATTTTCAATATGAGAAATAGTTCCGTCCTCAAACAGGATACCGTCTTCTCCAATCATTATAGAGTAACGTGTACGCCCTAACTCAAATTTTGCATATTTTCCTGGAAGTAAAAAATGCAGAAACTTTATTGCTTCCGGTCCGCTTATTTCAATTTTTCCAAGTGTACTGACATCAATCATCCCCAATCCATTACGTACAAATCCTGCTTCAATCTGTGGATCAGTATATGAATCAGGACGTTTCCATTGGCCAGCATCAAGAAATTTTACTCCTAGATCAATGTGACAGTGATGTAACGGAGTGCGTCGAATCGGCGACAGATGAGGTGCTCGTCCGGCAAGCAAACCAAATGTAGCTCCAGTGAAAGGAGGACGAACTGTGGTCACGACAGCATCCAGTTTAGAAAGTCCTGTGTCCTGAGCCGCAAGGCGAGCTACTGCCTCATGGCAGGCCTTACCCTGGCATGGCCCCATGCCCATGCTGGAGTAACGCTTTAGAGATTCTACTTGGTCATATCCCTCATCGATGGATGCTTGTGCTTCAGTCCTTGTAACATCCATGCATTTGCATATAAAATGATGTGTTCCACCAGATTCAATATCTGCAGGCAGAGCAGTTATTATTTCTTCTGCAGTCCTTTCAGTCTGAACAGTATATACTTTCCCGGGAGATATTTTAGTTAAAGCAGCATCTTTTCCGGACTGAAATCCTTCTGCATATAAATGAGCAAACCCTGCTGATCCATGCACTTCTCCTGCAGAAAATACTCCAGAAGGTAATTCGGAAACCCGCAAAATTTGACGCTCAGCATCCCACTTGGGAGGCTTGTTACCCATTGAGAGTAGGTTTATCTGTGGTTTAAAACCCACAGCCATTATAAGCAAATCACAGTCAAATGATTTTATCGAATTACCTCCGGAAATTGGACCCACCTCTACACTTTCAATTCTTTTTCTGCCATTTGCAGCATGAGCAGTAAGTCCCTTATAGACAGGAATTGCAAGCTCGCGTATTTTCTTTTCGAAAACTCCTTCATTATTTCCAGCTTCACGTCCATCAACCACCGCTATAATTTTTGCTCCTGCACCATGCATAAGAAGTGCGGTATGAAACCCGCCATCATGAGTTGTAACCACAACCACATTTTCACCTGGTAGAACTGCATGACGCATGATCAGTCTTTCAACTCCGCGGGCAGTCATAATTCCAGGACGATCATTATTTTCAAAAACCAGATGTCTATCTGTTGCACCAGGGGCAAGGATAACTGAATCAGCCCTGATCTTGAACAAATCATGTCCACATTGTGCTGCAATCAAATTATCTTCATACAGCCCAAACACATTTGAGTTAACTAATACTTCCAGGTTTGGAAATTCTGTAAGCTCATCAATTAATTTTTGAATGGCCTGATACTCTGGTAAACCGTTGAGATTTAAATTTTCGCAATTGTCAACCTGTGCAATACTGTGAATTGAATGACCTCCAAGCACTGAGTTGTCATCCAGTAAAAGAACATGTTTCCCCTCCTGAACGGCAGCAAGAGTTGCTGCCAAACCCGACGGGCCACCTCCGACAATGCACACATCAGGAAAACGGTATCTTTTTTCGTATCTTCTTTCAGCGTTTCTATCTTCAGTGTCTATTCTGCCAAGTCCTGCGGCCTTGCGGATTTGCTGCTCTGCAATGGGCCACATCCATTTTGGTTTGTGAAACATTTTATAGTAAAAACCGTTTGGAAGCATTGGAACGATTGTGTCATTTATTTCTCCAATATCAAACTCCAATGAAGGCCAGGCATTTTGCGATTTGACACCCATACCGTTTTGTGCGTGTATTCGGTCAGCTAGCAGGTTTGGTTCATGATTGGCCGTAACCAATGATTCATGTCCTTGGCCGTATATGTCATAAGCACCCCGAGGTCTGTGATACTTGAAGCTTCGTGACAGTAGTGTTTGTCCTGATGCAATCAATGCAGAAGTAATAGTGTCAGTTGTATACGCCTGAATGCGTTTGCCGTTAAACTGGAATGATATTTCCTTTCCTAAATCAGGAAGCTCGCAGTATTGATGAGTATCGATCCTATTTTTCATCTGGAGTCCCCTTCATTTTTAGAAGAATTATTCTCCAGTTCATGATACCAAAAGCTTTTATGGTCTGTATTATTTGTGGTGTCACGTTCTGCTAAAAACCAGCTTTGACAACCGCTTCGGTGATACCACCATTCGGTTTGATGCCCCATTTTGTTTTTACGGAAATAGACATAATCTACCCAAACTGAAAAATCAGCATCTGGGGCAGGACGTTTCAAATATTCACTCCTGAAAGTAAATTCGCTTACAGCTCGTTTCCCACAATTTGGGCAGTTTAATTGATAACTCATAGTTATTTAATAAGAAATATTTCTGTTATTTGATGTACTTTCCCATTATTTTAGCTTAATTTTATTACTCTATTTTTCATCCATTTACAGAAAAACTGCTGTTAGGATTAATTTCACGATTGCGTGAGTAGAATCCCATGTTGAGTTCCAGTCCTGTATAGACAGTTTTTACTTTGACAGGATTTGTATCATGATCTTGTCCATTTTCACATGCGTCTATTAGTTCAGCCATGCAGTGGCCTGCAACTGGGGCGTTTTTAAATTGGTTACCGCTGGAACCGATTGCCATATAAAAACCCTTAAGCGCAGACTTATCATAAATTGGTAACCAATCGTCTGAAACATCATATAAATCCACCACACCACTTGTTCGTGAGGGAATTTTTAGTTGTGGTATTCTTTTGGCACAACGGTACACCTGGGCTTTCCATTGCGATTCTGTAACCTGCTGGTTATAGTTATCAGGATCAGAAATCCATTCTTTTGGATCACATAATGGGTCTTCACTGCCAATTAGGATTGTATTGCCTGTTTCTGGACGAAAGTATATTCCGTTGTCACCGTCAGAGGTATGAAATCCATCTTTTTCAAAATCATATCCCTCTGGAGAAGGTACATGATGTACCTCATGTCTTAAGGCTCTTGTTTTAATATTCATGTCCCTCTCAACATCAGCCATTCTGTTGATTACAAAAGAATGAGGACCCGCAACATTAACGACAATCGGTGAGTCAATTTGTTCTCCTGTTTTTAAAGTCACACCCTCGATCTTTCCATTTTGCTGCCTAATTTCTGTGATTTCACTATTAAATATAAAGTCACCACCGTTTGCCTCTGCTGCGACCTGCAAATTGTGGGAAGTAAGCTGGGGATCACTTACATACCCTGATCCTGGAGTGTAAACGGCACCTTCTATTTTTTTCCCAGTCTTATCCCAAAAGTGATCATCTTCATCTGGTCGAGTTGTGCCGTCGTATTGATCATGGGAATAAATGGGAATCATTTCTTTGAGTTTTTCGAGATCCCATATTTCGTGTTCAACTCCAATTTCTTTAAATAGTTTTAGGCATTTACTGCTATGATCTTCGCCTTCAAGTTTAAATAAAATGGAACCAGTTTTCATATATTTTATCATCCCTCGATCGTCATTCACTCCGATATAATCATCCCAGTCATCCCAGTAAAAAAAACCCTCGTAAGCCATTGCTACACCATCCCATGTAGAGTAATGTGCCCTGACGATAGCACATGAATTACTAGTTGATCCATATCCTGAAGTTGGAAGTTTATCTATGTTTAATGTTTTGTATCCACGTTTTGCTAATTCGAAGGCAACTGAGGAGCCAATTACTCCTGCCCCGACAATTATGGCGTCTGCGGTTCTATTCATATCTTTCCTTCTTGTTTATTATGACCTTAATAAATAATTATTTTACAGGAACTTCTACAAGCCTCAAAGTATGCCCAGTATTTTCAAGGAATTGCATAATTCCATCACGAGGAATGGCTAAAGTACACGTATTCACTAATGGATGACAAAGAATTGTTTCTGAATTCCAAAGTTCATTATCAACAAATACCTCTACTGTTTTTTTTGGATCATTAACTAATGCTAATATACTTACTGAACCAGGTTCTATTCCCAAATATTTTTTCATACGATCTGGTGACGCGAAACTCAATCGAGATGCTTCCAGTATGGAAGAAAGTTCTTTTAAATCCACCTGCTTATCTTGAGGTACGATTACCAGAAAATGTCTAATTCCTTTTTTATCTCTTAAAAACAGATTTTTAGTTGACGCTCCATCCATTTTCGGTGAAAGCTTTTTTGCTTCACTTACTGTATAAACGGCAGGGTGATCGAAACGTTCATATGAGACCTCAATTGTATCAAGAAATTCGTAAATATCAGTCAATTTCAATCACTTAAATAATTTTAATTTTTTCTAGAATCCCAGACTATCTCAACTTCCACGTGATCTAGTATCCCTTGAATCGGTACAGACGGCTTTCTGATTCTAACTAAAATCATTTCAAGAGGATATCTATGCCTCATTTCCTCAATGATTCTATTTCCAAGAGTCTCAATCAAATTAAATGATTGCTCTGAACTTACCCTGCTTACAATTTTGTGAGCATTTACATAGGAAATTGTAGTGTTTTCTTCATCTACCCATGGATCAGGCGGATCCTTAAGCATATATTCTAGATCTATTTCAAAACGCTGACCCAGAGTTTTTTCTTCTTGATGTACTCCGTGAAATCCGTATACAACTATGTTTTGTAGGCGAATTGTATATTTTTTATTACTTTCCAAAGTATTCTTTTTTTACTTTAAAAATATTTCATATTTCATAAAAAAGACAATTCATGACAACCCAGTTATTCGCCCCTCGGAGTCAATGTCAATTCTTTGTACTGCGGATTGTTTTGGCATTCCCGGCATTAGCATCATTTTCCCAGTGAGAACAACAATAAATCCTGCTCCATTAGAAACTTTCACATCCCTGACCTGTAAGCGCCAGCCAGTTGGAGCATTTCGTTTTTTTGGATCATCTGAAAGAGATGCCTGGGTTTTGGCCATGCAAATTGGCCAGTTGGCCAGCCCGTTTTCTTGTAAACGGATTATTGATGCATCTGCTTCTTCTGTATAGTCAACCCCATCTGCTCGGTATATTTCCCGTGCAACGGTTTGAATTTTATCCTTTATAGTGTCAGTATCAGCATAATAATAATTAGGTGCACCAGGATTTTCATCAACAACACGTTTTATTTTTTTTGCCAGATCCAGACCACCTTCACTCCCTTTTGCGACTACTTCGCTAAGAGAACATTCTACACCTATTTCCTCGCAATACTGTCGAACTATATCGAGTTCTGCAGGCGTGTCGGAAGGGAATCTATTAATTGCCACAACTACAGGCAGTCCGTATTTTTGAACATTTTCTGCGTGTGTTCTTAAATTTTCACAGCCTGTTTTAAGAGCCTCAAGATTTTCTGTATTCAAATCATCTTTCTCCACACCTCCGTGATATTTAAGGGCCCTTACTGTTGCAACCAATACACATGCATTTGGGTTTAGGCCAGCCTGGCGGCACTTTATGTTTACAAATTTCTCTGCACCAAGGTCTGCTGCAAAACCAGCTTCTGTAACAACGTATGGTGCTAGTTTAAGAGACAATCTTGTAGCTCTTACGCTGTTTGAACCATGGGCTATATTTCCAAAAGGCCCACAATGAACAAAAACTGGTGTGTGCTCACAGGTTTGAACAAGATTTGGCTTCAACACGTCTTTGAGAATTACGCACATTGATCCTATACAGTCTAACTCACGTGCAAAAACAGGTTCCCCGGAATTGTTGTAGGCAACTACTATTCTACCAAGCCGTTCTCGTAAATCATCCATGTCTAGAGCAAGTGCTACAATTGTCATAATTTCCGATGCCGCTACAATATCAAATCCGGTTTTGTGAGGAAAACCATCAAACTTTGATCCTAGTCCAATCTCTCCGTTACGAAGCTGTCTGTCACATAAATCAATTGTACGTCTCCAGGTTACTTTTTCAGGGTCAATTTTTAATGGATTATCAAAATGCATGGAATTATCTAGCACAGCAGACAAAAGATTGTGGGCAGCAGCTATTGCATGTAAGTCACCTGTAAAATGCATGTTGATGTCTTCCATTGGAAGAACCTGGGAATAACCTCCGCCAGCGGCACCTCCTTTTATACCAAATGTTGGCCCCATACTTGGTTCACGCAGAGCCAATGCGTGCTTTATTCCGAGCTTTCCAAATGCCTGTGCCAAACCTATAGAAGTGCAGGTCTTTCCTTCTCCAGCTGGTGTAGGTGTGATTGCTGTAACTAAAATTAATTTCCCGTCTGGATTATCTTTAACTTGTTCCCAGACACTGTTTTCAATTTTTGCTTTAAATTTTCCATACTGTTCAAGTCCATCAATTTCAATATTTAGCATTGAAGCAATTTCTGGAATTTTTTTCATTGATGCATTTTGAGAAATTTCAATATCAGAAGGAATACTTGGCATCTTTGGATATTGGGATTCTAAATCTGATTCGGAAGGTTTCATTTGATTAAAATGTTTTTGGTTAAATTATTGTTATTTAATCTTACTGGTATAACTAATCGATTAGGTTTAGTGAACTGGCATTTTTTTACCAATGGCAACGATGCTAACTACCAATACTGCAAATATTATTGTTTGTAAGTTTACTGTCTCGTTGATTAAAAAAGCAGAGGCAAGTAGAGTTACAAAAGGTTGAATTAACTGTGTCTGGCTTACTCGGGCGATCCCACCTAAAGCCAGACCTTTGTTCCAAAGGAAAAAACCAAATAACTGACTGACTAAAGCCAAATATAAAAAACTTAGAAGAACATTTAGCGGAAGATTGCTGAAATCCTCTTCAGGTGCTTGCATCCATGCAGGAAAAATTATAAATGGGAATGAAATCACAAGTGCCCAACAAATTACCTGCCAACCTCCTAATTCCTTTGAGAGTTTACCTCCAAGTGCATATCCCAGTCCGGCACTTAAAATTGCTCCAATTAGTAACAAGTCTCCCAATTGGAAAGAACCAAATCCCTGCAAAAGCGAATATGTAACAACTACTATACTTCCAATCAGGCTAAAAATCCAGAAACCTACGGAAGGCTTTTCCTTGGAAACTATAACTGCTGCAGCCGCAGTTGCTAATGGTAAAACTCCTAGCACTACGCCTCCATGTGATGCTGGTACTGTTTCCATTGCCCATGCTGTTAAGACAGGGAATCCTAAAACAACCCCTAATGCAACAACTGATAGTTGCATTAACTGATGCTTATTTGGTTTAGATTGTTTTGTAGCAATCAAAATAAATGCGGCTACAACGGAAGCAATTACCGCTCGACCCAATCCTATGAATATAGGGTCAAAATAAGGTACCACAAATCTTGTGGCTGGAAGTGTTAACCCAAATGCGACAACTCCTAAAAAGCCAAGGATCATTCCTTTTGATTCATTACTCATTTTTCTGGGATTTTACTTTAGGATTAGCACTCAGGCAAATTAACTGCAAGACCGCCTAATGAGGTTTCCTTGTAATGTTGGAGCATATCCTTCCCTGTTTTATGCATTGTAGCAATAACTCTATCCAGCGAAATAATATGATTCCCATCCCCTCTCTTGGCAAGCCTTGCGGCATTAATGGCCTTTATTGCACCCATTGTGTTTCGTTCAATACACGGAATTTGAACCAATCCACCTACAGGGTCACAGGTTAGTCCAAGATTATGTTCCATGCCAATTTCTGCGGCATTGGCAATTTGACTAAGTGAACAGTCCATAACTGCAGCGAGGCCACCTGCTGCCATAGAACACGCAACTCCAACTTCTCCTTGACACCCAACTTCTGCTGCGGATATAGAAGCACCCTCTTTGAATAAAATTCCTATTGCTCCTGCTGTTAGTAAAAAATTTATAATTTTGTCTTCATCGAAATCTGTTCTGAAACGACTGCAATAATGCATTACAGCAGGAATTACTCCACCTCCTCCATTAGTTGGGGCTGTAACCATACGACCACCAGCAGCGTTTTCTTCATTGACTGCTATAGCAAATAAACTTACCCAGTCCATAACCTCTGAAGGTGATGAGTCTGGTTTTTCTATTAATTCTTTGTATAATAATGGAGCACGTCGGCGTACATTTAATCCCCCTGGAAGCAGATTTTCTTTAGAGGCGATTCCTCTTTGTGTACATTCCTGCATTACACTCCATATATTTAACAATCCTTCCCTAATTTCAGATTCAGTGCGCCAGGTCTGTTCATTTTTCCACATCAATTCCCGACAGTTCATTCCTGTTCTTTCACAGTGTGTAAAAAGTTCTTCCCAAGTATTAAAAGGGAATGGAGTTTGAGCAGTTTTAATTTCAACTTCATTTTGGATCTCATCACTGTTCAGAATAAATCCTCCTCCAACTGAATAAAATTCTTGTTCGTGAAGAACATTGCGGTCAGTATCAAAAACTGTGAAACGCATTCCATTTGAATGATGAGGCAAAAATTCATCATGATTGAAGATTAAGGAGTTTTTCTCTTCAAAAGGAATACAGTGCTCATTCATCAGGTTAAGTGTCTTATTTCTATTTATTAGATCCAGACGGACAGGAATTTGTTCTGTATCAATTGAAGAAGGCTCATTCCCCTCTAATCCCATTAAAACAGCTCTATCAGTCCCATGTCCCTTCCCAGTAAGAGCAAGTGACCCATATAACTCAATCTTAAGTGAAGCAATTTTTTCAAGAGGTAACTTTTCCATGTAGTTAAACAAAAATTGCTTTGCCGCGAACATTGGGCCTACAGTATGTGAACTTGAGGGTCCTATACCTATTTTGAAAAGGTCAAATACACTAATATTCATTTTCTCTATTTATCTTAAATTTACTATGTACGTTTTACACGAAGACGTCTTTTCTCTCTCCTTCTATTTGTTTCGCCTGAAGACACAGGTTCTCTATATTTTTTTATCCATCTTACGCAATTAGGGTCATTCCCCATCATTACATCAGCTCCCATAACCGCCTGCATCACTGAGTCGTGTAAAGGGTTAGTTATTGCTGAGGTAAGACCTGACGCAATAGCCATTGTCAGGAAGGCGGCATTAATTCCATTACGATTCGGCAATCCAAAACTAACATTGGAGGCACCACACGTGGTGTTTACTTTTAATTCTTCCTGTAAGCGCCTTACCAGCTTTATGACCTGCATACCTGCGGAGTTAAGAGCGCCGATTGGCATCACTAGGGGATCAACAACTATATCTGAGCTTGGAATACCGTAATCTTTGGCACGGTCAACTATTTTTTTCGCAACTTTAAAGCGTACGTCGGGGTCTTCTGAAATTCCTGTTTCATCGTTAGAAATTGCAACAACTGCACAACCATATTTTTTGACAAGTGGCAATACTGATTCGAGTCTTTCTTCTTCACCAGTTACAGAATTCAATAAGGCCTTGCCCTGATAAACTTCCAACCCTGCTTGAAGGGCAGCCACGATAGATGAGTCTATTGAAAGGGGAAGGTCTGTGAGTGATTGTACAAGTTTTATTGTATCAGCTAGAATTTTTGGTTCGTCTGCCAGAGGAATCCCTGCATTAACATCCAGCATATGTGCACCTGCTGCTACTTGTGCACGGGTGTCCTGTTCGACTCTGCTTAAATCTCCTTTTGACATTTCTTCTGAAAGTAATTTTCTGCCGGTTGGATTGATTCTTTCTCCAATTATAACAAAAGGCTGATCAAATCCAATTACAACCTCTTTTGTTGCAGAACTAATTACAGTTTTTGTCATTTTAATTAAATATTTCTGAAGTTTAAGTTTGGTTGATTTTAATGCCTTTGTTTTTCACAATTGCTTTCAATATTTCATCAGGGTACTTTTCCTCCAATTCTTCAGCTAAGGCATTTGCAAGAGTTTCTGGTTCCCCTTGACATGTATCAATCTCTCTTCTCCAGTCTTCGAGATACTCCTTGCTTCCCTGACGACCGGCTCGCATGGCAGCTTTATCAATCGCCTCCATAAAACGTTTGGATAGTTGAACTTTGGCAGAAGTTCTTCCGTGTTTGACAATTACCTGCGAAGGTATATCGCGCCAGAAAATAATTGTTGATTTTGACATAACTTAAGCAATTGCTTTTAAATCTGAAAGAGCCGGGGTTAACGCTCCGTATCCAGTGAATCTATAAAAATAATTAAGCCTCAATTTATTTGCAATCTCTTTTGCCTGAGTTTGCAAATCTTTACTTTCTGTTTGGGCCAAGTAGACTAATCTTTTATAATTACCGAAGTATATTTTTAGTAATTCCGGATGACTGTTTATTTTTAGTCCCTGCCAGATTAGTTTTTCAAAACTCTTAACCAGAAAATCTGTCAGAAAAAAACTTCCTGGTTCCTCTTCAATAAGTTTGCTGAAGTTCTGAGTGCTGGAAAAAAATTCATAGCAATGTGCTCCAGGCAAACGTTGTATACCGAATTCGTCTAGCAGAGTATCTAGTTGACCTCCTGTTCCACAATCAGCATAGCCTATAAAAATTTGAGAAAACTTGTTTTGGGCATTTATCAAATTTTTCCGAATGTTTTGTGTTATTTTGTGGGGTTCGTTGTGTAGTTTCGCTGGGAGATAGCGTAATTGTAAATGACTCCAGTTATTCATCCTAATCAAAGCAGTAATTTCTTTGGCTAGAGCTCCGCATGCTATAACCAGAATTTTATCTGACTTACCAAACCTTTCAGCCCAAAAACCAGGCCTCGGTACAGTTCTAATTACAGAACTGTATTTATGGTATTTTCGTCCGCGACGACGAGAATTATTCATAATTTTAATATTAAGGAATTAAGTTCGGTGTGAAAAATTATGCCGCTTTAGAACTGGCGATCTCTCTTTTTTTAGCAATCATTTCCTTCGCTGTTTCGACAGCGACAGCAGCATCACGGCAATATGCATCTGCACCGATGGCCTTACCAAATTCTTCGTTCAGAGGTGCCCCACCAACAAGAACTATCAGATCATTACGGATACCTTTGTTTACTAGTTCTTCTATCACTACTTTCATGTAGGGCATAGTTGTGGTCAACAAAGCAGACATGCCCAGTATGTCTGGTTTGTGTTCTTCAATGGCCTCGAGATAATTTTCAACAGGGTTATTGATTCCAATATCTACAACTTCAAAACCGGCGCCTTCCCACATCATTCCCACCAGATTTTTCCCTATGTCGTGAATGTCACCCTTGACTGTACCAATAACTGCCTTGCCGAGAGGCGGTGCTCCAGTTTCTGCAAGTAAAGGACGCAGAATTGCCATGCCGCCTTTCATAGCATTTGCAGAAAGAAGGACTTCCGGTACAAACAAAATCCCATCCCGGAAATCTATTCCTACAATGCGCATACCTTCTACCAAAGCTTCGCTCAGAACTGCGTCAGGAGACCAACCTCGTTCCAGTAAAATATTTGTTCCATCTTCAATTTCCTCTTTAAGTCCATCGTAGAGGTCGTCATGCATTTGAAGGACTAAATCCTCATCCGAAAGAGTGGACAAATCTAATTCTTCTTCGTCTTCAAGCAGATCTTTTTCTTCTTCACTCATACCTTACCCCCCATGAGTTTGGTTAAAATTGATTTTAGTCTTTCATCTTATTTGACTGCAGAAAAAATACTGAGCTACTCGTCTCACATACCAGCATGTAAGTTTAAATGCTGATTGGCCATTTAGATTCATAAATTATGGTTTGCAACTAAAATTTATCCATAATTTATAGTGCTAAGATTTTGAAAAATTTTCAATAAAAATTTATTACTTTGATTATTTCTTTTTATCCTCTCATCTTTCTTCCTTCAGGGTCATATAGAGGTTTACCTTGAACTTCAGCATTGTAAATTTCACCAAGTATTTCAACCTGTAATTTAGTTTTTGGTTTTGAATGTTCAATAGGGACATAGCCAAGTGCTACTGATTTTTTTACGTAGTGAGCGTAACCTCCTGATGATATATATCCTATCGGTTCTTCATTCTTCAGAATGGCCTCGTCATTTGATACATCTATCTCTTCACTCTCAATTGTTAAATTGACAAGCTTTTGTTTAGTTCCTTCCCGTTTTTCTTTTTCAGCGGATTCTTTACCGATGAAATCCTTTCCCCAACAGATAAAGGCGTCTAGTCCAGATTCAGCCGCAGTAAAATCCGGACGAAAATCTAGTGTCCAGACTCCCCATTGTTTTTCCAAACGCATTGAAAGTAATGCTCGAGAACCATACCAGCAAAATCCTAGACCCTCTCCTGCTTCTTCTATGCTTTCTGCAAGTTTAACAAGGTAATGAGGTTTACAGTAAATTTCATAACCTAGTTCTCCTGAAAAACTCATCCTAATTATAATTGCTGGAACATCACCTACATATGTCATTCGAATATCTCTGAATTTGAAAGATTCTTGTGAAACATCATCCCTAGTAATTTGATTAAGCAATTCCCGAGATTTTGGACCTGAAATAGCCACACCATGATAATCATCTGAACGGTTTAAATATGTAACTCCTTTTTCTGGCAATTTATTTTCAAACCAGCGTCGATGTGCTTCCTGCATCAATCCGGACCCGAAAAGAATGAAGTATTCATCTTTTATACAGGCAACAGTTAAATCTCCGTATAGTTTCCCCTTGGAAGTTAACATAGGGGAAAGATTGATACGACCTGGATTTGGGATTCTACCTGCGAGAATATAGTCAAGGAAGTCACAAGCACCTGGTCCTTTAAACTCATGTTTTGCGTAATTGGCGATCTCTATTCCCCCGACATTATCCCTGACAGTCTTTACTTCACGTTCAACATATTTATGGGCACGTGAACGGTGAAAGGTTGGGTCTTCATAAGCATTTTCGGGGCTGTTAGCGAACCACATAGCGCTCTCGAGTCCAAAGTCTTGAGCCCAGACGGCACCTTTTTTGGTCAAACGATCATACAGAGCAGTTGCTTTTTGCCTCCGTCCTTTCGGGAGCGTTTCGTTAGGAAAGGTCATCACAAAACGACGTTCATAGTTTTCAGATGATTTTATTGTACCCCAGCCAGGAGTTGCAAAATCACCAAAACGAGCCACATCCATGGCCCATACATCTATAGAAGGTTCTCCGTCAATCATCCATTCGGCCATTGATAATCCAACTCCACCACCCTGACAAAATCCAGCCATTACGCCTACTGCTACCCAGTAATTTTGCATTCCGGGTACAGGACCGATTAGTGGATTCCCGTCAGGTCCAAATGTGAAGGGGCCATTAATAACATTTTTTATACCTGCCTCAGCGAGTGCTGGTATTCGCTCAAAACTAATATTTAACCGATCGGAAATGCGATCTAGATCTGGAGGGAGCAAATCGTGTCCAAAATCATCCGGAGTACCACTGATTTTCCAGGGTGTAGATGAAGGCTCATAAGTTCCCAGAAGCATCCCCATTTGTTCCTGCCTGAAGTAAATATTTCCTTCATAATCAATCCCAGCAGGCAATCGATCTTCTGGATCTCGAGATTTGATTTCAGCAATTTCTTCAGTAATCAGGTAATGGTGTTCCATAGGCTGCAAAGGAAGATCAATCCCTGAAAGATGTCCTATTTCTCTGGCCCAAAGGCCGCCGCAGTTAACTATCATTTCTGCATTGATGGTGCCATTTGGAGTGACAACATCCCAGGATCCGTTAGTGCGCTGATTTGTTTCAATTACTGGTGAATGAGTATAGTACTTTGCCCCGTGTACTTTGGCTGATTTTGCAAATGCATAGGTCACTCCGGACGGGTCAATGTCTCCATCAAGATCATCCCATAATGCCGCAAGATAGTGTTTTGGATCTATTAAAGGGTGACGTTCTGTGACTTCCTTTAAAGATATAAATTCCTGGTTGAGTCCCATGTATCGAGCCTTTGAGCGCTCTCGTTTTAGGTAGTCATACCAGGTTTGATTTGACGCAAGATAGAAACCTCCCGTAGAATGCATTCCAATAGGATGTCCAGAAGTTTCTTCAATTTCTTTATAAAGGTTAATTGTATAACCCTGTAGACGGCTGATATTTGGATCAGAGCTTATTGTATGAATCTGTCCTGCTGCATGCCAGCTGGAACCTGAAGTCAATTCATTCCTTTCCAGTAATACAACATCTTTCCAGCCGAATTTTGCTAGGTGAAAAAGTATAGAACAGCCAACTACGCCTCCACCAACAACAACAACCTTTGCATGAGTTTCCATTAAAACTTTTAAACAAAAAAAGTTTATTAATAATTTGAATCTGGAAAAGATTCTTTCTTTTTGTGAATAAATTCCAGAAGAGCCTCATCCTTAGCCTTATCCATTGCTGGAATTTCATATACTTCAAGCAATTTTTTGTAAATATTATTTGCACGCTGGGAAGCGTCCAGACTGCCGTCTGCCTCCCATTGTTCAAAGCTGTTATTGTCTGAGATATTTGAACGGTAAAAAGCTTTTTCAAAATTCTCCCTAGTATGATTGCAATCAAGGAAATGCTTTCCAGGACCAACTTCACGAAGTGCGTCCATGCCCTGTCCATTTTCAGATAGGTCTATCCCTTCCAGGAAGCTGTGAATCATGCCTGCCTGATCCAAATCCATGATAAATTTTTCGTAGCTCATTACTAGGCCACCTTCCAACCAACCAGCGGTGTGCAGCATGAAATTAACCCCTGCAAGCATAGCATGCTGCAGAGTGTTTGCAGCCTCATAAGCTGCCTGTGCGTCAGCAATCTTAGAGCTGTTCAATCCGCCTCCACTTCTGAATGGCACTCCTAGTTTGCGTGCTAAGGCGGCAACAATATATATTACAAGCTGAGGTTCGGGAGTGCCAAAGGTCGGAGCTCCGGACTGCATTGACATGGAACTTGAAAATGTGCCAAATACCACTGGCGCTCCAGGACGAACAAGCTGAGCGAATGCCATACCGGATAAAGCTTCTGCATACAGCTGTGCAGAAGTTGAAGCTATTGTTACGGGTGACATTGCTCCAGAAATGCAGAAAGGTGAAACTATACATGCTTGATTGTTGGCTGCGTATATTCTTAAGGCACCGATCATTGTTTTGTCCCAAACCAATGGAGAGTTAGCGTTTATCAAACTGATAACAACTGTATTATCTTTCAAAAATGACTCTCCGAATAACACCTTGGCCATATCCACGGTGTCTTGAGCGCGTTCCGGTGCTGTGACAGAACCCATAAATGGTTTGTCACTGTAACTCATGAGAGAGTAAACCATGTCTAAATGCCTTTTATTTACAGGCAGGTTTACCGGTTCGCAAATTGTGCCACCTGAATGGTGCAAGTAAGGAGTAGAATAAGCTAGTTTGACAAAATTTTGAAAATCCTCCAATGTCGCATAACGTCTGCCATTATCCAGATCTCTCACAAATGGTGACCCGTAAGAAGGGACTAAAACAGTATGTTTACCCCCAATCCTTACGCTTCTTTCCGGATTACGTGCATGTTGAATAAATTCCTTAGGAGCACTGTCCTGAACTAGTTTTTTGCATAATCCCTTTGGAATTCTTACTCGCTCATTTTCAACATCTGCACCTGCATTTTTCCACAAATCAAGTGCTTCCTGATCTCCTCTGAATTCAACTCCAATTTCTTGCAGTATCGTCTCTGCGTTGTTTTCAATCAGAGTCAAACCTTCTTCATTCAGAACTTCATAGATTGGTACTTTGCGTGTTATATAAGGAACACCTTTTATAACCAATGAGGATCTTTCAGCTTTCCTGGCTGCTCGTCCACCCCCTCTTTTTCTTCTATCTGACATGTTGCTTGTATTTTCTGTGAATTATATCTTCTGAAATGATGATGATAGTCTGTTTTTTATTTTTTCCATACCATCTCATATTATAGTCAATTCCGAAAATTAATAAGGTAAAAGAGATAATAATATATACCCGTAATCAGCAAATTCCTATGCAAAACTACATTATCAGTTACAAAAATTAATATACTAATAATACATAAAATGATTGTAAAATATTAATTAAAATGAACTAAATACTACGACTTCTCAAGGTTGAATTTTGTAAAATATTAATTTCAAATTTATTTTTAAAAAAAATACTATTTGGTATTTCAAAATATATACAAATATTAGATAGATAGATATAAATTAATTGTGAATAAAAAGTTAAAAAAACAAGTTTTTTCATTGTTTTTAGAAAATTATTTAGATGTAATGTTCCAAATAAAAAAAATTAAAAACACTGCTCTGATTAAAAATTTTTCAATAATTTTACGGTCTAACTCTAACCTTGTGCTTCAGAAAAATGATTGATAATATTCCACAATAAATCATTTTGTCACTTAATTT
>Ga0208261_1000094_pt1 | contig 35099 bp, 50 predicted proteins | sample Knorr_S7_td_DCM__FD_185595 | JGI IMG/M metagenome (GOLD analysis project Ga0208261, IMG submission 185595) | Marine microbial communities from Southern Atlantic Ocean transect - Knorr_S7_td_DCM_ad_131m_LV_B (SPAdes) (version 3) | ecosystem: Environmental > Aquatic > Marine > Oceanic | place...
TGTATTGATTCTAATACTGGAGAAAAGCAAAGAGTTTCTAGAATTCTTCAAATGCATGCTAATAAAAGAGAAGAATTAGATGAAGCAAAAGCAGGAGAGATTGTTGCTGTTATTGGTCTGAAAGATGTAAGAACTGGACACACTTTATCTGAAAATGGTGATGTTACTTTAGAGTCTATGGAGTTTCCTGATCCTGTAGTTTCAGTTTCAATTGAGCCTGTTTCAAAAGGAGACCAAGATCAACTAGCCAAAGGTATGAATAAGCTCAGTGAAGAAGACCCAACTTTTAAAGTGAAAGTTGATAATGAAACTGGTCAAACTGTTATATCAGGCATGGGCGAGGTTCACTTAGAAATTATTATAGATCGTTTAAAAAGAGAATTTAATGTAAATGCAAACGTTGGAAAGCCTCAGGTTTCATTTAGAGAGGCTATTCAAAAGTCTGTAGAAAAAATTGATGAAAAATTTGTAAGACAATCTGGTGGTAGAGGTCAATATGGGCATGTTGTTATTAATGTTAAACCAACTGCTCAAGGAGAAGGATACAAATTCATAAATAGTATTGTTGGTGGTGTTATTCCAAGAGAATACATCCCAGCAGTTGATGCAGGTATTCAAGAGCAGCTTAAAAATGGAGTTTTACATGGATATCCTATTCCAGATGTTGAAGTAGAATTAGTTTTTGGTTCTTATCATGATGTTGACTCATCTGAAATTGCTTTTAAAGTTGCTGGTTCAAGAGCTATAAAAACTGCATGTAAGCAAGCCAATCCTGTATTAATGGAGCCAATCATGGCTGTTGAAGCAACAACTCCTGATGATTATTTAGGAGATGTTATTGGCGATATTAATTCAAGGAGAGGAAAGGTTGAAACAATGGAACAGCAAGGTACAAACCAGCAGATTAAAGCTGCAGTACCACTAAGTGAAATGTTTGGATATGCAACTGATCTAAGATCTTTATCTCAAGGAAGAGCAAACTTTCATATGGATTTCCAGGAATACGCCAAAGTTCCTGCTTCGGTTGAAGAAAAGTTAATGAAATCTAAATCATCTGAAGGGGGCTCTTAATGGGTAAAGATTTAATCAGAATTTCTCTTAAAGCATATGATCATAAATTGCTTGATAAATCTGCTGAAAAGATTATCCGTACGGCAAAGTCAACTGGAGCTATTATTTCTGGACCAATTCCTATGCCTACAAAAAGAACTGTATATACAGTTTTAAGATCTCCATTTATCGATAAAAAATCTAGAGAACAGTTTCAAACAAAAGTCCATAAAAGAGTTGTAGATATTGTTAATTCAACACCTAAGACCGTCGAGTCTCTTATGAAGTTAGATTTACCTTCAGGTGTTGATATTGAGATTCGAGGATAATTGTAAAATGTACGGTTTAATTGGAAAGAAAGTTAAAATGACTCAAATCTTTAATGATAACGGTCACGTCGTACCAGTTACACTTGTTGAAGCTGGTCCTTGTACTGTATCTCAGATTAAAGAAGAAAAGAATAATGGATATAATGCTATTCAATTAGCATATGGTAAAAAATCTAAAAATAATACCAATAAGCCAACTTTAGGGCATTTGTCTAAATCTGGACTTGAAACAGCTAAAGTTTTAGCTGAATTTAAATCGATTGATGATTTTGAATATAAACTAGGACAGCAATTTGATGCTTCAATTTTTAATGTTGGCGAAATAATTGATGTGAAAGCCAAATCTAAAGGAAAAGGTTTTGCAGGAGCAATTAAAAGACACAACTTTGCAAGACAAGATGCTACTCATGGTAATAAACATACTGAAAGAGCTCCTGGATCAATTGGTCAAGCATCATGGCCATCGAGAGTATTTAAAGGTATGAGAATGGCTGGTAGAATGGGTTCCGATAATGTAACAGTAAAAAATTTAGAAATTGTCGGTATCGATAAGGAAAATAATTTATTATTTATTAAGGGAGCAATTCCTGGTGCTAATAATACACCAGTATTTTTGTTAAAGAAATGAAGATTAAATCAATAGATACAAGTAAAGATTTTACTTTGAAAGACAATATTTTTAAAGTCGCAATGAACTCTCAAGTAGTTTATCAGTCTGTTGTTGCAGAAATGAATAATGCCAGACAAGGAACAAGTTCTACCAAAAATAGATCTTTAGTTTCTGGTGGAGGTAAAAAGCCTTTTAGACAGAAAGGTACTGGTAATGCTAGACAAGGTACAAGTAGATCTCCTTTGAATAGAGGTGGAGGTGTTATTTTTGGTCCAAGTCCAAAATATTATTTTAAAAAGGTTAATGCTAAAACTAAGCAGCTTGCTTTTAAATGCATATTATCTGATAAGGTTAAAAATGATTCATTTAAAGTAGTTGAATCATTTCCAAATCAGCCAAAAACAAAAGAATTTGTATCATTTTTAAGAAAAAACAAACTTGATGGTAAAAAGTTAACAATTATCTCTTCAGAGATTGATGATAATTTATCTTTAGCATCAAGAAATGTACCTTATATTTCGTTAGTTAAAGCTAATTCTTGCTCAGTGAAAGACTTATTTGATAATGAGTTAATACTTATTGACGTATCTGGATTAGAGGATCTTTCAAATAGATTTGGAGGTAAGAACTAATGAGGCATTTTTCAAAGATTTTGATCAGACCTATTGTAACTGAAAAGATGACAGCCTTACAAGAAACAGAAAACAAATACGCTTTTGAGATACCTTCTGACATCAATAAAATTGATGTTAAAAAAGCTGTTGAAGAAAAATTCAATGTCAAAGTTTCTAAGGTTGCAATTTCAAACAGAAAAGGTAAAGCAAAGCAAATGACAGTTAAAAGTAATGGTCGAACTATAAGAACTGATGGATTTGCTAAAAGTAAAAAAAGAGCCATTGTTACATTAATAGATGGCTATAATATAGATTTATTTAGCGTATAGGTATTTTAAATGGCTATTAGACAACTTAAACCAGTTACTCCAGCATCTAGATTTACTTCTAGGCCAGACTTTTCAGAGATTACAACTGATAAGCCAGAAAAATCTTTAGTAAGAAAACTTAAGAAAACTGGCGGTAGAAATAATAAAGGTCGAATCACTTCTAGAAGAAGAGGTGGTGGTCATAAAAGAAGTTATAGAATTATTGATTTTAAGAGAAACAAATTTGATATAGAGGGTAAGGTAGCAACAATTGAATATGATCCAAATAGAAGTGCATTTATTGCTTTGATTCACTATATCGATGGTGAAAAAAGATATATTATTCAGCCTGATGGGTTAAAGGTTGGTGATAAAATTATTTCGAGTGAAAAAGCTGAGCTAAAAACAGGAAATGCTATGCAATTAAAAAACATTCCTTCTGGACAATTTGTTCATAATATTGAAATGATTCCTGGTAAGGGAGCTCAAATGGCTAGAAGTGCTGGTGCTTACGTTCAAGTTATGGCGCACGATAATAATTATGTAACGCTAAAAATGCCATCTGGTGAAGTTAGAATGGTGCTTGATAAATGCTTAGCTACTGTTGGTGTTGTTGGTAATAAACAACATGAGCTTGTTCGTTCAGGAAAAGCTGGAAGATCGAGATGGCTTGGAAGACGTCCAAAGGTTAGAGGAGTTGCTATGAATCCAGTAGACCATCCAATGGGTGGTGGTGAAGGTAAAAGTTCTGGAGGTAGACATCCAGTTTCGCCTTGGGGTAAACCTACAAAAGGATATAAAACTCGTAAAAAAAATAAGAAGTCAAATGCTTTAATTGTTAAAAGGAGAAATGATTAATGGCTAGATCCATTAGAAAAGGTCCTCATATAGATATGAAACTTTTAAAAAAGGTTCACAAGATGGAAGAGTCTTCTAGTAAGTCTGTAATTAAGACATGGGCAAGAAACTCAATTATTCTACCAGATTTTGTTGGACATACGTTTGCTGTTCATAATGGAAATAAGTTTATACCAGTCTTCGTTACAGAAAATATGGTTGGACATAAATTAGGTGAATTTTCTCCTACAAGAACATTTAGAATGCATTCTGGAGATAGAAAGAATAAATAATGATGGAAATAGTATCAAAAGCAAATAGTGTAAGAATTTCTCCAAAAAAATTGAGAAAAGTTGCTGATCTTATCAGAGGGTTGAATGTAAATAAAGCGCTTAGTTCATTGAGTCATATGGATGAAAAAGGTGCAGCTATAATTTTAAAAACATTATCTTCAGCAATTGCTAATGCTGATAATAATGAGGATTTTAATCTTGATATGAATAGTATTAATGTTAAAACAATTACAGTTGATGAGGGTCCAGCATTGAAGAGATTTAGAGCAAGAGCTCAGGGCCGTGCAAATAGAATTAAGAAACGAACTAGTCATTTAAAAATTGTTATAGGATAAAATTAATGGGACAGAAGACACATCCAAAAGGACTAAGATTAGAAGTTAATAAAAATTGGACATCAAATTGGTTTCCAAAAAAGAATGCTTATGCGACTGATTTAGCGCAAGATATTAAACTTAGAAAATATCTAAAGAAAAGATTGCAAGATGCTTCTGTTGCCTCAATTGTTATTGAAAGAACCTCTCAGGCAATTACGGTAACAATTTATACAGCTAGACCTGGAATTGTAATTGGTCGTGGAGGTGAAGAGGTTTCAAGGCTTAAGAAAGAGGTTGCAAAGCTATGTAACACAGAAGACATTCATCTTAATATAAATGAGGTTAAAAGACCTGAGTTAAACGCAGAGCTTGTTGGTCAAAATATAGCCAGCCAGCTTGTCAAAAAAATGCCATACAGAAGAGTTTTAAATAAAACAATGCAGTCAACAATGAGAATGGGGGCTGAAGGAATTAGGATTAACGTTTCTGGAAGATTAGGAGGCGTTGAGATTGCAAGATCAGAAAGATTTATGGAAGGAAGAGTTCCGTTACACACTTTAAGAGCTGACATTGACTATGCATTAGTTGAAGCTCATACTACATATGGTATTATTGGAATTAAAGTTTGGATTTGTAATGGATTTTCAAAGGCTAAAAAATAATGTTAGAACCAAAAAAGATTAAATTTAGAAAGGTTCATAGAGGAAACCGTAAAGGTATGGCTAAAGGTGGTACCGAGGTAAGTTTTGGTAGCTATGGTATGAAGGCTTTGGAGCCAGGATGGGTTACTGCCAGACAAATAGAGGCAACGAGGATTTCTATCTCACGTAGAGTGAGAAAAGTTGGAAAGATGTGGATAAGAATTTTTCCAGATAAACCAATTACAAAAAAACCATTAGAAACTAGAATGGGTAAAGGTAAAGGTTCACCAGAGTATTGGGTTGCTAATGTAAGACCTGGAAGAATATTATTTGAAGTTGAGGGTATTCCAAGAGAGTTAGCTCAAGAAGCATTTAGAATTGCTGGAAATAAGTTGGCAATTAAAACAAAATTAGTTTCTAGAAGAGGTTTAGATGAAAATTGAAGATCTTAGAAAATTATCTGAAAATGATTTGAAATCAAGATTAGTTGATAATTTGGAAAGCTTACAAAAATATCGTTTCCAAAAGTCTATACAGCAACTTGAAGATTATAAACTTATTTCAGAGATGAAAAAAGAAAATGCTAAAATCAATACTGTATTAAAAGAATTATCTTTAAGTGGAGAAAATATTAATGGATAGAAATGCTCAAAAAATGGTTGGAAAAGTAGTTTCAAGCGCAATGGATAAAACCGTTGTAGTTAGTGTTGAAAGATTAGTTAAACACAAGCTCTACAAAAAATATATGAAACGTTCTAAGAAATACTATGCTCATGATGAGAAAAATTCCTTTAACGTTGGGGATACTGTTGAGATTGTGTCTTCTAAGCCATTAAGTAAAACCAAAAGATGGAGAGCATCTAAGCTTATTAGCGGTGGAAAAAAATAGTGATACAATCAGAAACTAGATTAAAAGTAGCAGATAATTCTGGAGCCAAAGTTGTTCAATGCTTTAAGGTTTTGGGAGGTTCTAAGAAGAAATATGCTAGTATTGGTGACATTATTGTTGTATCAATTAAATCATCTACTCCCGGAGGAATGGTTAAGAAGGGTGAAGTAGCTAGAGCTGTTGTAGTTAGGGTAAAAAAAGAAGTCAGAAGACGCGATGGATCTTACATTAGATTTGACGATAATGCAGCAGTGATATTAAATGCGCAAAATGAGCCAAAAGGAACTAGAATTTTTGGACCTGTAGCAAGAGAATTAAGAGAAGGTGGTTATATGAAAATTATTTCAATGGCCCCAGAGGTATTATAATGAAAATTAAAAAAGATATGATGGTTAAAGTTGTTTCTGGAAACTTTAAAGGCATGACAGGAAAGGTGTTAAAAGTTATTCCGACATCTCAGCGAGCAATTGTTGAAGGAGTGGCTTTAACAAAAAGAGCTGTTCGTCCTACACAAGAAAATCCTCAAGGGGGTTTTTCAGAACGAGAAAGATCATTGCATATTTCAAACTTAATGGCTCTCGAAGGAGATGATGCTTCAAGAATTGGTTATAAAATTCTTGATGATAAGTCTAAAGTTAGAGTTTCCAAAAGAAGTGGAAAAGAATTAGGATAAAAAGATGAGTATTCCAAATTATAAGAAAAAATATTTAGATGAAGTTAGACCTCATTTAATGAAAAAATTTGAGTTTACTAGTATTATGCAAGTTCCAAAAATAGAAAAAATAACTTTAAATATTGGAATTGGTAATGCAAAAGATAATAAAAAGGCATTACAGTCTGCTTTAGAAGAGCTGATGTTAATAACTGGTCAAAAACCGGTTGTTACTACTGCTAAAAAAGATATTTCTAACTTTAAAGTTAGAAGAGGTTTTCCTGTTGGTTGTAAAGTTACTCTTCGAAAAGACTTTATGTACGAATTTTTAGAAAGATTGTGTGCTGTTGCGTTACCTAGAACCAGAGACTTTAGAGGGTTATCTTTTAAATCATTTGATGGTATGGGTAACTATAGTTTTGGAATTAAGGAGCAAGTTGTATTTGCAGAAATAGATTATGATAAAGTTGACTCAATTAGAGGAATGGATGTTATTATAACAACATCTTCTTCTAATGATGAAGTATGTTATGAATTATTAAGAGCGATGGGTTTACCTATTAGAGAGAAAAAAGTTGTTAACGATACTGAGGAACAAGATGGCTAAGAAATCAAAGATTGTTAGAGAGTTTCATTTACAGAAAAAAGTTCAAAAACATTTTGAACTTAGAAAAGAATTAAGAGCAATTATAAAGAATCCAAATGTTTCAGATGAAGAAAAAGAGAAAGCGGTTATAAAACTTCAAAAGCTTCCTAGATCTTCAAGTGCATCAAGATTAACTAATCGTTGCGCAGTTTCAGGAAGACCAAAAGGGTATATGAGAAAGTTTGGCTTATCAAGAATAACATTTAGAGAGCTTGCATTAAAAGGTGAATTACCTGGCGTAACAAAGGCAAGTTGGTAGGAGAAATTTATGTCAATGACTGATCCAATAGCAGATTTTTGTACTAGAATTAGAAATGGTTATTCTGCAAAGAAAAGGTGGATTGATGTTCCTTCTTCAGTTCTCAAAAAGAGATTATCTCTAGTTTTGAAAGAGGAAGGATATATTGACAACTTTGTTTTTGTAGATAAAGAAAATAGTAAAGAAGATATTAGAGTTTATTTGAGATATAATGAAAACTCCCCTGCAATTACTACAATTGAAAAAATTAGTAAGCCTGGAAAAAGAGTTTATGTTTCATGTTCAGATATTCCAAGGGTGTTGAATGGATTAGGAATTAGCGTATTATCCACCCCTAAAGGTGTTGTAAGTAACAAAGTAGCAAGAGAGTTGAAAGTTGGAGGAGAGTTGCTCTGCAACGTTTGGTAGAATGTCTAGAGTTGGAAACAGATTAATTAATATTCCGGACGGGGTTTCATTAGAAAGTAATGAAAATCATTTAACGGTTAAAGGGCCTAATGGAAATTTAATGGTAGGACTTTGTGATGAAGTTTCAGTTAATATTGAAGAAAAAACAATGAGCTTGTCAAGAAAGTCAGAAGACAAGGCTGCAAAATCAATGCATGGAACTACTAGACAGTTGATTTTTAATGCTATTGAAGGTGTTACTAATGGATTTTCAAAACATCTTGAAATTATTGGGGTTGGTTTTAATGTTAAGGCTCAAAATAATAGGCTTATATTTCAACTCGGTTTTTCTCATGATATTGTTTTCGATTTACCAGAAGGCATTGAAGCAGTCGCACAAAAAACTTCTTTAGAAATTAAAGGAGCTGATAAGCAGTTGGTCGGACAAGTAGCTGCCAAAATTAGATCTTTGAAGAAACCTGAGCCATATAAAGGAAAAGGTATAAGATATAAGGATGAATATGTTCGTTCTAAGCAAGGAAAAACAGTTGGAGGGAGCGAATAATGAGAGCATTAAAGCTTAAAAAAGAACAGTATTTAAGAAGAAGAAAAAGATCAAAAAAAGCTTTTCCTAATAAGGATGAGATGAGATTGTGTATCTTTAAAAGCTCAAATCATATAGAAGCTCAAATTATTGATGATTTTAATAGTAAAACAATTGTATCTGCTTCTTCAAAAGAAAAAGAATTTGCAAAGAAAAAGGTAACTAAAACTGAGTTAGCAGCTCTTGTTGGAGCTTCTCTTTCAAAAAGAGTAAAAGGTAAAAAGATTAATAAGATTTATTTCGATAGAAATGGTTTTAGATACCACGGAAGAGTTAAATCTTTAGCTGAAGCAGCTAGAGAAGGAGGTCTAAAATTTTAATAATGGAGTATAGATGAGTATGATAAATTATTCTGAACTGGACTTAAAAGAAGAATCAGTTATTAGAATTAACAGAGTTGCTAAAGTTAATTCTCGTGGAAAAAGATTTAGCTTTTCAACATTAGTTGTTATTGGTGATGGCAAATCGCATGTTGGAATTGGCTCTGGTAAGGCAAATGAGGTTATTGTATCAATTACTAAAGCTAAAGAAGATGCAAGACAAAATTTGGTAAAAGTTCCAGTGATTAATTATACTATTCCTCATGAGATAATTGGGAAACATGGTGCTAGTAGAGTTTTGTTAAAGCCTGCTCCTTATGGTACTGGTATTATCGCCGGATCAGCAGTTAGATTGATTATGGAGCAAGTTGGTGTAAATAATATTTATTCAAAAGTATTGGGATCAAATAACGCTATGAATGTTGCAAAAGCTGTTATGAATGCACTAACAAGTCTTCAAGATGTAAGAGTAGTTGCTAAAAAAAGAGGAAAGACTCCAAAATCACTTTTTGAGATATAATATGGCTAAAAAACAATTAAAAATTACACAAATTAAAAGCAGGATTGGATATTCCAGAAAAGCAAAAGCTACTCTAGATGCTTTAGGACTTACTAAGATGAACAAGTCAGTTATTTTAGATGCTAACGATTCTATTGTTGGTATGATTAAAAAAATTGATTACTTAATTAAGGTTGAAGAAGTATGAAGTTAGTTAAACCATCAGAAGCATTAAAAAAATCTAAAAGGGTTGGAAGAGGTCATGGATCTGGTTTAGGTACAACCGCTGGAAGAGGACATAAAGGCGCTGGACAAAGAAGCGGTCATAAATATCGTTTCTGGTTTGAAGGTGGTCAAATGCCGTTACATAGAAGAGTTCCAATGAGAGGGTTCAATAATCATAACTTTGCCAAAACATTTGAGATTGTAAACCTTTCACAAATCTCTAAGTTGAAGGCAAAAAATATCGATGCTGAAGTATTGTCAAAAAATGGTCTCATTTCTTCTAGTCTTGTTCCTGTTAAAGTTTTAGGAAATGGCTCTTTAGATAAAGCAGTTAATGTTACTGCGTCTGCATTTAGTGAATCTGCAGTTAAGAAAATTGAAGAGTCTGGAGGAAAGGTTATTACTCAGTGATTGAAAAAATAAGAAATATTTTTGCAATACCTGAGCTAAGGAAAAAAATTATATTTACCTTAGGAATCCTTGTTATAGTTAGACTTGGTTCTCAAGTACCTATTCCTGGAATAAATCCTGATGCTCTTAGGCAAACCATGGAATCTTTAAATGATACATTTTTCGGTTTATTCAATTTATTTACTGGTGGAGCATTTGGACAAGCTGCAATATTTGGCTTAGGCATTATGCCTTATATTTCTGTCTCAATTGTTATTCAAATTCTTCAAACAACACTTCCTTATTTTCAAAGACTTGCTATGGAAGGTGAAAGTGGAAGAGCTAAAATAACTCAAATTACTAGATATGGAACTGTTGTATTAGCATTTGTTCAATCTATTTTTATTTCTTTGTTGTTAGAGAGTTATGGTATTGTACTAGATCCAGGTTTTCTATTTAGATTTACTGCTGTTGTAAGTATTACTACCGGAACAATGTTGCTATTATGGCTTGGGGAGAAAATAACAGAACATGGTATTGGAAATGGAATTTCATTGATAATCATGGTTGGTATAATTGCAGGATTTCCTAATGTTGTAATTTCCGAAATTTCTTATTTTCAGCAAGGTGTTAGAGGTATTTTGTCTGAGCTTTTTTTAATGCTCTTATTTTTCTTCTTGGTAATGATGATTATTTTAGTTCAACAAGGAGTTAGAAAAGTTCCTGTACAATATGCTAGAAGAATTGTTGGTCGTAAAGTTTATGGCGGACAAAATACTTATTTACCATTGAAAATAAATACTGCAGGAGTTATCCCTATTATTTTTGCTCAATCTATAATATTAATTCCTGGAACCATAGCAACTTTTTTTGGTCAAGATGCAACTCAATCTAATTTCATATCTTTATTTGCAATGGATCACTGGTTTTCAAATTCATTGTTTGCACTATTAATTATTTTCTTTACATATTTTTACACAGCACTACAGTTTGATCCTAATCAAGTTTCTTCTACATTAAAACAGCAAGGTGGTTTTATTCCTGGAGTTAAACCTGGTAAAAGAACAGCAGAATTTATAGAAAATATTTTAACCAGAGTTACACTTCCAGGTGCTTGTTTTTTAGGTTTTATCGCTCTTATGCCATATTTCTTACAACAATTTGCTGGTTTAGACTATGCATATGCTTCTTTTTTTGGTGGAACTAGTTTGTTGATTGTGGTAGGTGTTGGATTAGATACTTTGAGTCAGATTGAGTCCCATCTTTTATCTAGACATTATGATGGTTTTTTAACAAAAGGTAAGGTTAGAAGTAGACGTGGTTGATATAAATAATAATATTGAAGTTTCTGCACTTTCAGAAAGTTGTCAAATCCTATCAGACACTCTTGATTTAGTTGAAAAACATATTCATCCAGGTCAATCTGTAATGGAGTTAGATAAGATTGCTGAAGAGTATATTTTGTCTTGTAATGCCAAACCTGCATTTAAAGGGTATGATGGTTTTCCAGCGACTTTAACAGTTTCTATTGATGATGAAATTGTTCATGGAATACCAAAGGATGTATTCCTTAATGAAGGTCAGATTGTTAGTATTGATTGTGGAGTAATAAAAAATAATTTTTATAGTGATTCTGCAAGAACTTTGCCAGTGGGGTCCATTTCAGTAGATAAGCAGAAACTATTAGATGTAACTAAAAAAGCATTAGAAATTGGTATAGAAAATGCTGTAATAGGAAACAAAATTTTTGATATTAGTAATTCAATTCAGGAATACGTTGAATCTGAAGGATTTTCTATTGTGAGAGAATTAGTAGGTCATGGGATTGGTAGGGAACTTCATATCAAACCCCAAGTTCCTAATTTTTCTGATCCTGCTACTGCAGATTTAAATGTAGAGCTCAAGGAGGGAATGTGTCTAGCTATTGAGCCTATGGTGAATATGGGTACTAGACATATTAAAACAGATAGTGATGGATGGACAATTAGGACAAAAGATGGTAGTGCAAGTGCACACTTTGAACATTCAATTCTTATTACTAAGTTCCAACCCAGAATTTTAACTTAATTAAAAATTATGGCAAAACAAGAGTCAATAGAAGTAGAAGGTATTATTAAGGAAGCTTTACCAGGAGCTAGATTTAGAGTTACAATAAATCTTGGAGGAAAAGAGCATGAAGTTTTGGCTCACGTAAGCGGAAAGATGAGAATGCATTTTATTAAAATGCTTCCTGGAGACAAAGTTGATTTACAACTTTCTCCTTATGACTTAAGCAGAGGAAGAATAACATTTAGGCAATAATTATGAAAGTAAAAGCTTCAGTTAAAAAGAGAAGTAGAGATTGTATAATCGTCCGCAGAAAGGGACGTATTTATGTAATTAATAAGAAAAACCCAAGATTTAAACAGAGGCAAGGATAATGGCCAGAATTGCAGGTGTAGATATACCAAAAGATAAGAAAGTAGCATATTCTTTAAGATATGTACATGGAATAGGCTTAAAAACTGCTCTTGATATATGCGAGCAGGCAAAAGTAGATCCTAATATAAGAGTTACTGATTTGACATCTAAGCAAGAAGATGAGATTAGAAAAGTTATAGTAGATCTTAAGCTTCTAATCGAGGGTGAATTAAGAAGTGAAAACTTAAAGAATGTTAAAAGACTACAAGATATTGGAAGTTATAGGGGAGTTAGACATAGAAAATCTTTACCAGCTAGAGGACAGAGAACTAAAACTAATTCTCGCACAAGAAGAAGTAAAAAAAGACAAACAATTTCATTAGGTAAGAAGGCAGTATAATATGGCAACTCAAACAAGATCTAGTAAGAAAAAGAAAAAAATCAATCCAAATGGTATTGTGCATATAAAAGCGACTTTTAATAATACAAACATAACAGTTTCTGATGAATTTGGAAACGTTGTTGCTTGGGCGACAGCTGGAAAAGCTGGTTTTAAAGGATCTAGAAAAAATACTGCTTATGCAGCTACAGTTGCATCTGAAAAAGTAGCTAGTGAAGTTGTAAGTATGGGTATGACTACAGTTTCGGTAAGAGTTAAAGGTCCAGGCGCTGGAAGAGAATCAGCTATTAGAGCTTTATCTTCTGCTGGATTGCAAGTTACTTCAATATCAGATGTTACTCCATTACCGCACAATGGATGTAGACCAAAGAAACAGAGAAGAGTATAGATGGCAAAATTAAGCACACCTAAAGGTAAGTTAGTTAGAAAACTTGGAGTCAATATATTTGGTAATCCAAAGTTTGATCGATTATTATCAAAAAAAGGATACGGTCCAGGTCAACACGGTAAGTCTGGTAAAAGATTTTCAACATATTCAGTTCAACTTCAAGAGAAACAGAAAATTAAATTCACTTATGGAATGCTTGAAAAACAGTTTAGAAATTATTTTAAGAAAGCATCTCAAATGAAAGGTGAAACTGGTCTAAACTTATTGGTTATGCTTGAATCTAGACTTGATAATGTTGTATATAAATTGGGTTTCGCACCAACTAGACCTGCTGCAAGACAGTTGGTTAGTCATGGTCATTTCTTAGTTAATAATAGAAAAGTCAATATAGCTTCATATAGATTAAAACCTGGAGATGCAATTACTGTTAGAGATAAAAGTAAGAAACTTGATTTAATTTTAAACTCTATTAAAAGGGTTAAAGGTGATTTAAATATTTCATGGTTGTCAGTTGACAAAGCAAAAATGGAAGGTACATTTGTAAGTTTTCCAGAAAGAGATGAAATTGATTTGACTATGAACGAACAATTAGTTGTTGAATACTATTCAAGATAAAGGAAGAAACATGAGCAATGATTTAAAATTTAAAATTTCGCATAAAGTTACTGAAGATAATTCGAGTAACTTTACTATTAAACCTTTGGACAGAGGTTATGGTATTACAGTTGGTAATTCTTTAAGAAGAGCTCTTCTTACTGCTGTACCAGGAGCTGCAATTACAAATGTTAAAATTGAAGGAGCTCACCATGAATTTTCAACAATTGATGGAGTAACAGAAGATGTTGCTGATGTAATCATGAATTTAAAAGGAGTACGTTTCCATTTATTTGAAAGCTCTGTTGAGCCAATTTTCCTTAAGGTTAAAGGTCCAAAAGCTTTTACAGCTGCTGATATACAGGCTGCTAGTGATGATTTCACAATTTTAAATCCAGATCACTACATAACTGATATTGCTAAAGGAACCACTTTAGAAGTTGAGTTAAGGCTTGGAATTGGTAAAGGTTATAAGTCAAGCGATGAAAACAAGCTAAACAATTCGCCAGTTGGCATGATTCCTATCGATAGTATTTTTAATCCTGTGACTAAGGTTTCTTTTAATGTTTCTCCTTTGCCAGGAGCAAAAGAAGATACAGAAATGCTATCATTAAACGTAACAACTGATGGCTCAATTACTCCAATTGATGCAGTAAGTTACTGTTCTTCAGTTCTTTCTGAGCACTATAATATTATAAATTCAATAAGTAATCCATCCATCCTTGAAATTGATAAACCTGTTAGTGAAGAAATATTGCAAATTCGTAAACTTCTTGAGTCGTCAATTGATGAGATGGAATTATCAGTAAGAAGTCATAATTGTCTTGAAGCTGCAGGAATCACTTTAATTGGTGAGCTTGTTGATAAAGACGAAGCTGAAATGCTTGAGTATAAAAATTTTGGTAGAAAGTCTTTAAATGAGCTTATCGAGAAACTAGAAACAATGGGTTTGAAGTTTGGTATGGATACGAGTCCATATACTGAAGATGAAGCATAATGAGAAAAAGAATATCATCAAGAAAGTTCGGTAAGTTGTCAGCTCATAGAAAAGCTATGATGTCTAATTTGGCTAGTTCATTAATTGAACATAAAAGAATTAAGACAACACACGAAAAAGCTTTAGAGTTGAGGAAATTTATTGAACCAATGATTACAAAAGCTAAAAATCATACAGTTCATAATAGACGTGAAGTTTTGAAAAAAATCCATAACGATGTTGCAGTTAAAACTCTCTTTGATGAAATTGCACCAAGTTATTCTGATAGACCAGGAGGTTATACTAGAATTATCAAGCTTGGATCAAGAGCAAATGATGCTGCTAAAATATCTTTAATTGAATTTGTGGATAAATTTAATTTCGATACCGATGAAATAGTTGAAGTTGCTGAAGACTCTATCGTTGAAGAAGAAGTTAAAGAATAGTTAGATTTCTCTAATTATTTTTAGTAAATATTCCTCATCAATTTTGCAAAAAGCACTATTTATTTTAGAATCAACATCCAAAACATATTTAATACCGCTAATTTCAAAAGGAATACATAATTCAGATTTGCTATTTTCATCACATACAATATGACCTTGAAATTTATTAACATCATCAATATTTAGAATTTGATTTTTAAGAATTGCAGTACCACAAACTCCATTAAATTCTATCGGACTGCAAGGTATTTTATCTGCACTATATTCTGATACAAAAAGTTTATCCCCATCTTGAAAATAAAAACCACAAAAAATCCAACTATCAAAGGATTCAAAAAGTAGTTTTGAGATAAGCTTAAGCTTATTACGTTCAGAAGTATTTTTAATACTTTCGATACATTTTATATATTTTTTTTCTTTATTTTCAGTTAATAACATTATTTTAAAAATATGAAAAATATTAAAAAACCAATAATTATTTCTGGTATACCTAGATCTGGAACAACTCCTCTAGGTAAGGTATTATCTTTTATTGAAGGTTTTTCGATGATTTATGAGCCATTTAACGTTAATCAGGGTATAAATGATATTGATTTCAATTACCCTTATCCAGGTAAAAATATTTCCGTTAAAGAATTCCAATCAATCTTTAATAAACTTATACATTTTAAATCTAGTTTTAAAAAGGGATATTTAAAGCATGATAATTTTGCAAAAAGAATTATTAAGACTATTGTTGGAAATGAAAGTTCCATATCTTTTTTAAAGGCAAAAAAAAGCTCAAGTATTAAACAATTATTAATAAAAGATCCATTTCTACTATTTAGCTCTGAACAGCTTTGCTTAAATCATAAAGTAATAATTTGTTACAGACCTCTAATGCCACTAGCTGGTAGTTTTAAAAGAATGAAATGGAACTTTAAGGAATTTGAAGATTTGGTAAATTTTTTTCCAAAAAACAATATGAAATCTTATAGACTCCGAGCATGTGATAAAATATCAAGTTATGTAATAGGCGCAATCCAATTTCATGAATTATTTTATTATTATATAAATAATATCAAACTAAATGAAAATTTATATTTTTTCTCTCAGCAAAAATTTTCTAAAGATCCAGAAAAAGAAGTAACAAATTTATTGAGATGGCTTGAATTAGAAGTTTCTGATAAAATAATTTCATTTTCGAAGTCTTTAAATGAAGGAAAAGAATCACAAATACATTTTCCATTAAAAAATATTCAACACGATAGCAACTATAATAAAAAATATAGTAATGATTATTACAAATCAGTGCTTTCAAAAGAGGAGATAGAATTGATTGATTCTTTTGTAGCGGAGGAGAGATTTGAACTCCCGACCTTCGGATTATGATTCCGCTGCTCTAACCAACTGAGCTACTCCGCCATAAACGGCTTAAGTTATATCACATAGAATTAAATGTCTAAATTATTTTATTTTTCAAAATAAATTTTTTTAAAAAATACTTTGCTTTTTTTTAATGTTTTGTAATTTCATTCATTGACGAAATAAATAGGAGATAACTAACTCAATGAAGTATAAATCAAAAAAAGAATTTTTAGATTCAGTTGTAGATAATTATTCAGATCAAAAAGAATTCCATCAAGCTGTTGAAGAAGTAATACATTCAATTTGGGATACTGCTACTAGTAATGAAGAGTATTGTAAGTTCAATATTCTTGATAGAATAGTTGTTCCAGATAGAACAATTATTTTTAGAGTTCCATGGATGGATGACAAGAATAATGTTCATGTAAATTTAGGATACAGAATCCAATTTAATTCTGCTATTGGTCCCTATAAAGGTGGTTTAAGATTTCATCCTAGCGTTAATCTGGGAGTATTAAAATTTTTGGCCTTTGAACAAGTTTTTAAAAATAGTTTAACCGGTTTAAACCTTGGTGGAGGTAAAGGTGGTTCAAATTTTGATCCAAAAGGAAAATCCGATAAAGAAATAATGAGTTTTTGTTATGCATTTATGAATGAGCTTTACAGACATATTGGTAGAAGAACTGATATTCCTGCAGGAGATATTGGAGTAGGGGGTAGAGAAATTGGGTATATGTTTGGTCAATACAAAAAAATTAGAAATGCATTTACTGGCGTTCTAACTGGAAAAGGTACTAATTGGGGCGGAAGTTTAATTCGTCCTGAAGCAACTGGATATGGTTTAGTTTATTTTGTTCTAGAAATGTTGAATGTTAGAAAAGATTCTTTAAAAGGAAAGACTGTTACAGTATCCGGTTCAGGCAATGTTGCTCAATTTGCTTGTGAAAAATTAATTGAGCTTGGTGCTAAGCCAGTTACGCTTTCTGATTCAAGCGGATTTATTCATGATCCTGATGGAATAACGCAAGAAAAAATTGAATATGTTAAAAAGTTGAAAAGCGTCAGATCAGCTAGAATTTCGGAATATGCTAAAAAATTCAACGTAGAATATGTTGAAGGTAAGCGTCCATGGTCAATAAAATGTGATATTGCTTTACCTTGTGCTACGGAAAATGAACTAAATCTTGATGATGCAAAACAGCTAACTGATAATGGTTGTTATGTAGTTGCGGAAGGTGCAAATATGCCTTCAACAACAAATGCTGTTCACCATTTTATCAACCAAAAAATATTATATGGACCTGGTAAAGCAGCGAATGCTGGTGGAGTAGCTATTTCAGGCATAGAAATGAGTCAAAATAGTACAAGAATTCCATTATCTAGAGATAAGGTTGATAGTTTGCTTAAAGAAATTATGCAACGTATCCATACCACCTGTGTAAAGTATGGTAAAAAAGATGACTTTATAAACTATGTTGACGGAGCAAACATTGGTGGATTTGTTAGAGTTGCTGATTCCATGATTGACCAAGGAATTGTTTAAATTAATTTGTATCTTATGCCGTCATGCTGCGTAAGATTTCTACAATAGATTTCAAGTCGTCAAATACGACATCTGGAAAGACTGTTCTCATTCGAGTAGACTATAATGTACCTGTCGAAAATGAATTAGTTGTTGACGACTATAGAATACTTAAATCAATACCGACCATAGAATATTGCCTAGATCAAGGTGCTAAGGTTGTATTAATGTCTCATATGGGAAGACCAAAAGGTAAAATTGATGATAAATTATCACTTATTCCTGCTGGAGAAAAATTAGCAGAATTACTAGAAATGCCAATAAAATTTTCAGAGGACTGTATTTCAGAAGACTCTATAGATGTTTCTAGAAATCTTAAAGATGGAGAAATTCATCTACTTGAAAATTTAAGATTTTATAACGAGGAAACTGAAAATAGTTCTGATTTTTCTTCACAGCTTGCAAAACATGGTTCTATTTATATAAATGATGCTTTTGGAACTGCTCATAGAAATCATGCTTCAAATTCAGGTATTACAAAACATTTTGCTACTAAAGGAATGGGTCTTCTAATTGAACAGGAAATGAAGTTTCTTTCTGACAAGCTTTCAAATCCATCTAAACCATTAACTTTAATTATTGGAGGTTCAAAAATTGACACTAAAATTGGAGTGATTGAGAATTTTTTAGGGCTTGCAGATAATATCATAATAGGTGGAGCAATGGCAAATACTTTTTTACTAGCTATGAATCATAGGATTGGTATTTCCTTAGCTGAAAAAGAAAAAATGAATATTGCAAAAAATCTTTTAAAAAAAGCATCAAAAAGAGGTACTAAAATTATTCTTCCAATAGATTTTTCAGGAGAATTAGAGACATTTGGATCTGGTGATATATGTGTTGCTGATGCAAAAGATATTCCTAATAATATGATTTGTGAGGATATAGGAGAAAAATCTATCAAGCTTTTTTCAGATATAATTTCTTTATCAAAAACAATATTGTGGAATGGAACAGTAGGTGTTGCTGAAAATCCAAATTTTGCTGTTGGAACAAATAGAATTGTTGATGCTATCATTGAAAACCAGTTAACTTCAATTGTTGGTGGTGGAGATACAGTTGCTGCTATCAGGAATTATAATGAAGAATATATTAATGATTTCTCACATGTTTCTACAGGTGGTGGATCATGTTTAGAAATGTTGTCTGGTAAAAAGTTGCCAGCTTTGGAGATGTTGAAGAAATGAGTGAAAAAATATTTGCAGCAAATTGGAAAATGTATTTGAATGATAAAGAATCTAAAGAATTTATATCTAGAATAACTTCAAATAAGGAATTTTTTTCAGAATTTAATATCATGATTTTTCCCAATCATCTCTCTATTGCAGCTGTCCAGAATCTTGCTAAAGATTTACCGAATATAAAAATAGGTATGCAAGATTGTGATGCTTCGACATCTGGTGCAATAACTGGTTCAAATTCAATTACCTCTTTAGATGTTGACTCATGTATTGTTGGACATTCAGAAAGAAGAAATGTATTTAATGAAAGTAATGAAATAATTAAGAGTAAGTTAAATAATTGTTTAAATAATATTGATTCAGTTATTCTTTGTGTTGGAGAACAGCTTGATGAAAAAGAGCAAAATAAAACATTTGAAATAATCCAAAAACAATTATCTATTTTGCCGAAAGAATTGAATGGTAAAAATCTTATAATCGCATATGAGCCTGTTTGGGCAATTGGAACTGGATTAGTTGCATCAAAAGAATATATTGATGATGTTCTTTCATATATAAATAATTTAATAAAAGAGTTATATTCCGAAGAAAACTGTTCTAACATAAGTTTATTTTATGGTGGATCAGTAGATGAAAATTCTGTTAAAGAGTTATCATCAATTAATTTGTTAGATGGATTTTTGATTGGTAGCGCTAGTGCAGATTTTGAAAAATTTGAAAATATTTTAAATAAAATGAGGTAATATGGTTCAATTTTTAATTACTATACATACAATTATTAGTATTATGTTGATTGTAGTTGTTTTGATGCAGTCAGGTCAAGGTGGATTAAATTCTATGATGAGCGGTACTGCAAATTCTATGCTAGGATCTTCAGGTGCTAACGATTTTATAACAAAATTGACAACTGGTTTAGGTATTGCTTTTATTGGTTTAGCAATGCTTATTGGTGCTTTGAGTGGTGAATCAAATACTACATCTGAATCGATTCTGCAAAAAGACGCAGAATCACGACAGGTAGATGAAATGATTCCTCAAGAATTTTCTCTTCCTTCATCAGATGAGTTAATTCCTGAAGAAAGCTCCTCCAACTAATTTTTGCCGAAGTGGTGGAATTGGTAGACACGCTAGCTTGAGGGGCTAGTGGAGGAAACTCTGTGTGGGTTCAAGTCCCGCCTTCGGCACAATTAATTTATTTAGCATTGTTTTTAAAAGATTTGTTAGATTAGATAATATTTGAAATAAACATAAGGTGAGAAAATGAAAAATTTCATTATAATACTTTTAACTTTTTCTGCAATGTATGCTCAGACTTCGGCTGTTGCATTATACGAAGAATCTCAAAAAGCTCTATCAAATGGAAATATAGAACTTGCTGGAGAAAAAATAAGAGCTGCTATTGAAGCAGATAAATCAAACGATTCTTTTAGAAAAGAATTTGATCGGCTTAACAATTTAAGAAATAAGATGATTAACGCTAACAGGTCTGTTAAGGATGGAAGATTTGACGACGCCATACAAGGTTTTAGCGCTGTTTTAGAAAGCGTTCCTAATTCTGCAGAAGCACTGTACGGAACTGGAAAAGCACATGAAGGTAAAAAAGAGTTTATGACTGCAGTAGATTTTTATAAAAAATCACTTCAAATAGACTCAAACTATATCAAATCTAAGAAATCTATTTCTAATGTAGCTAAAAAGTTATACAACAGTGCAAATCAAGATTATAAAAATGGAAATCTTGAATTAGCTTTAACAAAGTATAAACAGGTCTTATCAATTAATTCAAGATTATATCAAGCATATTTCCAAATGGGCGTTCTTCAGAAAAAAATGGGTAATTTGTCTTTATCAATTGAAAATTATTTGAAAGCTCTTGATATCAAAAAAACATTTGATAAAGGATGGTATAATCTAGGTTTAGCGTATAAAGAAAACGGTGATATTGAAAATGCTAAAAAGTCTTTTGAAGAAACTGTAAGATTAAATGGTAAATATTATAAGGCTCATAAAAGCTTGGGAGAAATTTTTATTGATGTTGAAGAGTTTGATAATGCAATTTCAAGTTTTCAGAGAGCTATTGATATAAAACCAAATTATTCCTCTGCTTACCATGCTTTAGGAATTACATATGCTAAAATCGGAAATTATGAAAAATCAGCGGAATCTTTATCAAAAGCTGTCGAATTATCTCCTAAAGAATTTCTTTCATGGTTTCATCTAGCCGAGGCTTACAATAAGTTAAATGACTGTGATTCAGCTAAAGAGGCTGCCCAAGAATCAATAGATCTTAAAAAGAATTTTGGTGGTGGCTGGTTCGAGTTAGGTATTGCTGAATATTGTAGCGGAAATGGTAATAAAAATGCATCTATTAATCATTTTGAAAGAGCACGCAATGATCGTGACTGGAGAAAAATGGCCGAGTACGAAATTGATCGTGTAAGAAATCCTGAAAAATATGAGCAATGATAAAAGCTGTCATATTTGACTTAGACAATACACTTTTAGATTTTATAAAAATGAAGAGAGAGGCAGTTGTCAATGCTCTCTTATCGATGAAAGAAGCAGGTTTAGAGCTTGATATTGATAAATCCTATGATAAGGTCATGTCTATATATGAGTCTGAAGGATGGGAGCATCAATTGGTATTCAACAAATTTCTAATGGATGAAATTGGCTATGTAGATAATAAATTTCTTGCTGCTGCAATTGTTGCTTATAGAAGAGGTAAAGAAGCTAATTTAAAAGCATACCCAAATGTCCATAGAACTTTAAATCATCTTATGAAAATAGGAATTAGACTTGCAATTGTTTCTGACGCACCTAGTCGAGAAGCATGGATGAGAATTTATTATTTGAATTTACATCATATGTTTGATGCTGTTGTAACCTTCGATGATTCAAAAGAAAGAAAACCATCGCCAAAACCTTTCAATTTAGTTTTAAAAAAACTAAATCTAAAAAAGGAGGAAGTTGTGATGATTGGAGACTGGCCTGAAAGAGATGTTGTTGGGGCTAATAGTTTAGGCATTAAAACAATTTTTGCGAGATATGGAGATACATTCGGGGTAAAAAATTCTGGAGCTAATTGGGACATAGATGATATTTCAGAGTTAATTAATATTATTGAAAGTGAAAATGGAAAATAGTTTATCTACTGGAGTTGACATCGTTTTAATTAAAAGAATTGAAGATATTTTAAGTTCTTCAAAAAGAGATAAGTTTTTAGAAAAAATTTTTTCGAAAAATGAAATTGAAGATGCAAAATCTAGAAATGATGAAGTAAGATTTTTTTCAGGTAGATTTGCAGCAAAAGAAGCTGTTCGTAAAGCAACTTCTAATAATATTAATTCCACAAAATTAAGCTTTAAATCCATAGAGATCTTTAATCATAGAAGTGGAAAGCCTGGTGTTAATTTGAAAAATGATTTAGCTGTAGATATTTCAATTTCTCATGATGGGAACTATGCTATAGCTTTTTGCGTAGTGCAATAATGGATTATTTTGAAATAAAGGAATCAAAAAAACTTTACGGTTCAGTTAAAGTTAGTGGAGCAAAAAATGCTGTGTTGCCTTTAATGGCTGCATCAATTCTTAATAAGAAAAAAATTAAAATTTTAAATGTTCCTACTTTATCTGACTCAATAACTATGTCAAAACTTATTGAGGAGATGGGAGGCGATGTTCAATTTGACTCCGATGATTCTATAATAGTTGATTCATCAAAATTAAATAATCCATATGCACCTTATGATTTAGTTAAGACTATGAGAGCATCATTTTATGTTCTTGGTCCATTATTAGCTAGGTTTAAAAAAGCTAAAGTATCTCTTCCGGGTGGTTGTGCATGGGGTCCAAGACCTGTAGACTTTCATTTAAAAGGTTTAGAATCTCTTGGAGTAAAAATATCTATTGAAAATGGATATGTTGTAGCAAATGCTAGACAATTAGTAGGCAATAAAATTCATTTTCCAAAGATTTCAGTTGGTGCTACAGGAAATGTAGTCATGGTTGCAATTCTAGCAGAAGGAACAACCACTATCACAAATGCTGCCGCTGAACCCGAAATTCAACAACTTTGTAAAATGTTAAATGAAATGGGAGCTAAAATATCAGGCATTGGATCTAATACATTATCGATTGAGGGCGTAAAATCTTTAAAACCAATCAAAGAAGTATCCGTTATTCCAGATAGAATTGAAGCAGGCACATTTTTAATTGCTGCTGCAGCTGTTGGAGGTGAAGTTGAGATTAAAAATATAATTCCTGAACATTTAGAAAGTGTAACTAATTGTCTATTAAAGGCCAATATTGATATAAATGTTAGAGATAGCTCAATTACTATAAAGTCAGATGGAAAAAATATATTATCAACAAATATTGAAACTAATGAATATCCTGGCTTTCCAACAGATTTACAAGCTCAGTGGATGATGCTAATGTGTTTGGCAGATGGAACATCAACAATTAAAGAGAATATTTATTATGATAGATTTACTCATATTATGGAATTAAATAGGCTGGGTTGTAATATCAAGCTTGAAGATTCTGTTGCAATAATTGAGGGAAATAAAAATCTTATTGGAGCTGACGTTATGTCAACCGATATAAGGGCGTCTGCAGCATTAATTATTGCTGCTCTTTGTGCAAAAGGAGTAACAAATATTAGTAGAGTTTATCACATTGATAGAGGTTATGATAAAATTGAAAAAAAATTGACCGATATTGGTGCAAATATTATTAGAAAAAAATAATCGAATTTATATTGTTTTTGAATTAATTATTTATAGATTTACCTCCAGACATGAAAATTGTTATTATAGGCGCTGGTGAAGTAGGGTTTCACGTAGCAAAATCGCTTAGTGAGCTTGATTACGATATATCAGTAATAGATATTGATCATGCCAAATGTTCGAGAGCAAACGAACACTTAGATGTTATTGTAAATCAAGGTAACGGTTCTGACGAAAAACTTTTAAAAAATATTAATGTAGCAGATGCTGATTATGTATTTTGTTTAACAAATTCTGATGAAACAAATCTTATTTCCTCATTACAGTGTCATAACCTTGGAGCAAAGAAAATAATAGCTCGATTAAGAGATTTAGATTATTCTAGAAATGGAAATGCCATTCCCCCAGAAAAATTTGGGGTTGATATGGTAATTCATCCTGAAAAAGAGGTTGCAAAAGAGATAATTAGATTAGTCAAACATCCTTATGCAGATAAGTTTTATGAGTTTGAGGGTGGTAAAGCTGTTTTATTTTCAAAGAAAATTAACCACCGTTCAAAGCTTGCAGGCATGACTGTGGAAGAATTCCATAAATCCAATGAAGATTTTAAAAGTTTAATTGTTGCAGTTATTAGAGGAGAAAAAATGACAATTCCTTCAACAACTTTTAAATTTGAACCAGAAGATTATGTTTTCTTTTTTGTTAAGTCAAAGAATCTAAATTCACTGCTTGAGACACTTGGTGTGAGAAATTCTGATTCCAAAAGAGTTATGATTGCTGGCGCAAGCAAAATTGGAAGGCTGGTCTCTTCAATGCTCGAAGATGATATGTCCGTAAGATTGATTGAAAAGTCTAAAGAGAAGGCAACGGAAATTGCTAACGATCTAGATAAAACAATAGTTTTAAATTCAGATGCAACAGATATTGAGTTTTTAAGAGGGGAGAATATTTCTGAAGCTGACTCATTTGTAGCAGTTACGGAGGATCAACAATTAAATTTATTAGCTGGAATATTAGCTAAACAGTTAAAAGTAAAACATTCAATTATACATGTAACTAACCCAGACTATGTGAGAAATATGTCTGATCTTGGAATTGGTTCCATTGTAAGTAAAAATAATGTTAGCGTGAATGCAGTGATTAAATCTATCAGAATCGACCAGAAAGAACATGTTATTCAACTCTTTAGTTCATTGGATATGGAAGCAATAGAACTTGTTGCAGAAAAAGATTCAAAAGCCTCAAGATTACCTGTTTCTAATTTAAATCTTCCTCATGGATGTATTTTAGCGCTGGTCAATCATAATGGTCATATTAAAATTCCTTCTGGAGATTTTCAAATTACAGAAAATGATACAGTGTTGATTTTCTGTATTAATTCTAAAATAAGGGAAGTAAGTAAAATCTTTAAATCTGAATAATGAGTCTTAGACCAACATTTAGACTTTTATCTATTTTGATTTCAGTGTTGTCTGTATTTCTTTTAATACCTGCAACTATAGAATATTTTGATACTGCCAATATTTATCTTTACCGTATATCTATTATTTCAATTTTGTGTGCAATACCTGTATGGTATTTATCAAGAAAAGCTAAATCTTTTTCAAATAAAGATGTTTTTTTGGTTATTGTTTTGTGTTGGATTTCAGCTGCAATTTTTGGTTCGATCCCATTTTATGTATCTGGAGCTTTTAATGGATATTCAAATGCATTATTTGAAGCTGTATCAGGAGTTACTACAACTGGTGCAACTATTTTGACCGACATTGAAAGTATGCCAAGGAGTATTTTATTATGGCGTTCATTCTTGCAATGGTTCGGTGGTCTTGGAATTGTTATTTTTACTATAGCATTATTACCGTTGCTTGGAGTATCTGGAGAAAAGATTTTTAATCTTGAATATCCGGGACCTTCTTCTGAGAAAATAACTCCCAGAATTAAAGATACGGCAAGATTATTGCTAAAATTTTATATTGGATTTACAGTAGCACTATTTCTTTTATTATCATACAGTATGTCTTTTTTTGACGCTATATGTCATGCAATGACAACAATGCCATCTGGAGGTTTTTCAACCTTTAATGATAGCATTAATGGACAAAGCGATTATGTAAAATCAGTCATCTTATTTTTTATGCTAGTTACTGGAACTAATTTTGCACTGCACTTTAGAGCAGTTAATCTAGGACTTAAATCTTATCAGAGGGATAGAGAGTTTCAATACTATATTTTTGCATGTTTATTATTCATGACTTTAATTTTTTCTTTTGGTTTTTTTAATGAAGACAAGACATCTCCTTTAGATGTTGCTTTTCAAACTGTTTCAATAATTACAACTACTGGTTATACTGCAACTGATTATAGTAGCTGGACACCTTTTATTTCGCAATATTTACTATATATTTTGATGTTTACAGGCGCAATGGGTGGTTCAACTAGTGGAGGTATTAAAATTATAAGAATCGTTGCTTTGTATAAATATGTTAGAGTTGAACTAAAAAGAGCTTTACATGAGAAAGCAATTATTCCTGTCAGAATAGGAAAAAAAGTTTTATCAGATGAGTTAATAAGAAAAACGTTAGCATTTTTCTTGTTTTATGTTTTATTCTTCTTTTTAGCATCTGTTATCTTTGTAATGTTAGGAGATAATTTGGAGTCTTCAATTGGAGCATCTGCTTCAGCTATGGGTAATATTGGTCCATCTATTGGGGAGTATGGAGCTATGAATAATTATAATAGCATGCACGTACTTGGTAAGTATCTGATGATGTTTGGAATGATTTTAGGAAGATTAGAAATTTTTGCGGTATTAGTTCTATTTACTAGAACATTTTGGAGATCATAATATTAGCATACAGTCCAAAATTTTAGGCCTTCCAAAGCAGCCCGGCATTTATCAATTTAAAGATAAAAATGGCAAAATTATCTACATTGGTAAGGCAAAAAATCTTAAAAATAGGGTAAAGTCCTATTTTCAAAAAAAATCATATAGAACACCAAAAGAACAATCTTTATTGAAAAGAATTGAGGATTTCGAGTGGATTGTTTGTCAAGATGAAGCTGATGCCTTTATTACTGAAGCAACTTTAATTAAAAAGTTTAAACCTAGGTATAATGTTCAATTGAAAGATGATAAGTCATTTCCATACCTAAAGATAACCAATGAAAAGTTTCCTAAGGTTTTTATAACAAGAAAAATATTTAATGATAAATCAAAATACTTTGGACCGTACACGGATGTGAAGTCGATGAGAAGATTGGTAGATGTATTGTATAAGGCATTCCCTATAAGAAATTGCTACATAGAATTGAATGAGATTGATGAGAAAACAAAGCAACCTTTGGTTTTAAAAAACGGGCTAGGCATTAGAACAATTACCGAAGATGAGTATAAGGATATGGTTGCTGATATGATTTCATTTTTAAAAGGAGAAACAAAGTTTGTTGAAAAGAAACTTTCAAAACAAATGGATTATTTTACTTCAAAAATGATGTACGAAGATTCTGCAAGAGTAAGAGATCAAATAAAGGCAATAAATTTATTTAAAGTTGGTCAAAGAAAATTAGAGGCTGACTTCTCAAATAGAGATGTGATTGGTTATCAGAATAAAGATAAACACTTTGTGGTGGTCATTTTACGAATAAGAGAAGGACGAATTCTTAGTAGAGAAAAGATTTCTTTAGATTCTGATGAATCATTAGATAATATTTTAAGATCTATTGTAATTAATTTTTATATGAACGCAGCTTATATCCCTAATAAGATTTATTTTCCTGAACTTCCTGAAGAATCCAAAGAACTTGAATCTTGGTTATCAGAAAAAGCTGGAAGAAAGGTAGTATTTCATGTTCCTCAAAGAGCAGTAAAGTTGCAAGAATTAAAACTTGCTAATAGAAATGCAAAATTATTATTGAATGAATGGTTGTTAAATATTGAAAAGCGCAAAGATTACATTCCAAAATTATTAAATGAATTAAAAGATATTTTAAATCTTAATAAACCACCAAGACTTATTGAAGCGTTTGATATATCTCATTTAGGAGGAACGGATACTGTGGCATCTATGGTAGTATTTAAAGATGGAAGACCGTTTAAAAGTGCCTATAGAAAATATAATATTAATGTTGATAAAGTAGATGATTTTGAATCAATGAGAGAGGTAGTACTTAGACGATACAAACGTCAATTAAAGGAAAAAAATACTTTACCCGACCTTATATTAATTGATGGCGGAAAAGGGCAATTATCTGCTGCTTTAGAATCGCTCAAAGAATTAAAACTTGATTTGCCAATAGTAGCACTTGCTAAACGTTTGGAAGAGTTATTTCTTCCATCACAAAAAGATTCTCTACGTATTGCTAAAAATTCATCTGCCTTGAATATTTTAAAACAATTAAGAGATGAAGCACATAGGTTTGCTATTACATTCCAAAGACAAAAAAGAACAAAAGGTATTGCCAAATCAAAATTTGAAGATATTCCTGGGGTTGGAAAGAAAACCGTTGAAAAAATATATAAGCGATTTCAGAATGTTAGTGACATGAATGATTTATCAGATAAAGCATTATCTTACAAGCTTGGTGTTAGTCAAAAGATTGCAAAAGAAATTAAAAAAATAATTTAAATAAGGTCATTTTCTTTCATCCAATCGTCTGAAAGAAACTTTCTCATATAATTTCTGATACTATCAGGTAGTATTACTAGGCAATTTTGACCTTTTTTGAGCGATTTTGCTGCTTTTAAGGCTGCAAACATAGCAGAGCCACATGAACCCCCAATTAATAGTCCTTCTTCGCGTATAAGAGCTCTTGCAGTATTGAATGCTTCTTTGTCATTTACTTTGACAAAATCATCTATATAATCATGGTCACAAGTTTTAGGTATAAAATCATAACCAATTCCTTCAACTTTATACGGCTGTCCTTTATATTCATCTTCGCCGCCAAGAATTGAGCCATAAGGATCGGCTCCAATAATTTTTATATCTGCAATTTCTTCTTTTAATCTTTTTCCAACTCCAGTAGCAGTTCCACCAGTACCAACACCCATAACTACCATATGTAAATCTGTTCCGAAATCATTTAAAATTTCTTGAGCAGTATCAAAGTAATGTGCATCAGGATTACAACAATTATTCCACTGATCTAATATGTGACTGTTTGGAATCTCTTCATTTAATTTTTTTGCAACTCCAAAATTACTTTTTGGATCATCATGAGCTGCTTCAGTAGGGGTGCGCACTATTTTTGCACCTAAGGCATTGATAGTGAGTTCTTTTTCCATACTCATTTTTTCAGGCATACAAATAATCAATTTATATCCTCTAACTGCTGCTGCTAAAGCAAGTCCAATTCCAGTATTACCAGATGTTGCTTCAATTAGTGTATCTCCTGGCTTAATACGACCTTCTTTTTCAGCATGATCAATCATTCTAAAGGCAGTTCTGTCTTTTACAGATCCTCCAGGATTAACCATTTCTATTTTTGCGTAAAGATTGCATTCAAGGTCTTTGCCAATAGAATTTAATTTTACGACGGGAGTAGATCCGATTGTTTCAAGAATGTCATTATATATCATGCATAGATATTAAAAAAAAAGGGGCGAAAAGCCCCTCTTTTTTTTCAATCGGTCAGAATTATTTCACAGAAATTTTTCTACCGAGTGATGATTTTGCTTTTGGAAGTAGAACTTTTAAAACCCCATTGTCAATTTTAGCAGATATTTTATCTGTTTCAACATTGCTAGGAACACTAAAGGTTCTTTCCATTTTACCATATTCATACGAATTATATTTATCAGACTTTCTTTGTCCTGAAATTTTTAAACGATTGCTATCGAATGTTACTTCAACATCGTTTTTGGACATTCCAGGAACATCCATAGTCAAATAATATTCTTTTTCATTTTCATTATAATAATTTGAAACATTATTCGTATTCATTAATGAAAAACGTGGATCATATGATAAGTCATTGAAAAATTGATCAATAATATTATCGAATGTATCTATTTCATTGTTTAATGGTTTCCATTTTATTAAACTCATTTTATTCTCCGTTCAATAGTTAATATTTACATTATTATTGTTGCAAATGGAGTGCCAATTAGAAAGGATATGCAAGTTTGGCATAAATTAATTTTAAGCATTGCCATTTTTTCAAATTGTTATAAAATTGTATGAATTTTTGACATAAAAAATGAATTTTAAGAAAATATTATCACAAGCAAATAGTAAGGCAGAATGGGTAGGCCTACGTTATGTAGAAGAAAAACAAAACATTCTTTCTACGAAAAAGTTTTCTTTAGACAATGTTCAGAGAAATGCTACAAGAGGAGTCATGATTGATGTGATGGTAAATGGACAATTTTCTTATTATGCTACTCCATTTCTCGATGAGAAACATATTCTTGAATGTATTGATATTGCCGTAAATAATGCACAGCTAGCATCAAAATTTTCCGTTTTTAAATTTGACCATGACACAGTTAGGAAAGGTTATGAAGGTACATATAAAACAAACCTGAAGTCTCCATTAAGCAATTTATCAGTAAATGATATTAAAGATTTAGCATTTCTTGGATCAAAAAATATGATGAATTTTGATAAGAGAATTATACATGCTGCAACCACTGTAGAGCTTATTGAACGAAATACTAGGATTGTAAGTACTAATGGTGCTGATATAGATCAGAAAATGGATATTGTTTTAGTAGAATTATCCTCAACAGCACAAGATAAAAAAGACTCACAAACACGAAGTAATCATGGAATGAGAGGCCATTGTTTTCAAGCTGGCGCTGAATTTATTGAGGACTATGATATTGAAACAGAAGCAAAGCAAATTTCTCATCAAGCTATTGAGTTGCTTGAGGCAGATCAATGCCCAAATGAAGTATGTGATTTGGTGCTAGCTCCTGATCAAATGATGCTTCAAATTCATGAAAGCGTAGGACATCCATTAGAGCTCGATAGAATTTTAGGAGATGAAAGAAATTTTGCTGGATCAAGTTTTGTAAATCTTGAAGATTTTGGAACATTGCAATATGGTTCTGAATTAATGAATATTGTCTTTGATCCTACTGTTGACAATCAATTGGCTTCATATAATTATGATGATGGAGGAATGCCTGCAACAAAAGAACATTTAATTAAAGACGGTATTCTTGTAAGAGGGTTGGGCGGTATTGAGAGTCAAATACGTTCTGGAATTGATGGTGTCTCAAATCTAAGAGCATCATCTTGGAATAGAATTCCAATTGATAGAATGGCAAATATTAATTTAGAGCCTGGAGTTTCAACGAAAGAAGAAATTATTGGAAGTATTGAGCGTGGAGTTTATATGGAAAGCAATCGTTCATGGTCTATTGATGACTATAGAAATAAATTTCAGTTTGGTTGTGAATATGCAAAATTGATTGAAAATGGAGAATTAACTAAAGTCGTTAAAAATCCAAATTATAGAGGAATTACCAATCCGTTTTGGAGAAGTCTTTCAATGACGGGAAATGAGGACACTTATGAAGTGTTTGGTACTCCAAATTGTGGAAAAGGAGAGCCAAATCAAGTTGAAAGAGTTGGACATGCTTCTCCATTATGTAAGTTTGATAAAGTTCAAGTATTTGGGGGAGCATAATGAAAAAAGAAATTTTTCATGATATTTGTTCACAGGTGTTTAGTTTTTTAGAAAATAATGAACAATTAACCATTTATTTAGAGGGAGAAAATTCTCAGTATTTTCGATTTAATGATTCAAAGTTACGTCAAAGCGGTATTATCGAAGATTATGCTGTAACTATTTCACTTTTTTCAGGTAAGAAGTCGCTTCAATCTGCAACTACAGTTTCCTCTGATATAGAAAGCTCAGTAATTAATTTAAAAAATGAAATTCAGGCTTTAAGAGATCCTTTATCTCTTATTCCAGAAAATGAATTTACAAGTTTTCCTGATAACTTTGAATCTATAGAAATGATTAAATCTGGACAATTGCCAGACAGAAATGAAATATTGGAAGCTTTAATGGATGTTATTACCAGAGATTATTTAACCGGTGTTTGGACTTCTGGAAAGATTTTTAGAGCATGTTCTACTTCAGAAGGAACAAATCACTGGTTTGAAAAAGATTCATTTATATTTGATTTCTCACTAATTGATGAAAAAGAAAATATGGTAAAAGTTTTATTTCCAGGAAATGATTGGGATAAGGATAGATTTACTGCAGCATTCCAAGAAGCTTCTTCAAAGCTAAAGCTTATGAATAAGCCAAAAATGGAGTTAAAACCAGGAAAATATAGAGTTTGGTTTGAGCCCAATGCTGTAGCAGATTTTGTGGATATGTTTAATTGGAATGGAGTAAGTGAATCTGCATTTAGAAATGGATCAAGTTGTTTATTAAAAATGAGAAGTTCTGATCAAAAATTGTCTAATTTATTTTCTTTAAAGGAATCATTTTCTTCGCAAGCAACAGCTTCTTTTAACTCAAGAGGAGAGGTTTCAAATGATGTAAGTATCATCCATAAAGGAGAGTTAATGAATACATTAGTTAATTCTAAAACTGCGTTAGAGTATAATATGGTATCAAATTTTGCAGAAGAGTCAAATTCATGGGGAATGGGAGAATATATGCGATCTCCATTAATGGAATCAGGAGATATAGAAAACGATGAGTGTTTAGAAAAATTAGGAACAGGTATTTTTATCTCAAATATCCATTATTTGAATTGGAGTGACACTCTTGGAGGACGAATTACAGGATTAACCCGTTATGCTTGTTATTGGGTTGAAAATGGTAAGATGGTTGCGCCTATTAAAACAATGAGATTTGATGATTCGTTTTATAATTTTTTTGGAAGTAATTTAGAAGGCGTTGGAAAAGAGATTTCAGCACGACCAGTTATAGAAACTTATGATGGTAGGAATCCTGGAGAAACCACATGTCCAGGTATACTAGTTAATGATTTTGAATTAACTCTCTAAATCTCTATATTTCGACGCTATTTTAAATTTGGCGTCGTACCCAAGTGGTTTAAGGGACCGGTTTGCAAAACCGTTATTCGTCGGTTCGAATCCGACCGACGCCTCATTGTGTTGCCCGGGTGGTGAAATTGGTAGACACAAGGGACTTAAAATCCCTCGGAGATAATACTCCGTGCCGGTTCGAGTCCGGCCCCGGGCACAAATCTTATGAATCATTTTATTTTTTTTCACGGAGTAGGTATTCGCTCTCATTTCTGGGATATAATAGTACCAAAGCTAGAAGAAAGATCTGTAGAGTATTCACTTATAGATTTAGACTTTTCTTCTTTAGATAATGCATTTGAATCTTCAATACAGTCAGTCAAAGAAATTATGAAAAAGTATCCAGAAAGAAACTTTGTGCTTGTCGGACATAGTCTAGGAGGATTATTTGCAATTTATGTTGCTCAACAGCTTGGAGATGAAATTCACAAGTTAATTTTTGTTAACACAGGTCTTGCACCAAAAAGGGTGGCTATGAAAGCTATGCAGCAGATGCAAATCAATCGTTTTTCAAAATTTATCAAGAAAATTGGTATGAGAATGCTTTTTAGTGGAAAGCTTCCTAAATGGTTGACGAGTTCACTTTATTTTACTGATGATACACCTGAACATGTTAAAATGGAATTATCAAAACATAAAGTACGCGAAAATCGAGCATTTTTGATGGAGCATTTTAATTCAAAAAGTATATGGAATTCACATATAGAGCGTATACATTTTAGCGGTCCTGATAATGTACTTTCATTGTTTGGAAGTAAGGATAAAACAACCCCAAAAACAGCGTTTATGTATCTAGTTAAAAAACTAAATGCATCGTACACTATTTATGAAGGAAGTGGACATAATGATATTATCACGGCTCCTAAATACAATGATAAATTTGTTAAAGAGATAATTTTATTTGCTGATAATGTTTAGTTTAAGTAAAAATGTTAAAGTATTACTTTATCTATAAATTTAAACAATATTATAATGATATAATACTTGGATTGATATGAGCAATTTGCTAATATTGTTATAATGAGACCTTTCCATTTAGCCTTTCCGGTTACAGATTTAAAATCAACCAAATCCTTTTATGTAGATATATTAAAATGTGAAATTGGAAGATCATCTGATGCATGGATTGACTTTAACATGTTTGGTCATCAAGTAGTAGCTCATTTAGTTGATGAAAACGATCATCCCGCTTCAAATAGTGTTGATGGAGATGATGTGCCTGCCTCTCATTTTGGAGTAGTATTGACAATGCCCCAATGGGAAGAATTAAAAACTCATTTATTAGAACAAAAAATTCAGTTTATTATTGAGCCTAAAATTCGTTTTAAGGGCGAAGCAGGTGAACAGGCTACAATGTTTTTTTTAGATCCTTCAGGAAATGCACTTGAATTTAAGGCATTTAATGACGATAATCAGATTTTTGCAAAGTAAGGAGAATATTGTTAATGGATAAAACAGCAGTCGCCCACTGGGCACCGGAAATTGGAGGTCAATTTTGGTGGAACGGTGTATTCTTTGTTTTAATTTTTGTTCCTTTTATGTTATTTATAGGCAAGAAATTATCTTCAAAACAACGTGATTATATGTTGTATGGAATGGGTATTTATCAACTTGGTAACAAAGCACTTACTCAAATTGGCTACATTTTTTCAGATAACTACATTATGGCATCTAATTTACCACTTCATTTATGTGGTTTATCTGGCATTTTAGCAGGGATAGTTGTCTTTTATCGTAAGCAAATGCTTTTTGAGTTTTTGTATTTTTTTGGATTAGTCGGTTTTATTCATTCAGTTTTAACCCCAGAATTTACTGGAGGTGTTTCCAGTTGGAAAATTTTTGATTATTACGTTGGCCATTCCATGTTAATTATTATCCCAGTATGGTTAATGAAATATTACGACTTTAGATTAAGACATAATGCATGGTGGACTAGCTTTATTTATCTACAGCTTATCGTAGTGTTAGTTTCTCAAGCTAATTCTATAATCGGTAATGGTGCAAATTATATGTATTTAGCTAAAGCACCAATTGCCAACAATCCACTAGTTTTACAAGACCCATACCACATAATTGGTTTTGAAATTTTTGCAATTATTCATTTTTATATTCTTGATGTTATAGCCAGACGGATATTTGATAAATGACACTACTTTTAGCATACTTTT